>Ga0326597_10006116_pt1 | contig 16564 bp, 21 predicted proteins | sample RVTome_12_FD_203789 | JGI IMG/M metagenome (GOLD analysis project Ga0326597, IMG submission 203789) | Soil microbial communities from uranium-contaminated site in the Upper Colorado River Basin, Wyoming, United States - RVT100D185 | ecosystem: Environmental > Terrestrial > Soil > Contaminated >...
CACCCACGTCGCGTAAGGCGCGCACGCGCGCCAACGCTTCGTAACCCTCTCCCCCTTGAAGGGGGAGAGGGAAGGGCGAGGGAGATCGCCGGGAATGACAGTCGAGTTCCCAAAACGGAGAACCCCATGCAGGATCTTTTTCACAACCTCACCGTCAGGCCGGCGCTCGCGCCGGCTTCGGTGGACGACGACACCGCCCAGGAAAGCCTCGTCATCGACCGCCGGGGCTACGAGAGCCTGACCTTCGTCATCGCGACCGGCGTGATCGCCGACGCCGATGCCAGTTTCGCGGTGCTGGTCGAGCATGGCGATGAATCCGATCTCGCCGATGCCGCCGCCGTTCCGGACGCCGAATTGCTGGGCACGGAAGCGCTCGCGGGCTTCGGCGCCGATGACGACACGGAGACGCGCAAGATCGGCTATGCGGGCGCCAAGCGTTACGTGCGCCTCACCATCACGCCCGGCGGCAATTCGGCAGACGCCTATCTCGCCGCCGTCGCGCTGCTCGGTGCGCCGCACGTCGCACCGACGGCCAATCCGTAAGCACTCGCGTCCCCCCTCCGCCTCGCTCGCACTCGGCACCTCCCCCGTGAACGGGGGAGGACACGAAGCGGCGTTGCTTTTCCGCCCCCGCCTGCGGGGGAGGTGTCGTCCGAAGGACGACGGAGGGGGGAGCCAAATCCTCAAGGAGTTCCCGTGGGACTTGTTCTCACCACACCGCCGGCGGTCGAGCCGGTGACGCTTGACGAGGCCAAGGCGCATCTGCGCGTGGATACGAACGGCGACGACGCGCTGATCGCGCGTCTGATCGCGAGCGCGCGCGAACGCGCCGAGGCCGTCACGGGCCGCGCCTTCATCGCGCAAGGCTGGACGCTCGCGCTCGATGCCTGGCCCGCGTCGCGGACGATCGTTCTGCCGAAGCCACCGCTCGTCTCGGTCGCGAGCGTCACGCTCGCCGACCGCGCGGGCGATGCGAGCGTACTCGACGCGGATGCCTACATCGTCGATACGGCGGCGGCGCGCATCGTGCTGAAGAGCACGAGTGCGCTGCCCGCCACGCTCGCCGAGGCCAACGCCGTCGCGGTTGCCTTCACGGCCGGCTACGGCGCGGACGCGGACGACGTGCCCGCGGCGATCCGCCAGGCGATCCTCGCGATCGTGGCCGAACTCTACGAAAAGCGCGGCGACGAAGCCGTCGCGATGCCCGCGCAGGCCTTGTCGCTGCTGGCGCCCTATCGGGTGCTGAACCTGTGATCGGCTCCGCGCGCCAACGCGTGAGGCTGGAAGCCAAGGTGCTCACGCCCGATGGAGGCGGCGGGTTCTCCGAAGCCTGGGAGGCTTATGCCGTGGTGTGGGCGGACATCACGCCCGCGGGCGGCGGCGAGCGCGTCGAAGCTGGCCGCCTGGAGCCGCGCGTCACCCATCGCGTGACGATCCGCAGGCGGGGCGACGTGAGCGCCAATCATCGCGTCGTCTGGGGCGCGCGCATGCTCGCCATCCGCGCCGTGCTGGACGCCGGGCCGCAAGAGGCCTGGACGACGCTTCTCTGCGAGGAAGGCGCGCCGTCGTGACTGCGGACGGGAAATTCGGCGAGGCTGTACGCGCGGGTCTGCGCGAGGCCGCCGACGCAATCGCCGACGAAGTACGGCGCACCGCACCGGGGCGGCTCGGCGAACGTGTCGCGGCGCGCATGACGGAGGCGGCAACGGCCGAGATCGCCGTCGAGGGGCCCCATGCCGCCTTCGTCGAGTTCGGTACGCGGCATCGCCCGGCGCGGCCGTTCCTTACGCCGGCCTTGCACGCCGGCCGGACGCGGGTGCGCGAGATCGTCCGCGCGCGGCTCGAGACCGCGTTGAAGGACATGAGCGCGCGATGAGCGGCGCAAGCTGGGAATTGCAGAAGGCGGTGTTCGCCGCACTCGGCGCCGATGCGGGCGTGACGGCTCTGATCGGCGATCCGGCGCGCATCTATGACGATGCGCCGGCGGGCGCGGCGCTTCCTTACGTGGCGATCGGCGAGGATATCGAAACCGATTGGTCGACGGCGACGGAGGCGGGCAGCGAGCATGCGCTGACGATCCATATCTGGTCGCGCGCGGGAGGGCGGAAGGAAGCCAAGGCGATCCTCGCCGCGATCCGCGACGCGCTGCACGACGCGGCGCCGGCGCTCGACGATCACGCCGTCGTCAATCTGCGCTTCCAATTCGCGCACGTGCTGCGCGAACCCGACGGCGAAACCTGGCACGGCATCGCGCGCTTCCGCGCGGTGACGGAGGCGACGTGAGTGGCGAATGGTGAGTAGTGAGTAGTGAGTAGTGAGTAGTGAGTAGTGAGTAGTGAGTAGTGAAAAGAAAATCCTACTCGCGACGGACTATTCACTACTCGCGTGCCCGTTTCAACTGAGATAGAAGGAACCAAACCACCATGACCGCCCAGAAGGGCAAGGATCTTCTGATCAAGCTGGGCGACGGCGGCGGCCCCGAGGCGTTCGCCACCGTCGCGGGCCTGCGCGCGACCGCGCTCGGCTTCAACGCGCAGACGGTCGACGTGACGCATGCGGAATCGAGCGGGCAGTGGCGCGAGTTGCTGGCCGGCGCGGGCGTGCGCTTGGCGAGCGTCACGGGCTCGGGCATCTTCAAGGACGCGGCGAGCGACGAATCCGTGCGCTCCGTCTTCTTCAACCGCGAGCAGCGCAATTGGCAGATCGTCGTGCCCGATTTCGGCACGATCGAAGGACCGTTCGAAGTCGCCGCGCTGCAATACGAAGGCGTGCACGACGGCGAATTGCGCATGAGCATGACGCTGGCCTCCGCCGGCGCGCTGTCCTTCGCGGCCGCCTGATGGCGAATCGCGCGCGCGGCGAGGCGGAGCTCGAGGCCGGCGGCAAGACCTATCGCCTGCGTCTCACGCTGGGCGCGCTGGCCGAGATCGAGGACGGACTCGACCTCAAGGATCTTTCCGAGATCGAGACGCGCCTCAAGCGGCTGAAGGCGGCCGATCTCGCGATCGTCGCGGCGGCGCTTCTGCGCGGCGGCGGGCATGCGATCAGCCCGGCCGAGGCGCTGCGCCTTCCCGCCGATTTGGGCGCGCTGGTCGGCGCGGTCACGGCCGCGTTCGCGGCGGCGGGCCCTGCGGCAGCGGTCGGGGAGGCGGCGCCGGTGCCCGGCCCTTTCGCTGGGCTCAGCTCCTCGAAACCGGATTAGGCGCGATGGGACTGGCGCCCGAAACCTTCTGGGCGATGACGCTGCCCGAATGGCGCGCGGCGTCGAACGGATTCTTCGCGCGCCCGGGTGCGCGCGGCGTCCCGCCCCTCGACCGCGCGCGGCTGACCGCGCTGATGCGGGCACATCCGGACCGGACATAACGCATGGCCGAAGGAACGTTGAGCGAGCGGCTGGTCGTCGAGATCGCGGCCGATACCGCGCCGCTTACGCGCGGGCTCGCCGATGCATCGCGCAACCTCGCGGGATTCGCGAACGCCGCGGTCCCGCAAGCGGCACGCAATATATCGGGCGCCTTCGAAGGCGCGTTCGGCGCGCTGGAGCGCAGTATCGTGCGCGCGGTCAAGACCGGCGAGCTTTCGGTCCGCGCCATGGTGCAGGCGATGCTGGCCGATCTGTCGCGCCTGGCCGTGAACCGCTTCGTCGCCGCGCCGCTCGACACCCTGTTCCGGGGGCTCGCCGGTTCCATTCTCGGCGGCGTGTTCGGCTCGGGCCGTGCCACGGGAGGACCCGTGATGGCGAACGCGCCCTATGTCGTAGGCGAGCGCGGGCCGGAATTGTTCGTGCCGTCCTCGGGCGGCGAGATCGTTGCGGCCATGCCCCGCGCCCGCCCGCAGATCGTCGTCAACGTCACGGCGCAAGACGCGCGGAGTTTCCTGCGCTCGGAATCGCGCGTGGCCGCGATGATGGCGCGTGCGCTGGCGCGCGGACAGAGGAATTTGTGAAAACCAAGCTGTCTTGCCGAATGTGAGGTCGCCTCCGTGTCCTTCCACGAAATCCGCTTTCCGACCGCGATCGGTTTCGGGTCCTCCGGCGGGCCCGAGCGCAAGACGGAAATCGTCACGCTCGGTTCCGGCTACGAAGAGCGCAACGCGGTCTGGGCCCATTCGCGCCGGCGCTACGATGTGGGCTACGGCGTGAAGACGCTCGATGATCTCCATGCCGTCATCGGCTTCTTCGAGGCGCGCAATGCCCGGCTCCACGGTTTCCGCTTCAGGGATCCGATGGATTTCAAATCCTGCGCGCCCGGCGAGACGCCCGCGCCGACCGACCAGGCGATCGGGACGGGCGACGACGCAACGACCGCGTTCCAGCTCGCGAAGACCTACGCGTCGGGCGCGGGCTCCTGGACGCGGGCGATCAAGAAGCCGGTCGCCGGAACGGTGAGCGTCGCGCTCGACGCCGTCGCGCAGGCGAGCGGCTGGAGCGTCGATATCGCGACCGGAATCGTGACGTTTGCCACGGCTCCCGCGGCAGGCGTCGTGGTCGGCGCGGGCTTCGAGTTCGACGTGCCGGTGCGCTTCGACACCGACTTGCTCTCGATCAATCTGAGCGATTTCGTGGCGGGGGAAATTCCAAATATTCCCATCGTGGAAATCCGCCTGTGAAGACGTTGCCGGCAGGCCTGCAAAACCATCTCGACACGGGCGCCACGACGCTATGCTGGTGCTGGAAAATCGCGCGCGCCGACGGCGTCGCCTTCGGCTTTACCGATCACGACGAGCCGGTGGTCTTCGACGCGGTGTCGTTCGAAGCCGCATCGGGCTTCACGGCCGGCGAAGTGGAGACGTCGCTCGGCCTGAGCGTGGACGATCTTGCCGTCGAGGGCGCGCTGTCTTCCGCGGCGCTGAACGAGGACGATTTTGCCGCGGGGCTCTATGACGATGCCGCGATCGAGATCTGGCGCGTGAATTGGAGCGATCCGGGGAGCCGCGTCTTGATGCGCAAGGGCAATCTCGGCGAGGTGAAGCGCGGGCGAACGGGGTTCACCGCCGAAATCCGCGGGCTCGCGCACAGGCTCAACCAGACGGTCGGGCGGGCCTACAATCACACCTGCGACGCCGATCTCGGCGACGCGCGCTGCACGGCCGATCTCGACGATCCCGCGTTCCAGGGAACGGGGACGGTGGCGGCGGCCGGCGACGCGCGGCGCTTCACGGCCGATGGGCTCGGCGGCTTCGCGAGCGGATGGTTCTCGGGCGGACGGATCGTCTGGACGTCGGGCGCGAATGCGGGCCGCGCGATGGACGTGAAGCGCCACGCGGTCTCGAACCTCGGCGCGACGATCGAGCTCTGGCAGGCGATGAGCGAGGAGATCGCCGGCGGCGACGCGTTCGTCTTGACCGCGGGCTGCGACAAGCAATTCGCCACGTGCAAGGCGAAATTCGCCAACGGTCTCAACTTTCGCGGCTTTCCCTATATGCCGGGAAACGACGCCGTCATCGCCTATCCGGGCAAGGGCGAGGCGCTCGACGGCGGCAGCCGCTATGGGAATTGACGCGGTGGACGCGGTGTTGCGCGCGCACATCGTCGCCGCCGCGCGCTCGTGGATCGGCACGCCCTATCTGCATCAGGCAAGCGTGAAGGGCGCGGGCTGCGACTGTCTCGGCCTGCTGCGCGGCGTGTGGCGCGAAGCGATAGGGCGCGAGCGGGAAGCGCTGCCGGCCTATTCCGAGGACTGGGCGGAGGCGGGCGGCGGCGAGACATTGCGCGATGCGCTCCGGCGCCATCTCGACGAAATAGCGTTAGGCGATTTGGCTCCGGGCGACGTCGCGCTGTTTCGGATGGTGCGCCACGGCCCCGCCAAGCATTGCGGGATCGTCGCCGACCGCGACGGACGGCCGAGTCTGATCCACTCCCGCCAGAACAAGCGCGTCGGCGAGGAGACGCTGACCGACGCCTGGCGGCGCAAGCTCGCTTACGCGTTCCGGATTTAGGATCGAACGAAAAAATGGCCACACTCGTCCTCGGTATCGCCGGCGCGGCGGCGGGCGCGTCGCTGTTCGGCGCGGGCTTCACCGTGTTCGGCGCGGCGATCACCGGCGCGCAAATCGGCGGCGCGCTCGGCACCGCGCTCGGCGCGCGCATCGACGGCGCGCTCCTGGGCGGGGCCGGCGCCAGACGCGAAGGTCCGCGGCTTTCCGATCCCGACATCCAGACCTCGACGGAGGGCGCGGCCATCCCGCGCGTCTTCGGCCGCGCGCGCGTGGCGGGCCAGATCATCTGGGCGACCAAGTTCAAGGAAACCATCGTCAAATCCAAGCAATCCTCGGGCGGCGGCAAGGGCGGCGCGCCGAAGGCGACGGTCGAGCAGACCGAGTACCGCTATGCGATCTCCTTCGCGGTGGGCCTGGCGGAGGGGCGCGCGACCAAGATCGGCCGCGTCTGGGCCGACGGCAAGCTGCTCGATCTGTCCAAGTTCACGATGCGCTTTTATCCGGGCACGGAGGATCAGGACGCCGATCCGCTGATCGAGGATATCGAAGGCGCGGGCAATACGCCGTCCTATCGCGGGCTTTGCCACGTCGTGTTCGAGGACATGGAACTCGCGCAGTTCGGCAACCGCATCCCTCAGCTCCAGTTCGAGCTCGTCCGCGCGATCACGGCCGACAATCCCACCGCGCTCGAGAACACGCTCAAGGGTGTCGCACTCATCCCCGGAGCCGGCGAATTCGTCTATGCGACCGACATCGTGGCGAGCGACGACGGCAAAGGCGCGACGGCCGCGCAGAATGCACACAATTCGGACGGCACGGCGGATGCGGCGGCCTCGCTCGACGAACTGACCGCGATCGCGCCCAATCTCGAATCGGTCGCACTCGTCGCGGGCTGGTTCGGGAACGATCTGCGCGCGGGCGAGATCGTCATCAAGCCCGGCGTCGAGACCGAAGCAAAGGACACCTACCCGCAGACATGGCGCGTCAACGGCGTCGAGCGCGCCGATGCCCATGTGGTGAGCCAGATCGACGGCCGCCCGGCCTATGGCGGCACGCCGTCGGACGAAGCGGTCGTGCAGGCCATCCAGGATCTCAAGGCGCGCGACTTGCGAGTCGTGTTCTACCCGTTCCTGTTCCTGGACGTGCCGCCGGAGAACACGCTCCCCAATCCCTATTCGGACGACGCGGCCGGGACAGGCCAACCCGCGCATCCTTGGCGCGGGCGCGTCACCGTCTCGCCAGCGCCGGGCTTCGCCGGCAGCCCCGACAAGACGGCAAGCGCCGCCACGCAGGTCACCCATTTCTTCGGGAGCGCGACGGCGTCGGATTTCGCCGTGGACGGAGCGACGGTCACGTGGAGCGGCGGCGCGGATTGGGGCTGGCGGCGCGTGGTGCTCCACTACGCCCATCTCTGCCAGGTCGCGGGCGGCGTGGACGCGTTCCTGATCGGATCGGAGCTCAAGGCGCTCACGCGCGTGCGTTCGTCGGCGACGGCCTATCCCGCGGTGGCCGAACTGATCGCTCTCGCGGCCGAAGTGCGCGCGGTGGTGGGGAGCGGCACCAAGATCGGCTATGGCGCCGACTGGTCGGAATACAACAACCATCAGACGGGCGACGCGGCGGGCGCGGTGCTCTTCAACCTCGATCCGCTATGGGCGGACGGGAACATCGATTTCGTCGGCATCGACAATTACATGCCGCTCGCCGATTGGCGCGACGGCGCGGACCATCTCGACTACGACGCGGCGAACGGGCCGACCGCGCCGCACGATCCCGCCTATCTCGCGGCGAACATCCGGGGCGGCGAATATTACGATTGGTACTACGTCGATCAGGCCGCGCGTGACGCGCAGACGAGGACCGCCATCACCGATGCGGCCCATGGCAAGGCGTGGGTGTGGCGCGCGAAGGACATTTGGAACTGGTGGGCGAACGCCCATTACGACCGCCCCGACGGAAGCGAGAGCCCCACGCCGACGCAATGGGTGGGGCAAGGAAAGCCGATCTGGTTCGCGGAACTCGGCTGTCCGGCCGCCGACAAGGGCGCGAACCAGCCCAATGTCTTCTTCGATCCCAAGTCGAGCGAGAGCGCGCTTCCCCATTTCTCGAACGCCGGCCGCGACGATCTGATCCAGCGGCGCTTTCTCGAAGCCCATCTCGATTTCTGGACGCAGCCCGCGAACAATCCGGTTTCCGGCGTCTATGCCGCGTCCATGGTCGATGCCGCCAACACCCATGTCTGGACCTGGGATGCGCGGCCCTTTCCCTTCTTCCCGTCGCGCTCCGACGTGTGGGGCGACACCGAGAATTATCGCCTCGGCCATTGGCTTAACGGCCGCCTCGGCGCGGTGCTGCTGGCCGATCTGGTCCGCGCGCTCTGCGACTACGCGAACTTCACGGATTACGACGTGGCGAACCTGTCGGGCCTCGTCACGGGCTACGTCGTCGACGGCACCATGAGCGCGCGCGAGGCGATCGAACCGCTCGGCGTCGCCTATCATTTCGACGCGGTGGAGAGCGCGGGCATCGTTCGCTTTCTGATGCGCGGGCGCGCGCCGTCCGCCGCGCTCGCAACCGACGATCTCGTGGTGCCGGACGGAAGGGACGATTTCGGCTTCGTGCTCGAACGCGCGCAGGAAACCGATCTACCCAGGGCCTCGCGCATCTCCTATATCGACGCAGGCGCCGATTATCGCCGCGCCTCGATCGAGGCGCGCCGGCTGACCGGGCGCTCCGACCGCGTCGCCGAATCTGCGCTTCCCATCATGCTCGACCAGAGCCAAGCCGTCGGCATCGGCGAGCGGCTGCTGCAGGACGCGTGGACCATGCGCGAGAGGGCGGGCTTCGCGCTGGCGCCTTCGCGGCTCGCGCTCGATCCGGGCGACGAGGTCGTGCTCGAGGCCGGCGGGCGCGCGCGCCGGTTCCGCCTCACGGCCATCGCCGACGAAGCCGCGCGCGTCGCGCAGGCGGTCGCGACCGATCCGACGCTTTACGAAACCGTCGTGGGAGCGGAGCGCGGCGTGCGCGCGCGCGAGGTGTCCGCGCTCGCCGGACGCGCGCAATTGGTGTTCCTCGATCTGCCGCTGATCACCGGCGAGGAGGTCGCGCATGCGCCCCATGTCGCGGCTTATGCGAAGCCGTGGCCGGGTGCCGTTCTTCTCTATCGCGGCGTGGCCGATGTCAATTACGCGCACGATATCAGCCTTACGCGCCCGGCCGCGATCGGCGAACTGCTGTTCGATTTCTATTCGGGACCCTCGGGGCGCTGGGACAAGGGCAACGCGCTGTGGCTCGCGCTGTATGACGGCGCGCTGTCGTCGAAATCGGAAGCCGACGTGCTGGGCGGCGCCAATGCGCTTGGCGTCGAGAACGAAGACGACGCCTGGGAGATCGTGCAGTTCCGCGATGCCGAACTGGTGGCTGCCGGCCAATGGAAGCTCACGCGACTGTTGCGCGGGCTTGCGGGCACCGAAGGCGCCATGCGCCATCCCATGGCGGCCGGTGCGCGCGTCGTCATCCTCGACGAGGCGCTCGTGCAGCTCGGGCTTTCGCGCGACGAGAGCAGGCTTCCCTTCTTCTACCGCTGGGGCCCGCAAGGGCGCGACATCGGCGATCCCGCCTATCAAGGAACGACGCGCGCGTTCGACGCGATCGGCCTCAGGCCGCTCAGCCCCGATCACCTGCGCGCGCGCTGGCCGGCGGTGGACGGCGACATCGTCATCTCCTGGCGCCGGCGCACGCGCATCGGCGGCGATGCGTGGGAGCAGCCCGACGTGCCGCTCGGCGAGGATAGCGAGGCCTATGAGATCGACATATTCGACGGCGAGACGATCGTACGCACGCTGAGCGCGTCGTCGCAGCAGGCGACCTACACCTTGGCGCAGCAGACGGCGGATTTCGGCGGGCAGCAATGGGCGGTCGATGTCGCCGTCCATCAGCTTTCCGCCGCCTATGGGCGCGGCGCGCCCGCGCGCGCGACGCTCTATTACTGATCCGGAGAGACAGGGATGGCCGACAGCACGAATTTGCAGCTTCCGTATCTGAGCGGGGCGATGTCCCAGAAGCATGTCGCGGTCAACGAATCGCTGAGGCGGCTCGACGCGCTCGTGTGCCTCGCGATCGAGGACAAGGACTTGACCGCGCCGCCGGGCTCGCCTGCGGACGGCGTGCGCTACATCCCGAAGGCCGCTGCGACGGGACTGTGGTCGGGCAAGGAGGGCTATGTCGCCCATTATGTCGACGGCGCCTGGGAATTCTATACGCCGCGCGAAGGCTTTCTCGCCTATGTCGCGGACGAGGACGCGTTTTACGTCTTCGACGGCGCGGCCTGGAACGCGCTGGAGACGGGCGGCGGAGGCGGAGGAGATGTGGTCGGCCCGGCATCGGCTACGGACGAAGCGCTTGTCCGCTTCGACGGCACGACAGGCAAGCTCGTCAAGAACTCCGGGGCGACACTCGACGATAGCGGCAATCTATCGGCCAGCAACCTGTCGGGTACGAACACCGGCGACCAGACGATTGCGCTCACCGGCGACGTAAGCGGTACCGGTACGGGCAGCTTTGCCGCGACGATCGCCGACGATGCGGTGAGCAACGCCAAGGCCGCCGATATGGGCGCGTGGACGGTGAAGCTGCGCAATGCCGGCACGAGCGGCGATCCGACGGACGCAACGCTGGGCGATCTGACGGCGGAGGAGGCTCCCGTCTCCGGCGATTTCCTCCTCGGCTTTCTCGGCACAGGCGAGATCAGAAAATTCGATATCGGAGACCTGCCGGGCGGCGGAGGCGCCGATCTGGACACGCTGCCGGGATTTTTCGCGTACAAGACCGCGCAAAGCGACGACGCGACCGGCGATAGCACGGAAGTCGATATCGTCTGCGACGCGACGGAACGCAATACGGGCGGCAATTACAGCACGTCGACCGGCCTCTACACCGCGGACCGGAACGCCATGCACGAGTTCTTCGCCACGATCCGGTTCAACGGCATCACGTCGTCGCACAATTATGCGTTCGCCTATTTGTTGCGCAGCGACGGCGTGCTGTTCACGGGCGTCTTCTATAACGCGTATCAGGCGGCCGCCCAGGGCGTCACGCTGGTGGTGGCCTGCGCGACGCGGATGTATCTGACGGCGGGGCAGACCGTCAAAGTCGTCGCCCAAGTCTCCGGCGGATCCAAGGTCGTCGATGTCGCGGGCGACACCGCCTCGCGGCGAACCTATTTCAGCGGCGGGCTGACGACCGGCTAATGACCGCTGCGCCATGGAATGCCGCGCGCTGGCCGAACTTCGCGCCGCGCGAGATCGCGTGCCGGCATTGCGGTCGTATGCCGGATATGGACGACGGTTTCGTGCGCGCGTCGCTCGACGCGCTGCAAGACCTGCGCAATGTTCTGGGCAGGCCCGTGGCTCTCAATTCCGCCTATCGCTGCCCCGTGCACAACGCGGCCGTCGGCGGCGCGCCCATGTCGCTGCACAAGCGCATCGCATTCGACGTCGCGTTGGCGGGACATGATCGGGGAATCGTGCTCGATCGCGCCGCGGGCGCCGGATTTCGCGGGCTCGGCCTCGGCCAGCATTTCATCCATCTCGACAGGCGCGCGCGGCCCGCGCGCTGGTTCTACGGCGAAAGGAGCAAGGCGCTATGGAAGAGCTTCTTGGGCTAGGCGCGTCCGCGCTGTCGGGCGGGCTGTTCGGCCTGCTCGGCAATGTGGCGACGAAGATCTTCGGCTTCTTCGAGCGCAAGCAGGAGTTGGCGGCCCGGCGCGAGGAATGGGGGCACGAGCTTTCGTTGCAGCGCCTGCAAATGGAGGCGCGCAGGGCCGAGACGGAACAGGAGCTGGCCATCGCGCAGGCGCAGGGTTCGTGGAGCGGGCTGGCCGCCAGTGCGCAAGCCGAGGCGCGGGTCGGCCGGTCCTACAAATGGGTGGACGCGGTGCGCGCGCTGGTGCGCCCGGCGCTGACCGTCGGCCTGATGGGGTTCCTGGCCACCGCGGCGCTCGTGCTGGAACCCGGCGATATCGACCGCGCCTTTGTGGTGGAAAGCCTGGTGTTCGCCGCCGTCACGGCCATCGTCTGGTGGTTCGGGGATCGGGCGCCCAAACGGGCCGGTTAGAGAATTACAGGTTGTAGTTGAATAGATATACAATTCATTCTTGACCCCAGTCCTTTTGCCCGCGATATTGGGACAACAAGCCTATCGGCGGTGATCCGTGGGGCCATTTCCAAGTATCGAGGAGGCGGCCGAAGCCGCCCGCGCCGTGCTTGCCATCGCGGGCGGCGAAGACGAGATCGTCCGCGTGGCGGTCGCCGCCACGATCCTCAATCGCTGGCGGGCCGAGGAGCGGTCCCGCCTTTCGCTTGCCGGCGCCGCCGCCGCGGTGCTTCGCGAGGCCGCGCCCCCCGTTCAGCGCGCCGGCCTCGATGCGGGCGCGTCGCATTGGCGCGCGCTGTCGCTGGTCTCGCTGGCGCTGGCAGCCGATCTGCCCGATCCCACCAAGGGCGCGGTGCGGCTCCACCATCATCGCCGCAGCCCGCGCTGGGCCCAGCGCATGGAGCCTCGCGCGCTGATCGGGCGCTGGCTGTTCTTCGGATCGCCGAATTCGGCCGGTGCCTGAGCGAAGCGTTCCTTCCGCGCGGCCCGCTATGGACAGCGCCGCGCGAGGCTGCATTGTTGCTAGTGTGGTGGATTTGAAGTTCCTAGAATTCCAATGGCATCCGCATTTAGGAACTTCAAATCCGAAAACCACACTAGGATTATCAAGTTGGCAGCGTGGCTTTGAATCCGAAATTCGCTCACCGCCTTGCTCCAAGCTGATGCGAATTTCGGATTCGCCACGCTGACCGGAGTTCGCCAATGTTCTCTTTCCAGCCGCTCACATTGCCGCCGGAAGCCGAGCGCGTCCGCGCCGAAATCCGGCGCTTCCTTGCCACCGAGCTTCCGCGCTACGGCGCGGAGGAACGCGCGCACACCTGGAGCGGCGGCGATCCCGAATTTTCCCGCCGGCTGGGCGCGGCCGGCTTCATCGGCATGACATGGCCCAAGCGCTATGGCGGGCACGAACGCTCCGCGCTCGAACGCTATGTCGTGCTCGAGGAATTGCTCGCGGCCGGTGCGCCGGTCGGCGCGCACTGGGTGGCCGACCGGCAGAGCGGGCCGCTCATCCTGCGCTTCGGAACCGAGGCCCAGCGTCAATCCATCGTTCCCAGCATCGCCAAGGGCGAGCTTTCCTTCTGCATCGGCATGAGCGAGCCCGACACGGGTTCCGATCTGGCGTCCGTGCGCTCGCGCGCGGTGCGCGAGGGCGACGGCTGGCGGATCAACGGCACCAAGGTCTGGACCTCGGGCGCCCATCGCGCGCATTACATGATCGCGCTGCTGCGCACGGGCGCGGCCGACGGACGCCAGGAAGGCCTCAGCCAGTTCCTCATCGACATGAAGGCGCCCGGCATCGCCGTGCGGCCGATCAAGGACCTGCAAGGCGTCGCGCATTTCAATCAGGTGACGTTCACCGACGCGCGCGTTCCCGGCGACGCGCTGATCGGGCGCGAGGGCGAAGGCTGGACGCAGGTGATGGCCGAGCTCGCCTTCGAGCGTTCGGGGCCGGAACGCTATCTTTCGAGCTATCGCCTGCTGGTGGCGCTCACGGAGAAGCTGGGACCCGAGCTGTCCGACGAAGCCGCGCGCGAAATCGGGCGGCTGATCGCGCATCTGGCGACGTTGCGCCGGCTGTCGATTTCGGTGGCGGGCAAGCTCGACCGCGGCGAGAACCCGGCGCTGGAAGCCGCCCTCGTCAAGGATTTGGGCGCGGTGTTCGAGCAGGAATTGCCCGAAATCGCGCGCCGCGTGCTTCCCGCCGAGCCGATGCTGGGTGCGAACGATTCCTATGCCGCGGTGCTGGGCATCCTCACCGAGATCGCGCCGTCGTTTTCGTTGCGCGGCGGCACGCGCGAAATCCTGCGCGGCGTGATCGCGCGCGGGCTGGGGCTGCGATGAGCGAAACCGCGCGCCTGTTCGCCGAAACCGCCGAACGCCTCTTCGCGGAAGAGGCGACGCGCGCGGTCAAGGAAGCCGCCGAGAGCGGCACCTATCCCGAAAAACTATGGCGCGTGGCGGACGCGGCCGGGCTGCTCGGCGCGCTCGTACCCGAGGACGCGGGCGGCGCGGGGGCGAACTGGGCCGAGGCGCATGCGATCGTGCGCGCGGCCGGCGCGCATGGCGTGCCCGCGCCCGTGGGCGAGACGATCCTGGCCGCGGGATTGCTGGCGGCCTGCGGGATCGCGATCCCGGACGGTCCGCTTACCGTGCTGCCGGGCGCGATGGAGATTTCCGCGCAGGGCGTGTCCGGCATGATGCGGCGCGTGCCTTGGGGCCGTGTCGCGAAGGCCGGCATCGCCGTGTCGGGCGGCAGGCTGTTGCTCGTCGATATCGCGGAGGCGCGCGTGACGCCGGGAGTCAATCTCGCGCGCGAACCGCGCGACGATCTCGCGCTCGATGGCGCGCGCGTGATGGCCGCGGCGGCGTTGCCCGCGCACTGGTCCGGCGACGTTCTATTCCAGGCGGGCGCGACCTTGCGCGCGGCGCAGATGGCGGGCGCCATCGGCCGCGTGCTCGAAATGACCGTGCGCTATGCGGGCGAGCGCGTGCAATTCGGGCGGCCCATCGCGCGCTTCCAGGCGGTTCAGCAATCGCTCGCGATGCTTGCGGGCGAGGCGGCGGCGGCGGCGCGCGCGGCCGAGGCCGCGTTCGCCGCGCTCGATTCCGGGCCCGGGCCGCACGAAGCCGCCGTCGCCAAAATCCGCGCGGGCGAGGCCGCCGGCAAGGCGGCCGCCATCGCCCATCAAGTCCACGGCGCCATCGGCTTCACCTACGAACACGATCTGCACTTCCTCACCAAGCGGCTGTGGTCGTGGCGTTCGGAATTCGGATCGGAATCCGAATGGGCCGTGCTTCTCGGCCGCGCCTTCGCGGGCGCGCGCGGCGAGGCGCTGTGGCCCGCGCTCACCGCGCGGTTCGCGTGAATGCGTTCCCCCAACCCACCCGCCTTCGCGCTCCGCGCCACGGCGGGCGACCTCCCCAAACGCAGGACGTAGGAGTCCACGATGAGAGTGAGCGAGGCGATCGCGAGCCGGAAAACCGTGCGCGCCTTCCTGCCCGATCCGGTGCCCGAGGAAACGGTGCGCGCGATCCTGACGCTCGCCGCGCGCGCGCCGTCGGGCGGCAATCTCCAGCCCTGGAAGGTCCATGTGCTGACGGGGGCCGCGCGCGACGAGCTGATCCGGCGCGTGCGCGAGAAGATGCCGGCCAGTCCGCGCGGCGAGGGCGCGGAGTATCACATCTATCCGCCCGATCTCAGCGAGCCCTATAGGACGCGGCGCTTCCGCGTCGGCGAGGCGCTCTACGCGACGCTGGGCATCCCGCGCGAGGACAAGGCCGGGCGCCTGATGCAGTTCGTCAGGAATTTCGAATTCTTCGGCGCGCCCGTCGGCATGATCTTCACCATCGACCGCCAGATGCAGCAGGGCCAATGGGCCGATCTCGGCATGTTCCTGCAGAACGTCATGCTGCTCGCGCGCGAGCATGGGCTGGGCACCTGTCCGCAGGAAGCCTGGGCGGTGTGGGCGAAGACCATCCGCGACTATCTCGCCATCCCCGACAACGAGATGATCTTCTGCGGCATGGGGATGGGCCGGATCGACGAAGCCGCGCTCGTGAACCGGCTCGAAACCGAACGCGCGCCGCTGGAGGAATACGCGGTGTTCCGCAATACCGCGGATGGTTAAAACGAGTAGCCCGCGCCGAACCTTTCGGTCCTGCGCGGGCTCTCTCTTGATGGGCGGCCCTCGCGAGGAGGGGCTTTACGCGATGGCCGCGCCCCAAGTCCCTTCGACACCCAAATCCGGCAGGCTTCGTTTCGAGCCCTTGGTCTCGGGGCGTACCTTGACGGGAGCCGTCTGAACGAAGTCTGGCCGGTCCGTTCATGCGCGGTTCAGCCGTTTCCCCCTAGATCGGGCGCCATGCGGACCCTTGCCCTTCTCTTTGCCCTCTTCGCCGTGCTGCTCTTCGCGTTCCCCGACGAGTCCGCCGCGGCCGACGGAAGGCGCGCGCGCGAAGGCGTGCAGGCGGGCGAGGTTCTGCCGCTCGACCGGCTTCTGCCGCGCATCCGCCAGCAGCAGCCGGGACAGCTTTCCGACGTGCAGGGACCGTTCGCCGGTCCGCGCGGCGCGCATTACCGCGTCAAATGGTTGACGCCGGACGGCCGCGTCATCTGGCTCGACACCGACGCGCGAACCGGACAGGTGCTGGGCGTGCGGGGCGATTCGCGCTCGGGCAACCGCCCGCGGCGCAACGATGCGCCGCGCGAATCGCGACGGGGCAACGATCGCGACGACGGCGATGGCCAAACGCGGAATTTCCGCAATCGCGATCGCGGGGAGTATGATGGCGGCGATCGCGGCGGAGGACGGGACTATCGGCGCGGACGCAACGACGGCGATAGGGGCGGCGCGCGCAATGGCGACCGCGGCGGCTTCCGCGGGCGCGGCGGCGGGCGGCGCGACGAGCCGTGAGCGGCTCGGGATAGCGAGATAGGCCGATGCGCATCCTGCTCGTGGAAGACGACAAGGAT
>Ga0326597_10006117_pt1 | contig 16563 bp, 17 predicted proteins | sample RVTome_12_FD_203789 | JGI IMG/M metagenome (GOLD analysis project Ga0326597, IMG submission 203789) | Soil microbial communities from uranium-contaminated site in the Upper Colorado River Basin, Wyoming, United States - RVT100D185 | ecosystem: Environmental > Terrestrial > Soil > Contaminated >...
GGCGGCCTTACGCTGCTTGTGCTCGTGATCTACGGCAGCATGGTGTGGATGCCGGAATTCTTTGCGCGCAGCTATGGCATGGCACGGGGCACGGCCGGCTTTTACTACGGCGTCATCCTAGCGGCCGGCGGCGCAATCGGTCTCATCCTCGGCGGGATGCTGGCCGACAGGAGTTTTGCGCGCGGCCGAACGGACGCGCATCTGCGCGTGATCCGTTGGAGCGTACTGGCGACGCTGCCGTTCCTCGTCGCCGCGCCGCAAATGCCCTCGCCAGAGCTGGCCTTCGCCCTGCTTGTTCCGGCGACGCTGTTCTCGTCCATACATGGCGGCATCGCCGGCGTCGCACTGCAGATCATTACGCCCAACCAATTCCGAGCGCAGATCATCGCCCTCTATTTCTTCGTCGCCAATCTGATCGGCTTCGGGCTCGGCCCCACGATCATCGCCGCGATCACCGACTTCGTCTTCGTCGACGACGCCGCGCTGCGCTATTCAATGTCGATCGTCGCCGCAGTCGCGCTTCCATTGTCATTCGTCATGTTGACGCTCGGGCTCGGGCCTTTCCGCCGGAGCATGGCGGTCATTCCGCAATGAAAAGTGCCAGCTTGGCCGGCCCTTTGTCGGACGTTGCGGGCGACCGCCTATTTTGCCATTTCGGGCGCGCGCGAGCGCTTCTTGCCGAAGGCATCGGCCGGTTCATGCCGAACGTCGACAGCCGGATCGAGCGCACGCGTCCAGGCGGCGAATTCGAGGCAAATGCCGTCCGGGTCGAAGAAATAGATCGAACGCACGAACGTCGACGGCGAAATCTTGCCGATGCTGACCTGCGCTTCCGAATCGTCGTGATTGAGGATCTTGGTCGCCTTGATGCCCTTGGCGATGAGCTTGTCGTAATAGTCATCGATCTTCTCGGCCGATACGTTCAGCGCGACATGATTCATGGAGCCGTGTCCGGACACGATGGTCTTGCCCGATGTCGGAAGGTTGGCGGCGGACGCCACGCCCGGTGTCGCCTCCGGCGCCTGGGGAAACCAGAAGAAGGCAAGCGCATCGCCGTTGCCGATGTCGAAGAAGAAATGCTGCCCCATGCCGTTCGGCAGATCGATTGTCTTGATCAGCGGCATGCCGAGCACGTTCGAGTAGAAATCCACGGTCCGCGCCATGTCCTTGCAGACCAAGGCGAGGTGGTTCACCCCTTGGATATCGAAAACCGTGTTCCGTCTCTTGCCCATGACGCGATCCTTCCTTTGCGATACCGAGATCGTGGTGTTCCGATGGCGCTATTATGTAAAATTTCTTTACATCTTGTCCAGGGCCGCAGCGATCCTATCACGGCCGGTGGGCATCGCCCGGGCCCCGTGTCGCTGCGCCAAACGACACCGAAACGAAGCCGAGGCCGGAAATCTCCGCCGCATAGGTTGCGCCCGGCGTCGCCGGAACGGGCGGACCAAGCGCCCCGCTCAAGACCACATCGCCGGCCTTCAGCCGCTCGCCATGTGCCAGCAGCGCATTGGCCAACCAGGCGAGCGCCAAATGGGGACCCCCCATTGTGCTGGCGCCGCGACCTTGCGACACGATATCCGCGCCGCTGCGCAAAGTCATCGTCGCTTCGATCAATCGCGCGAAGTCGAAATCCCGGGCGGGCCGGCCCAGCACATAGAGGCCGGCGGAGGCATTGTCCGCGACTGTATCCACAATCGCAATACGCCAATCGGCAATCCGGCTGTCCGCGATTTCGAGCGCAGGGATCGCGGCATCCACATAGTGCGCCGCGTCTTGGGGTGCCATGGCGCAGTCGATGTCGCGACCGATGCGCAGCGCGATTTCGCCTTCGACGCGCGGCTGAAACATGCGGGCCCACGCGACCTCGCCACCGCTGGGCACGCCGATATCGTCGAACAGAACCCCGAAATCGGGTTCGTCCACCCCGAACTGGCGCCGCGCCGCAACCGATGTCATGCCGATCTTGAAGCCCGCACGGCGACGCCCTGCATCGCACCACGCGCGCACATTGCGTGCCTGCACGCGATAGGCGAGGGCGAGATCGTTGCCGATGCGCGCGCCGACGGGCGCGATGGGCCCCCCATGATAGGCCGCGCGCAAATCGCGCGCGACGGCGTCCACTTCGTCCATGCGCTAACCGTCCTTCATCACGCGCGCGAATTGCGCCGTTCGCCGGCCGATGATTTCCAGGATGCCTTGATAGGCGGGGTTCTTCAGCTTTCCGTCCTCGGCGAAGGCGCTTGCCGCATCGGGAACCGCCAGTTGTTCGGCGACGACGAGCACATACATGCCGCTCAGGATTTGCCGAAGGTGGGAAAGCCCGCGAATGCCGCCCCAAGGGCCCGGCGACGCCGACATGACGCCCGCCACCTTGCCGCGGAACGCGCGCAGCGTCATCGGCGTCTCGCCGTCGCCGGGACGCGATATCCAATCGAACGCGTTCTTCAGCACGCCCGGAATGGAGCCGTTATACTCCGGCGCCGCGACCAGATAGCCGTCCGCTCCGCAGAAGAGGTCCTTCAGCGCGAGCGCCCGCTCGGGCACCCCTTCGGACCGTTCGAGATCGGCGTCGTAGTGCGGCAACGGAAAATCGCGCAAGTCGACTGCTTCGACGTCCGCGCCCGCGGCGCGCGCGCTTGCCGCGGCAATGTCGACGACTCGGCGATTGAACGATCCGGTCCGCAACGACCCCGACAGGGCGAGAAGACGAACCGTACCGGTCATGATTTCCTTTCCGGCGCCGGCGGCGCTGTGCCGGCCCAATCGCCGGCGAGCTCGCCGTCCTTCGGCACAGGCACTTCCTTGATGCGTTCGGGCACGTCGTCATATTCGAGACGCAGCGCCTTGCAGCACGTGGCGTGAAGATTGTAGCTCATCACGTGATAGGTCACTTCGAGAATATCCTCGTCGGACATCATCGCATGCAGGTGATCGAAAATGCCGTCGGGTACGCGCCCGCGCTCGAGCACCAGGCAATCCGTATAGGCGAGCACCGAGCGCTCGAGCGGCGAGAACGCATCCGAGATTGGCCAGTTGGGGATGGCGGCGATCTGCCCCTCGCTCAGGCCGACGCGGCGTCCCGCCTTGCAATGCTGAGAAAACACGAACTGGCTGCCGACGGTGTAGCCGGTACGCAGAATCGCGATTTCCCTGATCCTGGCGTCGAGCTTGCTGACGCTCTTGTCGCTGAACATCCCGAACATGCCGAACTGCGCCACGGCATGGTCGAAGACATAGGGCACCAGGCCGAATACGGTCCACCAATTGCCGGGCGTTCCCGTCGCGGTACCGGGCTCCTTCACCGGGTCCCGGCCGGCGAACAATCTTTCGTAGGCGCGTGCCACGCTCGGCGTGGCTTCGGCAAGCGGCACCTGTCTCAATCTGGGCATTGCGACGCTCCTCGCTTCGGCCGGATCGGCTATCGCCCGGCCTGATATCGATAATGCTTAGAATGCTATACAATGCACGCGAAGCAAAGACCGCCGGGCCGGCCGAACGCCGGTCCGCCAGGAACGGCGTTCAGGGATTGATGGCGCCCAAGGGCAGCGATGCCGGGCCGCCATGCGCCGCGGCGTAGGCCGCGTCCTCCGCGGCCAAATTCGCGCTCATTTGGGGGAGGACGCGCCGCAGTATCGCGATATCGGCCGGATCGATTCCTTCGGCGGCGACGACATTGACCTCCGCCACTTTGGGCATGAGTTTGACGCGCAGCTTGCGCGCCCGGGGCGTCAGGTAGACATGGACCTTGCGGCGGTCTTTCTTGCTCGGCACGCGGCGCACCAAGCCGCTTTTCTCCATGCCGTTGAGGGCGGTCACCGTCGTCGGCTCCCGCATGCCCACGCGCCGCGACAGCTCGCGCTGGGTTAGCCCTTCCTCGTTCCACAGCACGCGTAGGAACCGCCATTGGCCGGCCGAGACGCCATCGCCGATCGTGCGGCGCTCGAGCGCGCGCGAAAAGGAACGGAACGTGATCCGCGCCAAATATCCGATGCTGTTTAGGGGATTCTCGTAAAACTCGGCAGGAGGATGCTTGGATTTCCCAGCCACGTGTGCCCACACAATTGTCGACCTCGCGCCTGGAATAGGGCGAGCCACGGCAAAACGCAACCGAAGGCGGCCGGGTTGACTTTGTATCGCGGAAGGAGAAAATACATAGAAATCTAAGTATTGACGATTGTCGGGGGGAACCTTCTCGCGTGGCCTATTACCCTTTGCTTGCGACGGCGATCGTCGGAAGCTACCCCCAGCCGGACTGGCTCATCGACCGCGAACGTTTGAAGGACCGGCTGCCGCCCCGCGTGCGCGCCCGCGAGCTTTGGCGAGTAGCCCAATCCCATCTCGCGGCGGCGCAAAACGACGCCACGGTTCTCGCAATGCTCGACCAGGAGCGCGCGGGTGTCGACATCATCGGTGACGGCGAGATAAGGCGCGAAAGCTATTCCAACCGGCTGGCGACCGCGCTCGACGGTATAGACGCGACGACCCATGGCACGGCGATCGATCGTACCGGCAAGCCCAATCCGGTGCCGCGCGTGATCGGACCGATCAGGCGCCGCGAGCCGATCGAAGTGCAGGACGTCGCACTGTTGAAGCGTACGACGTCGCGGCCGATCAAGATCACGCTTCCGGGGCCGTTTACGATGACCCAGCAGGCACAAAACGACTATTACAAGAACGACGAAGCGCTGGCGATGGATTACGCGGAAGCGATCAATCCGGAAATCCGCGATCTGTTCGCCGCCGGCGTCGATATCGTCCAGCTCGACGAGCCCTATGTGCAGGCCCGTGCCGAGCACGCGCGCGCCTATGCCATTCGCGCCATCAATGCGGCGTTCGACGGAGTCGCCGGCACAACGGCCGTCCATGTCTGCTTCGGTTATGCCCACATTCACCGTGGAGCCGGGAAGCCCAGCGGCTATTCGTTCCTGCCCGAGTTCGAAGATTGTCTCGCCGACATCATTTCGATCGAGGCGGCGCAGCCCAAGCTCGACCTCGCCGTTCTGCGTGATCTGCCGACCAAGACGGTCATGCTGGGCGTCATCGATCTCAACGATCCCCAAGTCGAAACACCCGGGACCGTGGCCGAGCGTATCCGCCGGGCGCTCGACTACGTGGCGCAGGAACGGCTCATGATCGCGCCGGATTGCGGCATGAAATACCTTTCGCGCGAAACCGCATTCGGCAAGCTCAAAGCCATGGTCGACGGAACGCAAATCGTGAGGCGCGAGCTGGGCGCGACGTTACGTCAGCATAAAGCCGTCTAGTGTCCCGATTCTGACATTCGTTCCATCTCGATATCGCCACCAATACGAATGTCAGAATCGCAAGGACACTAGCGATCCATTGATTCTAGTGTCGTTTTGGTTCCGACGTTCGCTCGGAAAGTCGATATCGTCAACGAAGCGAACGTCTGAACCACGACACTAGCAGCGCATTGACCGCGGCGGGGCGTTCCAGCGGCATCATGTGGCCGCAATCGTCGATGGTCTCCAAGTGGGCATCCGGAATGGCGTCCAGCATTTCGCGCTGATGCTCCATGGTCGTAATTGCGTCCTGCAGCCCGAAAACAAGCAATGTCGGACAGGCGATGGATTCGAGCATTGCCCGGCTGTCGGGGCGCGACATGATCGCGCGTTGCTGGCGCAGGAAGGTCTCCGGACCGGTATCGCGCGCCATGCGGCGCAGGATGTCCGTTACCTCCGCGTCGTCCCTACGCCGCGGATGGACCAGGATCGGGATGCGTTCCGCGATCACGGCGTCGAATTGCCCGTTTTCGACGAGGCGCAAATAGCCTTCGCGCCTTTGGGTCTGTTTCGGCGTATCGGCCGGCGCCAAAGTGCTCATCAGAACCAGCTTCTCTACCCGTTCCGGCGCGCGACGCAGAATTTCGAAGGCGACGAAGCCGCCCATCGCGTGAGCGACGAGCGTGAAGCGCTCGGGCGCCGCATCGAGCACGGCCCGCGCCATGCCGGCGATCGTGTCGTGATCGCGCTGCACGGTGACGTACGCCTCGCCATGGCGTTCGACCGTCGGCAGTTGCGCTTGCCAAAGCAATTCCGTGCAAAGCTGCCCGGGAACGAGAACGATGGGCGAGGGCATGATTGCGCTTTCTATACGACCCGGTGCAGGGGCTCCTCGCCGGTCATGACGCGGCGGCAGTTTTCGAAGGCCACCGTCATGCTTCGGCGCAGCGTTTCCGGCGTCAGCCAGGCGATGTGCGGCATCACAATGACGTTTGGCAGCGTGAACAATTCCGTTGCGGCCGATGCCGGCTCGCGCGCGAAAACATCGAGGCCGGCCGCGGCGAGGCGGCCGGACCGCAAGGCCTCGCAAAGCGCTGCTTCGTCGACCAGCTCTCCACGCGCCGTATTGACGAGGATCGCGCCCGGCTTCATCCGCGCGATGGCCGCCGCATCGATCATTCCGCGCGTTTCCGGTGTCGCGGGGCAATGCAGCGAGACCACATCGGATTGTGCCAGCAACGCATCGAGCGGAGCATAATCGGCTTCCGCGCCCGGTTTGGGCCCGCGTGCGGTATAGAGCACTCTCGCACCCAGCACGCGCAACACGGGCGAAAGGCGGCGCGGCACGGCGCCATACCCGACCAAGCCTATCGTCCGGCCGCCGATCTCGCCGATGCGGTCCAGTTCCGCCATAGCGGGACGCCAACCGTCACCCCTGCGCGTCAACGGATCGAAATAGGAAATGCGTCGCAGGGCCGCCAGCATCAAGGCCAGCGTCATTTCCGCGACGGCCTGGCTGTTGGTGCCCGGCATGTTGCAGACCGCGACACCGCGGCGCTTGGCGGCTTCGAGATCGATCGTATTCACGCCGACGCCGATTTTCTGGATTAGCCGGAGCCGCGGCGCGCTCGCGATATCCTCGGCCGCCACGGGCCGCAAGACATGGAGCAGCGCATCGGCGTCGCGCATCGCTTCGGCAAAGGCCGCATCGTCCGCCTCGTCGACGACCACGACATCGATATCGGCCGGACGAGATTCTTCGAGAATGGCGTGGAAGCCGTCGCTCGCGCGGTAATGCAGCACGGCCTTCATCGCCGCAGCGCTTTCGAAAGCCCGTTCCAACCCGCGAATCCGGCCTTGTCGCCGAGTTCTTCTTCGATACGCAGAAGTTCGTTCCATTTCGCCATGCGCTCCGACCGGGCGAACGAACCCACTTTGATTTGACCCGCGTCCCACCCGACCGCCAGATGGGCAATGCTCGTGTCCTCGGTTTCGCCCGAGCGTGCCGACACGATGGCCGACAGTCCCGCGCGCCGCGCGGCATCAAGCGCTTCCTTCGCGCGCGAGACCGTACCGGCTTGATTGACCTTGACGAGCACGCAGGTGCAGGCGCGCGCCGAGGCCGCCGCGGTCACCCGGGCGGCGTTCGTGACCAGAAAGTCGTCGCCCACGATCTGGGCCCGCCGGCCGAGCATCGCGGTCGCGCTCGCCATGCCCTCGGTGTCGTCCTCGCGGACGGGGTCTTCGATGGACAGGATCGGAAAGCGCGCGCACCAATCGGCCAATATCTCAAGCAGCTCGGTCGTGCCGATCGCTCGATTGTCGAGCCCCAAATTGTACGAGCCGTCGCGATGGAACTCGCTGGCGGCGATGTCGAGCGAGATGAAGACGTCCTCGCCCGGCCGATAGCCGGCCTGTTCGATCGCACGTGTCAGCGCCGTCAATGCGTCTTCGTTGGACGCAAAATTTGGCCACCAGCCACCTTCGTCGGCGACGCCGGCAAGCTGTCCCGCGTCCCGCATCAGCCGCCCCGCCGCATGATAGATCTCGGCGGTGATTTCGAATGCGCGCCGAACGCTCGGAGCGCCCGGAACCATGACCATGAAATCCTGTACGTCCGTTCGCCGACCGGCATGGGCGCCGCCGCCGAAGATTTGGACCTCCGGAAGCGGCAGACGGGCCGGTGCACCGCCCCGGAGATGGCGCCACCGCGACACGCCTTCCGCCCGGGCCGCGGCATCCAACGCGGCGAGCGATACGGCAACGGTTGCGTTTCCGCCCAGCCGGGAGAAACTCTCCGTGCCGTCGAGCCCGGCCAGAACGTCGTCGATCCGGCGCTGATCTGCCGCGTCGAGCCCCATAAGGGCCTGAGCGATCTCACCGTTTACGTTCGCGACCGCACGATCCACACCCTGCCCGCCGAATTTCTCGCCGCCGTCCCGCAGATCGATCGCTTCGCGCTTGCCGCGCGACGCCCCGGCGGGCGCCGCAGCGCGCCCCATTGCCCCGCCCTCGAGGCGCACATCGGCTTCGACCGTCGGGTGGCCTCGCGAATCCCAAATCTGGCGCGCGCGGACGGATACGATACGCGTTTTCATCGGCGCTCCACTTTCGCTTTCCAGACCTGTAGCAGCGCATCGAGCCGAAGGCCGGACATCGCAAGCAGGTCGCGCGCCGCATCGCGTACGAAATGCTTGTCCGCGTCCGAAATCAGATACTCGGCCGGCGATTTGCCGTCCACGCGCGCCAGCAGGAGCGCGCTCACCAGTTCCGCTGTCCGGATATCGAGCGCCGCCCGGTCCTCCCAATCGGCACGAGCCAGATAGGCCTCTTTCAGAGCCGCGAACGCGGCGCAGTAAGCGCGACAGTTTTCCGGCTTCCATACGCATTTCAGCAGCAGATGATTGAGACAGAATGCAAGATCGAACGCCGGGTCGCCGTAGCAGGCCGTTTCGGCATCGAGGAAGATCGGACCCTTCGGGCCCTTCAAGATGTTCTTGGGGCTGAGATCGCCATGCATCAATGCGATCCGCGCGCTCCGCACGTTTTCGGCGATGGCGCGAAGCCGCGGCGCGCGATCGGGATGGGCTTGCGCCGTGTAAAGGAGATAGGGCTCGATCCGCAGCGATAGGAACAGATCGTCATTGGCGAATTGGCGCGCAACCCGAGCGTTGCGCGCGCTCGCGCCGTGAATGCGCGCGGCGGCCGCACCCACGGCTGCCGCGAAATCCGGTTCCACGATTCCGTCCCGCAGCAGTGACTTCCAGCATGGATACGCGTCCGGCTCGAAATAGGTCATGACGAAAAGATGCGCCGTGCGATCCTCCGCCAGGACCTCGGGCACGACCAGAGGGTCGACACCGGCCGCGAACTTTATCCAGGCCACCTCGCTGTGAATACGTTCCACGGGTGCGCGCCAATCCGCGGCCACGCGCAGGCGCGGCAACGCCTGCTTCACGCAAACCGGACCGCCCGCAAGCGCCACGCGGAATACGTCGCACGACACGCCTCCCGCAAGAGGCACGATCGCCGGCGTCTCGTCCTCGCCGACGAGGCCGGCCGTCCGAAGCGCGCGCAGGATGACGGATGTGTCGTTCATGGCATAGGGATAAAGGCTCGAAACCGTGCTGGACATGGACGCGCCATCAGAGCGGCAGGACAAGGGAATTGCGGATCAGCGCCGCATCGCAGATCGCGATCTTGCTCCGAAACCGCAATGCGCCGTCCACATCCCTTGCCACCACGTCCTGGTAGCGTCCCGCGGCGAAGCAGACCGTCTGCTGGCCGACGATGGTCTCGAATATCGCGAAATTTGCCTCGACGTTCCATGCGTCTTTTTCGGCAGGCGACACGATAAGCCCGGAGATCAAATGCCGCATCCGGCGCGGGATGGTCGCACAGCATGAGGGCCAGCGGCCAACCGCGCTCGACATTCTCGCGGCTGATGGCCTTGTAGAGCGCATCTTCGACGAACAGATCCGGCCATTGCTCGAGCGGGCCTTCGTCCAGCAGGGCCGCATAGCGCGCATAGAGGGCCTCGATCCCCGCGCGCGGTTCGGGGTCGCCCGCGCCGCGCATCACAGGCCCATCACGCCGCGATAGAAGCCGTAGAAGGCGCGAATCGCGGTTTCCGTGACGATATGGTCCTCGTCCTCGCGGCCGCGGCCGCCCATTTCGACCAAGGCCGCGCCCTCCTCGTCGCAATGGATGCCGCGCTGCGCGAGTTCCATCACCTCGCTGTCGTCGAGCGACACGAACCCCGCCGGTCCCATTAGATTGGCGTGGCGCAGGCGGCGCGCCGTCATCTCGTCGCTGTCGGTCTCGTATCCGAAGAACGTCCAATTGAGATCGAAGGCCTCGGGCCCCACGGGCACGATTTGCCGCGTCGCGAGCGTGTTGGCCTGCTGCTGCACGATCAGATTGGGCCAGATCGTCTGCATGACGACCGTGGCTGGATCGGAGAATTCCTTGACCACGTCCACCAGGCGCGGATCGTGGAGTTCGAGCTTCTCGCGGAACGATGCCATCTCCTGCGTGGCTGCGGTGGTTGTGCGGTCGCCGCCGCGACGCGAAATGAGCGCGCTGTGGCGGCCCGTGGCGTCCATCTCCGTCCGCGACGGATTGTCGGCCCGGAAAAGGCCGAACGTCACGAGAAACACGTGCAGCAAGCTCGCGTGGTATGGATCCTTGATGTTCTCGAACATCAATTTCCAATTGCCCGGAATACGCTGGCGCAACACACCCAGAACGCGTAGCGGCCGGCCGTCGAAGACGCGATCGAAGAGCTTCAGCATCTTGCCGCCGAGATAGGCTTCGAGCGGTTCCATCTCGCTTGCTTGGCTCGCGAAAATCGCGCCGTGCCGTCTCGCCACCTTGAGCTTGGCGAGCCCGTGGTCGCGCCGGTCGAAATCGTCGGGCATGCCACCATGGCCGTTTACGCCCTTGGCGAACGGTACGCCCGAGAGATCGCCGTCCAGGCGGTAGGTCCATTGATGATAAGGGCATTGGAACGCGCGCGTCGTGCCGTAATCCTGCCGGCACACTTCCAGCCCACGATGCGCGCATTGGTTCTTTAGGACGTTCACTTCGCCATCCCGGCCGCGCACGACGATGACGGACGTCTCTCCGACGCGCGTGCGTTTGAAATCGCCGGGGTTGGGAATTTCGGCGTCCAAGCCGACATAGTTCCAGGAGCGGCCGCCAAAGATCGCCTTCAGTTCGCGCGCATAGACATCCCGGTCGACGTAGACCCAATAGGGCACGCGATGCGTTCCATTGGCGGTCCACCGGCGTTCCCGAACCGTCATCGCGCGCCTCGAACGCGTCCGAATTCCGCGAGAATGCCGTCGAGACGGCGTTCCAAGGCTTCGCCTGCCGGCACCATGGGCAGGCGGTGTTCGTTGCGCTCGATCAATCCCGCGCGCTTCATCATATACTTGAGCGGGATCGGATTGGTATCGAGGAAGATCGCCTTGGAGATTTCGAACAGCGCGAAATGGATTTCGCGCGCGCGCTCCAGATCTCCCGCCGCCACCGCCGCGTGCAGGTCGGCCACGCGCCTGGGATCGAGATTGGCCACCGCGTTCATCATGCCGACCGCGCCGATCGCCATCATCGGAAAGCAAAGCTCTTCCAGCCCGACGAAGATGCGAAAACCGGGCAAGGCCGTCAGAAGATCGGTCACGAACGCCAAATCCGTCGAGGCATGCTTGACGCCGACAAGGTTCGGACATTGCCGCGCGATCGCCTCGAAGGTCGCGACGTCCATCGAGACCGCCGCGCGGCCGGGGATATGATAGATCATGGCAGGCGTTTCGAGCCGCGAGATCACCTCGGCGAAATAGCGTTCGAGCCCGCGTTGCGGCGGCTTTATATAGTATGGCGTTACGATGAGCTGCGCATCGGCGCCCGCCTTCTCGGCGAATTGCGAAAGCTCCGAGGTTTCGGCGATCGACTGCGAGCCCGTCGCGGCGACGACGGGAATGCGCCCCTTGGCAACGCGCACCGCCAATTGAACGAGCTCGTTGCGTTCCATCACGCTGAGCGTGCTGGGTTCGCCGGTCGTGCCGTTGACGACGATGCCGTGGCTGCCGCCCGCGATCTGATGTTCGATCAGGCGCGCATAGGCTTCGAAATCCACCGCGCCGTCGCGAAACGGCGTAATGAGCGGCGGGAACGACCCCTTCAGCCAATCGATATCCCGTGTCACGACGCCGTCAGCTCCGCGCGGTTGGTTTCGAAGCCCGCTTGCGTGCCGAGAAGCGACGGCGGTTCGGCGAGGCTTTCCTGCCAGAGCAGCGATTCCTGCGATATGTGCAAAGGTTGGTCTTGAATGGTGAGTTCGTAGACCGGTCCCTGGTCATGCGATGCGTGATTGTGGATCGCCCAACCGGGGGCCGACAGCATCAGATCGCCCGCCGCCCATTCGTAGTGCTTCCCTGCGACGCGGCTGTAACCCGCGCCGCTGAAGTAATAGTTGATGGCCGCCGAAGCATGACGGTGTGGTCGGTCGATGATGCCGGGCGGACGCACCGTCATCGTGGCGAAAAAGCTCGGCGTCGTGCCGTTCGTGCGTCCCGTGAGCGGGTTGTAGAGCAGATAGAGCCTGCGACCGCGATATCTGGCGCCGAGCGCCGTCAGCTTGTCGAGTTCCGCCTTGACGGCTTCCCAATGCCACAGATGCGCACGGGATTCGACGGCCGGCGGATTGATCAACCTTTCGTACGACATCAGCCAAGTCTCGTCTCCCGGCACCTGAAACAAATCCCGGATTTTCGCGGAACCGTTTGTCGTGTTCGCGCTTTCCTTGCCCGCGTCGCGATCCGCGGTCACGCTGGCAAGCGTCTCGTCTTCGACGAGATAGACGCGCAGCAGGCGGAGCAGCGCGGCGTTCGAATAGCTCAGCCGGATATGGGGCTCGCGCGTCGTGTTTTCGAAGCTTGTCCGCGACCACGACGGATTGTTCCAGACATCGTACTGGGCGAAGTCGAGCGTGCGCGCGCCCGTCGTCACGCGGCCTGCGCCGCCGATGCAAAAACCCACTTCGGTCGCGTTGTGCCGGTAGGGGCGCGTGCGCTCGCCGGGTTTCAGGACAGAGAGGCGCACCTCGATGCCGGGTGCAAGCCCCGCTCCAATCGCACATGCCTTCGGATGAACGATGCGCGATTGCCGTTCGACCGGATCGGCGACATCGAGCGCCAGAAGCCGCTCGGCTTCCGCCGCGATCGTCTTGCCGCTGATGACGACGGGTTCCCAGACTTCGTTCCGAACGGGACGCGACGGATCGGCCTCGACGAACTTCGCTTCAGGACTGCTCATCCTTGCCTCCTGCGGTTTGCGCGAAGGAAATCGGTGCGGGTGTGGGCGTCGGAAGCTCCAGACCGAGTCCGCGTTCGCGTGCCAGACCATATAGCGCTTCCGCCAGCGCCAGATCGGCGATGCCGACGCCAAGCGATTTGAAGAGCGTAAGATCGGCATGCTCCGGCCGCCGAGCGCCCGAAGCGACGCGTTCGCTCAGCGCCGCGAACCCCGGGCGCGCGAAATCGCCTCCCCAGGCCGCGATCAATTCTCCCGAGAGCGTCTTGGCCTGCTCGACGCTATCCACGGCCACGACCGCGCAGCGTTGCAGAAGTGCGGGCGCGAATTCCCGGTGCTCCGGCGTGATCGCACCCATTGCATTGATGTGCGCGCCGCGTGCCGGCATGTCGTGCGTCAGGAACGGCTCTTTCGCCCGCGTGATCAAAGTGACGATGGGCGCGTCCGCTACGGCCTCGCGTACATCGCCGCAGACTTCCGCCGCGATGCCGAGCTCGCTCCTAATGCGCGCCGCGAATGTCTCGCGCCGTTCGGCGTCGCGCCCGCAAACCCGCGCGAGCCGCAACGGACGCACGGCGTGGACGGCGGCGACTTGCGACATGGCCTGCCTGCCCGTGCCGCACACCGCCATTGCATCCGCATTGGACGTCGCCAGATAGTCGGTCGCCAAACCCGCCATGCCCGCCGTACGCAATTGGCCCATCGCGAAAGCTTCGATCACGGCAAGCAGTTTTCCGGTTTCGGCATCCCACAGGATTTCCAGCGGCGCCGCGCCCTTCGGCGTATGCGCCCATGTCTTGACGCCCAGGAGGCCGACATCGGTGAACACCGCGCCTATGGCATGCATCGTTCCGCCGTTCCACCGCACATGGGTCTTGGCCATGTTTTGCGCCCGCCCTTCGTGCTGCCGCGTCATCGCATGCCGCAACAAGGCGATCGCCTGCCTGAGTTCGAGCCGAACGTCTTGCTCTCTGATCCATATCGGTGTCGTCACGATCAACCTTCTAGCGGCGACGCTACCGGCGCCTTCAATTGCATCACGTTGCAAATGGCGGAATGCGCCATGTAGCGCCCAATGGTCAGTATGACGCACATCAACGTCGCAGGATCCGTCATCGCGAGCAGCGCATCGACTTCGCGACCGGCACCGCGACCATGCGTTTTTGCCATGGCCAAGGCGAACCGCTGAACCACTTTCTCGATTTCGTCGAGTTCCACGGTCGCGTCGGGCGTCAGACGCTCGACGTCGCGCACCCATGCCTCGCTCATGCCCAGTTTCAATGCGAGGCTTTCGTGCTGCACCCGCTCGTAGTCGTTGCCGCTCCACGTCGCCAACGTGATCGCGAGCAATTCGACCCAGCGAACCGGCAATGCGTCCTTCAAGGTCTCGGTAAATCGGATGAAATGTCTCAGCGCTTCGGGCTGGTGCGCGCAGACCTGAAAGAATTCCCCGAGATACCCCAATCGGTGGACCTTCGCGTCCAGTTCACGGCGCAAGCTTTCCGGCAGCGCCTCGAATGAAATTCTCGGAACATCCACCATCACGCTGGACCACCAATCGCTGGCGCGATAATATTACTTCGATATCGAAGTGTCTAGCGCCGAAAGCGCTAACCCACGCATCGGGCTTGACAAATGCGCCTTTCATTCGATCACGTCGCGCACCATGCGGCCGGCCCGAGGTGCCCGCCAACCGGATGGATGCGTCCGTCGACGACGTGGCGGATTTGATGACCGCGTGGATAGAGGCGCGAACCTGAAACAGGCGTGTTGGGGGCGGAATGTTCGACAGCGAAGCGATCAAGTGCGTTGCAGATATCGTGCGCGTCCAGGCCAGGCTTCGCCCTGACGCGATCGCGATGGACTTCAAGGACCGCCTGTCGACTTACGCGGAATTGGACGCCCGCGCGTCGCGGGTCGCTGCGGGGCTGGCGGCCGCCGGGCGACGGCCGGGCGCACGGATCGGTTTCCTGGGCAAGAATTCCGACCATTATTTCGAGCTTCTGTTCGGATGCGCCAAGAGCAAGACCGTGCTTGTCGCGGCGAATTGGCGTCTGGCGCTGCCCGAGCTCGTCTATGTGCTGAACGATGCGCGCTGCGAGAGTCTGTTCGTAAGCCGGGACTTTTACGAGAGCGCCGAAAAGCTGCGCGAGGAATGCCCCGGCATCGCCACGATCATCGCCATGGACGGCGGAGGCGCCGACTTCGTCGACTATGCCGCATGGCGCGATGCCCAGCCGGCAACCGATCCGATGCTGCCGACGACGGATGAGGACGTCGTGCAGCTCTACACGTCGGGCACGACCGGCCACCCCAAGGGCGTCCAGCTCACCGACCGCAATTTCATGGTTCAGATTCCCGCGGCGGAAAAAGCCGGGTTGTCGGATTATACGCCCGACGACATCGTGCTGGTCGCGATGCCGGTTTTCCATATCGCCGGCGTCAACATGGGATTATTCGCGTTCGCGCACGGCGCGCGCGCGATCATTCTGAGCGACGTCGACCCGCAGGAAATTCTACGCCTTATCGCGGAGAAGAGAATCACGGCTACGTTTCTCGTGCCGGCCGTCATTCTCGCGCTTGTGCAACAGCCGAACGTGACAGATGTCGATTTTTCCAGCCTGAAGCGCGTAGCTTACGGTGCATCGCCGATCTCGGACGCGCTTCTGAAGTCGGCACGAAGGATCGTCGGTTGCGATTTCGCTCAGGTCTACGGCCTGACCGAAACGACCGGCGCGATCACCATTCTCGGACCCGGCGATCACGATCCGGCCAGGAACCGGCTGCGGTCCTGTGGCGTGGCCTTTCCGGACTGCGAAATCCGCGTCATCGGCGGGGACGGCGATTCGCTCGGCGCCGGAGAAGTGGGCGAGATCGCCATTCGATCCGCGATGGTCATGAAGGGCTATTGGAACAAGCCCGAAGCGACCGCCGAGGCAATTTCGAACGGCTGGTTTCGCACGGGCGATGCCGGTTATTTCGACGAAGACGGCTATCTCTACATTCACGACCGCATGAAGGACATGATCGTGTCCGGGGGCGAGAACGTCTATCCGGCCGAGGTCGAGAACGCCATCTACGGTCACCCCGCCGTCGCCGATGTGGCCGTCATCGGCGTTCCGGACGAAAGATGGGGCGAGGCCGTCAAGGCCATCGTCGTTCGCAAACCGGGAGCCTCTGTCGGCGAGCGCGAGATCATCGCGCATGCCCGAGAGCGCATCGCGGGCTACAAGGCACCGAAATCGGTTGCGTTCGTCGATTCCCTTCCGCGCAATCCGACGGGCAAAATCCTGCGCCGCGAACTGCGCGAACCCTTCTGGGAAGGCCGCACCCGTCGGGTCAATTAGGATGCGCGATTCCTGGGCATTTTCGGCCTTGGTTGACACAAAAAATAGCCCAACCCTCCCCTTAGTGAGCGTGGCGATTCAATCGAAACCGAAAACGCCTTAGTGTCCCGATTCCGAAATTCGCGATATCTCGATATCGGCATTTTGCGAATTTC
>Ga0326597_10006118_pt1 | contig 16560 bp, 18 predicted proteins | sample RVTome_12_FD_203789 | JGI IMG/M metagenome (GOLD analysis project Ga0326597, IMG submission 203789) | Soil microbial communities from uranium-contaminated site in the Upper Colorado River Basin, Wyoming, United States - RVT100D185 | ecosystem: Environmental > Terrestrial > Soil > Contaminated >...
CGGGGTGCTGATGCTGCCGCCGTTCTACTACACGGGCGTCTCGGACGAGGGCCTGTACCGCAACTTCGCCGAGGTGATCGAGCGCGTCGGCGACGAGCGACTCCAACTATACCTGTACCACATCCCGCCGGTGGCGCAGGTGCCGATCTCGCTCGCGCTGATCGAGCGGCTGCTCAAGAAGTACCCGGGCCAGGTGGCCGGCGTGAAGGACTCCTCGGGCGAATGGGCGAACACCAAGGCGATGCTCGACGCCTTCGCCAAGGACGGCTTCGACGTGTTCGCCGGCAGCGAGGTATTCCTGCTCGATAACATGCGCCACGGTGGCAAGGGTTGCATCACCGCCACCGGCAACGTCAATCCAGGCCCGATCGACAACGTATACCGCAAGTGGCGCTCGGCGCAGGCCGACACGCTGCAGGCCGGCATCACCGCGACGCGCAAGATCGTGCAGAAGCAGCCGATGATTGCCGCGCTCAAGGCGATCATCGCGCACTTCGGCAACGACCCGCAGTGGAAGACGGTGCGCCCGCCGCTCGTCGAGCTGACTCGCGAGCAGGAGGCGGTGCTGATTCCAGAGCTCAAGGCCGCGGGCTTCGCCATGCCCGGGCTTGCCGGCTGAGCGCATGCCGACCGCGCTCGTCACCGGCGCGGGCCGCGGCATCGGCCTCGCCACCGCGCACGCCTTTCTCGGCAAGGGCTATCGCGTGCTCGCGCTCGACAAGGACTTTTCGAAGTGCGACCTGCCCGAGCGAGCCACGCGTGTGCTCTACGACCTCACCGGCCTCGCCGGCATCGGCAAGCTGGTCGTCTCGCTCGGCGAGATCGATACTTTGGTGAATAATGCTGCCTGCCTCTATTGCGAGCCCTACGACGCGATTCCCGAGGCGCACAAGCGCGAGATCCTCGCCGTGAACGTGGAGGCGCCGGCAGCGCTCATGCAGGCGCTCGCGCCGCAAATGATCGCGCGCCACGCCAAGGCGCCCGAGGCCGGCATCGTTGGGCGCATCGTCAACGTCGCCTCGGTGGCGGCCTTCACCGGTCACCCGGACCTGTGGTACGGCGCCACCAAGGCGGCGCTCGTCAACATCACCAAGAGCTATGCCGGCTGGCTGGGCAGGCACGGCGTCACGGTGAACGCGGTGGCACCCGGACCGACGCACACCGACATGTACGAGCAGCTGCCGCAATCGCGCAAGGACGGCGTCATGCGCTCGGTCTATTCCGGGCGTGCCGGCCGCCCGCAGGAGGTGGCCGCGGCGATCCTCTGGCTCGGCGCCGAAAGCCCCGAGTACGTGAACGGCATGACCCTCGATGTCAACAACGGCGCCTATGCGCGCTGAGCGCCGGTGCCGATGAATGATGCAATCAGCAGCTTCACCGACGCCAGCTTCCTGAGCTAGCGATGTTCGAGCCGGCCGGGTTCGCGCTTTTTCTGCTTGCCGCCCTCGCGCTGGTCTGGACCCCCGGCCCGGACATGGCGCTCCTGTTCGCGCGCACGCTTGGCGGCGGGGCGCGCGACGGCCTCCTCGCGCTGACCGGCATGATCGTCGGCATCATGCTGCATACGACGCTCGTCGCCGTGGGCCTGGCGGCGCTATTCGCGGCGTCGGTGCTCGCCTTCAACGTGGTGCAATACGTCGGAGCGGCGTATCTCATCGGGCTCGGTGTGCAGGCGCTGCGCGCGCGCGCCGTGTCGCTCGATGAGGGCGCGCCTTCGCGGCGCTACAGCGCCCGGGCGCTCCTCGCGCAAGGGTTTCTCTCGAACGCGCTCAACCCGAAGGTGGCGCTGTTCTTCCTCGCCTTCCTGCCGCAGTTCGCCGACGGGCAGCGCGCTCCGCTCGGTATTCAGATCGCCGTGCTCGGTGCGACGTTCGCCGCGCTGGGCTTTTCGAACTACGCGCTGCTGGCGCTTCTGGTCGCGCGCAGCCGGCGCCTGTTCACGCCAGCCTGGCGCACGGCGATGACCCGGATCTCGGGCGCTGTGATGATCGCCGCGGGCGCGCGGCTCGCGTTCGCCGATCGCTGAGGTCTCGAGGCGCGCGGGCGCCGACGCGGGTCTCGCATCGTCAATCCACCTTGTAGAGCGCCTGCGCAAAATCGCCGCGCCAGACGTTGAGCTCCGAGCGCTTGCGCTCCGGCTGCGAGGAGATCAGCGCCCGATCGGCTTCCGTCGACCAGTGCGCCTTGAAAACCTCGCGCGCCGGCCGGCCGCCGCGTGCCACGATCTCCGTGCCCTCGCGCCCGGGCGGGCCGTACAGCGCCTTGAAGTGGACGAGGACGCGCGCGAGATCCCGCGTGTCGAAGCGCAGATCGAAGGCCTGCACCGCGTCGTGCTTGAGAAAAAAGGTGATGCCTGCGCCGACGCCGGCGACGCCGATACGGCCATCGTCGCAACGCCGGTCAGCGGCCTTGCTCGTCCACTCGAGCGCCTTGCAGTGCGCGCTGGGGAACCGCTCCTTCACCACGGCTTCGCTCGCCCCGAGCGTGACGCCGTGGATGCCGAATTCGGCCGCCGCCGCCGGAACCGCGACACCGAGCGCCGCGATCAGCGCGAGACTCCTCATCGCCTTGCCAGCTCCCGGTGGCGGAAGCAGTCGCGGGTATGGTCGTTGACCATGCCCACGGCCTGCATGAACGCGTACATGATGGTCGTGCCGACGAACTTGAAGCCGCGCTTCTTCAAGTCCCGCGCCAGCGCGTCCGAGATCCCGGTTCGCGAGGGCACGTCGGCGGGCCGCCGACGCCGACCCTGCAGCGGAGCGCCGCCGACGAAGCCCCACACGTACTTCGAGAAACTGCCGAATTCCTTCTGCAGCTGAAGAAAGCGCTGCGCGTTGACGATCGCGGCATCGATCTTGGCGCGGTTGCGCACGATGCCCGCGTCGGCGAGCAGCCGGCGCCGTTCGCGCGCCCCGTAGCGCGCGATTGTTGCGGCATCGAAGCGATCGAAGGCGCGGCGGTAGCTGGCGCGCTTGGCGAGGATCGTATTCCAGGCGAGGCCCGCCTGCGCGCCCTCCAGGATCAGGAACTCGAACAGCTTGCGGTCGCTTCGCACGGGAACGCCCCACTCGCGGTCGTGGTACGCGGCGCAGAGCGGATTGCGCGCCCAGGCGCAGCGCTTGCGCGCTCGAGGGCTCGTGCTCATCGGCGCCCATCCAGCAGGAAGCTCAGATCGGCGCCGCTCGCGAGGTCGCGCGGCTTGCGCCCGGCGCGCCCTCGCCGCGCCACCGCGGCGAGGGCGCCGCGGCGCTGCATCGCATCGAGCAGGCAGAACGTATTGCCGCCGCCGACCAGATCGAGCCGCCGCGCGCGCCAGCAGCACAGGCGGGAGCGCCGGCCCTCTCGGATCTTGAGCGCCCGGAGCGTGATCACTGCGCTTCGGCTTGCTTGCGGCTCAGCAACTCGCGCAGCCGCCCACGCATGACTTTCTGCGTCGGCGTGAGCGGCAGCGCGTCCATCAGCTCGAGCCGCTCGGGCCACTTGAACTTCGCCACGCCCTCCTTGTCGAGCGCTCGCGTAATCGCGGCGAGGCTCGGAGGCGGCGCACCGGGAGCGAGCTGCACGAACACGCAGGCGCGCTCGCCGAGCGTCGCGTCCGCATAGGACACGATCGCGCTGCGCGCCACGCCGGGCACGCGCTCGATGAGCGCCTCGATCTCGCGCGGCGAGAACTTCACCTCGCCGCGGTGGATGATCTCCCTGACTCGCCCGGTGAGCACCAGGTGGCCCTCGAGCGTGAGGCGCGCCGTGTCGCCGGTCTCGAACCACGCATCGCCGGTGAAGGCCTCGGCGGTGGCGGCCGGATCCTTGACGTAGCCGGAGAATACCGCCGCGCCGCGTGCCTGCAGCCGGCCCTCGGTGCCGGCCTCGAGCGCTGCGCCGCCCTCGTCGACCACGCGCAGCTCGGTGCCCGGCGCGGCGGCGCCCGCGGTGCGGTGGCGCACGTCGGCCGGGTCGCGCGGGCGCGTGTAGGCGCCCGCCTGCAGCTCGCTCATGCCGAAGAGCTGCAGCGTCTTGCCGCCGCTCGCGGCGAGCTTCGCCTCGATCGCCTCGGCGAGCGCCGGCGGCACCGCGCTGCCCGAGAGGCACACGAAGCGCACCGAGGAGAAATCGTGCCGCTCCATCAGGCGCGCTTCGAGGATCGGCTTGATCTGCGCCGGCGCGGCAAAGACGCAACTCGCGCGGTGCTTTTCCACCTGCTCCGCGAGCTCGGCCGGCGTGAACGCGGGCAGCAGCGAGATTGCGGCGCCCGAATACAGGCTCAGATAGCCGTTCCACAGCCCGTAGAAATGGGTGAGCGGCGCCGCCGGCAGCAGCACGTCGCGCTCGCCGATCTCGAGCTCGGGCAGCGACAGGCGCGCGTTGGCGAGAACACCGCGCGCCTCCAGCGGCACGCCCTTCGGGTTGTCGGTGGCGCCCGAGGTGTAGAGCAGCAGGAACGGGTCGTCGGCCGAGACCTCCGGAAACTTCGCGAGCGGGGCGCTCGCCGCGAGATCGCCGTAGAAGAGCGGCCCCTCGTGCTTCTCGCCCAGGGCAATCACGTGAGAGAGCGCGCTGATTTCGCGCGACAGCGCGAGCGCCTCGGTCGCGGGCGACTCGTCCTTGAAGTGCGCCAGGCACACGCACGCGCGCGCCTCGCTGTGTGCGAGCAGGAAGCCGAGCTCGGCGCCCCGGTAGGCCATGTGCACCGTCTGCGTCACCGCGCCCAGTGCGCTCACCGCCGCATGCGTGACGACGAACTCCGGAATGTTGGGCAGCTGCACCGCCACCACGTCCCCCTTGCCGATGCCGAGCGCGGCGAGCCCCGCCGCGAGGCGCGCCGCACGCTCGCGCAGCTCGAGGAACGACATGCTTTGATCGCCATAGCGCAGCGCGATGCCTGCGGGCGTGTCGCGCGCGCGGCGCTCGACGAGCCCCCAGTGGGTGTCGTCGTTGCACAGCTCGCGCCCAAAGGCGCTGCGTCTGGGAGGCAGGGGTAGCGGTCCCATCGCTCCTGCGCCGCTCAGGCGGCCCGTTTCCTGGCGCCCGGCTTCGAAACACCCGCCTTTGCGCCTTGGTCCTCGATCCCGCCCTCCTTGAGCTCATGCGACGGCGGCTTCTGCGCGACGTGACCCGCGATCCACTCCTCGCGCTCGCGCGGTGCAAGACGATACGCCTGGTCGCGGCCCGTGAGGTAGGGTTTGGGCCAGAACTGCCCGTGGTGCTGATACCACGCCGCGGCGTGCAGCGTGAAGTACGGATCGCCGAGGTGCGCGCGCGCCAGCGCCACCAGATCGGCGCGGCCCGAAACCACGATCGTGTTCACCTGGTCGGCGGTGGTGATGTTGCCCACGGCCATGGTGGCGATGCCGACCTCGTTGCGCACCTTGTCCGCGAACGGCGTCTGGTACATGCGACCATAGATCGGCTTCTGGTGCGGCACCACCTGCCCGGTGGAGACGTCGATCAGGTCGGCGCCGACCTCCTTGAAGGCGCGTGCCGCGGCGAGCAGATCGGCTTCGCTGAGTCCGCCCGGCGCCCAATCGGTTGCCGAGATGCGCACCGACATCGGCTTCTCGTCAGGCCAGGCCGCGCGGCAGGCGCGGAACACTTCGAGCGGGAAGCGCAGCCGGTGCTCGATCGGCCCGCCATACTCGTCGGCGCGCTGGTTGGTGAGCGGCGAGATGAACGAAGAAAGCAGGTAACCGTGCGCACAGTGGATCTCGAGCATGTCAAAGCCGGCCTGCGCGCCGAGCCGCGCCGCGCGCACGAACTCCTCGCGCACCGCGTCCATGTCATCGCGCGTCATCTCTCGCGGTGCCTGCGACTCGGGCAGGTAGGGCAGCGGGCTCGGTGCGATCAGCGGCCAGTTGCCCGCTTCGAGCGGATGGTCCATGCGCTCCCAGCCGAGCTGGGTCGAGCCCTTGCGTCCCGAGTGACCGATCTGCAGGCAGATTCTGGCCTTCGAGTGCGCGTGGCAGAAATCGACGATGCGTTTCCAGGCCTCGCGCTGCCCCTCGTTCCACAGCCCGGTGCAGCCCGGCGAGATGCGGCCCTCCGGCGAGGTGCAGGTCATCTCGGTGAACACGAGCCCCGCGCCGCCGATGGCGCGGCTGCCGAGGTGCACCAAATGCCACTCGGTCGGCGTGCCGTCCACCGCCATGTACTGGTCCATCGGCGAGACCACGACGCGGTTCTCGAGCTGCATGCCGCGCAGGCGGAACGGCATGAACATCGGCGGCGGCGGGCGCTCGAGGTCGACCTCGAACCCCTCGCCGCGCACCTTGTGCGCGAACCACCGCGTGACCTCGGCGAGGAACGCAGGGTCGCGCAGCCCGACGTTGTCGTAGGTGATCTGCTTGGAGCGCGACATCACCCCGAAGGCGAACTGCAGGGGATCCATGCCCCAGTAGCGCTTCATGTTCTCGAACCAGGCGAGCGAGACCTCCGCCGCGTGCTGGGTCTTCTCGACGTCCTCGCGGCGCTGCGAGTCGAAGTGCGCGAGCGCCGCTCCGACCTCACCCTTGGCGCGCAGCGACTCGAACAGCGCGATCGCGTCCTCCATGGCGAGCTTGGTGCCCGAGCCGATCGAGAAGTGCGCGGTGGCCTTGGCGTCCCCGATCAGCACCACGTTGCCCATCACCCAGGTCTCGTTGCGGATGGTGGGGAAGTTGCGCCACAGCGAGCGGTTGGCGATCAGTCGGTGGCCGCCGAGCTCCTCGGCGAACACGCGCTCGATCACCGGCAGCATCTGCGCCTCGGACATCCTGTCGAAGCCGAAGTTTTCCCAGGTGTCGGCGCCGGTCTCGATCACCCAGGTCGAGGCGCCCTTCTCGTACTGGTAGCAGTGCGCGAGCAGGATGCCCTCGGGCGTCTCGCGGAAGAAGTACTTGAACGCATCGAGCGGCTTGGTCGAGCCGAGCCAGGTGAACTTGTTGGGGCGCAGGTCGACGCTCGGCCTGAAGTGCGCCTGGTGCGTTTCGCGGATGCGCGAGTTGATGCCGTCGGCGGCGACGATCAGGTCCGAGTCGCCGAATTCCTCGATGCCGGCGACTTCGCGCTGGAAGCGGAGCTCGACGCCGAGCTCCGCGCAGCGATTCTGCAGGAGCTTGAGCAGCGTCATGCGCGAGCAGCCGCAGAAGCCGTTGCCGCCGCAGCGGATGACGTGCCCCTTGTAGACCACGTCGACATCGCCCCAGTAGGCAAAGGCGCGCCGGATCGCCTCGTAGGAGGGGCGGTCGTAGTCGCGGAAGGTGCCCAGGGTCTCGTCCGAGAACACCACGCCGAAGCCGAAGGTGTCGTCCGGGCGGTTGCGCTCGAACACCGTGATGTCCCAGTCGGACCACGCCTTCTTCGCCAGCAGCGCGAAGTACAGGCCGCCTGGGCCGCCGCCGATGATGCTTACTTTCATAACCCGCTCCTTTGCACCGCTCCCGCACGCGCCACGTGCGGCCTGCTCAATCCGGGATCACCGCGGTCGCCTCGATCTCCAGCCTCGCCGCGTCCTCGACCAGCGCGCCGACCTGCAGCACCGCCATGACGGGATAGTGGCGGCCCATCAATTCGCGATACGCCGCGCCGACGTCCCTCAGCGCACCCAGGTACTCCTTCTTGTCTAGCACGTACCAGGTGAGTCGCACCAGATGCTCCGGCTTGCCGCCTGCCTGCGCAAGCACCTGGAGGATGTTGGCGAGCGCCTGGCGGAACTGGCCGGCGAAGTCCTTCGCCTCCCAGCGCCCCGCGCCGGTCCAGCCGATCTGCCCGGCGATGTAGACCGTCGTCCCGCCGCGCACAGCGAGGCCGTTGGCGAAGCCCCGGGGGCGCGCCCAGCCCGGCGGCTGCAGCACCGTCATCATGCTGCGCGCCTCAGCTTGAAGCGCTGCAGCTTGCCGGTCTCGGTGCGCGGGAGCGCGTCGACGAACTCCACGGCGCGCGGGTACTTGTAGGGGGCGATCGAGTTCTTCACGTGATCCTGCAGCTCCGCGACCATGGTGTCGTTCCTCTGATAGCCGGGCTTGAGCACGACGAACGCCTTGACGATGGTGCCGCGCGCCTCGTCCGGCCAGCCCACGACGCCGCACTCGGCGACCGCGGGATGCTCGAGCAGCGCACCCTCCACTTCGGGTCCGGCAATGTTGTAGCCCGCCGAGATGATCATGTCGTCGTTGCGAGCCTGGTAGTGGAAATAGCCGTCCTCGTCCATCATGTACGCGTCGCCGGTGACGTTCCAGCCATTCAGCACGTAGTCCTTCTGGCGCTCGTCGGCGAGATAGCGGCAGCCCGTCGGGCCCTTGACCGCGAGGCGTCCGACCACGCCCGGCTTGCAAGGCCTGCCCTGCTCGTCGAGCACGGTCGCGTGGTAGCCGGGGATCGCGTAGCCGGTCGCCCCGGGACGAACGCGCTCGGGCGTGTGCGAGATGAAGATGTGGATCATCTCGGTCGTACCGATGCCGTCGATGATCTCGATCCCGGTCGCCTGCTTGAACAGCTGGCGCGTCGCATCGGGCAGCGCCTCGCCCGCCGAGACGCATTTCTTCAGGCTCGAGAGGTCGTAGTTCTTGGCGATCGAGGCCATCGCGCGGTACATGGTCGGCGCGGTGAAGCACACCGTGGCGCGGAACTTCCGGATCGTCTCGAGCAGCGTGTCGGGGGCGAGCTTCTCCACCAGCACGCTCGAGGCGCCCACCCGCAGCGGGAAGCACAGCATGCCGCCCAGGCCGAACGTGAAGGCGATCGGCGGCGTGCCGCAGACGATGTCGTTCTGGCTCAGCTCGAGGCACGAGCGCGGAAAGGTATCGCACATCGCCAGCACGTCGCGGTGGAAGTGCATGGTGCCCTTGGGCACCCCGGTGGTCCCGGACGTAAAGGCGATCAGCGCGACGTCGTCCGAGGCAGTATCGACGTTGCGGAACGTGATCGGCTGCCGCGCCGCGAGCGGCTCGAGCGAATCCGGCGCCTCGTCGTGCCAGTATCGCACCGACTTCAGCGTCGGGCACCCGGGCCGCGCCGCGGCCAGCTCCGCCTCGAGGCGCTTGTCGCACAGCGCATGGCTGACCTGCGCCTTGTCGACGATCTGGGCGAGCTCCCTGGCGCGAAGCAGCGGCATCGTCGCCACGGCGATCCCGCCCGCCTTGATGACCGCGAACCAGCACGCCGCCATCATCGGGCTGTTCGGGCCGCGCAGCAGCACCCGGTTGCCCGGCGCGAGCCCCATCTCCTTCACCAGCACATGCGCAATGCGGTTCGCCTGCGCGAGAAGTTGCGAATAGGTGGCCTTGCCGTCGGGCGCGCGCAACGCGACGCGCGCGCCATTGCCCTGCTTGACCTGCCGGTCGAGCAGCCCGGCGGCGCAGTTCACGCGCGCCGGGTATCGCAGCTCGGGCAGCTCGAACAGGAACTCCGGCCAGAGCCGGCGCGGCGGCAGGTGATCTCGCGCGAAGGTGTCGATGTGAGCGGTTTGCGTCATCTTGCGCCTCCAGATCGCGTCTTGGTCAGCGTTCCTGCGATGTGTTCCTGAGCAGCTCGCGGGCGATGATCACCTTCTGCACTTCGGTCGCCCCTTCGTAGATGCGCAGCGCGCGCACCTCGCGGTACAGGCGCTCGACCGGGTGTCCGCGCATGACGCCCAGTGCGCCGAGGATCTGTACCGCGCCATCGATCACCCCCTGCGCCGCCTCGGTGGCGTGCATCTTGGCCATCGCCGCTTCGCGCGTGACGCGCCGGCCCTTCACGTCGCGCATCCAGGCCGAGCGGTAGGTGAGAAGCGCCCCGGCCTCGATCGCGGTCGCCATGTCGGCGAGCTTCGCCTGCGTCATCTGGAACTCGCCGAGCTTCTGGCCGAACAGGTCGCGGCTGCGGGCGCGCGCCAGCGCCTCGTCGAGCGCACGGCGCGCGAAGCCGAGCGCCGCCGCCGCCACCGTGGTGCGGAACACGTCGAGGGTGCGCATCGCCAGCTTGAAGCCCTCGCCCGGCTCGCCGAGCAGCTGCTCGGCCGGAACGCGGCAGCCTGTGAAGCGCACCGTCGCCATCGGGTGCGGCGCAACGATGTCGATGCGCTCCGAGCAGTCCAGACCCGGCGTCGCCGCATCGACCACGAAGGCCGAGATGCCTCTCGTACCGCCGCCCTCGGCAGTGCGGGCGAACACGACGTAAAAATCGGCGATGCCGCCGTTGGAGATCCAGGCCTTGGCGCCGTCGATCACCCAGTGCTCGCCGTCACGACGCGCCGCGGTCTTGAGCGCAGCGACATCCGAGCCGGCATCGGGCTCGGAGAGCGCGAACGCGGCGATCGCCTCGCCCGCGGCGACGCGAGGCAGGTAACGTTTCTTGAGCGCCGTGCTTCCCGCGAGCGCGATCGCGCCGCTTCCCAGCCCCTGCATGGCGAACGAAAAATCGGCGAGCCCCGCGTGATAGGCCAGCACCTCGCGCAACAGGGCGATCGAGCGCACGTCGAACGCATCGCCACCCGGCGCGCAGTGCGCGAGAAAGCCGGCGGTGCCGAGGTCCTTCACGAGCCTGCGACAGACCGCGTCCGCGCTCGTTCCGGCGCCTGCGCGCGGGTTCTCCCCGTGGGCGTACGCAAGGCTCTTCGCCGCCCAGCTTTCGGCCTCGCGCGCAAGCGCCGCGTGCAGCGGCTCGAAGAACGGCCACTCGTAATGCGCGAAGCGCTCCATCAGTCTCCCCCGAACACGGACTTGAAGTGTCTTGCCGGGCAGCCGGCGAGCGTGCTTTGACGTTGCTTCATCGCGGTCCTTTCCTGTCGGTGATCTCGAGGCAGTGCTGCTTCAGCTTGGCGAGCAGCCCGAGCAGCTCGGCGTGCTCGCGGCGGCTCAGGCCGGAGACGATCGACACGATCCACTCCTCGTGCTCGCGGGCCATCTCGGCGAAAGCGCGCTCGCCGCCGCGGGTCAGGCGCACGCGGAAGGCGCGCCGGTCGGCCGGCTCGGCGAGGCGCTCGACGAGCTTTTCACGCGCGAGCTGGTCGACGATGCCCGTGACGTTGCCGCCGGTGACCATCAGACGCCGCGAGAGCTCGTTCATTTTCAGCCCCTCGGGATGGCGCTCGAGCTGCGAGAGCAGGTCGAAGCGCGGCAGCGTGGTGGCGAAGCGCTCGCGCAACCGGCCGCGCACGTGGCCCTCGATCAGCTGGGTGCAGGTGAGCAGCCGCAGCCACAGGCGCAGCGCGCGGTGCTCGCCCGCGCGCGAGCCCGACTCGCGGTCCTCTCTGGCACGCCGTGGCGCCGCGCGTTCGCCAGCGACGGAACTCGGGCGCAGCATGAAAGCTCCAAGCCTGAATAGATTAAGCCTAAAGCATTTTAGCCGGGCGGCGCGGCGCGTGTCACGCTGCGGCGCGACAATCGTTGCGCGTACGCTAGGGGCGCGCCTCGCGCACCAGGCGAAAGCCGATCAGGATGTGCCGCAGGGCGACCGGCCGGGTGTGGCGCGCGGCCGGGCGGCACACGCCGCAGCCGCGGTCGTCCCACGAGCCGCCCTTGACGATCGCGCGTCCGGCGTCCGCGGCGGCGCTCGAAGTCCACTCGTAGACCTGTCCGGCGGCGTCGAGCAGGCCGTAGGGGCTCGCGCCCGCCGGATACGCGCCCACGGGCGTCGTGTCGAACGGACCGGCATCGCGGCTGTTCAGGCGTAACGCGTCGAACGCATCGCCCCAAGGGAACACGCGCCCGTCGCTGCCGCGCGCGGCCTTCTCCCATTCGAGCTCGGTTGGCAGCCGCCAGCGCTTTGCGGTTCGCTCCGAGAGCCACTTGGCGTAGGCACGCGCGTCGGCCAGGCTGACCAGGACCACCGGGTGATCCTCGCGTCCCGGCGGCGGCCTACCGTCCGCCCAGGCGTAACGCCGGGTCCTCGACCAGGGATGGATCAGGCCGTAGCCCTCCCAGGTCGCCCGGTCGACCTCGGGCGCGCGATGCTCCGTCGCCGCGACGAAGGCGGCGTACTGGCGGTTGGTGATCGGCGTGCGCGTGATGGCGAAAGCGCGCGTCATTTCCGGGCCGCGCGGGCGCTCGCTCTCGTACCACCCCTGCTCGCGCGTGATCGGTGTGCCGTAGGCGAGCGCATCGAGCCGGTACGCGGCGTCACGCTCCGCCCGATCCGAGCCGGCCACGAAAGCGCCGGCCGGCACCTGGAGCGTCGCCGGCCGCAAATCCCCCGCCGCGGCGCTCAGCCCGACGAGCATGGCCGCGCCCAGCGCCGTGGCGCGTGCGACCCATCGCATCAGAAGCAAGGCGCCTCGATCTTCTCGCTCGCAAAGGCGCGCTGCACCGCCGGGCGCGCGAACACGCGCTCGAGAAACGCCCCGAGGTGAGACCGCGCGCGCGCCGGGTGCTGCATGTTGCGCGTCCAGCGCGCGAGCATCAGCAGGTAGGCGTCAGCCGCGCTGTAGCGCGCCCCGAGCAGGTAGGGCCCGCCGCTCGCCGCGAGGGCACCGTCGCAGAAATCGAGCATGCCGGCGACGCGCGCCTCGGCGTGGCTCTTGACCTGGGACGCGGCCGACGCGTCGTCGGTCAGGCGCTCGGGGTAGAAATACAGCATCAGCTCCGCCTGCAGCGTGTTGGTGAGATAGAAGAGCCATTTGTAGAACTGCGCGCGCGCCTCGCTGCCGATCGCCGGCGCAAGCTCGGCCTGCGGGTGAGCGTCGGCAAGATACAGGCAAATCGCCGCCGATTCGTAGAGCACCAGCGCGCCGTCCAGGAGCGTCGGGATGCGGCCGTGCGGGTTGAGCTTCAGGTACTCGGGCGCCTTGTGCGCGTTCTGCGTGCGGTCGAGCAGCACCAGCTCGTAGCGCACCCCGATTTCCTCGAGCAGGATGTGCGGCGCGAGGTTCGCGTTGCCGGGGTAGTAGTAGAGCTGCAGCATGTCGTTTCGGGTCCGTTCGCTTGACTGCGCCATTGTGCCCCGGCGCGCTCAGGGCAGCAGCGTCGCCAGCGTCTCGGCGATCTGCGCCGCGGAGCGCACGTGCGCGGCCTGCATGCCGATGCGGCGCGCGCCGAGCACGTTCTCCTCGGTATCGTCGAACAGCAGGATGCGCTCGAGCGGCGCACCGATCGCCGCCGCGACCCGCTCGTAGGCGCGCGCCTCGGGCTTGCGCGCGCCCAGCTCGCAGGACACGAACACCTGTCGAAAGGGCGCAAGCACTCGCGCGTAGCGCGCCCGCCAGAACGCGCGGTGCGTGGCGTTCGAATTGCTGAACGCGTAAAGCGGCACGCGCGGGGCGAGCCCGGCGAGCAGCGCCCGAACGCCCGGCGCCTCGCCCACGAAAATCGCGTTCCAGCCTTGCTCGAGCTGCGCGTCGGTGAGCGCCACGCGGAGCGTGCCGCGCAGCGCCTCGTAGTATGCGGCGGCGTCGATCTCGCCGCGCTCGTGGCGCTGGTAGGCGGCATCGAACGCGAAGCGCTCCCGCAACTCGGCCGCCTCCACGCCGGCATGGCTCGCCCACACCGCGAAGACGCGGAGAAAGTCAATCTCGACGACCACGCCGCCGAGGTCGAACAGCAACGCCTCGATGCCGCGCGTCATGCCGCGATGCGCAGCGCGATGTACGGCACCAGGTTGAACAGGATGATGCACAGCTTGTAGAAAGCCATGCCGGCGTAGTGGATGGCGTCGAAGCGCTCCGCCGACAGGCGAAACCACCTGCCGTGCAGGCGATGCATCCAGTCGTGCGCCAGCGCAAAGAAGGCGAACCACACGACCAGCACGCCGTAGTTGATCACGGCGCTCCAGAGAAGAACTTCACCGAAGAACTCAACGGTCATATCTGCCATCCGTCACGCCATCGCCCTGCTTGAAGGACGCATAGCGCAACCCCGCCGGCTGCTCGCGCTTGAGCTGCTCGAATACCTTGGCGATACAGCCTTCGTTCTCGGCGGCCCGGTCGGCCTTGACTTTGTAGCGCACCATCATCCGCTTCACGATCCACCTCCTTGCCCGTTCGGGCGCCTTGCGAACTCAGCCCGCGTCGCGCCCCGGCCTGAAGATCGAGTAGTTGCCGTTCGCTTTCGCCACCAGGATCTCGTTCGAGTACACGGACGACTCGAGATTGGCGATGCTCTTGCCGCGATTGACCATTTGCGTGACGCAAACGATCACGCCGGATACGACGGGCTTGTAATAGTTGATCTTCACCTCGATGGTCGCGCAGATCTGGCCGGGCGCCAGGCAAGGGTACAGCGCGGCGCCCATGCCGGTGTCGGCGAGCGCGTAGATCACCGCGCCGTGCACCACCTGGTGAGGATTGAGGTGCTGGGCCGAGACGCTCAGCGTACAACGGCTGTGGCCGCTGCGCTGCTCCTCGAGCTTCAGTCCGATCAGCTCGGCAAAGGGGTGATGCATCGGGTCTCCTCGCGCCCTCCCGCGAGGGCGCATCGCCACGGGCCCTCAGGCCTTGCGCAGGAAATCGAAATCGCAGCCGTGCTCGGCCTGCAGCACGTGATCCATGTAGAGCCTGGCGTAGCCGCGCGATGGCCTTTGCACCGGCGGCTTCCAGGCGGCGCGGCGCCTCGCCAGCTCGTGTTCCTCGACCAAGAGGTCGATGCGGCGCTCTTTCACCGAAAGCCGGATGCGGTCGCCGTTTTTCACCAGCGCGAGCGCGCCGCCCGCCGCCGCCTCGGGCGAGACATGCAGCACGATGGTGCCGTAGGCGGTGCCGCTCATGCGCGCGTCCGAGATCCGGACCATGTCCTTGACGCCGGCGCGCGCGAGCTTCGCCGGGATCGGCAGGTAGCCCGCCTCGGGCATCGCGTAGCCCGACTTCGGGCCGGCGTTCTGCAGCACCATGAAATCGTCGGCGGTGACCTCCAGCTCGGGCGAATCGACGCGCGCCGCAAGATCGTCGAGCGAGCTGAAGACGACCGCCCGACCTTCCTTCTCGAAGAGCGTCGCATCGGCTGCCGAGCGCTTGAGGATGGCGCCGTTCGGCGCGAGCGAGCCGAACAGCGCGACCAGCCCGCCCTCCCTGGCGAGCGGCTCGGCGAGGGGTCTGACCACCGCTCGGTCCACCCACGCCGGCTCGGCGTCGAGCCGCTCGCCGAGCGTCTCGCCCGCCACCGTCATGCACTCGAGATGCAGCAGCGGCCTGAGCTCGCGAAGCACCGCGCCCACGCCACCCGCCGCGTGCAGATCGGACATGTAGTACTGGCCGGTGGGCTTGAGGTCGACCAGCACCGGGGTCGAGTCCGAAAGGGCGTTCAACCGGTTGAGGTCGATCTTGACGCCCACGCGCCCGGCGATCGCGGTGAGATGCACGATCGCGTTGGTCGAGCCGCCGATCGCGAGCAGCACGCGCAATGCGTTCTCGATCGATTTTTCGGTGATCACCTGCGAGGGGCGAATCGGATTAGCGGCGAGCTCGACCGCGCGGCGCCCGCTCGCTTCCGCCGCCCGCAGCCGGTCGGCGTGCACCGCGGGAATCGCGGCGGTGCCGGGCAGCGCCATGCCGAGCGCCTCGGCAATCGAGGCCATGGTCGAGGCCGTGCCCATCACCGCGCAGGTGCCGGCGGTGGTGGCGAGGTTGCCCTCGATCTCCTCGATGCCGCGCTCGTCGACCTTGCCCGCGCGATGCAGCGCCCAGAATCGCCGGCAGTCGGTGCACGCGCCCAGGCGCTCGCCGCGAAACGAGGTCGGCATCATCGGGCCTGCAATGAGCTGCACCGCCGGCACGTCGGCGCTCGCCGCGCCCATCAGCTGCGCCGGGACGGTCTTGTCGCAGCCGCCCACCAGCACCACCGCGTCCATGGGCTGCGCGCGCACCATTTCCTCGACGTCCATCGCCATCAGGTTCCTGAACATCATCGACGTGGGGTTGAGGAACACCTCGCCGAGCGAGGTGGTGGGGAACTCGACCGGCAGGCCGCCGGCGGCGAGCACGCCGCGCTTCACCGCCTCGAGCAGCTCGGGAAAGTGCCGGTGGCAGTTGTTGTAGCCGCTTCGCGAGTCGGCAATGCCCACGGTGGGGCGCGCGAGCATTTCGCTCGAGTAGCCCATGCTCTTGGCGAAGGAACGGCGCAGGTAGAGCGAGAAGCCTGCGTCGCCGTAGTTGGTGAGGCCTCGGGCGAGGCCTCTTGCGCGCTTCGTCTTGTCCATGCCGCCAAGCGTGCAACAGGTTGCGCGCCGCGTCCAGCGGCGCGCCCGGGATGGGCGCCGAGCCCGGCGCGCGCCTGCTAACTCTCGAGCACCGCCTCGACGTAGATTTCGACGCGCCGGTTCGCCTGGCGGCCGGCCTCGGTCGCGTTGTTCGCCACCGGGTCCACCTCGCCCCGGCCGGCGGTGGCGAGCCGCATGCCGTTCACGCGCTGCGACTCGAGGTACTGAGCCACGGAAAGCGCGCGCCGCTCGGAGAGCTTCTGGTTGTACGAGTTCGAGCCCGTGTTGTCGGTGTGCCCGACGACCGTGAGCGTGGTCTTGCCGTAGCGCACCACGACGTCGGAGAGCTTCTCCAGAGTGCTGTGGAAGGCCGGCTTGATGTCGGCGGAATTGGTGTCGAACGCGGTCTGGCTCGTCATCGTGACCAGCACCACCTGGTCGGAGAGCTTCTGCACGCGCGCCTGGCCGGCGCGAATCTCCGGG
>Ga0326597_10006119_pt1 | contig 16559 bp, 14 predicted proteins | sample RVTome_12_FD_203789 | JGI IMG/M metagenome (GOLD analysis project Ga0326597, IMG submission 203789) | Soil microbial communities from uranium-contaminated site in the Upper Colorado River Basin, Wyoming, United States - RVT100D185 | ecosystem: Environmental > Terrestrial > Soil > Contaminated >...
CCGCCCCCCCGGAATCGGCGGCGCAGGCACCGGCGAGGACGAGCGCCCCCATCAGTGTGGATCTCAGGATGGAAGTGCGCACGTTCACGTCGTCGTCCCTGCTCGGGTGGTGGCCACGGTCTATCGGTCACACCCCGGAGAACACTCGGGGAAGCGAGGCGGTTCCCACGCACCCGTCGTTACACGGCCAGAGCCTTCAGGTGAGCGTGGCATGCCGTCAGGAGCGGATCGAGGCCTTCGCGGTCTCCGAACGGGGCGTCATGGACGAAGTCGTGCGCTACCGGAAGCTCGCGCGGCTCAACCTCGCGCAGGTCACCCACCTGGACATCACGGCGGCCGACCGCGTCCGGTAGCACGTCTGGTAGGACTCTGCGGGTACGTTACGGTCTCCCACGGACCGGTGATCGACTTACCTTGTCTCGTCCCTGACGAGCCTACGAACCACGAGGAAAGCTTGTGAGAGCACGAACGTCCGCGCGTACCCTCCCATGGCGGCGCGCGCGCCTATCCCTGTGCGCGCTGCTCCACGGATTGCTCCTCGCGCCCCTGTTCGGCTCATCCGCCGCGGCGCAGGTGCCTGCCGGAGCAGAGACCGTCGGCGCGACCGCCCGTCCCGCCGTGTTCCTCGACTGCCAGGGCGGGCCGAACTGCAACGAGTCGCAGTTCCGCACGGAGATCACGTTCGTGAACTGGGTCCGCGACCGGGTCGACAGCGACGTGCACGTCATCTTCACCAGCCAGGGGATGAGCGGCGGGAACCGCCAGTACACGCTCGACTTCGTCGGGCTCGGGGCCTACGACGGCATCGACGATGAACTCACGTTCCAGTCGAGTGGACAGGACGTTCAGCTCGAGACCATGGACGGACTCGCGCGCACGCTCCGGCTGGGCCTGCTCCGCTATGCGCTCGCCGCCGGGTTGGGGCCGGACCTGGACGTACGGTTCGCCGGGGACGCCGCGCGGATCGACACGGACAGCGAGGCGGACCTGTTCTACGATCCCTGGAACTCGTGGACGTTCCGGGTCGCGCTCTCCGGGGACATCGATCTCCGGGAGACGCAGACGTCGACGCGCTTGAATCCGCAGTTCAGCGCGGACAGGGTCACGGACGAGTGGAAGCTCAACCTCGACAGCCGTATCGACGTCCGCCGGCAGCGCAGGGATCTCGCCGATGGGGGCGTGGTGCGGGACGACCGCAACGACTGGAGCCTTTCCGCCCTGGTGGTCCGGAGTGTCGGCGGGCACATGGGCATCGGCATCGATAGCGACTTTCGCAATTCGGTGCAGCGGAACCAGAGCGCGCGCATCCGCATCAGCCCGGCGGTGGAGTACAACCTCTACCCGTACTCGGAGGCGACGCGGCGGCAGTTCATCGCGCACTACTCGGTGGGCGTCGAGCACTCGAACTACATCGAGGAGACCATCTTCCAGGTGACCAGGGAGACGCTGCCCGTGCACCGGGTGGGGGTCCAGTACCGTGCGCGCGAGCAGTGGGGGAACGCGGGCGTCGGCATCGACACGAATCAGTATCTACACGATGGGGGGAGCTTCTACAGCCTCGGCATCAACGGCGATCTCAGCTACCGCATCCTTCGGGGGCTGGAGGTCAACCTGTCGGGAGGCGCCACGCTCAACCGTGACAACATCCATACACCGGCGGGGGATATCTCGGACGAGGACATTCTGCTCGGTCGACAGAGCCTACCCTCGGGATACCAGTACCAGGCGTCGCTCGGCCTCAGCTACCGGTGGGGATCCTCGTTCGCCAACGTGGTGAACAACCGCTTCCCGCGGTCGGTGCGGTGGTAGGACACGCCGGCGCGCTCGGACGGGGCGCTTCGGCCTTCGCCCTCGCGCCTCAGCGCTTCGAGAGCCGGTCCGCGACGATGAGGGCGCCGTGCTCGCGGCCGTTCTCGATGAAGATCTTGTTGGCGTTGTTGCCAGCGGCGATCACCCCCGCGATGTAGAGACCGGGGACGTTCGTCTCCATCGTGCCCGGGTCGTGCGCCGGGATGCCCGTGTCCTTGTCGATAGTCACGCCGAGCGTGCGTAGCGGGCGCGGGTCCGCGCGCCATCCCGTCATGGCGACCACGAAATCGTTCGCGACCACGGCCTCCTCACCGGTGTCCACGTGCTGGAGCACGACGGCTTCATGGCGGATCTCGGCCACGCGGTGCTTCCACCAGGGTGTGATCTCACCGCGCTCGAGCCGGTTCACGATGTCGGGGACCACCCAGGGCTTCACCCCGGAGTCGATGGTGTCGAGGAAGTGGACGAGCGACACGCGCGCGCCATTCCGGTACATCTCGAGCGCGGCCTCCACGGCCGAGTTGCCGGCGCCCACGACGAGCACGTCCTGCTGGTAGTAGGGATAGGGCTCGTGGTAGTAGTGGCGGACCTTGTCGAGCTCCTCGCCGGGCACGTCGAGCATATTCGGTCGGTGGAAGCCGCCCGTCGCGACCACGACGGCGTCCGCCATGTACGTGTGCTCCGAGCCGTCACGCCCCCGGGTGCGGACGCGGTAGTTCCCCTCCTCGCCCTGGATCTCCTCCACGCCCTCGTACTGCCGCACGTCCACGCCGCAATGCTCTACGACGCGCCGGTAGTACGCCAGCGCTTCCCTGCGGGTGGGCTTCGAGTTGGGGATGGTGAACGGGACCCCGCCCACTTCGAGCATGATGGCCGTGCTGAAGAACGTCATGTAATACGGGTAATCCAGCAGGGAATTCGCCACGCACCCGCGCTCGAAGAGCACGCACGACGCGCCCCGTGATTCGGCGGCGGCTCCCACGGCGATGCCGCAGGGACCGGCTCCAACGACGATCAACTCGAATCGGTCAGGCATGGCGGACCGGTAACCCCATCCGCATGGTCTGTTCCGTCATTGCCCGGAACGGGCGCTTGGGCCAGAATCGAGATCATGAGCACAGCCGAATCCGAAGCGCGCAAAGCGCTCAATCGCCTCCGCCGCGCCGCCGAGAAAGCCGAGCGGGAGCTCGGAGCACTCACCGGAGCGCTCCGTCACGCGGAGGGCTCGGACTTCCCCGCCGACCGCTACGACGAGGTCGCCGGAGCGGTGCGGGCCGTAATGGACTTCACCGACGAAGAGGGCGAGCGCCTGCGAGAGAAGGTGCTCCACACGGGCGGGCTCGAACCGGGGCGGGTGCGCCGCGGGTGATCCCGGTAGGAGCCTGCGCCCGCATCGGCGCGCGGGGGAGCGTCGACCGTTCCGGCGAGGGTGGTGGCGCGGAGTGGCCAGCGCGCGTCCCGTCCCCCCCTCCGACACCGTGAACTCAGCACGAACGCCGGTCCGGGACGCTCCGTGCTGCGTTGACCGCATATAGCGCGGCTCATCCAGCACCGTGGCGCCGGCGACCCCGGACGGTGCTGAATTGACCGCGCTCTACGCGGTGAATCCAGCATGAAGGAGAGTATGAAGCGGTTCGTGCTGAGTTTCCGGCGGTGAACGCCAGCCATTGAAGGGGTGGGGTGGTCCTCCCGTGTCCTTCGGGTCGGGGCGGCAGAGCCCGACCCACGCGCTCCGCGCGCGAGTGCCCCCGTGGTCGGCTGTGGCGCTCCCACTGCGGCACTTCTTCGACCCCCCTAAAACCTGTACGTGTAGCTCAGCTTCACCGACGCCCCTCTCGAGAGCGTCACCAGGTTACGCTGGTCGAACAGGCCCTCGCCCAGATTCTGCCAGTTGTGCGTGTAGACCAGGTAGAGGTCGCTTCCCGGCGTCACGATCCAGCGGATGCGGCCGAACAGGCCGACGAGCTGGCTCTGGTTGTCGTACTGGAGCTGCGTCGTGGTGGCGACCCACGGAGACGGGTTCCACTGGCCTTCGAGCTCGTAGACGTCGGCAGTGAAGCTGCCCTGGGGAAGCGTGATCTTGTCGTGATTGAAGTTTCCGGAGATGCTGAAGCCGGGCTGCGGCCGCACCGTGACGCGCGCGTTGAAGCCGGATTGGTCGCCGTTCCAGAATCCACCCCACCCGAATCCGCCGAAGAGCGACACTTTGCGCCGGCCCGCGGTGCGGCCGAACATGCGGTAGTCCCAGTTGGTGTAGTCGCCCGGAAGGATCTCGACGTCGAACACGTCGAAGCCGTCGTCCAGGAACTCGTAGGTCCGCGTGACCTGGAAGTTGAAGCCGTCGCCGCTCTCGAGCTCGACGCCGAAGGGCTGGATCTGCCACTGCCGCTCCTCTAGCTGCCCCGTCCCGAGCTGCGTCAGGTTCCGGAACTGAGCGGAGAAGTCCATCTGGCGAATCCAGTCGATGCTCTCCGGCCGGAGCGTGTAACCGATGCGCGGCTCGACCCGCCGGAAGTTGTTGCGGGTCACGAATCCGACCGCCGGTCGGTACGCCTCCCCGAACTCGCGGTAGGACACGTGCCCGTTCCATGTCGGATTGGGGAAGCTCAGGCTCCCCCCGCGGGCGGAGAGGTCGCCGAATGAGTAGCCGGCTCCCGACGTGGGCTCGGAGTTCCATACGAGGAACAGCTGGACCTCCGCGTTCTTGTCGCCCATGAAGGTGCGCGTGGCGAACTCCGCATCGACGCCCGCGGAATGCTGATCCAGGGGGCTCACGCCCGCCTCGTCCGGCGCGGTGGCCCGCCGGGTGTAGATCGCGCCCAGGCTGGACTGCTCGAAGATCCCTCGCTTCACACGAGCGACCGTGAAGTCCTCCCGCGGAATGACGAGCGATCCGTCCGGGACGAGGAACGACTCGCTCCCCGTCCCGATCTGGTAGAAGCCGAGCTCGTACGCCCCGGCCTGTCCGGTCAGCCGTCCGCCGTACTGGATCGGCACGGGCCGTCCGGACTGGAGCCCGATCCGCCGCGAGAAGAAGGGATCCGCGCCGCTCCGCGCGGCGAAGCCGAATACGCCCGAGCCCTCGAGAAAGAAGTCACGCTGCTCCGGGAAGCGCTGAGGGAAGCGGGTCAGGTTCACCTGCCTCTGATCGCTCTCGACCTCGGCGAAGTCGGTGTTGACGCTGACCGACGCGCGCAGGCTCGAAGTCAGGCTGTAGTTGACGTCGAGGCTGACGTTGCTCGGATATGCGGTGGTCTCGCCCGTCCCTATCGGAATGGTGTCGCCCGGCGTGTTGCGCCAGCCGGTGACCACCGACGGCACGGCCTCGAGCCCGATTCCCTGCGACATCCCCTGCAGCCCCTCGAGCTGTCCCGCGAAGATGGGGCTGAACAGGCCTTCGCCCCGGCGCCACCCGCGCCAGAGGATCTCCTCGTTGTACCGGCGTATGGTCCGCTGGAAGTTGATGCCCCAGGTGTCGCGGTTGGGGTTGAAGTTCAGCGTGCGGAAGGGGATGCGGATCTCGGCGGACCAGCCATCGGGGCGCATCGCGGTGCGGGCCTCCCAGATGCCGTCCCACGCCTTGTTCGACCCACCACCACCGCCGCCGCCGCCACCGCCGCCGCCGCCTCTTCCACCGCCACCCCCACCACCGGTGATGATTCCGTCACCCATTAGCCCGGCGGCGTTGATCTCGAAGAAGTAGCCCGTGCGACCGTCCTGGAACGTATCCAGGATCCACATGAACCGATCGTCGGTGCCGAGCCCCGCGTCCCGCTGCCGCTGGAAGGCGAGGACCCGGTCGGGGTCATCGTAGATGACGGCCCCGATGTACAGGTTGTCCGCATCGAACATCACGCGGATCTCGGTAGGATAAGACGGTGTGCCGCCTTCGACCGGCTCCTGCTGCGTGAAATCCGAGATGGGCGTGGCGGTCAGCCATGCCTCCTCGTCGATCCGTCCGTCGAGCCGGATCTCGGCGCGCTCGGAGAGAGGCGCGGCCAGCAGCGTGACCGGCTCGGCGCCACCATCGGCGTCCTGTGCTTCGGCGACGCCAGGGAGGGCGAACGCGTGCATCAGTGCGAGGAGGGAGGTCGCACGGATTGCCGGTCTCATCTATGAATGTCTCCGAAGTGTGTCGAGTGGTGCGGCGCAGTCACCATTGGCCGCTTAGAGACACCCCGCGCACCCGTCCTGTTAAATCCGGCGGGGCGCACGAGGCGCGCACCCGAGGCAAGCACGCGGGTACAGACATTCCCGTACATTCGTGGGGCGCTGCAGGATCCCCCGGGCGCGGCACTGTCCGATTCTTGTAACCGATACCAGCACATCATGACCACTTCGGGACTCGAAGATACGGACGCTCCGGCGCTCATGCGGGACCTCGTGTCCGCGATGAGCGGGAGCGTCGACGCTCCGTGGGACGCGGGCCTCTTCGACGCGCTCGCACTGCGGGCATTCCGACATCAGTTCGAGGGGAATCGTCCCTACCGAGCGTACTGCGCGGCCCGGGGGGCGACGCCTGACACCGTCCGCGGGTGGGCGGAGGTGCCGGTCGTGCCGGTCGTCGCATTCAAGGCGTTGGAGCTCGTGGTCGGCCCGGCGGCGGATGTGGATGCGGTGTTCCGCACGAGCGGCACGACGATGGGCGGCGGGTCCCGCGGGGCCCACTTCGTGCCCGATCTCGGGCTCTACGAGGCGTCGTTGCTACCGACGTTCCGCCGCCGCGTCGTGTCGGACGTCGAGCGGCTGCCGTTCGTGTCGCTCATCCCCTCGCCGGAGGCGCTCGCGGACTCGTCGCTCTCCCATATGGTCGGCGCCGCGTCCGAGCGCTTCGGCTCCGAGGTCACCTGGGTGGTGGACGGGAACGGCCGGTGGGACCTGGACGCCCTCGACCGCGCGCTTCACTCCGCCGAGCGGTCCGACCAGCACGTGCTCCTGCTCGGGACCGCGTTCGCCTTCGTGCATGCGCTCGAGCAGGATCCTCCGGTCCTTCGCCGCCTCCCCGCCGGGAGCCGCATCATGGAGACCGGCGGCTTCAAAGGCCGGTCGCGCGCGCTCCCGAAGCATGAGCTTCACGCGCTCCTCACCGACCGCACCGGCGTCCCTCGCGAGCGGATCGTGAACGAGTACGGCATGACCGAGCTCCTCTCACAGCTCTACGAGCCCGTGCTCGCGGAAGGGGTGCAGGGGGCCGACCGGCACGTTCCGCCGCCCTGGCTGAAGGTCAGGGCGCTCGATCCCGTCACGCTCGAGCCGATGGACGAGGGTGAGGAGGGGATTCTCGCCTTCTTCGATCTGGCCAACGTCGGATCCGTCTGTCACACCCTGACCGAGGATGTCGGATCCGTGAGGGAGGGGCGCGTGCACCTGGTGGGGCGTAGCGCGGGAGCCGAGCCGCGCGGTTGCTCACGTGCGATGGACGAGCTCATGTCGGCGGCAAGGTAAAGCTGTGGCGGACCAGCAGTTCCAGGCCTGGGCGCTACCAGCGTGGGCGTCGGGGCCGCCGGGGCTTCGCTCCGTCCCGTCCGGGGCCGGGCTCAGGATCGCCTGCCCCGAGAAGGACGTCGCGTGGATGGCCGTCCTCGCGGCCGGGCTGGCCGCGTCACCGTTCCTCGATCACGGCCCGGCCGCGGCCTCCGGCGCGCTCGACCGCGCACGTCGGCTCGGAGCGGTGGGACGCCGCTTCCTGGATCGCGCCGACTCGCTTCGCCGTGAAGCGCTGGCCTTGCTGCCCGCTTCTGCCGGGCTCTCGGTGCCGATGGCGGAGGTCGTGCTCGACGGCATGGCCGCGGACTGGGTGCCCGAACGCCTCGAAAGGCTTCTCGTCGAGGAGCTCGGGGATTCGCCGACGCTGGGTCGGCTGGTCAACCGCGGAGGCCGATCGGTCATGGCCGTCGCCCCTCGTCTGTGCGTGCAGCTCGTGGCGGGGAGCGTGCCGGGCGTCGGCGTGAGCGCGCTCCTGCGCAGCCTCCTGATCGGCGCGCCCACGCTCATCAAGCCGGGCCTCGGGGACGTCGTGCTTCCCGTACTGTTCGCCCGCGCGCTGGCCGAGGAGGACGCCGCGCTCGCCGACCGGCTCGCGGTGGTCTACTGGCCCGGCGGGGAGACGGCGACGGAGGACGCCGCGCTGGCCGCCGCGGACGTGGCCGTCGTCTACGGCAGCGACAGCACGGTCGCCTCGGTGAGGGCGCGGGTCCGGGGGGGCGCACGGCTCATCGGCTATCACCACCGCGAGGGCGTCGGGCTGGTCGGCGCCGGCGTGCTCGGCTCGGAGGAGATGGCGCGGGATTGCGCCGGAGAGGTCGCCCGGGCGGTCGCCGTCTTCGACCAGCGGGGGTGCGTGTCGCCGCGCGTCGTGTACGTGGAGGACGCCGGCCCCGAGGCCGGCGCGGCGCCCGGGCCCGCCGTGGGGCCCGCCGATTTCGCCCGCCTGCTCGCCGACGCGCTCGAGCGCATCGAGGCGGACCTCCCGTCGGGGGAGCTGGACCGCCGGGAGCGATCGGGCGTCCACCAGCTCCGGGGCACCGCGGAGATGCTGTCGGCCGGCTTGCCCGGGGGCCCCGGGGACGCGTGGATACGGCACGGTGGCGCGGATCCCTGGACCGTGGTCTACGATCCCGATCGTGCTCTGGAGACGAGCTGCGCGGGAAGAACGGTCGTGGTTCGGCCGTTCCGGAGCCTGGAAGACCTGCTCGGAAGGCTGGAGTCGGTCGGCCCGCATCTGCAGACCGTGGGTACGGCCGGACTCGGCGACCGCCTGGTGGAGGTCGCCGAGTCGGTCGGTCGCCTCGGGGCCTCCCGCGTCACTTCATTCGCGGCGGTTCCCTTCCCGAGCCCGTGGTGGCATCATGACGGGCGGGGAGCACTCTCGGATCTGGTTCGGTGGACGGACCTGGAACGGAGCGCGGTCGAGACGGATGGTACGACTTAGGTCACACTACTCTTCTTCGGATTGTTGTTCCGCCCGCCACACCACCATCTGGCGGCCACCGCGGGGGTTTTCCTCGACCCGGACCGTGAGTGAGTCTCCCTCGTCGATTCCCAGGTCCTCGCGCATGTCCTGCGGAATCGTGATCCGGCCGCCCACGCCGACAGTGACGTCCGTGTAATAGAGCGTCCGATAGATTGCCATCCAGCCTCCTCAGATTTGCAACAGAGCCGACTAATCTAAACAAACTCGCGGGCGTCGGGTACGGATCGCCGCCCATCGACGCTGTCGTCCCCGCTCCGGAAGTCCCCGTTTGAACGCGATTTCTTCATGAACGACCCTGACCGCGCCGTGTGGCTGGAGGGTGTCAGCAAGAGGTTCGGATCGCACAACGCGGTGTCGGACCTGGACTTCGAGGTGCCGAGGGGGAGCATCTACGGCCTTCTCGGTCCCAACGGCTCTGGCAAGACGACCACGATCCGGATGATCATGGGCATCCTGCATCCGGACGAGGGGCGCGTGAGCTTGTTCGGGGGAAAGCCCGATCTCGTGCGTCGCGCACGGGTGGGGTACCTGCCGGAGGAGCGCGGCGTGTACCGGAAAATGAAGGTCATCGACCTGCTCGTGTTTCTGGGCGAGATCCGTGGCGTCCCACGCTCGGTGGCCCGTGCCCGCGCGCTCGGCTGGCTCGACCGCCTGGACCTCGGCGCGTGGAGCGGACGCCGGGTGGAGGATCTGTCCAAGGGCATGCAGCAGAAGGTTCAGTTCGTGGGCACCGTCATCCACGAGCCCGACCTCCTCATCCTGGACGAGCCGTTCAGCGGCCTCGACCCGATCAACCAGGACGTGCTCGAGTCCATCGTGCTGGACCTGAACGCCAACGGCACCACGATCCTGCTCTCCACCCACTTGATGGATCAAGCGGAGCGGCTGTGCCGGAGGGTGTGCCTGATCTCGCGGTCCCGGAAGGTGCTGGACGAGGATCTGCGGACGCTCAGGGCGCGCGAGCGGCGCGGCGTGGTCGCCGTGGACTTCACGGGTCCCGACCGGTGGCTGTCGAGCCCGGACATCCAGGCGGTGGAGAGGGTGGGGGGCGTCCTCCATCTGGTGCTCTCCGATCCGGGCGCCCACCAGGCCGTGCTGCGCCGCGCGATCGACGAGGGCGCCGAGATCCTCCGGTTCGACCTCGTCGAGCCCCGGCTCCACGAGATCTTCGTCCGCCACGTCGGCCGGTCCAACGCGGGGTTGCTCCCCTCATGAGCTTCCGCAACGTCTGGGCGGTGATCCGCCGCGAATACTTGCAGCGGGTCCGCTCCCGTTGGTTCGTGTTCTCGACCGTGGGAGGGCCGATCTTCCTGTTCGCCGTGCTCGCGGTTCCAGCGTGGCTCAGGGGCGGTCCCGACAGGGATCGTCCGCCCATCGCCATCGTGGACGGCACGGACGCGCTGTACGATCGGCTGGCGGACGACCTCGTCGCCGCCGGCTTCCCCGTGGAGCGCGCGCGGTGGACGAGCACGGTCGTCGACACGCTGCGCCGCCGCGCTGCGGCGGGCGAGATCGATGGCTTCATCATGCTCGATCAGTTCACGCTGGAGTCCGGTGACGCCGTCCTCTACGTCAACCGGCGCCCCAGCGTTGTGCAGCGTGGCGCCATCCGGTCCGCCATCGTGCGCGCGGCGCTCGAGGTGCAGCTGGAGCAGCAGGGAGTCGACGTGGAGGCGATGTTGAGCGGGGGCGGACTGGCCGTGGAGATGCTCTCGGCGGAGGGCACGCAGGACGGGGAGCCGCGATTCCTGGTCGCGTACGTCGGCGCGTTCCTCCTCTACATGGTCATCCTGCTCCACGCCGTCGCGGTCATGCGGGCGACGCTGGAGGAGAAGACGAGCCGCATCGTCGAGGTGGTCATCTCGTCCATGGAGCCGTGGCACCTCATGCTCGGCAAGGTGCTCGGCGTCGGGGGCGTGGCGCTGACACAGCTCGTCGTGTGGGCGCTCACGGGCGCGCTCATCGTCAAGTCCGGGCTTCCGACGCTCATCGCCGGTGGGAGCGCGGTGGGCGCGACCGGCCCGGGTGGAATCGGGGCCGAGCCCGGCCCGGCACTCGACCTGATGTCCGCGATTCCCGACACCGGCCTGGTCGCCCTGTTCGTGGGCTATTTCGTGTTCGGGTTCTTCATCTATTCCGGGCTCTACGCGGCGGTCGGCGCCATGTGCAGCACGGACGAGGAAGCCCAGCAGGCACAGCTTCCGCTGGTCCTCTTCCTCGTCGTCCCGATCGTGTTCGTGCTTCAGGTCATCGAGAACCCGTCGGATCCCGTCTCGGTGGGCTTGTCCCTGTTTCCGCTCTTCTCCCCGATCCTGATGTGGGCGAGGATCGCGGGCGGCAGCGTGCCGGCCTGGCAGATCGGGCTCTCGTTCGTCCTGATGGCCGCCGCGATTCTGGCCATCGCGTGGATCGCGGGTCGGATCTACAAGGTCGGGATCCTCATGACCGGCAAGCGGCCGACCCTGTCCGAGCTCTGGCGCTGGGTGCGCGAAGCGTGAGTCGTCGCCGACGCGACGGAGCGCCTGCCGGGCGGCCCCGGCTCAAGGGTCCGCCGGATGGCGCACGGGCGCGCGGAGAACCAGCGAGTCCCCACGCGCGAAGCGGAGCGTGACCCACACCGTGTCGCCGGCCCCGGGCGTGGGGGACAGCCCTTCCAACATTCCGTGCAGCCCGCCCGGCTCGAGGCGCACGACCGCGCCGGGCGCGATCTCGACGCCGGGCACCGGGCGCATGCGCATCATACCCGTGTCGATCGTCATCTCGTGCAGCGACCCGTGCTCCGCCGAGGGTGAGCGCACGGCGACGAGGCTGTCCGTGGCCGGCCCGTGGTTTTCGAGCGTGACGTAGAAAGCGGCCCGCTCCGCGCCGAGGGGGTCGAGCACGAACGCGTCCCGCGCCGTGACACCGTCCGGGCTCGTGCCCGATCCGCCGCAGCTGAAGCCGCACAGGCATGCGAGGAGGGCCGGAAGGCCGCTCCTCCGGGGGATCACCGCTCCGCCTCGAGCAGGCGCTGGAGATCCGCCGCGAGAAGCTCGGGAGACTCGACCCCATGCGCATACCCGAAGCGTCCCAGGGGCTCGCGCGTGAAGAGGAAGAGCGTGGGCGGGTGCGCGACCTCGTAGTCGGCCGTCGAGCGGTCCGCGCCGGGGGGCATGACGTAGCCGAACGCGCCCAGGGCGGCGTCGAGCTCGTCCTGCGATCCTGTCAGGCCGATGAAGGTGGGATCGATCGCCCCCAGCCACCGCGCGAGTCGCTCCGGGTCGTCGCGGTCGGCGTCGAGCGTCACGAAGATCGTGCGCACCTGGGCCCGCTCGTCGGGCTCCAGGAGCTCGAGCGCGCGGGCCACCCGCGCCATGGTGATCGGGCAGATGTCCGGGCAATGGGTATACCCGAAGTAGAGGAGCGTGAGCTTGCCGCGTCCGCCGGCGTGGAGCTCGAACGGTTCACCCCGCTGGTCCGTGAGCGTGGCGACCGGCAGGTGGTACGGCCGGGCGAACTCGGTCGCGCTCATTCCGGCAGAACCGTCCGGCGGTCCCCCGCAGGCGGTCAGCACCGCCGCCAGGGCGCCGAAGGCGACGCTCACCCCCCGAGCTCCTCCCGGACGCATCAGCCGACCGGGCGGTCCGGCAGCGACGAGCGCAGCAGCCCCTGGAGCTGGCGCGTATCGAAGCTCCGGGCCTTCGCGACGGCCTCCTCGTAGCTGTCCTCGATGATGATGACCGTGGTGCGCGCGGCCGCGTCCTCCTCTTCGGTCGCCTCGTCGGCGGGGTCGAAGCGGAACCGCCCCCGATAGGAGGTCGGACGCCGCGGATCGTCGTCGAACTCGAGGTAGGCGTCCCAGATCCGCCCTTCGTACGTGAGCGTGGCCACGTGGAGTCCGGGAACTGAGCCGGGCGATGATGCGTGAGGTCCGGAAGTCATGTCAGGACGATACGCGTTCGGGGGCTTCTCGTACACCCGGGAAGGCGGCGCCCGGCGCGGAAGTGGAAGTGCGGTCCCGGAGGTCCGAGCGGGCGGCCTTCAAGGCGCCTCGCATCTCGCGGAGCTCCTCCTCGCCAAGCGGCTCCCCGCCCCAGCGCGAACGGAGGTAGAGCTCGACCACGCGCACGGAGGCGGGCGCCGCGGCCGGTCGGACCCGCCGCACCTGATGGATGAGGTCGCGCGCGGTGGTCCCAGGCGTCACGTCGAGGCCGGCCCTGGCGCAGCTCCGGCGGAGCGCCACGTACAGACGGGCCGGGGGGGGCAGGTTCGCACCACCCCGTGTCGCCCAACGCCACCCGACGGCAAGAAGCACGACGAGCGCGATCAGGGGCACGAAGTAGCTCCGGCTGTCCGGCGTGGCCGTCGCGGACGCGCCTTCCGAGCCTGACGCGCCCTGGTCCGTCCAGATGCCCGACCACCGGGACAGCAGACCGGACTGGTCGTCCGAGCCGTAGTCGAGCACCCACTTGCTCCACCTGTGCTGGATGCCGTCGAAAAGGATACGGCCCGGCCAGAGCCACGACGATGCGGCGCTCCCAGTGCCTTCGCCCGCCGGCGTAGGATCGAACGTGATCCATCCGAACTCGGGGAACCAGACTTCGACCCACGAGTGCGCCTGATTCTGCGTCACCGCGACGTAGTTGCCGAACTGGCTCCACTGCCCGCCGAGGAAGCCGTTCACGTTGCGCGCCTCGATGCCGATGGCGCGGAGCATCACGACCATGGCGGTGCTGAAGTACTCGCAGTGGCCGGCTTGGCGCTCGAACAGGAAGTACTCGAGCGACGTCTCCGACGCGCGCGCCGGGAGCTCGCGCGTGTAGGCGAAGCCCTGGAGCCACCGCTGGATGGCCATGGCACGGTCGTACCGGGTCGTCGCGCCGGCCGTCAGTGAGTCGGCGAGCGCACGCACGGCGAGGTCCATCGGCGGCAGCTGGAGGAAGTGGCGCTCGGACGGGCTGAAGCCGTCCCCCGCCTCCCGCAACCGGTCTGCCGAGGGCGGACGGGCGGGAGAGAACGCCGTATAGGTCGGCGCGCCGGACCCCCAGTAGAGGAAGTCGCCAGCGTTGTCCACCAGCGGCTGGATGCCGTTCTCCGTATCGACATCGATGGCGGGATGGAGCGCGAAGAGCACCCGGGTGTCGAGCGGAGCGCCGTAGATGCGCTGCTCGATCATGGGTCCCTCCCACCGCTCCCGGTACCAGCTCCTCGGCGCCGAAGCCGGCGGGAGCCCCCGCGAGCGCGACCATCGCACCCCGTCGAAGCGATCGTAAGAGCGGCCCCGCCAATGGAGCTGGCCGACATCGGCCGGCGCGCCGCCCGGAAACTCGATGCGCAGCACGATCTCCGGGTTGCCGCTGATGGTGGAGCCGTGCTGCCCGATCGAGACCTCGTCGCTGAAGCCCGCGATGGACGAGGCCATGATGTCGCCTCGCCCCGAGAAGCCCTGCGACACACGCGGGAACGTCAGGAAGACCAGGCCGGCCACAAGCAGCACGACTCCCGCCAGACCCGAAGTGGTGACGATCAGCCCTCGGCCCAGCGTGACGTCCCGCACTCCGTGCCGCTCGGCGCCTCGACGCAGATGGCCCACCATGAGCGCCACCGTGGCCAGCCCCACGTACGCGACGAACCCGACCAGGAAGAGGATTCCCGGGCGGTACGCCGTGGAGGCCAGGATGAGCGCGAACGACAGCGCGTACAGGCGGAGGTCGTTGGGCGCCTCGAGGGCCCGGAGCGCCTCGGCGGCCATGAGCAGGAGCAGCAGGTCCACCACCGGGATGACCACGTCCCCCCGGATGACGAACACGTGGACGAGGGCGCGCGCGACCAGCAGCGTGGCGAGCGGGAGCCAGATGCGCTCCATCCGCGCGGAGCGCTCCGGGTCGGGGTGCCAGAAGAGCCCGGTGACGAGCGCTCCGAACGCGAGCGCGGTGGTGAGTGGCTCGAAGCCGGCCCCGCCGGCGAACGCGAGCAGGCCGGCGATGCCCATGAGCACGGCGAGCCGGCGGTGCACGAGCCTGAGGTTCATGCCGCGGACTCTTCGGCGCCCACGAGGAGCGTGTCCGAGAAGCCGCTCGCGCCCGTGAGCGAGACGAGCACGCACGACTCGGGCTCGACCGGCGGGGCGGGGGGCGGCGCGTCCGGGGCGAAGTCGACCCTCGCGAGGACGTCCAGCGCCCGCTCGAGCGTGCCGAGGTCCGATCCCGGAGTGACCACGTCCGTCGGCGTCGCCAGGCCGAACGGGCGGTGCTCGGCCACGCAGCGCGCCGCGAGCGAGGCCGCGATCTCGACCGCGCGCTCCGCGGCCTCGCCTTCAACCCCGCGCGTGTCCAGGCAGATCCAGCGGGTCTCGGCGGCGCCCCGCTCGTACTCCCGCACGACCGGCTTCTGCAGCCTGGCCGACGACTTCCAATGGATATCCCTCGGATCGTCACCCGTGCGGTAGCCGCGCAGGCTGCGGTACTCGCCCCGCCACCCGAGGGCGCCCCGCGCCGAAGGCCCGCCCCGCGGCACCTGTCCGGCGCCGGGGGACGGATCGCGCACCGCGAGGTCGTGCCGCGGCCACACGACGATCTCGCCGGGTAGTGTCACGTCCCGCTCCTTCCGGAAGAGCCCGAACGGGAAGGACGTCGACAGCGTGAGCGTGCCCAGCGGATAGACGCCGCGCCGCACGAAGCCGTTCGACGACCGCACGTCGACCTGGCCGCCGGCCGGCACCTGCGACACAAACGCCGGTTCGGGGAGCCCCTGCTCAAAGATCTCCACGGCGAGGCTCGGAAGGCGGCGCTTCAGGTTGCGCACGTGATACGTCAGGACCACGTCACGCCCCACCGTCGTGGCACGCGGGATCCGGCGCTCGACGCGCAGGTCCCGGATCGCCTGCTCGGACAGCCATCCGCTCACGGCGATGAACCCGAGCATCGCGCCCAGGAGGAGGTAGAGCAGGTTGTTGCCCGTGTTGAGCGCGGCGAAGCCCACCGCGGTCGTCCCGACGGTGAAGACCACCCCGCCCGCCGTGAAGCTGATCCGTCGCCAGGCTCTGACGCGTCCGTACAGCCCGCGTGCGTCCGTGAGCACACGCCCGAGCGCGCCCGCGGCCGTCGTCACACCGGGACCTCGATATCGTCCAGGATCGCCTCGAGCACCCGGGCGGACTCCTCGTGACCGTCGGGCGTGCCGACCGACCCGCCGACCGGCATGACCCGGTGTGCCAGGCACGGCACGACGAGGTCCCGGACGTCGCTCGGGATCAGATAGGTGCGGCCGTTCGTGAGCGCGTACGCACGCGCGGCCCGGTGAAGCGCGATGCCGCCGCGCGGGCTGACCCCCATGCGGAGCCTGGGCGAGGTCCGCGTCCTCTGGATGATCTCCATCAGGTCGTCGAGGATGGCCCCGTCGACGTCCACCTCGTCGATGCGGCGCTGAAGCAACAGCACCTGCTCGGGCTTGAGCACCGTGCGCAGCCGCTCGAGCACCGGCACCACGGCCGACGACTCGGCCAGGATGCGCCGCTCGGCATCGCCATCCGGATATCCGACGGTGATACGCATGAGGAACCTGTCCAGCTGGCTCTCGGGCAGCGGGTAGGTGCCGTGGTGCTCCAGCGGGTTCTGCGTGGCCATCACCAGGAAAGGCCGGGGCAGGTCGAAGGTACGGTCGTCGATGGTGACCTTCCCCTCCTGCATCGCCTCGAGGAGCCCGCTCTGCGTGCGCGGCGGCGCCCGATTGATCTCGTCCGCGAGCAGCACGTTGGTGAAGATGGGGCCGGGCCTCACCTCGAACTCCGTCGTGCGCG
>Ga0326597_10006120_pt1 | contig 16556 bp, 15 predicted proteins | sample RVTome_12_FD_203789 | JGI IMG/M metagenome (GOLD analysis project Ga0326597, IMG submission 203789) | Soil microbial communities from uranium-contaminated site in the Upper Colorado River Basin, Wyoming, United States - RVT100D185 | ecosystem: Environmental > Terrestrial > Soil > Contaminated >...
CCGGAGCATCCGGTGTTCGTGAACCGGTTCGACCGGTCCGTTTACCTTGCCAACGCGCTCGCGCTCCAGGTGGCGGGTGTCACGGAGACAACGCGCAATCCGGCCGGCGGGGCGTTCGTGCGCGACGCGTCCGGCCGGCTCACGGGCCTGCTGCGCGGGACGGCCGCCGACGTCGTGCGCCGGGCGGTGACGCCGATCTCGTTCGAGCAGCGGCTGGCGCAGGTGCGCGCGGTGCTGAAGGAAGCGCGCGAGGGCGGTGTCACGACGATTCAGGACCTGACGAGCGGTCCGCAACTGCGCGCGTATCAGGCGTTGCGGCGGGCGGGTGAGCTGACCGTCCGCATCATGCTACGCCCGACGCTCGACCAGGCGCCGCGCATCGAGACGCTCGGCATCAGCCTGGGATTCGGCGACGACTGGCTCAAGTACATCGGCTACAAGGCGTGGATCGACGGGACCATGGGCGGCAGCTCGGCGATGTTCTTTCAGCCGTACGATCACGACCCGGGGAACAAGGGCACGCTGCGGCCGATCATGTCGCCCGAGAGCAGGCCCGGGTTCGCCGACGCGATGACCGAGTCGCAGCACTACACCGAGATGCCGCCCGGCAACCTCGAGCAGCTGCTCCGGGTGGCCGCGGGGACGGGCCTCCCGCCCCACATCCACGCCATCGGCGACAAGGGCAACCGCATCATCCTCGACGTCTTCGAGCGCGTGCTCCGCGAGGAAGGGCTGATCGGAACCGACCACCGGTGGCGCGTGATTCACGCGCAAGTCGTCCGCGACGAGGACATCCCGCGGTTCAGCCAGCTCGGGCTCGTGGCCGAGATCAACCCGTATCACGTCTCCGACGACATGCGCTGGATGGAGGAGCGCATCGGCGCCGAGCGATCGAAGGGCGCCTACGCGTTCCGGAAGCTCAAGGACGCCGGCGCCGTGCTGGTCTTCGGCAGCGACAGCCCCGGCACGAACGCCGCGCGCTACTTCCTCAACCCCGTCTACGGCCCCCGCAGACGCGCTCGCGCTCCTCGAGCAGCGCTTCGAGTTCGGCGAGTACTTCCCGATCCTTCCCGCGACCGCCGGCGCGCTTGAGCACGATCAGCTTCGGCAGAGACACCACCAGACAGCGAAGACCCTCGAGTTCGACGACGTCGGCCGATGGTGTCAACGCCTCGTATGCGCCGCCTCCCGTGACCTCGCCGAGCAGATCGATGTCGCCGAGGGTGGTCGTGAGGGTGAGTTCAGGCCTCGACGCACCGTCTCGGCATCGAGCCGGAAGGGCAGCCCAGCCGGAGCGCCACGCAGGTAGGGCTGCAAGGGTCCGAGCGCCGCCACCAGGCGGGCGACGTTCGCCGGGTCCCTGCCGTACACGACATCAAGATCCCGAGTGGTTCGCAGCGCTCCGTGAATACCGGCGGCGACGCCGCCGACGATGATGTAGTCGACCCCGCCGCCCGACAGCAGGCGCACGAAGCCCAGCAGGTCCGGCGTCATGCCCGGCGGCGCGCCGCGCGCAGTTCGTCGAGCGACTACATGAACGCGACCAGCTTTTCCAGGCGCTGCTGCGGCGTCGATTTGAGGTGCTCGCACAGCAGCGTCCGATCGACGTCCTTCTTGGAGTATTCCGTCACGGGGTCCGGTGACGGCGGATGGTCGGTGCGGGCCCTCACGCGTCCAGTTTACCGCCGCTTCACGACCGTCGTTCCCGTGCCGCAGGACCTGGTGACCGCAGATTGGATGCAGGCCTCGGTGTTGACTCATCTTGATAAGTCATTTAGACTGCCAGGTATGAGTAAGCGTCTCCAGGTGCTCCTGGACGACTCGGAAATGCGGGATCTGCGGCGGGTTGCCCGGGCCGAGCGCATGACGGTCGCCGCATGGGTGCGCCAGACCCTGCGGGCCGCGCGCCGCCACACGCCTGCCGGCGATGCCGCCCGCAAGCTGGCTGCGATTCGGGCCGGCGCCCGTCACGAGTTTCCCACCGGCGACATCGACGTCGTGCTCGCCGAGATCGAGCGCGGCTACTCCGGCGCCGGCACGCCGTGATCCTGATCGACTCCAACGTCCCGATGTACCTCGTCGGAGCCAGCCACCCGCACAAGGCCGACTCGCAGCGCGCGCTCGAGCGCCTGGTCTCGGCGCGCGAGCGCCTCGTCACCGACGCCGAGGTCCTCCAGGAAATCCTGCACCGCTACGCGGCCATCAACCGGCGCGCGGCGATTCAGCCCGCTTTCGATGCGCTGCTCGGTGTCGTGGACGAGGTCTTGACGATTGACGCGAGCATCGTCGAGCGGGCCAAGGCCATCGTGCTCGCCCGCGAACACCTGTCGGCCCGGGACGCGCTGCACGTCGCCGTCATGGAGCGGCACGGCATCGCCACGATCCTGAGCTTCGACGACGGCTTCGATAGGCTGCCCGGAATCGAGCGGCTGACGGCCTGACGGTACGTGAACCCGCGCGCAGTTGAATGGAGGTCAGCCGGCCTCCGGGGAGCCAGCCCTCGCACGCGGCGCGTCCGTCCGCTCCCGGTTCGGGGCTTCGCCGTCGCGCGGGTCCTACCCGGCCTTGTCCCGCGTCCATTGCCCTGTCGCACGCCTACGGACGCCGCGCTCGAACCGGTCGCTGCCTGCAGCGCGCGTGCCCGCTATCGCGATTCGGGCTGATCCAGCGTCGCCCGCCTGACGTCAATTCAGCGGCGCACGGGGATCAAGGCGCCTCCGCCGGCCGGCGCACGCCGAGCGCGAACAGCACGGCCGTGACGGCCAGGGGCCCTGAGATCACGAGAATCCAGTCCGGCCGGTGCGGCACCCACGCCGCGTAGGCTGTCGCCAGCGCGGCGAACCCGGCGGCGCCGACCCATGGACGCCGCCAGGCGGCCGTGACGACCGCGGCCACCACGCCGGCCGGTAGCAGGTGCATCACGAACGCCGGAATCGTCTCGGCGAGCGGGCGCCCGTCGAACGCGTCGAGCGCGAAGAGCGCCAGGAAGAGGCTGACGGCGATGCCCGACAGCCGCGGCGCCCAGAACAGCAACGAAGGTCTGCGAGGTGACATGACGCCTCCCGAACAGGTCCCCCTCAATCTACGCCCGGCTGACAAGCCATGTCCTGAGGCTAGCGTGAGCAACTGCTGAGCAGTCCTGAGGCGCGGGGCCGTCAGACCCCCCGGACCCGGGACCCCGGACCCCGGACTGTATAATCGAACGTCATGAAATCCGGTCAGACCGCGACCGTATCCGGCGGGAAGAAGGCGGCGTGGGCGCGCGACGTTCTCGAGCCGACGCTCGCGAAATCGCCCGAGCGCGAGGCCTCGTTCACGACGATCTCCGGCCGTCCGATCGACCGCCTCTACACGCGTGAAGACATCGCCGGCCTCGACTACGCGCGCGACCTCGGCGACCCCGGCCAGTTCCCGTACACCCGCGGCATCCATGCGACCGGCTACCGCGGCAAGCTCTGGACCATGCGCCAGTTCGCCGGGTTCGGGACGCCCGAGGAGACGAACGAGCGCTACAAGGCGCTGCTCGCGGCGGGTGGCACCGGCCTGAGCGTCGCGTTCGACCTGCCGACGCTGATGGGGCGGGACCCCGACCACGCGCTCTCGCTCGGCGAGGTGGGCAAGTGCGGCGTCTCGATCACGACGCTGGCCGACATGGAGCGCCTGTTCGAGGGCATCCGGCTGGCGGACGTCTCGACGTCGATGACGATCAACTCGCCGGCGCCGATGATCTTCGCGATGTACCTGGCCGTCGCCGAACAGCAGGGGGCCGACTGGAAGACGCTGTCCGGCACGATCCAGAACGACATCCTCAAGGAGTTCATCGCCCAGAAGGAGTACATTTTCCCGCCGCGTCCGTCGATGCGGCTCATCACCGACATCTTCGGCTTCTGCGCGAAGGACGTGCCGAAGTGGAATACGATCTCGGTGAGCGGGTATCACATCCGCGAGGCCGGGGCGACGGCGTTGCAGGAACTGGCGTTCACGCTGCGCGACGGCATCGAGTACGTCCAGTGGGGCGTGGACGCGGGGCTCGACGTGGACGACTTCGTGCCGCGCATGTCCTTCTTCTTCAACGCGCACAGCGACTTCTTCGAGGAGATCGCCAAGTACCGCGCCGCGCGCAAGATCTGGGCGCGCGTGATGCAGGAGCGCTTCGGCGCGAAGAGCGAGCGGTCGCTCAAGCTGCGGTTCCACACGCAGACGGCCGGCGTCTCCCTCACGGCGCAGCAGCCCTACAACAACGTCGTCCGGACGGCGCTGCAGGCGCTCGGCGCGGTGCTCGGCGGCACGAACTCGCTTCACACCAATTCGCTGGATGAGGCGCTCGCGCTGCCGACGGCCGAGGCGGCCAGGCTCGCGCTCCGCACCCAGCAGGTGATCGCGGCCGAGAGCGGGGTCGCGAACGTCGTGGACCCGCTCGGCGGCTCGTATTTCGTCGAGCGCCTGACGCTCGACATGGAAGAGGGCGCCTACCGCTACTTCGACACGATCGACCGGATGGGCGGCATGGTCGAAGCGGTCGAGCAGGGCTTCCCGCAGCGCGAGATCGCCGAGGCCTCGTACCGGTTCCAGCAGGCGGTCGAGCAGGGCGAGAAGCAGATCGTCGGGGTGAACGCGTTCGTCGAGGAGGACGAGGCGCCGGTGCCGATCCTCTACATCGACGAGCAGGCCGCCGAGACGCAGGCCGCGCGGCTCGCCGCCGTCAAGGCCCGCCGCGACCAGGCCACCGTGGAGTCCACGCTCCGCCACCTGCAGGACGCCGCCCGTGGAACCGACAACACGATGTACCCGCTCCTCGACTGCGTTCGCGCGTATGCCACGGTGGGCGAGATGTGCGACGCGCTCCGGGACGTCTGGGGCGAATACGAGGAAGTGCCGGCGATCTAGGGCTTGGGGCCTAGGGCTTGAGGCGTAAGGCGTAAGGCGTAAGGCGAGAACCGCATGCGAAGGATTCGAGTCGTCATTGCCAAGCCCGGGCTCGACGGGCACGATCGGGGCGCCAAGGTCATCGCGCGCGCGCTGCGCGACGCGGGCATGGAGGTGATCTACACGGGCCTCCGTCAGACGCCCGAGCAGATTGCCGCGGCCGCGCTCCAGGAGGACGCCGACGTCATCGGCCTGTCCATCCTGAGCGGGGCCCACATGCACATCTGTCCGCGGCTGATGGAGCTGCTCCATGAGAAGGGCCTCGACCACGTGACCGTCGTCATCGGCGGCATCATTCCCGACGTGGACATTGCGAAGCTGAAGGGCATGGGCATTGCCGGCGTGTTCCTGCCCGGCAGCCCGATGAGAGACATCGTGGACTTCATCAACAACCGCGTGCAGCCGCAGGCGCAGGCGCTCTGACGACCATGGCCAAGACCCTTCTCCTCGCCGACGACAGCGTCACCGTGCAGCGCGTCGTCGAGCTCAGCTTCGCGCACGAGGACATCCGCGTCGTGTCCGTGGGCGACGGGCGCCGGGCCGTGCAGGCGCTCGATGCCGGCGGCGCGGACATCGTGCTCGTGGACGTCGAGGTCCCGGAGATCGACGGGTACGGCGTCGCGGCGCACGTCCGCCAGTCCGAGCAGTTGCGCGACATTCCGGTCGTGCTCATGACCGGCGCCCTCGGGCCCATCGACGAGGCACGCGCCAAGGAACTCGGCTGCGCGGGCGTCGTGACGAAGCCGTTCGAGCCCCAGGCGCTGGTCAAGCGCGTCAAGGAGCTGTTGAGCCGCGCCGGCGCGCCGGCAGGCGGCAGCGGCATTCGACCCGCCCGGTATCAGCAGGGGCGCTCGCCGGAGCCGCTCGAGCCGCCGCGGCAGCCCGTCTGGCGCCAGTCGCCCCAGCCGGCGACGGCCACCGCGACGCCGGCGAGGGCGGCCGACGAGGCGCCGCGCCGGTCGATCGTCGACGCGTTTTCGGCGCTTCTCGGCGGCGACGCGAGCCGGGCGTCAAGCGCGCCGCCGCCGATCGCGCCCGCGCCCTCGGAAGCCGAAGTCGAGGAAATCGTACGGCGCGTCCTCAACCGGATGACGGCCGACACCGTGCGCCAGGTCGTCGCGGAAACGGCCGAACGGCTGGTGCGCGAGGAGATCGAGCGAATCAAGGCCGACTCCGACTGATGGCGTTGACACCCCAGGTTCCAGACAAGCCCGCCCTCGAGAACCTCGAAGACAAGTGGACGCGGCACTGGGAGGCGACCGGCGTCTACCGGTTCGACCGGACCGCGCTTCGCGAGGACGTCTACTCGATCGACACACCGCCGCCGACGGTCAGCGGGTCGCTGCACGTCGGGCACGTCTTCTCGTACACGCACACCGACATCATCGCCAGGTTCCAGCGGATGCGCGGGCAGTCGGTATTCTACCCGATGGGCTGGGACGACAACGGCCTGCCGACCGAGCGGCGCGTGCAGAACTACTACGGCGTCCGCTGCGATCCCTCGCTCCCGTACGACGCGGCCTTCGTCCCGCCCGAGCAGCCCGCCAAGCCAGCGATCTCGATCTCGCGCCCGAACTTCATCGAGCTGTGCGCGAAGCTCACGGCCGAGGATGAGCAGGCGTTCGAGCGGCTCTGGCGCCATCTCGGCATCTCGGTCGACTGGTCGCTGACCTACGCGACGATCGGCCGGCACGCGCAGCGCGTGTCGCAGCTGGCGTTCCTCCGGCTGCTCCAGTCCGACCGCGCCTATCAGGTCGAGGCCCCGACTCTCTGGGACGTCGATTTCCGGACCGCCGTGGCACAGGCCGAGCTGGAGGACCGCGAGGTGCCGGGCGCCTGCCATCGCGTCCGGTTCGCGCTCCGCGACGGCGGCGGCCACATCGAGATCGAGACGACGCGGCCCGAGCTGATCCCGGCCTGCGTGGCGCTCGTCGCGCACCCGGATGACGCGCGGTTCAAACCGCTCATCGGCCGCGAGGTGGTGACGCCGCTCCTCCGCGCGCCGGTGCCCGTGCGCGCGCATCCGCTCGCCGACCCTGAGAAGGGATCCGGCGTGGCGATGATCTGCACGTTCGGCGACGTCACCGACGTCACGTGGTGGCGCGAACTGTCGCTGCCGGTCCGCGCCGTCATCGCCGCCAACGGCACGCTCCGGCCGGTGACGTGGGGTGGCGAGGCGTGGCCGACGCTCGACGCGGCGGCCGCGCAGCATGCCTATGACTCGCTGGTCGGCCTTTCGGCGACGAAAGCCCGCACCCGCATCGTCGAGCTGCTCGGCGAGTCGGGCGATCTGGTCGGCGAGCCGCGCCCGATCACGCATCACGTGAAGTTCTTCGAGAAGGGCGACCGCCCGCTCGAGATCGTCACGAGCCGCCAGTGGTTCATCCGGACGATGGCGGAGCGCGAGGCGCTCGTCGAGCGCGGCCGCGCGCTCGAGTGGTTCCCCGCGCACATGCGCGCGCGCTACGAGAACTGGGTCAACGGGCTCACCGGCGACTGGTGCGTCAGCCGGCAGCGGTTCTTCGGCGTCCCGTTCCCTGTGTGGTACCGCGTGCGCGAGGACGGGACCCCCGACTTCGACGCGCGCCTTCTGCCCGACGAGGGCCGGCTGCCGCTGGATCCATCCACCGACGCGCCCGACGGGTTCGACCCGGCCGCGCGCGGCGCGCCCGGCGGCTTCGTCGGCGATCCCGACGTCATGGATACGTGGGCGACTTCGTCGCTCTCGCCCTTCATCGTCTGCGGCTGGGAGACGGATCCGGACCTGTGGCGCCGCACGTTCCCGATGGACCTGCGCCCGCAGGCGCACGACATCATCCGCACGTGGCTGTTCTCGACCGTGCTCCGATCGCACCTGGCCGAGGACTCGCTGCCGTGGACGCATGCCGCGATTTCGGGCTGGGTGCTCGATCCGGACCGCAAGAAAATGTCGAAGTCGAAGGGCAACGTCGTCACGCCGATGGGCCTGCTCGACGAGCACGGGGCCGACGCGGTGCGCTACTGGGCAGCCAGGGGCGGCCCGGGCGTGGACACGGCGTTCGACGTCAGCCAGATGAAGGTCGGCCGGCGGCTCGGGATCAAGCTGCTCAACGCGTCGAAGTTCGTGCTGTCGAAGACGCAGCCGGGCGGACCGGTGTCCGAGGTGCTCGACCGCGGCATGCTGCAGGAGCTGGCGTTGCTCGTGCACACAGCGACGCAGCACTTCGGCGCGTACGACTACGCCGTGGCACTTCGTGAGACCGAGGACTTCTTCTGGCGCTTCTGCGACGACTACATCGAGCTGTCCAAGCGGCGGCGGGCCGGCGACGACCGAGCAGCGGCGTCCGCGGTCGCTGCGAGTCAGACGGCACTCGATACGATGCTGCGGCTCTTCGCGCCCTTCCTGCCGTACGTCACCGAAGAGGTGTGGTCGTGGTGGCGCAACGGCTCGATTCACGTATCGCGCTGGCCGGAGTCGAGTGAAGTACTGGTGCCCCTCACCGTGTCTGGCGCGACCGACGTGGAGGCCTACTATCAGGCCCGGTCCATTACGGCGCTGATCCGCCAGGAGCGGTCTACGCGGCAGTGGGGCTTTGCCAAGCCCCTGCGCGCGCGGTTCCTGCTCACCGACGCCCGCGCGGCCTTCTGGGAGGCGGTCGAGCGCGATATCCTTGCGGGCAACAACGTCATCGCCCACGAGGTGACGTTTGGCGCCGTTCAGGATGACGTCCACATCGAGCTCGCCGACCCGGCCTGATCCGCTCAGCCCCGATCTGTACGTCGATCTCGTCCGCCGCGCGCTCGCCGAGGACATCGGCGCCGGCGACGTGACGACGCGCGCGACGATTCCGGCGGAGGCGCGCGCGCGCGCCAGCCTCGTCGCCAGACAGCCGTGCGTTGTGGCCGGGCTGGACGTGGCCCGCGAGGCGTTCCGCCAGGTGGACGCGGCGGTCCGCTTCGAGCCGGCGTGCGTTGACGGCGATCGCGTTCGGCCTGGCGCCGTGCTGGCGCGGCTCGCGGGCCCCGCCCGCGCGGTGCTCACGGCGGAGCGCACCGCGCTCAACTTCCTGCAGCACCTTTCCGGCATCGCCACGCGCACGCGCGCGTTCGTGGACGCGGCGGGCAGCCGGCTCGCGGTCCTTGACACGCGCAAGACCCTGCCGACCTTCCGCGCGCTCGCGAAGTACGCCGTGCGGTGCGGCGGCGGAACCAACCACCGTACCGGGCTCTTTGACGCCGTGCTCATCAAGGACAATCACATCCGTGTCGCCGGCGGAATCGGGCAGGCGGTACGACTGGCCAGAAACAGCGTTCCGGGCCTGCCGGTCGAGGTTGAAGCCCAGAGCCTTGACGAGGTCCACGCCGCGCTGGAGGCCAAGGCCGACGTCATCATGCTCGACAACATGTCCGACGAAGACATCCGCGCGGCGATCCGCCGGATCGCCGGCCGCGCCCGCGTCGAGATCTCGGGCGGCCTGACGCTCGAGCGCGTCGCCGCGCTTGCGGACTCGGGCGCCGACCGCGTGTCGGTCGGACAGCTGACGCATTCGCCGCTGACGATTGACATCAGCCTGGACGTGGAGGTCGATCCGGCGGGGTGATCCCCCGACGCCCTCATGCGATCCGAATCGCTTCCCCGCGACGTGCTCGAGGCCCTGAGCGCAGGTTCTGCCGGCCTGGCCGGCCGGCTCCGCTACCGGAGCGCGGTGGACTCGACCAATGACGAGGCGCTGCGGCTTGCCGAACTGGGCGCCGCCGACGGTACCGCGGTCTTCGCGGACGAGCAGCGCGCCGGCCGCGGCCGGCGCGGCCGCTCCTGGTTCTCGCCGGCGGGCGCCGGGTTGTACGTCTCCGTCGTCGTCACGCCCTGCAACTGGCCCGGCGGACTGCCGCTCGTCACGCTGGGTGCCGGCATCGCCGCGGCGCGCGGCGTCGGCGCCGTCTCGGGACTGCCGGTGGAGCTGAAGTGGCCGAACGACCTGGTCGTCGGCCGTCCCTGGCGCAAGCTGGGCGGCGTGCTGTCGGAAGCGCTCGGTTCCGGCGCGCGGGCCGACGCGGTCGTCGTCGGCATCGGCATCAACCTGCAGCCGGCCGCGTATCCCCCCGACGTGGCCGAGCGGGCGGCGTCGATCGAGGTGGAGCTGGGCCGGCCCGTCGAGCGGGGCCGGCTCCTCGTCGCCGTCCTGACGGAATTCGAGCGCGTGGTCTCTCGGATGCGGACGGAAGACGCGGCGTGGCTCATCGGGGAATGGCGGCGGCTCGGCGGGGCCGGGCTCCGGCGCGCGCCGGTGCGCTGGCAGGATCACGGCCGCTGGCGCCGCGGCGCCGCCGTCGATCTGGCGCCTGACGGCGCGCTGGTCGTCGAGGTGGACGGGCGCCGCGACCGCATCGTCGCGGGCGAAGTGCTCTGGGAGCGAGTCGAGTCATGAGCGGGAACGACCCCGAGGAGACCGCGCCGGCCGTGGACGTCGGCGACTACTGCCGACGCGTGGAATCGCACCTGACCAAGGTCAACGGCGGACACCTGGTGCGAGTCGTCGGGCCCGGCTTCGATCTCGTCCGCCGCTGGGCCGAGGACGGTGTTCCCCTGAACATCGTCCTGCGCGGCATCGAGCGAAAAGCGGAGCGGCACCGCCACGGCCGCTCCACGCGCCCGCTGCGCATGGAGTTCTGCGAAGACGACGTCCGCCAGGTGTACGACGAGTGGCGGCGGGCCATCGGCGTCCCGGCCGGCGTTCGCGCGGCGTCGGGCGATGCCGCCGACGGCGGCGAGGGCGCGAAGCGGCGCCAGCCGTCGCTCTCGAAGCACTTCGAGCGGGTGCTGGGACGGCTGGAGCAGGCTGCGGCGCGTCCGGGCTGGTCGAACGAACTGCGCGACGGAGTCGAGTCCTGCCGCCAACGGGTGGCCGCGCTGCAGGAGTCGTCGCGCGGCGCACGCGGCGCGGCGCGTGAGGACGTCGCGCGCCAGCTCGCGGAGCTGGACGAGGAGCTAGTCGCGCTGGCGCGGCGCTTCGCGCCGGCCGATCTGCAACGCGCGATCCAGCACGAGGCCGAGGCGGACCTCGCGGCCTTCCGCGGGCGCCTCGGCGGCGACGCCTGGCTGCGGAGTATCGACCTGACGGCGGCGCGGCTGCTGCGCGACCGGCTGGGTCTGCCGGCGCTGGCGTTACCGGCCTGACCGTGGCGTGACGTGCCGGAATCGCTGATCGAACTGACGGTGGAGCGGCCGGCCGCGGGCGGGCGGATGATCGCGCGCCATGGCGGCGACGTGGTGCTCGTCGCCGGCGCCGTGCCCGGCGAGCGCGTGCGCGCGCGGGTCGAGCGGCGCAAGAAACGCGTCATCTGGGCGGCCGTCACCGACGTGCTGGAGCCGAGCGCGGATCGGCGCGTGATCGACTTCGATCCAGCGTGTGGCGGGATGGCGTACGCGCACATCCAGTACGCGCGACAGCTCGAGCTGAAGCGCGAGGTGGTCGTCGACGCGTTCCGGCACGTCGGCAGGATGACGCTTTCCGGCATCGGGGCGGTCGCGCCGTCGCCCGAACGCGGCTACCGCCTGCGGGCGCGACTGCGCCTCGCCGCTGGCCGCGCGATGTTTTTGCGCGAGGGCAGTCACGCCTTGTGCGATCCCGGCCCAACCGGACAGTTGATGCCGGCCGCGCTGGAGGCCGTTCAGGACGCCGCGGCGGCGCTGTCGCCGTACGCGGCCGCGTGCGAGGCGCTGGTCGTCGCCGAGAACGTTCGGGCAACCGAGCGCGTCCTGCACGTCGAGACCCGCGAGGGCGCGGGCCTGGAGGCGCCGGCCGTCGGGCTCGCGTTGCCTCACGGCATCACGGGGATGACGACGTGGGTGCGAGGCCATCTCGTGACGCTCGCCGGTCTGGGGACGGTCTCCGACACGGCCGCCGATCTGTTTGGCGCGGCCTCACCGGTTGGTGACACTCCGCGGTGGACCCGGCACGGCGCGTCGTTCTTTCAAGGCAACCGGTTTCTCACGGGTGAGCTCGTCCGGCGCGTGCTGGCGGCGGCGGGCGACGGCGAGCGGATCGTGGATCTCTACGCAGGCGTCGGGCTCTTTGCCGTCGCGTTGGCCGCCCGTGGCGCGAGGGTCCTGGCGGTCGAGGGCGATCGGTCGAGCGCCGGCGACCTGGCGGCCAACGCAGGGCCGTGGCGCGAGCGTCTGCGGCCGACGCGGAGCGCCGTCGAAGACATCCTGTCCGAGCCGCTGGATCCTGCGCCCGACGTCGTGGTGCTGGACCCGCCGCGCACCGGTCTCTCAGCCCGCGCGCTCGAGGGCCTGCTGGCCTGGCGGGCGCCGCGCGTCGTCTATGTGTCGTGCGACGCGGCGACGCTCGCGCGCGATGCGTCCCGGCTGGTCGCGGGCGGCTACGCGCTGGCGGCCATCGACGCGTTCGATCTGTTTCCCAACACGCCGCACGTCGAGACCGTGGCCGTGTTCGAGCGGCTCGCGGCGGGCTGACGCCGCTACATCCGCGCCGGCACGCGGCAGCCCATGAGGTCGAGCGCGCGCGTGAGCTGGCGGCCGAAATAGGCGACGCCGGCGGCGCGCCACAGGCGCGCCGCCTCCTGGTCCTCGCGCAGAATCTGCTGGCGGTGATAGAAGGCATTGAACGCCTGGGCCAGGCCGAAGGTGTACTTGGCGAGTACGGACAGCTCGAGCGAGCGTACCGCCGTGTCGACGATCTCGTCCAGCCGCGCCGCTTCGAGCACGAGGCCCCACAGCTCGTCGCCCTCGGCGCCCTCATCGACCGGGGCGCGATTGAGGCCATCCAGGCGCGCGATGACGGCCTCGGCGTCCAGGCCGTCCCGCTCCCTGAGCTTCGCCAGGATGTTGTTGGCGCGCACGACCGAATACTGGAGATAGGGGCCGGTCTCGCCCTCGAAGCTCAGGGCTTCGTCGATGTCGAAGGCGATGACTTTGCCGCGGGAGAACTTCACGAGGAAGTAACGAACGGCCGCGACGCCAATCGCTTCGGCGGTCCGCCGGACCTCGCCTTCGCTGAGCCCCTCGTGCCGCCTCGCGACCTCGGCGGCGGCCGTGGCGATGACCTGGTCGAGCAGGTCGTCGGCCTTGACGCCGAGCCCCTTGCGGCCCGAGACCTCAACGAACGGCTTGTCGTCGCCTTCGACGTCATGGCCGAGCGCGCGCGCGGTCGCGTGCGACAGCGCGACCATCTCGTACGCGAAGTGCGTCGAGTGGTCCGCTTCCTTCTCGAAGCCCATCGTCGCGAGCGCTTGTTTCAGGAGCTGCTGCAGGTAGGACTGCCGCGAGTCGATGACGTTGTAGACCGCCGAGGCGCGGCCGAACGCCGGCGCGGCGGCCGCCGCGTCCGGCGGCGTCGAGGTCGTGGCCCACAACGGGCGCCCGCCGCGATCGGCGAACACGCGGTAGTGAAAGTCGCGGCCGAGCAGGCCGAACTTCCAGAACTGGTTGGCGATGTCCTTGCCGACGTAGGTCACGGTGCCGTTCGATCGGACGATGACCTTCTCGCGCTGTTCGGCGTCGTCTTCACCCGGATCGGCCGGCGCGTCACCATCTTCGTCGTTCCCGTCGCCAGCCTCTTCGATCGGCATCACCCAGCAGCCCTTGAGGCGGCCCTCGGTGGCCAGAAAGACGGCCTGACGCGCTTTCAACTGCTCGAACGCCGTGGCCCAGAAGTGCAGCCTGAGGATGTCGCCTTCCCACGTCAGCAGGTCGTAGTCGACGTTCATGCGCGCCATCGTCCCGAGGTGGCATCGGACGATGCGGTCCGCGACGAACGCGCCCATCTCGGCGAGCGCGTTGCCGCCTTCCTCGATCGCGTGAAGGGCGTGCGCCCGGGTCTCGAGCCGTGTCGCGTCCTCGCCGTACCACTCGGTGACGCGCGCGTAGAGGTCCCAGCAGTAGTAGTCGAAGCGGGTCGCGGGATCGTCGGCGAGCGTCCGCACACCAGCCAGGTCCCGGTTCTCGAGCGCCGTGAAGCCGACGACGACGTCGGCGACCTGCACGCCGGTGTCGTCGATGTAGTTCTGCACCTCGACCGGGTGGCCCTGGAAGCGCAGCACCCGCGCGAGCGTGTCGCCAAGCGCGGCGTTCCGCAGGTGGCCGATGTGGGCGGCCTTGTTCGGATTGATGGCCGTGTGCTCGACGACGATCTTGTCGGTCGATCCGGCCGGGCCGTCGCCGGCCGGCTGCAGACGGCGCCGCAGGAACTCCGCGCGGTCCAGGAAGAAATTGAGGTATCCGTTCGGCGCCGCCTCGACCCTGGCGATGCCGGGAGCCGGGACCAGCGCGGCCGCGAGCTCCTGGGCGATCGCGCGGGGAGCCTTGCGCAGGCGCCTCGCCAGCTCGAACGCGACCGGCACCGCGAGATCGCCGAGCGATCGGTTTGGCGGGGTCTCGATGACGATGGTCGGCTGGTTCGCCGGATCCAGGCCGAACGTGCTCGCGAGAGCCGCCGCCAGTGACGATCGAACGCTCGCGTGGACGGGGAGAATCATGCGGGGCGCTATTGTATCCGCTCGTACTCGCCGGGCGTGTTCACGTTGGTCAACAGACGCGCGGGATCGCCGAAGCGCTCGAGGTCTGAGCCCGCCAGTTCCCGGATGTCGAGCACCCCTGACAGGTCAGCCAGCTTGAGCCGGCCCTCGTCAATCGCGGCGCGCACCCGCGCGCGCACGCCCCGCTGGTAGCACGCGACGAGCGGCTCGACGCCGGCGCTGGTCCGGACCCAGGCGCCGTCGGCCGTCGCGGCCAGGTCGAACAGCCGCTCGAGCAGCGGAGCCTCCAGGAACGGAAGGTCGCAGGCGACGACCAGGACGAGATCGGCCGACGCGACCTCGAGGGCGGTGCAAACACCGCCGATCGCACCCACGCCGGCGACGACGTCGTCGTAGCACGGCAGATCGGGGTCGAGCGGGCGACCGGGATAGTCGCCGACGACGAAGACGTCGCCTGCCACCTGGCGCAAGAGCTCGGCTTGCCGGGCGACGATCGGCCGGCCGCCGACCAGAAGCCGACTCTTGTCCACGCCGCCCAGGCGCCGCGCCCGGCCACCTGCGATAATGGCGGCGGCTCGGTTGGGAGCCGTCATCACCCGATCATGACAGAGGTCCGCGTCGGTCCCCTGGTGTTCTCCAGCCTCTACGAGGCCATCCGGGAGCTGCTGCCCGAACGCCTCGAGTTCTACGAGAACTGGCTCCACGGGGATCGCCTGCCGGATCGCCGGGGGAGTCCGGCGCCGATGGCCGCCGTGCTGGGCTTTCTCAGAACCGAAGGCCCGAACTACGACCGCGTGATGGAGCGGGCCGGGCAGGTGGCCGCGGTGTGGACCGTCGAGGCCCTGACGCCGTGGAAGCGCACGGCCGCGGCCAGGCTGCCGGCAGCGCTGCGGGCACGGGCGGCGGTGCGCGTGGTCAGCAGCCTCGTTCGATCCGTGCACGAGCCAAGCCGGTTGAGCCGGCGCATGCGGCGGGGGCAAGTCGAGCTTGACGTGACCGCGTCGCTCTTCTGCGCCGTCAGGGAAGCGCCGCGCGCGCCGCTGTGCCGTTTCTACCTGGCCGCCGTGCTCGAGACGCTTCGCCAGTTCAACCTGACCGCGCAGGGCCGACTGACCGACTGCCGGGCCATCGGCGGCTCGCGGTGCGGCATGGTCGTGAGCTGGTCGGAGCCCAGACTGGCGCAGAACCCGGCCGAGGCGGCCTGACCGGCGTCTTGTTCCCCATGTTCGCGAGGCTGATGGTTGGCGTGATGGCGTGGGCCCTGTCGTCGGGCGCCGTCCGCCCGCCCGCCGCCCGTCAGGCCGACCCTCGCGATCCGCTCGTCCTCGTCATGCCGTTCGCCGTCTCGGTGGATCCAGGCGCCCCTGGCGGCGCCGGTGCGGCCTTGTGGCTGGGCGAAGCGGCCGCGGTGCTCGTCACCGACGGCCTCACGGCGCGGGGCGTCCGGGCGCTGCCGCGCGCGGCTCGGCTGGCGGCCTTCGAACGGCTCGATCTGCCGATGGCGTCGACGTTGACGCGCGCCACGATGATTCGCGTCGGCGAGCTGGTGGGCGCTTCGGCAATCGTCTTCGGCGAAGCCCGTCTCGCAGATCGCCTGTCCGTTCGCGCCCGGTTCATCGACATCACCGCAGGCGCTGCGACAACGCCGGTCGCCGACGCCGCCGCGCTCGCGGATCTGTTTCCGCTGTTCGACCGCGTCACGATGGCGCTTGCCCGGGACATGGGCCGGCGGTCGGTCTCCGAAGGGCCCGTGCTGGCGCCGCTGCCGGTCGAGGTGTTCGAGAACTACGCGAAGGGCCTTGTGGCCGCGACACCGGAGGCGCGCCGCCGGTTTCTCGAGGCCGCCATGATGCAGGCGCCGCGCGACGACCGCGTGCTGCTGGAGCTGTGGCGGGTCTATACGACGCTGGGGCTGCCCGAGAAGGCGCTCGAGGCCGCGAGCGCCGTTCCGGCCGACGCCGCGCGGCCCAGGCCCGCGCGGCTGGCGCTGGTGCTGGCACTCATCGAGCTCGGCCGGCTGGACGGAGCCCTGCGCGAGCTGTCGACCCTGCACGCCGAGCAGCCGTCGGCGGTGCTCGCCAACGCGCTCGGCGTGGTCGAGCTCCGCCGGACCGGCGCGTCGCCCGCGGATGCGGCGAGTCACTTCAGCG
>Ga0326597_10006121_pt1 | contig 16555 bp, 17 predicted proteins | sample RVTome_12_FD_203789 | JGI IMG/M metagenome (GOLD analysis project Ga0326597, IMG submission 203789) | Soil microbial communities from uranium-contaminated site in the Upper Colorado River Basin, Wyoming, United States - RVT100D185 | ecosystem: Environmental > Terrestrial > Soil > Contaminated >...
TCCCACGACCTGTTGACCTGCTTCAACGCGCGGGATCGCGGCACGTGTACGAACATCCGGAGCATCAAGCGGCAGGACGTCGAGGCGCGCGTCCTGCGGGCGATGCGGGAGCGGTTCTTCGATCCGGTGCGTTCGCCGAGTTCTGTGCTGGGTTCACCGAGGAGATGAACAGGCTCCGTCGGGAGCACCGGACGAAGCTGACCACTGCACCACGCGAGATCGCCGGCATCGAACGCCGGACGAAGGAAATCCTGAAGCTGCTACTCGAGGGGTTCCGGGCCGAGGAGTGGAAGGACGAGCTGCGGAGGCTCGACGAGCGAAAGGCCGAACTCAAGGCCGCCATCGCGGCCGAGGCGACCGATTCGCCGCAACCGGCGCTGCACCCTGCGATGGCTGAGGTCTTCCGGCAGAAGACGACGATGCTCGCGGCGGCGCTGGAGCACGATGAGGAGCACGCTGCCGCCCGTCATGCGCTGCGCGGCTTCCTCGACAAGATCGTGATTCCGCCCGGTGACGGGCTCCTACAGGTGGTGGGGAATCTCGGGGAGATGCTGACCGCAGCCAGCGGGCGAAACGGCTCGGTCGTAGCTGCGGTCGGTTATGTTGGTTGCGGGGGCGGGATTTGAACCCGCGACCTTTGGGTTATGAGCCCAACGAGCTACCGGACTGCTCCACCCCGCGTCACTACTGAGAAGATATTGATTGTAGCATATCCCGCCGGCTCAACCAGAGAACCCGTTGCCTGTCCTCCCGAGCTACGACGACGTCGAAAGCGCCGCGCGCCAGATCGCCGGCGCCGCGCATCGCACGCCGGTTCTCACCTCGCGCGACGCCGACGCCCGCGCGAACGCCCGGCTCTTCTTCAAGTGCGAGAACCTGCAGCGCGCGGGCGCCTTCAAGTTCCGCGGCGCCTACAACGCCTTGTCCCGCCTCTCCCCCGACGAGCGCCGGCGCGGCGTCCTCGCCTTCTCGTCGGGCAACCACGCCCAGGCGGTCGCCCTCGCCGGGCAGATCCTCGGCATCCCGCGCACGATCGTCATGCCGGCCGACGCGGCTGACGTCAAGGTCGCCGCCACGCGCACCTACGGCGCCGAGATCGTCTCCTTCGACCCCAGCCGCGAGGACCGCGAAACGCTCAGCCAGCGGCTGGCCGCCGAGCGCGGCCTGACGCTCATCCCGCCCTTCGACCACCCGCACATCATCGCCGGACAGGGCACCGCCGCGCGGGAGCTGCTGGAAGAAGTCGGACCGCTCGACGCGCTGCTCGTCCCCTGTGGCGGCGGCGGCCTCCTCTCGGGATCCGCGCTGGCCGCGAACGCGCTCGCGCCGGCCTGCCGCGTCATGGGCGTCGAGCCGGCGGCGGGCGACGATGCGACGCGGTCGTTTCGCACGCGGGAGCTGCAGCGGGTGGAAAATCCGCGCACCGTGGCCGACGGAGCGCGCACCCCGTCGCTCGGCGCCCTCACCTTCCCGCTCGTCCTCGGCCACGTCGCCGACATGGCGACGGTCGACGACCCCGCCCTGCTGCGGACCATGTTCTACTTGTGGGAGCGCCTGAAGCTCGTCGTCGAGCCGACCGGCGCCCTGGGCGCCGCCGCCCTCTTCGAGGGCACGGTGGCGCAAGGCGCGGATCGAGTCGGCGTGATCCTGAGCGGCGGCAACGTGGATCTGACGCAGGTGGGACGATGGCTCGCGATGCGATGAACGAAGTGGCGTCCGATCCTGCACGCGCAGGGTACGTGACAGGCTTATGCGACCTCGGAAGCAGAGAGGAGAAGACAAGGATATGAAGCGGATCGGCAGTGCTCGTCGCGCCACGGGTTTGAGTGCCGCGCTGGCGGCGCCGCTCATCCTCGTCGCGTGCGACCCCGGCAATCGTGCGAACACTTCGTCGGCGCAGGCGCCAGCCACCGACGCGCAGACGCCGCCGGCGTCGCTGGAGATGGGGGGCGCCAAGTCCGTAACGAGGTTCTTCGTCACCAGCAGAGGAAGCGGCAGGGGCGGCGATCTGGGCGGTCTGGCCGGTGCCGACGCGCATTGCCAATCCCTCGCGACGGCCGAGGGGGCCGGCGACCACACGTGGCGGGCCTATCTCAGCACGGCCGGGACCGCCACCGACCCGCCGGTGCACGCGCGGGATCGGATCGGACGCGGCCCGTGGTACAACGCCGAAGGAGAACTCGTCGCGGCGGACGTGGAACAACTACACGGCCCCGACACCCTGATCAACAAACAGACGGCGGTGACCGAACGCGTCGATCCCGTGAATGGCGTCGGGGACGAGCCCAACAGGCACGACATCCTCACCGGCTCGCGGCCGGACGGGACGGCGCTCACGGGAACAGGCGATCGCACCTGTGGCAACTGGACATCCAGCGGTCCGGGGCAGGCCCAGGTCGGCCACCACGACCGGATGGGCCAGGGCGAAGGTTCGTCCTCGTGGAATTCCGCGCATGCGTCACGCGGATGCAGCCAGGTGGATCTGGGAAGCACGGGCGGCGCCGGACTCTTCTACTGCTTCGCGGTGGAGTGAACCTGCTGTGATGGCTCGCGGTGCGATGAAGATGAAGAAGTGGCTCCCCATCGTCTTGGCGATCGTCGTGGCGGCCGGCCCGCCCGACGGCGGCCACCAGGCACGCGCGCAGCAGGAGGAGCCGAGTTCCCCGCGCGCCGCCGCGCCGGTCACCTTCCTGCAGATGAACGACGTGTACTCGCCGGCCCCGGTCGACGGGGCCGGCGGGCTGGCCCGCGTCGCGACACTCAAGCGGAACCTCGTGGCGGCGGGCCGCACGCCGCTCCTGATCATGGCGGGCGACTTCCTGTCGCCGTCGGTGGCCTCCAGCATCTTCAAGGGCGAGCAGATGGTCGCCGCGCTGAACGCGGCCGGCCTCGACCTGGCCACGCTCGGCAATCACGAGTTCGACTTCGGCGTCGACGTGCTCCTCCAGCGCATGGCCGAGGCGAAATGGCAGTGGGTCGTCTCGAACGTCGTCGACACCAATACCGGCCAGCCGATCGGCGGCGCCGCTCCTTACCTCGTCCGGACCTTCGGGCTGCTGAGGGTCGGATTCATCGGCCTCTGCCTGGTCACCGACGAAATCAACCGCGAGAGGCTCTCGCACGTGCGGCTGATCGACCCGTTCGAGGCGGCGGCGACCTATCTGCCCAGGCTCGCGGCCGAGCGGGTGGACGTCGTCGTCGCCATCACCCACCTCCCGTTCGCCGACGATCGCGCGCTCACCGAGCGCTTTCCGGAGATCGACCTGATCATCGGCGGCCACGAACACTACCCGCTCATGGCGCTCGAGAACCGGACTTTGATCAGCAAGGCAGGTTCGGACGCCAGGTTCGTGGCGAGGATCGACGTCAATCGGCGAGCGCGGACCGACGCGGCGGGCGCCGCGGCGGCCGGTCCCGGGCCGGTCGAGCGCTTCTACGAGCTGCTGCCCATCACGGCGGCCATTCCCGACGAACCGGGCACGGCGGCGGTAGTCGCATCGTTCGAGTCGAAGCTCGGCGTCGAGCTCGACGCCGTCGTCGGCACGATCCGGGTGCCGCTCGACGCCGACACGGTGCGCCTCCGCGCCGGCGAAACGAACCTGGGCAATTTGTTCGCCGACGCAATGCGGGCGGCGGCCGCCGCCGACGTCGCCATCGTGAACTCCGGCTCCATCCGCGGCGACCGCGTCTACCCGGCGGGGCCGCTCACCCGGCGCACCCTTCTAGAAATCCATCCGTTCGGCAGCGTCGTGTGCAAGGTGGCGATCTCGGGGCGCACGCTGCTGGAGGCGCTGAACCACGGCGTCGCGAGAATGCCGGCCACGGCCGGGCAGTTCCCCCAGGTGTCGGGATTGACGATGCGGGTGGAGGCGGCGGCGCCGGCGGCCGATCGCGTGCGGGATGTGAGAGTCGGCGGAACGCCGCTCGATCCGGCGCGCACCCACACCGTCGCCATCACCGATTACCAGCTCAGCGGCGGCGACGGCTACGTGATGTTCAAGGGTGAACGGGTGCTCGTCGGTCCCGAGTCGGGCGACCTCGTCGTGACCGCGCTGGAACGGTTCATCATCGGCAGAGGCGACGCAGCACCGGCCATCGAGGGACGCATCACGATTTCACACTGAACCCGACGCCGGGGCCGCGGAGGCAGACGACGATCACGGCTCTCGAATCAGAGAGGCGCCCTCTTTCGCCGGCATGGCCGCCCTCCTCGGCGGCGCGCCCGCGCGCGCCGGCGTCGCGTGACCGGCCCGCAGCCGCGCCTGCACCAGCCGGAAGACGAGCAGCCCACCCACGATCATCGCGTAGTTCTGCGGCGGGCGCATCGCGTCCACCTTCACCAGCCACAGGTAGTGGACGACGCCGGCAATCGCCGACGCGTACACAAGCCTGTGCAGCGCCTGCCACTTCTTGCCGCCGAGCCGGCGAATCATGCCCGCGGTCGATGTCGCCGCCAGCGGGACCATGCAGACGAACGCGGTGAAGCCGACGGTGATGAACGGCCGCTTGTAGATGTCCTCGCCGACCGACATCATGAGGTTCCGGACGGTCGTCCACGCCACGATGCCGTCCGGGAAGTCGAGCCCGGCGAAGCGATCGGCAATCACGTAGGTCATGAAGTGGAGCGTGCCGTAGAAGAAGGCGAAGAGCCCGATCATGCGGCGGAATCGGATGAGGGCGTTCCAGCCGGTGATCCGGCGGAGCGGCGACACGGCGAGGGTGATGCACAGAAACCGGAGGGTCCAGACGCCGGTTTCGTTCGTGATGTCGCTGAGGGGGTTGACGCTCAGGTTCCCCGTGACCGCCGCCCAGACCAGCCATCCGGCCGGCACGAGCGCCGCGAGAAACGCCGCGGGCTTCAACACCCAGCGGATGATCTGGTTGCTCGTCACGTCAACTTAGTAGTTCTTCTTGAGATCCAATCCGGCGTAGAGGCTGGCCACCTGATCGCCGTAGCCGTTGAACATGAGCGTCTTGCGCTTGAAGAACTCGCCGATCCGACGCTCGGTGCCCTGGCTCCAGCGCGGATGGTCGACCGTGGGGTTCACGTTCGAGTAGAAGCCGTACTCCTGCGGCGCCGATTCCTTCCACGTGTTGACCGGCTCCCGCTCGACGAAGCGGATCCGCACGATCGACTTCGCGCTCTTGAAGCCGTACTTCCACGGCACGATCAGGCGGATGGGCGCGCCGTCCTGCTTCGGCATCTCCTCGCCGTACAGGCCGACGGCCAGAATCGCCAGCGGATGCATCGCCTCGTCCATCCGCAGCCCCTCGTGATACGGCCACCGCAGGACCGGCTGCCGGATGCCGGGCATCATCGAGGAATCGGCAAGCGTGTAGAACTCGATGAACTTCGCCTTCGACGTCGGCTCGACTCTCTTGATGAAGTTGGAGAGCGGAAAACCGACCCACGGGATCACCATCGACCACGCCTCGACGCAGCGCAGCCGGTAGACGCGCTCCTCGAGCGTCTGGCCCTTGAGGATGTCCTCGAGGTGGTAGGTCGCCGGCTTGTTGCATTCGCCCTCGACGACGACGCTCCACGGCTCGGTCTTCAACGATTTGGCGAACAGCGACGGCGACTCCTTGTCGGTGCCGAACTCGTAGTAGTTGTTGTACGTGGTGATCTGATCCCACGTATTCAGCTTCTCGTCGGTAATGCTCAACGGGCTCTTCTGGACGTTCTCCAGCTTGCGCCCATGAGGCGCCGGCGTCCCCGCCGCGTGCAGCGCCGTGCCCCCGAACACGCCAGCGCCCCCCGCGGCGGCCGCCGCGATGCCGGCCGCCCGCATGAACTCGCGGCGGCCAAAATACAGTTTCTTGTCGGTGATCTCCGAACTGCGAATATCCGACGGGCGCTTGATCAGCATGGCTTACTCTGGGGAATTGGATGCCGGAGCGCCGACATCGGTTACCGACAGGCGACAGCTCACACCAATCATTATAGGGGCTGGAGGCAGGGGGCCGAAGATCTGACGCCGGGGAGGCGCCGAGAGGGGACCGCCGCGGACGTCGGCGGCCTCGACCGGGCCGGCCGGCGTCAAACCGCTGTGCTACGCTTCCGGCCGTGCCGGATCAAACCCCCGAGCCGGCGGCCGCTGCGTACGCGCGGCTGCTCTCGCTTGCCGTCCACGAGCTCAGCACCCCGGCCTCGGTCATCAGCGGGTATCTGCGGATGCTCCTGCGGGACACCGACGCGCCGCTGAGCGACCGGCAGCGACAGATGGTCGACGCGGCCGCAAGTTCGCAGGCGCGAATGGTGGCGCTCATCGACGAGCTCGGCGAGCTCTCGAAGCTCGACGCCGGCACCGCCATGTTCGAGGCGCGGCCGCTCGACCTCTTCGCGCTCGTCGAGGAAGCGGCCCACGGTGTGCACGAGGCCGCGGATCGCGACGTGCGCCTGCTGGTTCGCGGCGAGACCGCCGGTGCCGCGATGACCGGTGATCCCGCGCGCCTGCGGACCGCGTTCGCGGCGTTCTTCCTGGCGATCCTTCGCGAACAGGGGGCGCCGTGCGCCGTCGTGGTCGACCGCCGCGCGCTGCCGGCAGGCTCGCCCACCTCGGCGAGGATCGTCGTCGCCCGAGACTCGGACGTCGAGCGCGCATATCAGGCGCCGGCGGCGGCCTTCGACGAGCATCGCGGCGGTCTCGGCCTGGCGCTCCCCATCGCCCGCCGCGTCGTCGAGCACCACGGCGGCGGCGTCTGGTCGCCGGCGAGCCACAGCACCGGCGGCGGCGCGCGGCGTTCCACCGCCGTCGTCCTGTCCTTTCCCTTGCGAGCTTGATCCCGCCATCTCGCTCTTGCTGAGGTTGTCTCAGCGACAGCATTGCATCTGGCCATCGGCTCCTGCGGCCTGCGAGTCGCACCGCGTGCGGCGCGAACCCTCGAGGCTGGCCGCGCGGGCGCGAGACGGACAAACGCGGTGCAGGCCTGAAACCGGGCGTGGGGCTGGGGCCCCCACGCCGCGTTCGAGGGACGCTGAGCCGGAGCCGCGTTTGTCCGGCCGGCCGAATGGGTTCGCAGAGCAGGCGGCGCGACTCGCAGGCGGACTCAGCCTGCCCACGCGGTTGGCGGCGTCACTCGACGAGCCCGAGGAACGCCTCGATGTCGTGCCACATGCGAGGCAGGCTCGCAATGAGCTGATGGTCGTCGTCGAGGAGCGAGAGGGTGACGTTGCCACGCGGGCGGGCGAACTGCTCGACGACGCGGAAATCGACCGACGCGTCGCGGAGGCCCTGGAAGATCAGCGTGGGCTGCGGGAGCTTCGCGCCGAACGCGTCGTAGCGCACGGTGTCCTCATAGAAGGCGAACGCCAGCCGGCGCTCCTCGCTGTACGCGTAGTGGAAGAAGGGCATCGCACCCAAGCGCCGCCATTCGGCGATGCGTTCCGGCGGCAGCAGATGATGCCCTTCCTTCGCGAACATGACCGCGGGGGCGAACAGCACGACGCGATCGATCCGCGCCGCGAGGCGATCGGCCGCCAGGATCGCCAGCGTGCCGCCGAGGCTGGACCCCATCAGCACGATCGGCCCGGCGGCGAGAGCGGACACCTCGGCCGCCAGCTGATCCAGCATCCGCGTCATCGTCAGCGACGCGAAATCGGGCTGGTTGAAGTCGGGACACCGCAGCGCGATGCCGTGCGCGCGCAGCCGCTCCGCGAAGAAGCCGGCCTTGGTCGATTTCTCGGACGAGGCGAAGCCGTGCAGATAGAACACGTGCGGCCGGCCGGGGGCCGGCGGAGGGGTCACGCCGTCACAGGAGGGTCTGGCAGCCGTGCCGGCAGCGGCACGGGATCAGCCCCTCCCCGTCGGTGTTGTAGTGGTAGGTGATCTCCTGCCCCTTCCGGATGGTCCGGGCGGCGCGGATCCAGATGATCCCATCCTTGATGTCGATGTAGCTGTTGGGACGGCAGGAGTGGTTGATGAACCTGGCGATGTTGCCGCCCACGCCGGCGTCGATCACCGTGCGGTTGGTGAGCTTGAAGCACCAGATGTGGCCTCGCTTGATGTACCGGCGCTCGCGCTTGAGGCTCTCCTGGTTGGAGATCTTCTCGCCCGCATAATCGATGATGCGGGTGTTCTTCGTGATGGTCCGGGTCGCGTATACGCCGAAGCCGTGAATCCGGGAACGTCGCCTTATGATCATCGTGTGTTCGGTCGCCTCGAGCCCGCTACAGAATACACGGTACGGACGCGGAACCATGCCGGCCCCGGCCGGCGCCCCGGTCGGCGGAGCCTCCGACCCTGAGTGTGCGAGCGACGGATGCCAGATTTCTGTGAAGAGCCCCCGCCGCCGGCGCTGCTCGAGGGCATCGCGCAATTCAACCGCGGCCTGTTCGTCGAACAGCACGAAACGCTGGAGCTGCTGTGGCGCGCCGAGGGTCGGGGCGTCCGGCTCCTCTATCAGGGCATCCTCCAGATTGGCGTCGCCTTTCATCACCTCCAACGCGGCAACCACCACGGCACCGTCTACATGCTCACGCGCGGGTCGGGCTACCTGAGGCCGTTCGCGCCCCGCTGTCAGGGGGTGGACGTGGCGCGCCTGCTGGACGACGCCGCCGCCGCGCTCCGCGAGGTCGAGCGCCTCGGCCCCGACAGGCTGGGCGACTTCGACCCTCGCCTGGTGCCCATTGTCCGTTTGATATAGTGCTCCTCATGCGTGGCATCTTTCCGGCTTGGGGTCGCATCCTCACAGGCTACGCCCCTGCCATGTCAGTTGAAATCACCCGTGAGTGTCCTCTCAGTTGCCCGGGCTGCTACGCCTACGGCGACGAGCATCTCGGCGGCGACGTCACGCTGCGCGAGCTCCGCGACTTCAAGGGCCAGGAGCTCATCGACGGCGTCCTGGCTCTCGTGGATCGCCAACGTCCGCTGCACGTCTCGATCGTGGGCGGGGAGCCGCTCGTCCGGTATCGCGAGCTGAGCACGATTCTTCCGGCGCTCTCCTCGCGCGGCATCCACGTTCAGCTGGTGACGAGCGCCGTGCGCGAGATTCCGCGCGAGTGGGCCGGCATCGGGCAGCTGACGATCGTCGTGTCGATCGACGGCCTGCAGCCCGAGCACGATGCGCGGCGCGCCCCCGCCACCTACGACCGCATCCTCAAGCACATTCCGGGGCACCGGATCACGGTCCACTGCACCGTGACGCGGCAGCAGATCAACCGCCCCGGGTACCTCGACGAGTTCCTGCGGTTCTGGTCGGCGAAGCCGGAGACCCACAGGATCTGGATCAGCCTCTACACGCCGCAGCTCGGCGAGCTCTCCGCCGAGCGGCTGACGCCGGCGGATCGCGAGCACGTGGTGGCCGACCTCATGGCGCTGCGGCTGCGCCACCCGAAGCTCTATGCGCCGCGGGAGCTGATCGACGTGTACGCGAACCCTCCGACCTCGCCCGACGAGTGCGTGTTCGCGCGGACGACGGCGACGATCTCCGCCGATCTCGCGACGCGCATCACGCCGTGTCAGTTCGGCGGCACGCCCGATTGCTCGAACTGCGGGTGCATCGCGTCGGCCGGGCTCGCGGCCGTCGCCCGGCATCAGCTCTTCGGCGTCATCCCTGTGGGTTCGCTCTTCACCGGCTCGGTGAAGCTGGGTGAACAGATCCGGCGGCTCCGTCCGGCCGAGTCGCACGCCTGAGTGCTATACTTTCCCACCACTCCATGAACACGCTGGCCACCGCCGGTCGCAAGGCGCGATCGCTGCGCGAGTTCCTGCGCGGCCTGACCCACACGGCGCACCCGCTGCTCGTGCAGATCATCCCGATTCGCCGCTGCAACATCGACTGCGGGTACTGCAACGAGTACGACAAGGTCTCGGCGCCGGTGCCGGCCGACACGATGCGCCGGCGGATCGACAAGCTGGCGGCGCTCGGCACGTCGGTCGTCGCGTTCAGCGGCGGCGAACCGATGCTCCATCCCGATCTCGACGAGCTGATCCGGCACATCCGCGCGCGCGGCATGATGGCCGGCCTCATCACCAACGGCTACTTTCTCGTGCCGAAGCGCATCGAGGAACTGAACCGCGCCGGCCTCGACTTTCTGCAGATCAGCATCGACAACGTCGAGCCGGACGAGGTGTCGAAGAAGAGCCTCCGCCTGCTGGACCGGAAGCTCGAGCACCTGCGCAAGCACGCCGCCTTCGACGTGAACATCAACTCGGTGCTCGGGGGCGGCATCAAGAACCCGGACGACGCGCGCGTCATCAACCAGCGGGCGCGCGAGCTTCGCTTCTCGACCTCGATTGGCATCATCCACGACGGGTCGGGCCGGCTGAGACCGCTCGGGCCGGCGGAACGCAAGGTGTACGACGACGTCTCCTCGGCCATCAGCGGGCCGTGGCAGGTCTTCAAGAATCTCTATTCCGGGATCACGAACTTCCAGGACAACCTGGCGGACGGTCAGCCCAACGAGTGGCGCTGCCGCGCGGGCGCGCGCTACCTGTACGTCTGCGAGGACGGCCTGGTGCACTACTGCTCGCAGCAGCGCGGCTATCCGGCGGTCCCGCTGGACACGTACACGACCGACGACATCCGCCGCGAGTTCGACACCCCCAAGCCGTGCGCGCCGTACTGCACGGTGGGCTGCGTGCACCGCGTGTCGACGATGGACTTCTGGCGGAGCCCGCAGCAGCGTGCCGGCCGGCAGTCGCTCATCGACAGCCGGCGCTAGGCGTCATGCCCTTCGGGGGCCCCTCTCCCATCAGCGAGCCGAGAATCGCACGCGGACGCCGCCGTGGAACAGCCGCGGCGAGCCGATGGTCGTCGGCAGGGTGCCGACGATGTACTGCTCGTCGAGCAGGTTCTGCACGCCGACGAACACGTCGAGATTGCGCTGAATCGACCGCGAGGCGGTCACGTCCACGATCGAGTAGCCGGGCAGGCCCGGCTCGGACTCCCCGGGCACGACGCGCACGTTCTGGTCATCGTCGAACTGCCGCCCGAAGAACTGCATGCCCAGCGCGACGTTGACGATCGCCGGGTTCGCATAGGCCACCTGCAACGACCCGCGGTGGGTCGGCACCTGAGGCAGCCGGTTGCCGACAAGCAGCGGATTGGATGCGAACTCGCGCACCTCGGCGGCGTTGTAGAGATATCCCCCCGAAACGCTCCAGAACGAGGCGCTGTACTCGACGTCGGTCTGAACGCCCCGGATGCGCGTCCGGCCGAGATTCTGCCGCTGCTGGGTATTGACCGCGATCGTGATGTTCGACACCGGGTTCTTCACGCGGTTGTCGAACCACGTGCTGCGGAGGATCAGGTTGTCCACCGGCTCCACGCTCACGCCCGCTTCGCCGCCGACGAGGCGCTCGGGGCCCAGCGTTTCGTTCGCCAACGTCAGCAGCGCACCGACGCGGAACTGGCGGTAGAGCTCGTTGAGCGTCGGCGCCCGGAAGCCGGAGCTCACCGCGCCCCACGCGCTCACGCGATCGTTGATGTGATACAGCGCCGCCACGCGCGGACTGCCGACCGTGTCTTCCTTGTCCTCGAGCTCCCGGTTGTTCGCCGTCGGGAGGCCGGTCGACGCCGTCGTCTCGAAGTTGTGGGCGTCGTAGTTCCGCCAGCGATCGACGCGGGCGCTCAGGGTGAGCACGAGCTGATCCACCGGCGTGAAGATGTCCTGGACGAAGGCGCCGACGCTCCGCTGCGTGCCTCCGGAGATGCGCCGGACCGTCACCGTCGTGCCGGTGACGGTGTCGAGCGCGTCCTCGTTGCTGTCGCCGTCCACCCAGCGCCAGTCGGTGCCCGCCGTGAAGTAGTGCCGACCGCCCAGCGCCCTCGACCACTGCGCCATCCCGCCGACGCTCTTGGTCGGCACGCGCTGGTTCAGCGACATGCGGCCGACGCTTCGCAAGGGAGTCGCCGCGGGGACGGCGAGAAAGGTGCTGTGAAACGTCTCGAAGTCGGTGAAGAGGCGCGCCTGCAGATCGCTCTGGTCCGGCAGCGCAATTCGCACGCCGCCGCTCGCCGACTTCCACGTCGTGTCGTTCGCCTCCGGCGCGCCGTTGATCGTGCTCACCTTGCCGTTGTCGCGCTCCTCGCGGAAGTAGCCGGTGCGGAAGAAAGCGTTGACCCGGCTGGTCGGCGTGTAGTCGAGCTTGACGTTGGCGTTGCGGAACGTCACCGACGCCTTGGTATCGACCCGCCCGCGCTCGTTCTCGATGACGATGGGAAACCCTTCGGTGTCGAGCGCGCTGCCCTCGACCGCGATGCCCACCTTGCCCCACACGTCGCTCCCGAAGAAATCCACCTTCGGCGTCTTCAGGTTGCCGTACTGCGTCTGCACCTCGAGCGTCCGCCGTTCGGGCCGCGTGCTGACGATATTGATCACGCCGCCCATCGCGAAATTGCCGTAGAGGCTCGAGCTCGACCCGTTGACGATTTCGATGCGATCGATCCCCCCCATCGGCACGCGGGTCCAGTACACCCATCCGCCGAACGGATCGTTGAACGGCACGCTGTCGACCAGGACGAGCGTGCGGCTGACGCCGCTCGGCCCGATGCCGCGCAGCGAGACGCCCTGCGTGGTGGGATGCGACGACAGGCTGCTCGTGCGGCGAAAGAGGCTGAAGGTGGGAACGCGGCGCAGGACATCGTCGGCCACTAGCGCCGGCGACCGATCGATCTCGTCGCCCGTCATCACGCTGATGCTGGCGGGGATGTCGCCCAGGCGCTGCTCGCCGCGCGCCGGCGTGACGGTCACCGCTTCGAGCAGCCGCGCGGGCGCGAGGACGACCTCGATCTCGCCCGACCCCGAAATGGGCTGCTCCTTGACCGCGAAGCCGCCCGCACGCACGACGAGCGTCGCCGGACTGCCCGGAGGGTCGAGGGTGAATCGGCCGTCGGGGCCGGTGACGGTCTGCTGCTCGGTGCCGGAGTCCGTCCGAACGACGACCGACGCGCCGGGGACGGCGCCTCCGGTCGAATCCCTGACGATGCCGGTGATGGCTCCTTGAGCCACCGACAGCGAAAGGAGTAATGCCAGTAGCATCCCTGCGCTCCGTTCCAAATGGGTTTCGGTGGGTGTCGCGAGAAGGGATTATAGACTAGAGCGCGGGGCGTGCCGAAGTCGCGAGGAGGCGGCGCTGCCGCCGCCCCCTTAGTGGCGAAAGCGCTCGCGCCGGGCCACGAGCTCGGTCACGCCGACTTCAAGGGCATGCACCAGCGCGATCTCGCGCTTCTCCGGCGGGATCGTCTGGAGGTAGGCGATCACGGCCGGACTTTCGATGCTCAGGGCGTGGATCTTCGTCATCGTTTCGAGCACCTGGACCGACTTCTCTGCCGGCTCTGGCACGCGATCGAGGGTTTCCTGCTTTTCGGTCGGCTCCATGGTGTTCCTCCTGCCTGTCCTCGCCAGAACGCGCGAGCCTTTCTTCGAGGCATCCCGCCGGCGCGTTCCTGGCTGCTGCGTGACGTGGGCGAGGAGACACAACGCCTCCGGTCCCTGCGGGGGGTCATCGCAAGCTGAGTGCCACGCGAAGGCGCGAAATAGTGGTCGATTCTCGACCTCGATGTCCCCAAACGGGCCATGAACTTACGATCCTTGCCTGAAGATGCTGCGAACCGCCCCTGATGTCGATGGACGGACGAGACGTCCGATCGGGGGCGGCTGGTTGCCCATTCGGGCCAAAGGTTCACCCGTCAATACAGTAAGATATGGCGCAAAGAACGACAGAGACTCCCGATCCAAGGCGCGGCACTCCTGTTGCTGAGGATACCAGTCCAAACATGTCAGCAGAACGGCGCGCCGAAGGACGGTCGGATCGGCGTCGGGTCGCGCGCGGTGGCCGCCGGGGGCACGACCGGTCGGGACGCCACCCGACCGTGCTCGTCGCCGAAAGCTATGCCGCCGCGCGGTCGCCCTACGTCCGGTATCTGGACCGGTTCAACTTTCACGTCGAGCAGGCATCGGATGGGGAACAGGCGCTGACGCTCATCAACGCCACTCCGCCGCACGTGATCCTCATCGAACGCGATCTGCCGCTCCTGTCGGCGGGCCGCCTGTCGCAGTGGCTGGCGCAGAACTGGCGCACGCGACATATTCCCATCATCGTGCTGGCCGGGTCGATCCCTCTGCCGCCCGGCAGCGAGCCTCCCACGGAGGGGATGGCCGGCGTCCTCCTCAAGCCGTTCCAACTGACCGAAATGCTCGACGAGATCCGCCGCGTGCTCCGGGTCCAGCCGAACTCCTAAAAATCGCCTGTAGCGTCAAAATTTGTGAGAGTGTTCCAAATTGACACATACCCGAGAGGGCAGCGAGAGTGCAGCCATGTGCATCTGCGTGCACAATCGTGCGGGCACAAACCTTGCGCCATGGCCTCCCCGTACCTGATGATGAACATCTTCATGGCGGGTGCGGATATCGTACGGTGGGAGCTGACCGCGGTCGGGGCGGGAGGTCCCTATCGGCTCACGATTTGCCACCCGCACGGGTCGATCGTGGAGTATTTTCAGACCACCACGGCGGCTCTGGCTCGCGAGGCCGAGCTCGAGTATCTGCTGGTCGCCGCGCGTGGCGTGGAACAACCTGCTTTGGGAGCGATGAGATATGAGCACGCAGACGATGGTGCTGATTATCGATGACGACGAGGCGGTGACGCAGACCTTCGCGCGCATGCTGCGCCTGGAGGGCCACGAAGTGCGAACGGCGAACGACGCCGAGTCGGGGCTGTTCGAAGCCGATGCGCACCAACCCGACGCCATCATCGTCGACCTCCGGATGCCGCTCATCAACGGGCTGGGGTTTCTCTATCGGCTGCGGGCGCAGGACCGCTATCAGAACACGCCGGTGGCCATCGTGACGGCCGATTACGGCCTGGACGAAAGCATCTCGCGCGAGCTCGACGAGCTGGGGGCCCAGCTGCATTACAAGCCGCTCTGGCTCGAAGACCTGGTGGATCTCACGCACTCGCTGCTGTCGTCGGAGCGCGCCTCCCGGACGCGCAATTCGCGGTTGACGCACTGATCGGCGCCGGTCGGATCGCCCTTCAGTAGAAGTCGTGGGCGTCGAAGTCGACGTCGAGGCCGCGCATCCCCTGCACCGCCTCGGCGCGCACCGCGGTCACGCCATCCAGGTTCTGCAGCACACCCTCCACGACGAGAAACGGCTCCTCGACGATTACCAGCCGATCGCGCGCGTACAGATCGGGCCGCACGATGATGTTCGCGATGCCCGTCTCGTCCTCAAGCGTGAGGAAGACGAACCCCTTCGCGGTGCCCGGGCGCTGCCGCGTGATCACCATGCCGCCGACCCGCACGCGGCGTCCCTGGCGCGCCGTGTGGAGATCCATCGCGCGCAGCACGCCGCGCATCGCGAGATCGGCGCGGCGCAGCGCCATCGGATGGCGGCCGACGGTGAGGCCGGTGCCCGCGTAGTCGGCGACGAGGCGCTCGGCCTCCGTCATCGGGCGCAGCGGGCAGACAGCATCTTCAAAGGCCTGGGGCCCCACCCCCAGGCCTGACGCGCTCGCACCGTTGTGCTCGCGCGTATCCAGGACAGGACGTCGCAGCGGGCCGGCTCCCTCTCCTGACGCGCTCGCACCGACCCCTCCTACCCCTCCTGCCTCCGCGAACAATTCTCCGGACGGCCGGACGGCCCGCTCGGCCTGCCACAACGCGGACCGGCGATCGTAGCCGAAGGCGTTGAGCGCGCCGATGTCGGCGAGCGTGACCAGCTCGTCGCGGCGCAGGCCGGTACGCGCGATGAGATCGTCGATCGACGTGAAGCGCCGTCCCCGCGGGACCGGGGGCGAGGGCAGGGGGGATGCCGGCGCGTCGTGGGAGCAGACGTTGCAGAACAGGCGGCCGTCGGCCAGTTCGAGCATCGAGGGATCGTCGCATCCGCATTTGGGGCACAGGGGCGGGCTTTCCTTAATTGCGTGGGGCCCCACCCCTGACGCGCTCGCACCGTCGTGCTCGCGCGTATCCAGAACAGGACGTCGCAGCGGACCCGGCCCCACGCCGGGCGCGCTCGCACCGTGGTGCGCGCTCGCGATTTTCCGGCCCACCTCCTGCCGCAACCCGCTCACATACTGCAGCCCGAGGCGAATCGACCCGTCCTCCTCCACCGTGCAGCTCCAATCGGACAGCTGGACGTCGATCGGCTGGAACCGGACGCCGTGGCGCTGGGCGTCCTTCACGAGCGTGGAGGGATGGTAGAAGCCCATCGGTTGATTGTTGAGGAGCGCCGTATAGAACGCGGCCGGATAATGCGCCTTGAGATACGCGCTGGCGTACGCGAGGAGCGCGAAGCTCGCGGCATGCGACTCGGGGAACCCGTAGAGCGCGAACGACGTGATCGAGGCGATGATCTGCTCGACCGCGTCGCCCGTGATCCCCTGACGCGCCATCCCCTCGCGCAATTCCACCTCGACCTGCTTCATGCGCCGTTCGGATCGCTTGAACCCGAACGCGCGGCGCAGATTCTCCGCCTGGCCGCCGCTGAACCCGGCGGCGACCATGGCCATGCGGAGCAACTGCTCCTGAAAGAGCGGCACGCCCAGCGTCCGCGCCAGGAACGGCTCGAGCGACGGATGCGGATAGCGGATCTCCTCGCGCCCCG
>Ga0326597_10006122_pt1 | contig 16554 bp, 21 predicted proteins | sample RVTome_12_FD_203789 | JGI IMG/M metagenome (GOLD analysis project Ga0326597, IMG submission 203789) | Soil microbial communities from uranium-contaminated site in the Upper Colorado River Basin, Wyoming, United States - RVT100D185 | ecosystem: Environmental > Terrestrial > Soil > Contaminated >...
TAGAATTGCGTTTCGGCGCACGTATCTTAGCCGAAATGACCTCGCCGCTGATTTCGAATCTCGAGAAGATGATCGGCTCGCCGCGCGATGGCGCGCTGCTGCGCTACTCGCTCGGTCTGGAGCTGCTCAAGGCGGGTGAGACCGAGCGCGCACTCGCGCACCTGCGCGAGGCAGTGGCGCGCGAGCCGCAGTACTCGGCCGCCTGGAAAGCGCTCGGCGGCGCGCTCGCCAAGGCGGAACGCCCCGACGAGGCCCTCGACGCCTACCGCCGCGGCATCGACGCGGCGCAGCGCAAGGGCGACAAGCAGGCGCAGAAGGAAATGACCGTGTTTGCCCGGCGGCTCGAGAAGCAGCAACGAACGTGACGGAGCGCATGGAGGCCCGAACTCCACGATGAACGACGCCAAGAATGTTCTCGGCGCACCGCTCGAGCCTTGCGGACTGGATCCGCTGGCCGGCTTTTATCGCGACGGCTGCTGCAATACCGACTACGACGATGTCGGCATCCACGTCGTGTGCGCACGCATGACGCGCGAGTTCCTGGAGTTCTCGCGCCGGCGCGGCAATGACCTCATGACGCCGATGCCCGAAGCGGGCTTCCCTGGACTGAAGCCGGGCGACCGCTGGTGTCTGTGCGCCGGACGATGGAAGGAGGCGCTCGATGCCGGCGTCGCGCCGCCGGTGATCCTGGAGGCGACGCACGAAGAGGCGATCGCGGTGGTGCCGCTCGAGGCCCTCGAGCGCTACGCCGTGCGCGAGCGCTAGAAACGAAGAAGGCGCCCGCGGGCGCGCTCACGAAACTGGTGGAGTGGAGGAGGATCGAACTCCCGACCTCCGCATTGCGAACGCGGCGCTCTCCCAGCTGAGCTACCACCCCGGGGAAGGCGCGGATTTTACAGCAGATCGGGCGCCGGAGACAACGCGGCGACGGTCTGCTCAGGCGATCAGGCGATCAGGCGATCAGGCGATCAGGCGATCAGGCGATCAGGAATCGACCGCCCGCGGACGATGACGCAAGCTAGCGGTCGCGAGTCGGCGCACGCCGCGCGTCGTGCACGAGGCGATCGGTTTTTCAGCTGCAAGAGGAGTCTGATCATGCACCCGCTACAGCGTTTTTTACAGATTGCATTGCTTGTTCTCGCGCTCACGCCCATCCCTTCGATTGCGGCCGAGGCGTTCGTGAGAATCACCTCCCCGCAGGACGGGTCGCGGGTGGACACCTTTGACCCCACCAAGCTCGTCTACGAAGTAAGCCCGGGCCCCAAGGGCGACCATATTCACGTCTACGTGGATGGGAAAGAGGTCGGCATTCTGCGTCAGTTAAAGGGCAGCTATACGCTGGAGACGCTCTCGCTGGGACAGCGCACGCTGTGCATCAAGGTGGTCAACAAAGCCCACGTGCCGGTCGGCGTGGAGCGGTGCGTCAAAGTGAAGGCGGAATGATCCGCGACGATGGAAAATCTCGCCTACGCGCTCGCCCAGGTGCTGCACAACTTCGGCGCCGTCGCCGTGACGGGTGGGGCGGCGTTCGCCTTGTGGACGACAGAACTTTCCACGGCGCGCGAGCTGCGGCTCGCGCGTCTGGTACTCCTCGGATGGGTAGTTCAAATCGTGACCGGCGCGGGCTTCGGCGCTGTGAGCCTTTACTACTATGGCCGGCTGGCCGACATTCACGGAATTGCCGTTTTCGCGCTCGGCACGAAAATGGTCTGTGCGGCGGCCGGATTGGCGCTGTCGATACTCGTTTCGGCGCGAAAAAAGGCGTGGGCGGCCACGTGGCGCAGAATCTCATGGGGCTTGCTCTCCGCATTGGGCGTGATCGCGCTCGCCGCGGCGGCCTTCTTACGGTGGTTCTCCTGAAGCAGAGAAGGGGGGAACGTCGGTGTAGCGAGCGTTGCTTTGGTAACCGTCGATCCAGATGCCGGCAGCGAGCGTGGCGAACCTCTTTCGCCAGGCGCGCCTCGCCACCCGTGTCAGCGGTGCGATCGGGGTCAGGTTCAGCGCGGTGGGTCTGTAGCCGCTTGCGCGCCCGGCGATCGCGATCGCCGCCGACCGGCTCGCGGGCGCGAAGATCGCCCACCGCCTCTCGCCCTGCCCCCTAAGTGGTACCGCAAACAGCGCCGCGCCCGACCAGGATCGTGTGTCTCGCGCTGGCGTCACGAGCGATGATTCCCTCGGCATCGGGTGCGATGCGCGCTCCGCTGATTCGCCCCGATCCGGTGAAAATCATGGTGGGCCGGGTTGGATTCGAACCAACGACCAAGGGATTATGAGTCCCCTGCTCTGACCGACTGAGCTACCGGCCCGCATAACCTGTGTGAGTCTACGTCGCCGGCGCCAGTTTGAGCACTTTGAGGATCATGTCGGCAAGGATGTTCTTGCTGTAGGGCTTGGTGATGTAGCCGTCCGCGCCGAGTTCCAGGCCGTGGCGGATGTCCCCGGGCGTATTCCTGGCCGTCAGCATGATGACCGGCAGCGCCGCGATCGCCGGGTGCCTGCGAATCTTGGCCAGGATCTTGAAGCCGTCGCCGTCCGGAAGTTCGACGTCCTGCAGCAGGACGTCGGGCGGCGGGCCCTTGCGCAACGCCTCGACGAGCTCGGCGGCGTTGCGCGCCGCGCGCACCTGGAACCCGGCCATGGTGACGCGCAGGTCCGCGAGCGCCAACTGATCCGGGTCGTCCTCGCAAATCAGCACCACGATCTCGCCCGCCGGCTTGCGGCAGGGCGGGCGCGCTTTCAGACGCTGCGCCGCAAGGAACGCTCCGGTACGCGCGAGCCTCTTGCCGGCCGTTTCGGCACGGCGCGCGATCGTCTCTGCGTCCTCGGGCAGCAACGGCGCGCCGGGTGCCGGCTTGCCGGCAAAGAGCTTCGTAAAATCGAGGTCGCGCTCCTCGGCCGTGAGCACGCGCTCCAGGAAGCCGAGCTCCTCGAGCTCGGCAAGCCACTCTTTGAGCAACTCATCCGGGTACTGGCGCAGGACTCCACGCACCACTTCGAAGGTCGTTTCCTCGCGTATCAGTCCGAGCAAACGCCGGTAATCGGCGGGCACCGAGAGGTCCCCGCTTTCATACACTTCCCGCCCGGTATCGGTACGGCGGAAGTTGTATCCGGACTGCGCCATGCTCAGGCCCGCGAAGCCCGGCGCGCCATCAATCGGAACTCAGCGCACGCTCGACGAAATCGAGCCGGTCCTGGCCCCAGAAGAGCTCGCCCGCGAGCGCGTAGGTCGGTGCCCCGAACACGCCCCGCTCGAGCGCCTCGCGCGTATAGGCCTCGTACCGCGCCTGCGCCGCGCGATCGCTTGCGGCGAGCTTCGCTGCGTCCAGTCCTTGCTCCGCGGCGATCGCCGCGAGCATCGCCGGATCGGCGATGTTCTGGTCCTCGACCCAAAGCGCGCGCATGATCGCGCCGGCCAGCGCCATCTGCTGCTCGACACCCTGCGGCTCGGCATCGATGATCCGATGCGCAGCGTGAGTCGCATCCACCGGAAAATGCCTGGGCTGTACGTTCAGCGGCACCCCGAGGCGCTCCTGCCATCGCGCCAGATCCATCAGGCGGTAGGCCTGGCGTTGCGGTGCGCGCTTGCCGAGCGGCAGGCCGCCCGTTTGCGGGAAGATCACGCCGAAGTCCACGGGGCGCACACGGACCCGAGCGCCGGCGCGACGCGCGATGTCCACGAAGCGAGCGTGGCCGAGGAAGGTCCATGGCGAGGCCGGCGAGAAGTAGTAGTCGACGACTTTCACATCGTCCTCCCCGAAAAAAGCAAGGGCCGCTCGCGCGGCCCCGGGCGCTGCCGCACCGGCGCTCAGGACTCCTGATCGAGAAAGCTCTTCAGTCGCTCCGAGCGCGACGGGTGGCGCAGTTTCCTCAGCGCCTTCGCCTCGATCTGGCGGATGCGCTCGCGCGTCACATCGAACTGCTTGCCGACTTCCTCGAGCGTGTGGTCGGTCGACATCTCGACGCCAAAGCGCATGCGCAGCACTTTCGCCTCGCGCGGCGTGAGCGTGTCGAGCACTTCCTTCGTCACATCGCGCAGGCCCGAGTACGTTGCCGCGTCCGAGGGCGCCATGGTCGACTGGTCCTCGATGAAATCCCCGAGATGCGAATCGTCGTCGTCCCCGATCGGCGTTTCCATCGAGATCGGCTCCTTGGAGATCTTGAGAATCTTGCGGATCTTCTCCTCGGGCATCTCCATGCGCGCCGCGAGCGTCGCCGGATCCGGTTCCTGCCCGGTCTCCTGCAGGATCTGCCGGCTGATGCGGTTCATCTTGTTGATCGTCTCGATCATGTGCACCGGAATGCGGATGGTGCGCGCCTGATCGGCAATCGAGCGCGTGATCGCCTGCCGGATCCACCAGGTGGCGTAGGTCGAGAACTTGTATCCGCGCCGGTACTCGAACTTGTCCACCGCCTTCATCAGGCCGATGTTGCCTTCCTGGATCAGGTCAAGGAACTGCAGCCCGCGGTTGGTGTACTTCTTCGCGATCGAGATCACCAGACGCAGGTTGGCTTCGGTCATCTCGCGCTTCGCGCGCCGCGCCTTGGCCTCGCCGGTCGACATTTGCCGGTTGATCTCCTTGAGCTCCTTGATCGGGATGCCGATTTTCTGCTGCACCGCCTGGATCTTGCCGAGAAGCTCGAGGATCGACGGCTCGAGCCGCAGCAGCGCCGGGGTCCAGGGATGCGTCGCATTGAGCTCGCTCGTGATCCAGCGCTTCGAGCCCTCGGTGCCGGCGAAGATCTTGATGAAGTGCTGGCGCGGCATCTCCGCCTTGTTCACGCAGATCGACAGGATCCCGCGCTCGTGCGAGCGGATCTCGTCCACCAGGCTCCTGACGCTGTCGCAGAGCCGCTCGACGGTGCGCGCAGTGAAGCGGATACCCATCAGCTCATTGGAGATCTGCTCGCGCGTGCGCAGGTAGTCCTTGTCCTTGGACCCCTTGTTCTCGAGGGCGCGCTTGGAGCGCTCGAAGAGCCGGCGCACGCGCGCGAACTTCTCGAGCGCATCGGTGCGCAGTTGCAGCAAGCTCGCGGCCTGTGCGGCGCCGTCGTCGTCCTCGTCGGTCTCGGCGCCCTCCTCCTCTTCGATCGTCTCCTCTTCCTCGTCGCTTTCCGCCTTCTTCGGGTCGAAGCCGTCCTGCACGTCTGCATCGGCCAGGCCGTCCACCACCTCGTCAATGCGCATCTCCTCCTTCTCGACCTTTGCGGCGAGATCGAGAATCTCCTGCACCGTGCTCGGGCAAGCCGAGATCGCCCGCACCATGTGGCGCAGACCCTCTTCGATTCTCTTCGCAATCTCGATTTCGCCTTCGCGCGTGAGCAGCTCCACCGAGCCCATCTCGCGCATGTACATGCGCACCGGGTCGGTGGTGCGGCCGAACTCCGAGTCCACCGTCGAGAGCGCGGCCTCGGCCTGCTCCTCGACGTCCTCGTCGCTCGAGGCCACCGGCGTCGCCTCGGTAATGAGCAGCGACTCCTGATCGGGTGCCTGGTCGTAGACCTGGATGCCCATGTCGCCGAATGTCGAGATGATCGCCTCGATCTGCTCGGCGTCGACCAGATTGTCGGGCAGATGATCGTTGATTTCGGCGTAGGTCAGGAAGCCACGATCCTTGCCGAGCTTGATCAGGTTCTTGAGCCGCGTACGGCGCGCCTCGGCGTCTTCCTTCGGCAGCTCGGCCGGGATCAGCCATTCGTCCTTGCGGCCCTTGCGGCCCGGGCGCCCGCCCTTGCCCTTCGCAGCCTTGAGGCCGGCGTTGACCTTCGCCTCGAGCAGATCGAGCGCCTGCTTGGTGCTCTTGATCGTCGCCTTGGGCTTCTTGGCGGCCGCTTCGGCCGCCTTGGCAGCGAGCTTGCCGGTCTGTTTTTCCTTGGCGGCGGCCTTGCGCGCCACCGCCGCAGCCGCCTTGACGAGCGCAGGCCGCAGCGCGACCGCCTTCTTCGTCCGTACCCGCTTGGCGCCCTTCGTCGCGGGCTTGGCGACCCGCCCGAGCTTCGTCTTTCGCCCGGCCTTGGCTTTTTTCTTCGCCGCCGGCTTGGCCGGAACAGGCCTTTTCGCCTTCGTCAACTTCTTGACCGCATTGGATTTCTTCTTCGCCGCGCGAACCTGCTTCGCCTTGCTCTTGCGCTTGTCCTTGGCCATCCTCGCCTCGCGTGGATGTCCCGCACCATCACGCGGGACTTTGGAAAGCCTTTGAGTATAGCAAAATCAATCAGTTCGGTGAGTTCTGATCGCGCGCAGCGCGTAGCTGCTCCTCGTAGCGTCGGGTCTCATCGGGCGAGGCTTGGCCATGCAGCACCTTCTGGCGCAGTTGGCGCTCGTCTTCCGGCTCGCGCCCGCGCAGCGCGGCAAGCACTTCGTGGAATTCGGCGACCGCCTCGTCCTCGCTCAGCTTGAGTTCGAGCCGCAGCACCGCATGGGCGCGCGAAAGCAGGCTCGCGTGACGCGCAGCCTGTACCAGCTCCGCGAGCATCCCGTCGCTCAGCTGCTCCGGGTGCTCGATGAGCGCGAGCTTGTCGATCAGTTCGAGCAGCGCCTCGGTCTCGGCGAGACTCGGATCGAGCAGAGCGCGGTCGATCTCCAGGGCAAGCCCGGGCTTGGCGAACAGCCGCGTCAGCAGCTTCCACTCGAGCGGGATCGCGGGCGCCTTTTGAGCGCGCAACGGGGCGGGCCGGACATACGTCCCGGCCGTTCGCAGCTCGAGCAGTCGCTCGGCCTCCTCCTGTGTCACGCGCGCAAGCGCTGCGACCTCCTTCACCAGCTGCAGCCGGAGCGCTGGCGCGGCAACTTTTTGCACGTGTGGCTTGGCCTCCATCAGGAACCGCGAGCGGCCTTCAGGCGTCGCCAGTTCGGCCCGCGAGCGAAGCTCGCCAAGCAGGAACGACGACAGTGTCTGGGATTCCTTCACCATGCGCTCGAAGGCCTCGGTGCCATGTCGGCGCACGTAGCTGTCCGGATCCTCGCCCTGCGGGAGGAACAGGAAGCGCATCGGCTTGTGATCCTGCGCCATCGGCAGGCCCACCTCCAGCGCGCGCCACGCCGCCTTGCGTCCAGCGCTGTCGCCATCGAAGCAGAATACCAACTCGTCGGCGAGCCGAAGCAGCTTCGCCACGTGTACCGGCGTGGTCGCCGTGCCCAGCGTCGCCACAGCGTAGTTCACGCCATACTGCGCCAATGCCAGCACGTCCATGTAGCCCTCGACCACCAGTACACGGTTTGCGGCCCGGATGCCTTCGCGCGCCTGCACCAGGCCATAAACCTCTTGCCCTTTCTCGAACAGTGGGGTCTCGGGGGAATTCAGGTACTTGGGTGAGGTGTGGCCGTTCTCGTCGGCACCGCCTTCACGCGCCAGGACTCGGCCGCCGAACCCGATCACTGCACCGCGCGCGTTGAAGATCGGGAACATGACGCGATCGCGAAAGCGGTCGTAGCGCTTGCCATCGCCTTCGATGACGAGGCCGCATTCGACCAGTGCCTTGTCCTCGTACTGCGGAAACGCGGTGCGCAGGCCCTGCCAGTCTCCGGGCGCGTAGCCAATGCGAAACCGCGCCGCAACTTCCCCTGTGAGCCCGCGGCCCTTGAGGTACTGCACCGCACGCGGCGACTTCTTCAGCTCGGCGCGGTAGTAATCCATTGCCCGCTCCAGCACCGCGTAGAGATCGGTGTCGCGCTCGCGCTGCGCCTGGTCTTCCAGCGCGCGCGGCTGGAACTCCGGCATCTGCATGCCCGCGGAGGCGGCGAGCTCGCGCACCGCCTCGACATAGCCGAGCCCCGCGTACTCGATCAGGAAGCCGATGGCGTTGCCGTGCACGCCGCAGCCGAAGCAGTGATAGAACTGCTTCGCCGGGCTTACCGTGAACGAGGGCGTCTTTTCGTTGTGGAACGGGCACAGGCCCATGAAATTCGCCCCGCCCTTCTTCAGCCGCACATAGCGCGACACCACGTCGACGACGTCAACGCGGTTGAGCAGGTCTTGCTTGAAGGAATCGGGGATCATAGCCAGGGGTGCGGCGAGATGCGTGTGCCCCTTTCAAGCCCCTCGACGGGAGGATGCCGCTAGTCTAATGCCTTAGGCGGAGAGCTTCGACCTGACCCGCGCCGAGACCTTGGCCATGTCGGCGCGCCCGGCCAGCCGCGGCTTGAGCAGCGCCATCACCTTGCCCATGTCCTTGACGCCCACAGCCCCGGCCTCCGCCAGCGCGGCACTGACCGCCTGCGCGATCTCCGCTTCGCCGAGCTGCTGCGGCAGATAGGTCGAAAGCACCTGCATCTCGAACTTCTCGCCTTCCACCAGGTCCTTGCGGCCGGCCGATGCGTACTGCGCGATCGATTCGCGTCGCTGCTTGAGCATCTTGTCGATGACGCCGAGCACGTCGGGGTCGGAAAGCTCGATGCGCTCGTCGATTTCCTTCTGCTTCAGCGCAGCGAGAAGCAGACGGATGGCCGAGAGGCGCGCCGCCTCCCTGGCGCGCATCGCGGCCTTCATGTCCTCAACGATCTGGTCCTTGAGGGGCATCGGATGGAAGCTGAAGCGACGGCCAGAAATGCGAACGCCCCGACGCGCGGCGCCGGGGCGGCAGGCATTCGAGGCAGGGCGTACGAGCCTAGTACAGCTTCTGCGGCAGCATCTGGCTGCGCAGGCGTTTGTGGTTGCGCTTCACCGCGGCGGCCAGCTTGCGCTTGCGCTCGGCGGTCGGCTTCTCGTAGAACTCGCGGGCGCGAAGCTCGGTGAGCAGCCCGGTCTTCTCGACCGTGCGCTTGAAGCGGCGCATCGCCACTTCGAAAGGCTCGTTTTCCTTGATTCGGACAGTCGGCATTCAGTCCCCGGATCGAACTCGAAAGACTTGAATTATATCCGGAATCTTCAGGCGCGGGCTAGCCCCCCGCTACAATGACCGCGTCATGCTGATCCTGGGTATCGAAACCTCGTGCGATGAGACGGGCATCGCCCTGTACGACGCCGCGGCCTGGCGCCTGCTGGCGCACGCCGTCCATTCCCAAGTCGCGATGCACGAGGCCTACGGCGGGGTGGTGCCCGAGCTCGCCTCACGCGACCACGTGCGCCGCCTGGTGCCGCTCACTCGCGAGGTGCTGCGGCGGGCGGGCCACGAGATTCGCGCTGTGAAGGCGATTGCCTATACCGAGGGTCCGGGACTTGCCGGCGCGCTGCTCGCTGGGGCGTCCTTCGGGCATGCGCTGGCGCTCGCGCTCGGCATCCCCGCCACGGGGGTTCACCACCTCGAAGGCCATCTGCTTTCGCCCTTGCTCGCCGCGCGCCCGCCGGAATTCCCGTTTGTCGCACTGCTGGTCTCGGGCGGTCATACCCAGCTCATGCGGGTCGACGGTGTCGGGCGCTACGGGCTACTCGGCGAGACGCAGGATGATGCCGCCGGCGAGGCATTCGACAAGACAGCGAAGCTCCTCGGCCTTGGCTACCCGGGCGGCCCCGCCCTCTCGCGTCTCGCGGAGACAGGCCGCCCTGGCCGTTATCGCCTGCCACGCCCCATGCTCGCGAGCGGCGACCTCGAGTTCAGCTTCTCGGGGCTCAAGACCGCCGTTCGCACGCTCGTGGCCAAGCAGGGCGACACAGCCGATACGCGCGCCGACGTAGCACGCGCCTTCCAGGAGGCGATGGTCGACGTCCTGGTCGCGAAATGCGTGCTCGCCCTGGAAGTGACCGGGCTGACGCGGCTGGTGGTCGCCGGAGGCGTGGGCGCCAACCGGCAGCTACGCGAGGCGCTCGACGCGCAAGGCGGGCGCAGCGGCTTCGATGTGTTCTATCCGGAGCTCGAACTTTGCACCGACAACGGCGCGATGATCGCTTTCGCCGCGGCGCTGCGCTTCAAGGAGCGCAACGACGTGCATGCCTCGCACGCTTTCACCGTGCGGCCGCGCTGGGATCTCGAAACAAGCCTCTAGGTGCCTACGATGGCGCGTCGCTCTTGCCGCCGATGCGCGACTCGGTTCCCGCGAGCAGGCGCGCGACGTTCCCGCGATGCCGCCACACGAGCAGCAGCGCGATCGCCAACACCACCGGAAACACCGGCCTCAGGCCGAACAGCCACCATGCGTACAGCGGCGCGAACACCGCCGCCGTCAGCGCCGCGAGCGACGAGATGCGGAAGAACCCGGCGATCGCTCCCCAGGTCGCGAGCGTGCCCAGGCCGAGCCACGGACTGATGCCGAGCAGCACGCCCGCCGCGGTGGCCACGCCCTTTCCGCCCTGGAAGCGATGGAACAGCGGAAACAGGTGCCCCAGGAATGCCGCCAGGCCTGCGAGCGGAGCGCCGACTCCAGCCGCAGCGGGCTCGCCAAGATAGAGGCTCGCGAGCAGCACCGCGAGCCAGCCCTTTCCCGTGTCGCCGAGGAGCGTGAGCGCAGCGGCGACCTTTCGGCCGGTGCGCAGCACGTTGGTCGCGCCCGCATTGCCCGAGCCGTAGCTGCGCGGGTCAGGCAGGCCCAGGGCCCGGCTCACGACAATAGCAAACGAAATCGAGCCGAGCAGGTAGGCGCAGAGCACGATCAGCACGATGTCCATGGCTCGCGCATTTTACTCTTGCCCCTCTATAATCGGCGCCTCCCCATGGACCACATCTTCATCCGCGGACTCAGGTTCGAATCGCTGATCGGCTTTCACAAGCGCGAGCGCGTCGCGCCGCAGCCGCTGCAGGTCGACCTCGAGATCGGCATTGCCAATGCCGACGTGTTCGCGAGCGACAAGGTCGCGGATTGCATCGACTACGACAAGGTAGCGACGCGTATCCGCGAGCTTGCGGCGGCCGAGCAGTTCAACCTGGTCGAGGCGCTCGCCGAGCGCATCGCCCGGGCAGTGCTGCGGGAGTTCGGCGCCGCGTGGGTCAAGGTAACGGTCGCCAAGCTCGGCATCCTGAAGAACACGGACCTGGTCGGCGTCACCGTCGAACGCCGCCGCTAGTGCTCGAGGCTCATCCGGCGCGCTGCGTCACACGTCTGGACCTCGACGCGCTGCGGGCTCAGCCCTCGATCGCCACCTCGACGAGCTGGGGCGAAAGCGTGCGCACCAACTCCTGGGGCGCGAGGCCGAGCAGGAATCCTCTGCGACCCCCGTTGACGTAGATGCGCTCGAGGTCGAGGACGCTGCGCTCCATGAAGATCGGCATTCTCTTTCTCGTGCCGAAGGGCGAGGTGCCGCCGATCTGATAGCCGGAGTGGCGCTGCGCCACCTCGGGCCGACATGGCTCGATGTGCTTGCGCTGTGCCTGGCGCGCCAGATTCTTGGTCGAGACCTTGCGATCGCCGTGCATCAGCACAATGAGCGGCGCACCCGTCTCGTCTTCCATGACGAGCGTCTTCACCACCGCGTCCGGCGGCACGCCGAGCTGCTCGGCACCGCGCTCGGCTCCGCCGTGCTCCTGGTACACGTAGAAGTGCTCGCTGAATGCGACGCCGTTTGCGCGCAGGGCCTGCGTTGCCGGGGTCCGCGAGTGGCTCGGGCGCTTCATCCTCGAGGATGGTGCTTCGCGTGCAGCGCCTTGAGCCGCTCGCGCGCGACGTGCGTGTAGATCTGGGTGGTCGAGATGTCCGAGTGGCCGAGCAGCATCTGCACCACGCGCAGGTCGGCGCCGTGGTTGATCAGGTGCGTGGCGAAGGCGTGCCGCAACACGTGCGGCGAGAGGCTCTTGCCGGGAATCGCCCGTGCGCCGTAGCGCTTGATGTTGTGCCAGCAGGCCTGGCGCGTCATCGCAGCGCCTCGTGCAGTCAGAAACAGGGCATCGGAATTGGTCCGCTTGCGCAGTCCCGGCCGCGCCTCGCGCAAGTAGCGTTGCACCCATTGCACCGCTTCCTCGCCGAGGGGCACCAGCCGTTCCTTGGCGCCCTTGCCGAGAATGCGCACGACGCCGGCGTCCAGGTTCGCCTCGATCGTCTTCAGCGCAACCAGCTCGGAGACGCGCAGACCCGAGGCGTAAAGCACTTCAAACATCGCGCGATCACGCAGGCCGAGGGCGGTCCCCACGTCAGGCGCCGCAAGCAGCGCCTCGACGTCGGCCTCGGAGAGGCTCTTGGGAAAGCGCGGCGTGCGCTTGGGCGGATCGAGCCGCACGGTGGGATCCACACTGACGCGGCGCTCCCGGAGGCAGTATTGGTAGAAGCGCTTCAGGCTCGAGAGCAGGCGCGCGTCGCTCGATGCGCGGGGCGCGCGCCCACCCGGCTGCGTGAGCGCAACGTGGCGCGCAGCGAAGTAGGCATGCAAATCCTCCTCCTGCGCCGCGGCGAGCGTGCGCTTGCGCTCGCGCGCGAGCCATCCCCCGAACAGCTCGAGGTCGCGCCGATACGCTTCGAGCGTGTTGCGGGCCAGGCCGTCCTCGAGCCAGAGCGCGTCGCAGAACGTGTCGAGCACCCGGGCGTCCGGCTCGCCCAATGGTGCGCCTACGCGTGCCCGGGTAACGCGTGCTCGTGGCACAGCAGCCAACGCTTGATCTCGAGGTGAAAGCCGTCGCCGTGGTGCGCAAAGCCGCCGAGGCCGTTTGCGCCCACCACGCGGTGGCAGGGAATGACGAGCGGAAACCAGTTCGCCCCGCAGGCCTGGCCGATCGCGCGCGGCGCCGAGCGTAATGCCCTGGCGATTTGGCCATACGTCGCGGTGCGGCCGCGCGGAATCGCGCTCACTGCGTCCCAGACTCTCCGCTGGTACGTCGACCCGACCTCCGCAAGCGGCAACTCGAAGCGCGCGTCCGGATCATCGAGGTATCGATCGAGCTGGCGCGCGGCGCGCTCGGCGAGGCGGTTGCGCGGCGCCGCAAGCGGCACTGAAGTCGGCAGGTACGCGATCTCGGCGATGCGAGCGCCCTCGGTGCGGACGCCGACATGCATGGCGGGGCATTGCAGCACCGCACAGAAGCGCGCCGCGACCTTCACCACACTGGCGGCAGTCTGCGCCATCGCATCAACCGGCGGCGAGCTTTTCGATTTTCGACATCAGGTCCTCGGGAACCGTGATGCCTTCGGCGCTCGCGCGGCGTTCGGCGGCGAAGCGCTTCGCGCCCGGCAGTCGCACCTGCGCGTCCGCGGTCATTGCGGCGACCAGCGTCTCGACGCGCTCGAGGTAGCGCTCGTTGCCGGCGAGCGCCCCGGGATCGATGGCGAGGAACGCCTGGCCGATACGGGGACGGTCGCCCTGCTCGGCGAAGAACGAATCGGCCTCGGCGCCGAGCGCCGTGCCGGCGCGTGCGAGCGCGGCGCGTGCCAGCACGAAAAGCTCCTCGGCAGATCTTGTCATGCGCCGAATTCTACCCGCGCACGGCTCGGCGAAAGAGGGCGAAACGCCCTAGAATCAGTCCTGAACCACGAAGGAGGAGAGACATGGGCAAGCAGATCCAGTTGCAGGCGGCCGACGGCCACGCCCTTGCGGCGTACCGCGCCGAACCGAAAGGCAAGCCGCGCGGCGGCATCGTCGTAGTGCAGGAGATCTTCGGCGTCAACAGTCACATCCGTTCGGTGGCCGATGGCTACGCGGCCGACGGCTACCTGGCGATCGCGCCGGCGATGTTCGACCGCACAAAGAAAAACGTCGAGCTCGGCTACGACCAGAAGGACCGCGAGGCCGGCATCGAGCTCAAGAACAAGTGCCCGATGGAGACCGCGATGCTGGACATCGACGCGGCCGTGAAGGCGGCGAGCGAAGGCGGCAAAGTTGGAATCGTCGGCTACTGCTGGGGCGGATACGTGGTGTGGATGGCGGCCGCGAGGGTGGTGGGGCTCTCGGCCGCCGTGCCCTACTATGGCGGCGGCGTCACCGATGCGATCGGCGAGCAGCCCCAGTGCCCCGTGATGTTTCATTTCGGCGAGAAGGACGTGCATATCCCGCTCGCGGGCGTCGAGAAGCTCAGGACCGCGCATCCACGACAGACCGTGCACATCTATGCGGCCGAACACGGCTTCAACTGCGACCACCGAGCCTCCTACGACGCGGCGAGCGCGAAGCTCGCGCGCGAGCGCACGGTCGAGTTTTTCCGCAAGCTCGTCGGTTGAACGGCGCCCCAGGCAGCGCGACTATTGCTGGTCGGCAGCCTCGCCAAGCAACGCGCGGCGAAAGCGCGCCTTGAGCAAAGCGCCATCGCGCGGCGGCAGCACGAGCGGAATCTTCCCGGCGGCGACTTTCACTGCGGCGAAGTTCGGCCCGGGGCGCTCGTGGATCGCCCGGCGCAGCGGCGCGAGCCCCTGCGTCGCGGTCACGGTCTCGGCATGGGCGAAGCCGCAGGCGCGCGCCACCGCTGCAAGATCGACACCATGCGCAGTATGGGTCCGCTGCATGCCGGTCTCGCCGTAGCGCTCGTTGTCGATCACCACGACGCTCAGGTTCCCGGGCTTCTGCACCCCGATGGTGGCGAGCGAGCCAAGGCCCATCAGCATCTCGCCGTCGCCGGTGATCACCAGGACCTGCCGCGCGGGCTGCGCGAGCGCGAGGCCGAGGCCGATCATCGCCGCCTGACCCATCGCGCCCCACAGCGGGAAGTTCAGCGGATGGTCGCCCGCGGCGGTGCAGTCCCACGCGGTCGATCCGAGGCCGGCGATGACCAGCAGCTCGCCGCGCCCGGAGAGCAGGGCGCTGACCACGTCGCGACGTTTCAATTTCGCGCTCATTGCCCGGCCTGCTCCTGGAAGCTCTTGATGCCGACGATGCGCTGCGAGATCAACACCGCCACCGCGGCATAGCTGTTGTAGGCCAGCCGAAGCGCTGCATGCACGGCCGCGCCGAGCTGGCCACCCTCGCGCACCGGGTGCACCACCACGCCCATTGCCGCCAGCACTGCCGGCGTCGCCTGGCCCATCGGTACTTGCCAGGGATTGAACTCGCCGTGCTCGCCGCGCATGGTGACGATCATCGGCAGCGGGATGCGGCACTCGCGCACCGTGCCAAGCGCGTTGATGATGTTGCCCACGCCGCTCGACTGCATCAGCAGCACGCTGCGCTCGCCCGCCAGCCAGCCCCCGGTCGCAAGGCCGATGCCGTCCTCCTCGGTAGTGAGGGTGACCGCGCGCATCGCCCTGTCGGCGTGGCAGAGCTCGATGAGCCGCTTGTGACCGGCATCGGGCACGTAGCCCACCAGGCGCACTTGCGCCTGCGACAGCGCGCGATGGATCTCGAGCGGCCAATCCGGTGTCATGACCAGTTCAAGGCTGCGTCACGCCGCCGCCGGCGCCGCCGCGGTGCTCGATCAGCACCGACTGTCCCCACCGCTCGGAAAGTTTCTGCCCCACCATGCGCGCCGAGATGTCGGTGGCCCCGCCGGGCGGGAACGGCACGATGAAGCGCACCGGCTTTTGCGGCCAGCTTTGCGCTGCGGCCGCGGCCGAAAGCGCGAGCCCCGCGACCAGGGCGATCGTTGTCGCGAATCTCATTTCGTGTCTCCTCCTGGGTGTGACTGCTCGACTGCAATTTAACCACCGTTTAGGCGCCGCTAGAGCGCCAGCGCGAAGACCAGCCCCATCGCCAGGGTGAGTGCCGCGGCAGCGGCGGCAAGGGTCTTCTGCCAGTCGCGCCAGGGCAGGAACTCGAGCGCCAGGATGCGCAGTCCGCCGCCGAGGTGGGCCGCAAGCAGCACCACCAGCGGGTTCCTGAGCGGTGCGATTTCGAGCCGGTCGTCCCCAGCCACCTTGTCGACGTGCGTGCGGCACGTCCAGCGCGCCACGCCATTCACCGTCATCGCACAGGAGCCGCACATGCCGACCCGACAGGCGAAGCGATAAACAAGCGTCGGGTCGAGCGCGCGCTGGATGTAGGTCACTACATCGAGCACGGTCTGGCTCGCCCTGCGCGGCACCTCGAACGCCTCAAGGCCGCCCCCTAGCGCGTTGCCCCGCCAGACCTTCGAGCGTCCTCATGCCGCTGCGCGCAGCGCAGCCATGCGCGCGCTACGCCGACTCGTACAGGCGGGTCAGCACGAATTCGCGATGCCCGAGCGCCTCGGCCGCGGTGAGGCGTCCGTTGGCGGTGCGGAACATGCAATCGAGCAGCTTGTCGCCCGCCTGGTCCGGCGTGAGCTCCTTCCTCAGCATGCCCGAGACGTCGACGTCGATGTGCTCGCTCATGGTGCGCACGGTGCGCGGATTCGCGCACAGCTTGACGACCGGCAGGATCGGGTTGCCGATGACGTTGCCCTGGCCGGTCGGGAACAGGTGCACCACGAAGCCCGAGGCCGCGCACAGCGTCACCATCTCGGCCGCGGCGGAGGACGAGTCCATGAACCATAGGCCCGGCCCGCTCGGCGTCTCGGCCTTGTCGAGCACGCCATCGACCATGCACTTGCGGCCGATCTTCTGGATGTTGCCGAGCGCTTTCTCCTCGATCGTGGTGAGGCCGCCGGCGATGTTGCCCTTGGTCGGCTGCGACTCGAACAGATCGCTCGTCTTGTGACGGTTGATCACCGCCTGGTAGCGATCGAACATGAACTGGAATTTCTTGCGCACCTCGTCGTTCCTGCAGCGCGCCGCGACCAGGTGCTCGCCGCCGGTGAGCTCGGTGGTCTCGCCGAACACCATGGTGACGCCGTGCAGATAGAGCTTGTCGAAGACGT
>Ga0326597_10006123_pt1 | contig 16554 bp, 10 predicted proteins | sample RVTome_12_FD_203789 | JGI IMG/M metagenome (GOLD analysis project Ga0326597, IMG submission 203789) | Soil microbial communities from uranium-contaminated site in the Upper Colorado River Basin, Wyoming, United States - RVT100D185 | ecosystem: Environmental > Terrestrial > Soil > Contaminated >...
CCCATGCCGCTTGCCCAACTGCAATACCTTTCTGACGAACTGAACAAGCTCCGCGAGCAGAAGCTTTATATGAAGCTCCGCATTCTGGAGACCGAACAGCGCGCCGTGGCGCGCTTCGACGGGCGCGAGGTCATCAACCTTTCGTCAAACAATTATCTGGGGCTCACCACGCACCCCAAGCAGAAGCATAAGGCGCTCGAAGCCGTCGAAAAGTATGGCGTGGGGTCGGGCGCGGTACGCACCATCGCCGGCACCATGTCGCTGCACATGGCGCTGGAGGAGAAGATCGCGCGATTCAAGAACGTCGAGGCGTCTGTCGTGTTCCAGTCCGGCTTTACGGCCAACGCCGGGACGGTGCAGGCGATCCTCTCGAAAGAGGATTTCATCGTCTCTGACGAGCTCAACCACGCTTCCATCATCGACGGCTGCCGTCTTTCCCGCGCCCAGATCAAGGTGTTCCCCCATAAGGACATCGAGGCGTGCGAAAAAGTGCTGAAGGAGATCCGGAACCACCCCGGCCGCAAGCTGCTCATCACCGACGGGGTCTTTTCCATGGACGGTGACATCGCCCCGCTGCCACAACTGGTAGAGCTGGCCGCAAAGTACGGCTGCATCATGATGATTGACGATGCGCATGCCTCGGGCGTTCTGGGCCGCAACGGGCGCGGCACGGTGGACCACTTCAATCTGCACGGCCGCGTGGACATCCAGGTGGGAACGCTGTCGAAGGCCATCGGTGCGCTGGGCGGGTACGTCTGCTCGACGCGCGACACCATCGAATACCTCTACCACCGCGCCCGGCCGTTTTTGTTTTCGACTTCGCATCCGCCTTCCGTCGCCGCCACGTGCATCGCGGCGTTCGAGGTTCTGGAAGAGGAGCCGCAGCGCATTGAGAAGCTTTGGGCAAACACCCGGTACTTCAAGGAAGGCGTGAAGAAGCTGGGATTCAATACCGGCGTGAGCGAAACACCCATCACCCCGGTGATCGTCGGCGACGCGGCGCTGGCGCATGAATTCTCCCGCCAGTTGTTCGCCGAAGGAGTCTTTGCGCAGAGCGTCGGCTTCCCCACCGTCCCCGTGGGCAAAGCGCGCATCCGCACCATCGTCACCGCCACCCACACGGAAGAAGAGCTCGCTCGCGCGCTGGGGATTCTGGAATCGGTGGGTAGGAAACTGAAGATTATCTAACTCTGCTCAACTCGCCGACTCTCCCGCAAGCTCACACCTTCACGGTTTGACTTCCTTCTTTCCCCGCGACTACCATCGCTCTGTGAGGCCGAATCAGACACGTGGCGCCTTGTTTCCTCTGGTGTTGCTTCTCCTGCTGAGCCAACCTGCTGCCGCCGCGGCTCAGGATCGTCCCAGCGAAGAGACTCTCGTCAATCAAATCAGCTCGACCATTCAGGCCGGCCGCGCTGACCGCGCGGTGACCGAGGCCCGGCGCGCCGTCGCCGAATATCCGCGCTCTTCGGCGCTTCACCAGCTTCTCGGCGCGGCTCTCTTCAAGACGGGCATGAACGCCGAGGCCCGCCGGGCGTTTCAGCGCGCCATCGAGCTTGATCCAGGCGTTGCCCAAAATCATTTCAATCTGGCGCTCGTCAATCTGAGCGAGAACAAAAACGCTGCGGGGGCCAAATCCCTCGAGACCTATCTGCGGCTCGAGCCCGCCAATCTTCAGGCGCGCGTGCTGCTCGGCCGCGCTTATCACAACCTGAACCAGACGCTTCCCGCCATCGAGGAATTCAAGAAAGTGCTGGCGCAGGCCCCGCAATTTCCCCTCGCCCACTACCACCTGGGCTACGCGTACCAGAGTCAGGGAAATCTTCGGGAGGCGCTGGAAGAATTCAAAAAGGAAATCGAGTTTCATCCGAATTTCTATGAGGCGTATTGGCTGGCGGGGAACATTGAGCTGGGGCGCGGGAGCCTTGACGGGGCGGAGGGTTTGTTCCGAAAGGGAATCGCGGTCAACGCACAAGGGTATCAGGCGCGATATGGATTGGCGCGCGTGCTGCTCGGCCGCAAGAAATTCCTGGAGGCTGAGACGGAGCTCAAGAAGGTGGTGGAGCTGGTCCCGGATCACGTCGAGGCGCACTACGCGCTGGCGCGGGCCTACCAGCAAATGGGGCGCAAGGACGAGGCGGAGCGCCAGTTCAAGATCGTGACGGAGCTTCACCAGCGCACGGACCGGCAAAGTTCCGGCATCGCCGGAAAACACTAGGATTGCCGATTGATGATTGGAGATTGCCGATTGCACAGATTACGGCGTCGCCTGGCTCGGGCGGTTTCTGCGCTCTCGGCGATGGGACTGCTGGTCCATTGTCTGACCGGATCGCAGAAGGCAGGCGCAGAGCACCCGGGCGATCAGTTCATCGAAGTTGCGAAGAAATCCGGCATCGATTTCGCCCTGGCCAGCGGCGGACTGGAAAAGCGGTTCATCATTGAGGCCAAAGGCGGCGGCGGGATCGCCTGGATTGACTACGATGACGACGGCTTTCCGGACCTCTTCCTGGTAAACGGTTCCACATTTGAGCGCTGGCGGCGCGGCGACAGCCCCCCTTCGCGCCTTTTTCACAACAACCGGGATGGAACCTTTTCCGACGTTTCGGCTGCCTCCGGTCTCACGCGAACCGGGTGGGGCATGGGCGTCTGCGTCGGGGATTACGACAACGACGGCAACGACGATCTGTACGTCACCTACTACGGCGGGAACACCTTGTACCGGAACCGCGGGGACGGGACCTTCGCCGACATGACGGAAGCGGCGGGAGTCCGCGGCCACGGCTGGGGCATGGGCTGCGCGTTCGGCGACACCGACAACGACGGCAAGCTCGATCTTTACGTTGCCAACTACGTGGACGTGGATATCGAAAAGCTGGGCGAGCCGGGCAGCGCGCCCAACTGCACTTATCGCGGCATCGCCACGTTCTGCGGCCCGCGAGGACTTCCCGGAGGGCGCGACATCCTCTTCCGCAATCGCGGCGACGGAACCTTCGAGGACGTGACAGAAAAGGCGGGAATTGACCGCGAGGCCTACTTTGGCTTGGGCGTGGTGATGGGCGATTTCGACCGCGACGGCCGCCTGGAAATCTACGTCGCCAACGATTCCACACCAAGCGCGCTCTATCGCAGCAACGGCGACGGGACGTTTGCCGACGTGGGTGTCGAGGCGGGGGTCGCTTACAGCGGCGAAGGCCAGGAACAGGCGGGCATGGGCACCGACTTCGGAGACTACGACAACGATGGCTGGCTGGACCTGGTGAAAGGCAACTTCTCCGACGACACCAACAATCTCTATCACAACAATGGCGACGGAAGTTTCACCGACGTTCCTTATCCCGCGGGCCTTGGCGATGTCAGTTGGCTACTCACCACCTTCGGCGCCAAGTTTCTGGATTTCGACAACGACGGATGGAAAGACATCATGTTCGCCAACGGCCAGACGTTTCCGCAGATGGACCGTTATAAGACCGGGATCACCTACGCCGAGCGGAACCTGCTGTTCCACAACCGGCACAATGGAAAGTTCGAAGAGATGGGATCGAGCGCCGGGCCGGGGTTTGCCGTCGAAAAGGTGAGCCGGGGACTGGCGACGGCGGATTATGACAACGACGGCGACCTGGAAATGATGGTCAGCAACATGAACGATTCTCCCCACCTGCTGCGGCGCGAGCGCAAGAACCCGAACCATTCCATCCTCATCAGGACCGTGGGGACGCGAAGCAACCGCGACGGAATTGGAACCCGCATCACAGTCGTGTCCTCCGGGCTCACGCAAGTCGACGAGGTGCAGAGCGGAGGAAGCTATCTTTCTTCCAGCGACCTGCGCGTGCATTTTGGCCTGGGAACCGCTACGGAGATTGAGAAATTGGAACTGCGGTGGCCGAGTGGCACGACGGATGTGATTCGCAAGCCTCCGGCGGACCACATTTTGGTGATTGAGGAAAGCAAGGGGCTGGTTCAAGCCCAGCCGTTCCAGAGAGCCACGGAGTCGCAGAGTGCACAGAGCGACAGATTGAAACGGGACAATTGAGCGAGGCTAAAGGCGGGTGAGCTTCAGCCGGAAGGGGCCGACGCATTTGACGCTTGAAGGCGAGTTGATGAGATCAAGAGCGATTCTCTCAATTCTCTGCATCCTCTGTGCTCTCTGCGGCCCAGCCGCGGCTCGGGCCGAGGAGTTCAGCCAGACCTCCCATTATTCGACGCCGATGTTTCCTCGCGGCACGGTCCTGGTGGATACACGGGTCGGGGACTTGACGGTGGAGGGTTGGGACGAGCCGCGGGTGGAAATCGAGGCGGAAAAAGTAGTCCGCGCCGGCTCCGAGAAGAAGGCGGCGCGGCGTTTGGAGCGAATCAGGATTGAACTGACGACAAACGACGAGGAGGTCCAGCTCAAGACCGTTTTCCCGCCGCGCAGGCCCTGGAGACTGTTTCGCGGGGCGACCAAGCTTTCGGTGAACTACCGCATCCGGATACCTGCGTCAGCGTCGCTCGTGCTCAAATGCACGGACGGAGATGTGCGAATCCACGGAATCGATGGGCGCCAGGAAATTCGCGTCGGCTACGGCAACGTGGAGGTCAACCTTCCGTCACTCGGGCGCCTGCGCTCGCTCAACGCCAGCACCTTCCTTGGTTACGTGCAAAGCAACATTCACGACGAGGAGGGTGCGGGCTTCGGCCGCAAAGTTGAGTTCTGGAATCCCCGGGGCGAGCAGGAGGTCAAAGTGCGCGTGCGCTTTGGAGGAGTGTACGTCTACGGCCGCCGCGAGTAGGACCTAATCTCAAACAGAATAGAAGTCGGACGGGCCGGATTCGGTTGTTTCGCCGAGCGCGAGCCTGCGAAGTTGCTCCACGTCGCGCAAGAGTTCATCAATCAACTCTTCCCAGTCCGCGCGATCCGCGGCGGAGAATTTCCGGCCATAACCTTCCATCCGCGTCGGTCGGGCGTTTTCCAGCACAACCCAAAGCGACGAAAGCTCCGCCGCCAAGGCTTGGCGCACTCCGGGTTTCTGCACGCGGATCGAAAAACTCCGGGTGGCATGTTCGATCCGAGCTCGGATCTGTTGAATGCTTTGCCGAATCCCTCGAATTTGAATTTCCGTCAAGCGCCGTGGCGGAAGGTCATCGTCGTTCGTCTCCGAGTCCTGCAGGACCAACTCGATGCGGCCGAGGGCTGCTTCGAGCACTGTGAAGACCGTGGCCAGTCGCCGGGCGTGAAGTTCAGCCAGAGCCATCAAGAAGCCTTGGGTGATCTCTGCACAAGGTGAAATCCGCCCGCGTCAGCTACTTCTGGGAGCGATAGAGGATAACGCGGACGTTTTCGAGCGTGATTAGCCCACCGCCGACCATCTTATCTAGTTTGGGCAGCATGGCCTCAATCCGTTCCGGGTATTCCACCACTTCGATGACGATGGGCAGGTCCTGGGAGAGCCGTAGGATTTTGTCGGTATGGTATCGGCTGGTGGAGCCGTAGCCGCCAACACCGCGAAGCACCGTGACTCCGCTGAAGCCCTCTCGACGGAAGAGCTCCACGATAGCTTGGTGCAACGACTTGCCCTCCCACTTGTCCGACTCTCCGATGTGGATACGCATCAGAGTTCGCTCACCTTCGAATCGCTGATGTTCCATCACAACTCCTAAAAGCGGCTCGCCAGCCGCACGCCCGCCAAGAGCGCCAAGATTCCTCCGATGACGCTGAGGGTGACGTAGGCGGCTGCGGCGATCCACTGCCCCTCCTTCATCATGCCGACGGTTTCCCAGCCGAAGGTGGAAAAGGTGGTGAAGGCTCCACAGAAGCCGATGGTCATGGCAATGCGCCAATCCGGGGGAACGGAGAGATGCTGGAGGGCGAACTGGCCCACGCCCCCGAGCAGGAAGCATCCCAGGATGTTCACCGTCAGCGTTCCCGTCGGGAAATCCGGGCCGGTGCGGTATTGGACGATTCCTTGCAATGCATAGCGCAGCAGGGTTCCGGCGGCGCCGAAAACGGCCAGCAATACAACTCGCAAGCCACCTCAATCTTTCCGCACGCCGTGGAGCCCAACAAAAAACTCCTGAGCGCCCTTCGGCGGCCAGGAGTCATCAGTCCCGCAGGGCGGGACGGTTTTCGGCGAACTCCATCGCCTTGATGCTGCTATTATACCGCGGACCAGCGCCGAGTCAACGGCACCGCCCACCGTGACCATGCACCGAGTGGGTGCGGGGAAGGGCGGTTCTGGCAAGTGCGGCGGCGCAAGGATCGGGTTAGTGGCTGGCCACCCATCGTCAGCGCGTCTGGTTGTGCTTTCCATCGATGGAATGCGCTCGGATTTGTATCGCTGGAACGCGGACTACAATCTGGCGATTCCGAATATTCTGGAGATGGTGGAATCGGGCGCGAGCGCGGATGCCGTGGAGAGCGTTTATCCTTCCACCACCTACCCGGCGCACGCCACTTTGGTAACCGGAGTTCGCCCCCGCGCGCACGGCATCTATAGCCACCTGGCCTCACTTGACCCAACCGAACGGGCTCGCCCCTGGCACTGGTTTGCCCCCGCCCTCCGCGCCCCCGCGCTCTGGAGCGCTGCTCAGGCGACGGGAAAGAGGACCGCCGCAATCGGCTGGCCGGTGAGCGCCGGCGCTCCGATTGACTACAACATTCCCGAAATCTGGGACCCCGCATGCCCCGACCCACAAAAGGATTTCTCCACCGTGGCCCGGCACTCGACCCCGGGATTGTTCGATGAGGTTATAAAGGTTTTGCAGCCGATTCTCCACGCCGCTTCTTCCGATCGCATCCGCGGCGAGGCGGCGTTGCATGTTTGGAGAAACTACCGGCCGGATCTGTTGCTGGTCCACTTCGTGGGTTATGACGAGCAATCGCACCGTCACGGGCCGCTCTCACTCCAGGCGTTTGCTGCGCTCGAGCAATCGGACGCAGAGATCGGGCGCATCCGTGAAGCCGTCACGGGTGAAGGCCCGGTCGAGCTTGTGGTGCTTTCCGATCACGGATTCGTCCCGGTCGAAAATGAGGCGGCCCCCCTGACCGTTCTTTCCGAAGAAGGGCTGTTCGATTCAGACGGGGAGGGAAATCACCAACTGCGAAGATTGGGCGCCGTTCATGCAGGCGGGTCGTTTGCGATTTATTGGCTGGAGTCTCCCGGCGCCGAGGAGCACCGCGCCCTCGATCGCGCACTCCAGAGACTCAGCGAGACGGGAGCGGTTGCGGAGATCGTCGATCGCGAGAAACTCGAGTCGCTTGGCGCCGATCCGGATGCCGAGTTCATCCTCGACGCGGCGCCGGGGTATTACTTCTCGGACCGCTTTGACGGCTCGGTGGTCCGGCCCACCGTGAAGGACCGCGGGACCCACGGGCAACTTCCCGGGCGACCCGGCCTGGAAGCGGCGTTTATTGCCGTCGGGCCGGAGATTGCCCGCGGGAAGAATTTGCAGCGTATTTCTCTGGCCCGGATCACCACGGCATTGTTGCGCGCGCTGGGATTGCCAGCGGACATCCTCGTGACCGAAGAAGACCCTCTTGACCTCACTTAGGATTGGCTGCATCAGCCCCTCTCCGTAGGTCTAGAATAGGTGGGTATGGATAAGGCCCTGATCATCTCGCCCGCCGCCATCGAAGGCTTCTTGCGTTCCAGGACGCGATGGGTCCGCTGGAAGGAATGGGTGAGCGGCCGAAGGTACTTGACCGCCCGCTTCCTGGATCGCCCCATGCCCTTGGTGATCATCGCCCACGCGCTTCGAGACGGGGCTATGGCCCGGCTTCTGGCGTTGGTAGCTGAGCAGGACTGGATCGGCGTGCCGGCGGCGTGCCGCAACGCCTACGACGAAATCCTCTATAAGGCGCCGGGACTCGTGGTCGTACAGCTTCGGCGAAGCAATATCTGCGGATGCCTGGGACATCGGCACGTCGTGGTGAAAGAGCCGCCGTTTGCCGAGCATCATGAGGTGTTCAGAGGGGCGGGCGTCGGAGAAATTGACATCGCCTTTACACGGGTCGAGAAGTGGCAAGCTCTGCCGCTGACGGATACGGCCCTGGATACCAGGTTCCTGGAAGGAAGCCGCCTCCAGGAGTTCCGGGCTCTGCAGTTTCGCCTGCGCTTGCTGAGCGTTCTGTTGCACGAGACGAACCATCTCGTGTTCCCTCACGAGCCGGAGTCTTCGGTGCGCGAACGCAGCCTGGCGTTTTACCGCGATGCGCTGGCCAGCTACGTGGAGAACGCAGTGGCGACCATGTCCTTCACGATTGACCGGTCGTTTTCCCGTCTCGGCTAGCGCCGTTCCACCTTAATCCGCCAAGGTTCGCACTGCAAAGGCTCGGCAAAACCGTCGAGGTCGCCCCTCACCGAATTAGGACGAATTAGTTGGAACGGCACTAGGAACGTCCAGATGCGGCCGTCGCCGAAAGCGAATTCCCGACCTCCCCAATTCTTTCCTCCCCGGCCTTCCAGTTTTTTCCTCGACGGATTTGTCCGCCCTCTTTACAATGGGGACTTCGGGCGCATGGGATACGAACCAAAAGGCATGGGGCAGAGAGCCGGCGTACTTCTCGCGGTTTTCATCCTGACAGGTGGCCTTCTCGGCTGCGGGCGCACCACCACACGCCCGGTGGGGACGCAGGTTGTTGTCCTGGGATTTGATGGCGCCGACCCGGACCTGATTACGAAATGGGCCGACAAGCTGCCCCACCTTTCGCGGCTCGCCCAGACCGGCGAGTTCCGCACTCTGGGAACAACCAACCCGCCCGAATCCCCCGTGGCCTGGGCCTCGTTCGCAACCGGTTTGAACCCCGGCGGCACGGGCATCTTTGACTTCCTGAAACGCGACCCGCAAACCTATTTGCCCCAGCTAGCCCTGGTCTCGCGAGAGAAGCCGGAATTCCTTTTCGGCCTGATTCCCATCAAGCCGCCGAAAGTGACGAATGAGCGCAGCGGGATCCCTTTCTACAAGGCCGTCGCGGACGCCGGCTACAAGACCACAGTCATTCGCATGCCGCTGGAATTTCCGCCTACTCCGATTCCGGGAGGAAAGCTTCTTGCCGGTCTGAGCGTTCCGGACGTGCGAGGAACCTGGGGGACGTTTTTCTACTTTGGTTCGGAGCTCACACAGTGGGACGTAGGAGACACCGAGTTCGGGGGCAAGCTGGTTCGGCTGGAGCTGAACGGTAACAAAGCATCCACCGAGGTCGAGGGCCCCGTTGATCCGACCGCTGAGTCGTACAAGCGCATATCCGTGGCTATCGATTTCACGGCCACGCCGGAGGGCAATGCGGTGACGATCCAATTGGCGGGGCGAAGTGAGACGGTAGCGGAGCGCCACTGGAGCGATTGGTACCGCGTCAAATTCCCGGTCACACCCTTTCTTTCGGTTCGGGCAATCTGCCGCTTCTACGTTCTCCAGGTTTCGCCAGACTTGCGCGTCTACATGATGCCCCTCAACCTCGATCCGGAATCTCCTGCACTCCCCGTTTCTTCTCCCGACGATTACTCCGCCGATCTGGTGAAGAAGCACGGACTATTCAAAACTCTCGGCTGGTGGCACGACACCTGGGCGCTGAACGAGGAGAAAATCGACGAAGGCGTGTTCATGGAGGATACGTTTCGGACCATGGACGAGCTGGCTGCCATCACCCTGGACGAGCTGAAGAACGACCCGCCCAGCTTGCTGGTTTCCATCTTCACTGCCACGGATAGCGTTTCTCATATGTTCTACCGCCTCATCGACCCCCAGCACCCGCGCTACGACCCGGACTTGGCGGATCAGTACGGCGATTCGATCCAAAAGACCTATGAACGCATGGACCGAATTGTGGGAGACGTTCTTGCCGCGATGAAGCCGGGCGGCACATTGATCATCGTCTCCGACCACGGTTTCCATACTTGGCGAAAAGGCTTCAACACGAACACCTGGCTTGTGGAGAACGGCTACATGGCCTTAAAGACGCCCGGGGCGGAAGAGAAGACCTACAACCTGGACCAGCTCTTCGGCCAGGGCAGCTTCTTCCCCAATGTCGACTGGAGCCGCACCAAAGCCTATGCGCTCGGCTTGGGGCAGATCTACTTGAACCTGCGCGGTCGTGAGAAAAACGGCATCGTCGAGCACGGACCGGAAAGCGATCGGCTGCTTGAGGAGATGCGGCAGAAACTCGAGGCAGTCAAAGACCCCGACACCGGGGAATCAGTCATTCAGAATGTTTACTTTGGCCGGGAGGTTTTCCATGGCCCCCGGATGACCGATGCGCCGGACCTTCAGGTGGATTTTCGCTCCGGCTATCGGACGTCCTGGCAGACATCTCTGGGGGCCATTCCCTCGGGGATTGTGGTGGCGAACATGAAGAAGTGGAGCGGCGACCATTGTGCTTCCGACCCCAGCGATACGGGCGGCATCTTCTTCTCCAATCGCCCCCTCCAAAAAGCTGCCGAATTAACTTCCCCTGACCCGAGTATCCTCGACATCGCTCCCACAGTTCTCAAATTGCTGAGCGTCAAACCTCCAACAAAGCTCGACGGCCGGGCGTGGGAATTCACGCGCTAACGGGTGGCCGGGCCTTCTCGCAGGGTCAAAAACTGGCAGTACATCGTAACGAGGGACAGTCACCACACACTCTCTCGAACGTGGCTCCCTTCACTTAAGGCCCGAGGCCTGACCCTACAGGGATTCCTGTTTTTGGAATTCGTCTATACGACAAATAGTAGCGGCCGACCGTCAGCACTAGCCTTGTCCTTTTTGTCATTGAATCTCAATAAGCTACAGCCCTGTCAGAATCTCCAAATCTGGCCCTCATTTTGCTAGCTTTACACCCTACTCTCAGAGCAGGACCGATAACGCGTCTGATCCCCCTCCTGGGGGAACGTAGTTTTGGCGGGTTTCTTCCGCTGGAATCCTCGGATGGCGGATTAATAATCCGCTTTGGCGGTGAGCTGATGCTTTCTTTTTCATTCGCCAGTGTTTTTCAGCCCTTTCCGCGTACCTTCTTCGGATTGCCTGAGAATTAGTACGTCCTGAATCTGCTTGATAGGGGGAGTATATGTTGAGGATTTCTCGACACCAAGTGCTAGGTTGCTTGCTGGGCCTCGCGTGGTCCATTGTGCTCGGAGCGTCAGGGCTTTTCGGGCAGGGGACTACGAGCACGATCACGGGAGTGGTGACAGATTCCACGGGAGCTGTGATACCGGGGGCCACGGTCACGATTCTCAATCAGCGGACGGGCGTGGACTTCCATCTTGAAACCAACAGCGCCGGGGTCTACTCGATCACCTCGCTGATTCCCGGCCTCTACACGGTTACCGTTTCGCACAAGGGATTCCAAACGTACGCGAACCGAGACTTGACACTGACCGTGAACGAGGTTCTGCGAATCGACGTCCAGATGGAGGTGGGCGCGGAAACGCAAACCATTACGGTTGAGGCGGCCGCACCCCTGGTCAACACCGAAGAGGGCCGTCTCTCGGGCGTTGTCTCGTCCAGCCAGGTCCAGAACATGCCCCTCAACGGGCGCAATATCTATCAGTTGATGCAGCTCGTTCCCGGCGCCGTCAACTCCACCGGAGTTAACCTGGAAATTGACACCGGTGGGGTTACGACGAATATCAACGGCGCCCGTGCAGATTTCAACGGCTTTTTCCTGGATGGGGTATCCAACAAAGGTCTGGACGGCAACACCGATGCCCAGCCCGCCCCGGACTTTGTCCAGGAATTTCGCATCATGACCAATAACTACTCGGCCCAATACGGGAACACCGCCGGGTCGGTTACTGACGTGAGCATCAAATCCGGAACGAACGATTTCCACGGCGATGTCTGGGAATATTTCCGCAACGACAAGCTGAACGCCCGCAACTTCTTCGACGGCGACAAGAAACAGCTTTGGCGGCAGAACCAGTTCGGATTTGACATCGGCGGGCCCATCAAGAAGGACAAGCTTTTTTTCTTCGGCGGATACGAAGGCCAGCGGTTCCGCACCGAGGCGGTCTCACTGGAAACCATTGAGAGCCCGGAGTGGCGGCAGGCGGTTCAGGCCGCTCTGCCCAACTCGACGGCGGCTTTGCTTTACAGGGACTTCCCCGGCCCTGTTCCCACGCAAGAGATCCTCACCGTGGACGACTTCGTCGTCGGCCAGGCGGTGGATTATTACGGCGTGGACGTCGGGGACTACTATGGGACGGACGCCATCGGCAACGACGCCGGATTGATCAACAGCTACTATCTGGCTTACACGGATCCCTGCTTCCTGAACTACTGGAATGGTGTGGGAATTGAGGCTTTCAGTGGCGGCCCCGCTTGGGGAAGCCCTGAAGTCACAGCCAACAAATTTGCGTCTATGTTCGGGGTCACTGCCGAAGAGCAGGCGCAGATTCAGACGAACATCAACACCGTGGACGGCTGTGCCGGCATGACGGCTCCGGGAGTTCAGGCGGGCGCCATCGGCCGGTCGGTGGGAATGCTGGGACTTGCCAACACCAAATTCCCCACGCGCTCCCAAGGCGTGTTTTACAACGGCGACCAATTTGTAGGCCGCATTGATTACCAGGGCGACAAAAACCGTATTTTTGGGCGCGCCTTCCATTCTTTACAGAAGGAGCCCAACCTCGATACGGGGATCACTTCGTCCGTGCGTGGTTCCGTCGTCGAATCCACCAGATCCTACCCGAACATCGCCTTTGGATTCGTGCGAAGCCTTTCGCCAACTATTGTCAACGAATTCCGGGCGGGCTATACCCGGGGCCAGCTCAGTGCGGCGCCCGCTGCCTCTGAATTCGGCGTCCCGAACGCCTTGTTTGATACCGGCGAGGTGACGTTCGGCGCATACAATGGTTACCCGCAGTTCTTCATCGAGAATGTCTACAACTATTCGGACATGGTGGGGATCGTAGCGGGGAAACACTCGCTCAAATTCGGCGCGGAGGTCAAGCGCAACCTGGAGAACAGCGAATTCAACGTCGGTCGTCCGAGCTACTACTTCTTCGACATCGCCTACTTCGCGGCCGACCTGCCGTACTGGGAGTTCGCCGGAATCAACCCCGAATTATTTTCGGGCGGGTCCACGCACTTGGATACGAACATCCGTGCCTGGCGCAACACAGAGCTCGGGTTTTACGTTCAGGACGACTGGAAAGTGAGCAAGAATCTAACGCTTAACTTCGGGCTCCGTTGGGACTATTTTGGCCCCCACACCGAGAAGTACGGCGCCGTCACCCAATTTGTGTTCGGGCCGGGCGCAACCGCGGAGGAGAGGTTGGCGAGTCTCAATTGCCAGGTTCAAGTCAGCGGAAACTGCGTGGTCCCGGAGGGCGATACGCAGACGCCGAACGGCGGATTCATGGCCGCTGACCGGCTGTTTGAGCCTGACAAGAACAACTTCTCTCCCCGCTTCGGGTTTGCCTGGGATCCCTTCGGAAACGGCAGGACCGCGATTCGCGGTGGGTTTGGTGTGGTCTACAACAGCACCATCTTCAATCCACTTTCCAACTCGCGGTGGAACCCCCCGTACTACTCGTTCAGTTGGCTATGTCCGATTTGCGGGATTCCGGGATTGCCGGTCTACGGCCCTACCAATGCCGACGGCACTCCCAACACCACTGCGACACCGACTTACGGGGGTGCGCCGGACAACCCGGGCCAAGGACCGGAACAAGCAGGTTTCGCCGGCAACCTCCTGGGTTGGTATCCCACCAATCCTCTCTTGTCCGGGCTGACCGGGATTCCGGATCCCGCCGGTTTCCGGACGCCCTACATGGAGAACGGGTTCTTTGGGATCCAACGCGAGCTTACCCCGACAACGGTCCTGGAGGTAAATTGGGTGGGGACGTTTGGCAAGAAGCTCTATTGGGCGGAGAATCCCAATCGCGTCATCGACGGCGAGTCACGAGCAAGTGTGATCAATCCCTGCACCGGCGAGGACGCCGCCCCGACTCCACTTCTTAACCCCTGCTTCGGGGCTTTGCGCACCTGGAAGAACAGTGTCAACTCAAACTACAACGCCCTCCAGGTTCAATTGAACCGCAAGATGAGCGGCGGCTTGGCTTTCACGACGGCTTATACCTGGAGCCATTCGCTCGACTTCCGCTCGGATTGGCACGGCTTGAGCAGCGGAGGCAGCGCCAATTGGGCCAATGCCAACGGAAGCTCGGGGTACTCGCTCGACCCGAACGCGATCTTTCTTGAGTACGGCAATTCCGGGTTCGATATCCGGCACCGCTTCACGAGCTCGATTGTCTGGGAGCTACCCTGGCTGAAATCCCAGCAGGGAGCGGCCGGAAAGGCCCTCGGCGGCTGGCAGACCAACTACATCCTCAGCCTCCAAAGCGGCTTCCCGTTTACCGTAGGGGCTCGCGACGATTACAACGGCGATGGGATTCCAAGCGACCGCCCGGATATCGCGAGCTTTGGAAACAGCTATGAATTTAGGAACGAGGATTTCCTGCTCGGCTCGGGTTCTGATGGCGGAAGCCTGATGCAGAGCCTGGCTGGCGACTTCCCTGCGCCGGAAGGGACCAGCGGGACTCTTGGCCGCAACACGTTCAGAGGCCCTGGAATCGCCACCGTGGATTTCTCTTTGTTCAAGAAGATTCCGGTCAGTGACCGTGTTGGTGTGCAATTTCGTGCTGAGTTCTTCAACCTCTTTAACCGCGTCAACCTCTATCAGCCGACCGCCAACTTGGCCAGCCGGAATTTCGGCTTGTCACGGCAGGCCTTCGATCCGCGCGTGATTCAGTTTGGATTGAGGTTGAGCTTCTAAGCTGACACTCGAAAACAGACCTGAGGGGGACGAGAAATCGCCCCCTTTTTGTTTCTGCTGTAGCGCCGCCGTCTCGGCGGCTGGAGCCGGCAGGATGCCGGCGCTACGCGACGACGGCGCTCACAGAGCGCCGCTACAGAAGCTACTCAAACCGGCTGCGGTGCTCCAGACGGTAGGGGAGCACCTTTATGGTGCTCCCGATGCCCCCGAATTCGGGAAGGCCGTAAAGGCCCTCCCCTACTCGAAGTGACGGCGGTACTGTTGGCAGAGGGGGGAGTTTTGTTGGCACAGCACCCGGAATTCGCGCTGCGCACTTGCTCGGTCGCCCGTCTTCAGATAGGCGAAGGCTAGGTTGAGCCGGGCCGCGAGATAATCGGGTTTCAGCTCCAGGGCTGTCCGGTAGAGCTCGAGGGCCTCAGTCGTCCGCCCCGTATTGAGGTAGGCCGTGCCCTGATAGTTGGCGAGGATGGGATCCTCGGTACCCAATTCGGCGGCGCGGGAAAGCGGGCCAACGGCCTCCGCGTAACGCTGCATCTCCACCAGTACAATGCCCAGCTCCTGATGTGAAGGTGCGTAGTTGGGTTTCTCCTCGATGGCCTTGGCAAAGTAGCGGCGGGCATCTTCAATCTTGCGTTCGCCGCGGGCGACCAAGCCCAGGCCGTGATAGGCGAGAAAGTTGTGGGGGTTCTCGTGGATGGCGAGTTCGAGCCACGGCCGGGCCCGCTCTCCTTTTCCCTGGGCGAGGAGCGCCCGGGACAGACCCATGATAGCCTGCACGAAAGATGAGTTGAGCTTCAGGCAGGCTAGGAATTGTTGCTCGGCCTCCGCCCAATTCGCACTACGCGCCGCGTTTTCGGCCAACATGAAAGGAATAACGTAAAGATGGGGTTCCTCCACCGCCACGGACTTGAGCAAGGCATTGGATTGATCCACTCGACCCGTAGAAGCCAGATCGGTCGCGCGCAGAATGGACTTGAAAACCTGCAGTCGGTCCTTGGGATCGGGGAGTGATTCGGCGACCGCTGCCCCCGCGGCGGGCGCGGAGTAGCCCACGTAGCCGAGCGACTTGAGCCTTTCGAGAGTTTCCGCTGAAAGCGGCGGGCCGGTCGAACGCTCCACGCGGCCCGAATACCGGCGCTCGAATTCGAGAAGCTGATTTCGCAATGCTGCGGCTTCAGCGCGCCGATGAAGGTAGAGGTTGTTCTTCTCGGTGGGATCCGCGCCGAGATCGTAGACTTCCGGCTTGGGTGCCTCAACGTAGCGCGATCGAAGCGCGGTGATCGAGCGCAGGGGGCTCCAGCCGAAGCTATTGAGTGGGTAGTAGGTCTCGCTATACACGGGCCGCTCGCCCGCCGCCCCCTTCCCTTGCATGAGTGACACCAAACTCGAGCCCTGAAACTGCCGGCTGATGGGGTCGCGGATTCGCGCCAGATCAAGGAGAGTGGGCGCAACGTCGACTGTCCCTACCGGCCTGGCAACCACGCGCCGAGAACCGTTTCCCTGCGGCAGTTTGAAAATCATCGGCACGTGAATCGTTGAGTTGTAAATGAAGAAGCCGTGTTCGTCTTCGCCGTGCTCGCCCAGCGACTCACCATGATCGCTCAAGAGAACGATCAGGGCGCGGTCGTAGATTCCCGTTTTGTGAAGATAAGCAAAGAGCCGGGCAAGCTGGCTGTCGGTGTAGGCGACCTCACCGTCGTAAAGCCGCCCCGCATACTGGCGGCGGAAAGGTTCGGGTGGGTTGTAATCGCTGTGCGGGTCGAACAGGTGCAACCAAACGAAAAAAGGGCGGGCACGATCGCTGCCTGAAGCGCGCGACTCGAACC
>Ga0326597_10006124_pt1 | contig 16549 bp, 14 predicted proteins | sample RVTome_12_FD_203789 | JGI IMG/M metagenome (GOLD analysis project Ga0326597, IMG submission 203789) | Soil microbial communities from uranium-contaminated site in the Upper Colorado River Basin, Wyoming, United States - RVT100D185 | ecosystem: Environmental > Terrestrial > Soil > Contaminated >...
GAGGTGGCGGGCGGGCGGGATTTCGAGAGCGGTCACGAGAAGGCGCTTGAGGCTCGCCGGGACTCCCTCCACCTGTTTCAAGTTTCCTTTCTCCAGAACCTCGGCAATCACCGGTCCTGCTGGGAGGCCGCTCTCGGCCAGCACCCCCTCCAGGACCGGAGTCGTCTCGGCGATGGTCTCCCCCGAAAGAACTCCATGCCTCCGAAAGGCGAGCGCGAACAGCGGCTCGATTCCGGGGCTGGTACCCGCGAGGATACTGAGGGTCCCCGTGGGAGCGATCGCGGTGCAGGTTGCGTTTCGTAAGCGAAGTCCGCGCGCCGCGAGGAGGCTCCCCTCCCACGCGGGAAACGTCCCGCGCGAATCGGCGAGCGCCGCCGAGGCTCGATGAGCTCTCTCCGCGATGAACTTCATGAGATCGGAGGCGGTTCGAGCGGCCTCATCGGAGTCGTAGGAGATTCCGAGCCGGACGAGCATCTCCGCGAACCCCATGACCCCGAGGCCGATCTTCCTCGTCGCCCTCGTGGCCCGCTCGATCGCTCCCACGGGATAGCGATTCACCTCGATTACATCGTCGAGGAACCGCACCGCTTGCTCTACGGTGCGGCCGAGCCGCTCCCAGTCGACCTCACGACTCCGGAGCATGTGGGACAGGTTCACCGAGCCGAGGTTGCACGATTCGTACGGAAGGAGAGGCACCTCGCCGCAGGGGTTGGCGGATTCGATGCGCCCCAGGTGAGGGACGGGATTCGCCCGCTCGATGGCATCGAGAAACAAAAGCCCCGGGTCCCCGCAATCGAAGGCGGCATCGACGATGGCGTCGAAGAGCTCACGCGCGCGAAGCCGGGACGCGACCTCGCCGGTCTTGGGATGAATGAGATCGTGGGGCCCATCGTCCCCGACCGCCTCGAAGAAACGGTCGGTAACGCCGACCGAGAGGTTGAAATTCCGGAAGCTCACGGAGTCGAGCTTGGCGCGAACGAACTCGAGAATGTCCGGGTGATCGACAGGGAGAACTCCGAGGTTCGCCCCGCGGCGCCGTCCTCCCTGTTTGATGTTCTCGGTGGCGCAGTCGAAGATCCGCATGAAGGACACCGGTCCCGAGGCTTCGCCGCCGGTCGAATGGACGATGTCGCTCTTGGGCCGAAGCTTGGAGAAGGAGAAGCCCGTCCCGCCGCCGGTGCGCTGCACCAGAGCCATCTGTTTCAGTGTCTCGAAAATGCCCTCCATGTCGTCTTCCACCGGGAGGACGAAGCAGGCGCTCAACTGACCGAGCCCCGTCCCGGCATTCATCAAGGTGGGGCTATTGGGCAAAAAGTCGAGAGAGGTAAGCAGGCTATGGAAGCGCTCTTCCCATGGAGCGACGTCCGCCCCATTCCCGAAAGCGAGCTCGGCCTCGGCGACGCCGCGCGCGACCCGCGCGAAGAGGTCCTCGGGTGACTCGACGATCTCGCGATGGTCTCCGCGCCTGAGGTAGCGCGCTTCGAGTACGTGCCGCGCGTTTTCCGTGAGGCGCAGCGCAGACATTTTCCCCGATAAACCCAGTCAGTGCGTCATGGGTGGTACGAACTCGTAGCGCGAGTGCAGAAACGCGACCAGATCGACGAGCTGGCGCACCGTCATGACGTCGCTGTAGTCCGCCATTCGCGAGATACCGCCGCTCTTGATGTTCTCTTTGGGGTAGCCCCGCGCCAGTTTGTGTGAGGGGTTGATGATGGAGGTCACGAACCTGCCGTCCGTCGGTTGATAGTCGACGGTTCCTCCGAGAGCCACCGGCACCGGGGGTTCCGCCACCGGCCCCGGCAGATCCAGCCCCCTGACCTGGTGGCAGGCATTGCACTGAAGCTCGAGGAACGCCCCCTGGCCCGCTTGCACATCACCCTCCGGCAGACGGAAGCCGCTTGGGGATTTTTCCGGCGGCGCGCAGAATGAAAGACAAAACGCCGCGACGCCGACCGCGGGAATCGCTTTCCGGTTCATCGCTTACCTCCTGTCATATCCGGTACGATGCGCCCGACAGGGGCCGCTCGCTCTTCTCGATGGGGGCGCTGCTCAGGGAGTCGATCTCTTTGAGCTCGAGCACGAGCGCCTCGGGGAATGCCGCGGGGCGTTCCAGCGCTCTCAGAGTTTCGAGAATCCGCTCCGGCCTCCCCCAATCGCTCCACCAAACGCCGTTCATTTCGAGGACTCTCAGCCGGTCCGAAGCTCGTTGGAGCAAGTCGGAAGAGAAATCCCGCGCCGGGAGGGTTCGGTAGATGTCCTCGAGCACGGCGTCGTCGCAACCGGCTCGCAGAGCCTCCCAGAGCCGCACGAACGCCGGCATGATCTCGGGAAGGCATCGCCAGCCAAGCGCCCAGAGCGCGTCCACCTTGCTGGCCACGATCAGAGTGTTCCAGAGAGCGCCCTTGCGCAGCGCCTGCTCGGCGAGACGCTGGGAAGGCTTTTCCAGGAACGCTTCGACCCGCCGCGTGGGTCCGTTCGGTTCACCCGGCGACGGCACGATCCAACCGTAATCCAGCTCCAAGGTGCTCGGTCGGACACCGAGCAAAACGGGCCCGTCCGGATGCCGCTGGGCGTTCCGCACCGCGTTTCGAACCACGTTCAAGAAAGCGCTCTCCGGGTAGACGAAATGATCCGACGGGTAAATCACGACCGTGGCATTCGGGTCGCGTACGCGCACATACGTCAGGGCGAGAAACACACCCGGGGCGGTCCCGCGGTTCTTGGGCTGGAGGATGACGCGGCCCTCTCCCCTCCCCGCCAGTTGCTCGAGAAGGTGTCCTCGGTGCTCGCGCGCAGCGACCACCACTCGGCGCTCCGGGCTCGAGAGCGCGTCCGCCCGATCGACGGTGTGCTGGAATAGCGAACGGGTCCCCACGAACACACAATACTGCTTGGGCTTGTGATAACCGAGCCACTCCTCGACGTAAGCCCGGGTTCGCTCACCTTCTCCGCCGGCAAGGACGATCGACCACAAGCGACCCGAATCAGTACTCATGCGCCCTCCTAGCAGACCTTCGCAGGCTCGAGAACAACCTTCATGCAAACAAGAAACGTGCCAGCATACCTTCTGAAATTGCCGCGGTTTGAGAACGATCGAACCGCGGCCTCCAGGGCGGCTGCGGCATCTCGCCCAGCGGAGTCTCCGCAGTGGGTGGTTTCAACCAGACGAAGTGGAGGAAGGGCTCACAAGAATGGCTTCTTTCGCCGAGCCGAATGATGGAGAATGACGACGATGCCGCTTGCTAGAATCCTGGTACCCACCGATTTCTCGGATGCCGCCGGCCGCGCGTTGGAGCAGGCCCTTGCTCTCGCCCGTCCGGGAGGTGTCGAAATCGTCCTTCTCCACAGTCTTCCGCCAGTGATTCCAACGCTCTCGCCGATGGGAGAGACGGGTTTCGCGGGATTGGTCGAGATGGGGCGTTTACTGGACGACTACACTCGAGAGCTCCGGGAAGACGCCTCGCGGAAGCTCGAAGACCTGAGAGCGAAAGCCCCGAAGGAGGTCAAGGTCGAGACCGCCCTCGAGGAGAACCTCGAGCCCCACGAGGCCATCCTGCGCAAAGCTCGAAGCTGGAACGCGGACCTCATTGCGATGGGAACTCACGGCCGCGAAGGGCTCGATAAGCTCCTCATGGGAAGTGTCGCCTCGAGGGTCCTTCACCGCTCCGACCGGCATCTGATGCTCCTTCGGTCCGATTCGATCCTGTTCGCCTCGGGAAAGGATGCCGGCTCGATTCTCGTTCCCGTCGATTTCAGCGATCATTCTCATCGCGCGCTCGCTCTCGCCCGATATCTCTCGTCCCGCCACGGCGCCTCCCTCCACCTTCTCCACGTCGTCGAGCTTCTCCATACTCCGCTCAAGCCCGGAGGACTTTCGAGCCGATTGGAGGAGACTCCCGGCCTCCGCGAGAAGTACCTCGAGGCCCTTCGCGACATGCTCGGCGAGACGCCGGGTGAGGTCACGGTCGCGGACGGCTCGCCCGCAGGGGGGATTCTCTGGTGGCGGGAGAAGCTCGGCGCCCGGCTCGTGGTGATGGGAAGCCGCGGCATAACCGGTCTCGAGAGACTCCTCGTCGGGAGCGTCGCGGAGACCGTGGCCCGCTTCTGCGAGGTTCCCGTGGTCGTCGTGAAGTAGCGTCCTCACGGACGCCTCACCTTGGAGGCGATCCGGTCCTGGTAGCGCTGCAGCTCCTCGCTCACCTCCACCGGGTAGAGAGGCGTTGCCGGCGAGAGGGCTCTGAGCCGCGCGGGAAGGAGCGCTATCTCCCGCGCTCGGTTCTCGCGGATTGCCTCGAGGCTTTCGACGTGCGCGGGGAGCCTTTTTCCCGCCTCCATCACCTTTTTCATCAATGGACGACCGGTAAGGGCCTCGTCGTGCCGCGCCAGAACGTCGCGCACCGCCTCGCCCCTCTCCTCGATTCGAAAGACCTGTTTGCGCCCCGGCAGAATCTTCTTGCCGGTTGCGAGCTTGAGCCGCCCCCGACCTGCGTAGGCCGTCGCCTTGTACGCCATGTCGAGCGCAGGCGCGTCCTCCGAGACGCCCATCTTCGTGCCCACCCCGAACCCGTCGATCGAAGGCGCCTCTTTCACCAGCCGCGCGATCTCGTGCTCGTCAAGACCGCCGCTCGCGAAGATCGTAAGTCGGCCGAGACCGGCCTCGTCGAGGACGGCCCGGCTCCGCCGCGCGAGATCGGCGAGATCGCCGGAGTCGAGACGAATGCCTCCGACTCGAAACCCATTCCCGAGCTCTCTCGAAAGCCGGATGACGTTCTGGACTCCCTCGAGCGTGTCGTAGGTGTCGACGAGGAGGATCGTCTCGGGATAGAGATCCGAGAACCTCCGAAAGGCCTCGATCTCGCTCTCATGAGCCTGGATGTAGCTATGGGCCATGGTGCCGGCGATCGGGATCCCATAGACCTGGCCCGCGAGAACGTTGCTCGTCGCGGAGACTCCGGCGATGTGAAACGCGCGAGCCGACTTGAGCCCCGCGTCGGCCCCGTGCATCCGGCGAAGTCCGAAGTCGACGACGCTCCGGCCCTGGGCCGCGGTGACCACCCGGCTCGCCTTCGAGGCGACGACCGTCTGAAAATGGACCTGGTTCATCAGGAAGCTCTCGGCGATCTGAGCTTCGGGAAGGCTCGCCACCACCTCCAGGAGGGGCTCGTGACCGAACAGGGGGGTTCCCTCGGGGACGGCGTAAACGCTTCCCCGGAAACGAAGGTTCTCGAGCCAGCCGAGAAACTCGTTCGAAAAATACGGGAGGGTGCCGAGGTAGTCGAGCGACTCTCGGGAGAACCGGAGGTCCTCGAGGAACCGGAGCGCGTCGTCGAGGCCGCAGGCGAGAAGATAGTTCCGCTCTTCGGGCAGTCTGCGCACGAAGAGGCTGAATACGGCCTCGTCGTTCATGCCCTCGCGCCAGTAGGCGTGGAGCATGGTGAGCTCGTAAAGGTCGGTCAGAAGCGCAACGTTCTCTCGGCTTACCCAGTTCACCCGAACGAAGCATAAGAAACTTGACGTCAGTCCGGCAAACGAAGGCCGGAGCGGGTCGTCCCTTCCTTGACGCGACTCGCCGACTCGCCGACAATCATCGCGGCATCTGAATCGAGACTCGAGGTAAGTCGATGGCGGAATTCAAACCCGACCGGGCCACGCAGCGCGGTATCCACCTCTTCACCATCGCCGGCATCCGCATCATCATCGACTATTCGTGGTTCGTGATCTTCTTCCTCGTCGCCCTGAGCCTCTCCGCAGGCTATCTTCCGCAGGAGCATCCGGGGGCGAGTGCTTTGGCTTACTGGGTAGCGGGGCTCGTCGCGACCATCAGCTTCTTCCTTTCGATCCTCTTCCACGAGCTCGCCCATTCTCTGATCGCCCTGCGCTCGGGCATCCAGATCCCGAGCATCACCCTCTTCCTCTTCGGGGGAGTCTCCCGCCTGTCGGAAGAAGCCAAAAACCCGAAGACGGAGCTTACGATTGCCGTCGTTGGCCCCCTCAGCAGCTTCGCTCTCGCTCTCCTGTTCTGGCTCGCGGGAGAGAAGCTCGAAGGCGTGATTCACCCTCTGGCCCAGGCGGTGGTCGAGTACCTTTCCTTCATCAACCTCGCTCTCGGCATCTTCAACCTCATCCCTGGCTTTCCACTCGACGGCGGGAGGGTGCTCCGAGCCATCGTGTGGTGGCGCACCGGCTCGATCGATCGCGCCACGCGCCTGGTCACGGACCTGGGGAAGGGCTTCGCGGTGACGCTCATGTTCCTCGGCGCCATGCTCATCTTCCGAGGAGCTCTTCTCGGCGGGATCTGGCTCATCTTCATCGGTATGTTCTTGAGAGGATCGGCGGCGCAGGGATACGAGCAGATGTCCCTCATGCGCATCCTGGAGTCGGTGAAGGTGGGCGACGTGATGATCCAGGCGCCTTTGACCGTGTCCCCGGACCTGACTCTGAGCGATCTGCTGAATCGCTATTTCCTGCGCTACGGCTATCGAGGGTTCCCGGTGGAGGAGGGGGGGAGCTCCGTCGGATTGATCTCGATCGCCGACCTCGCGGGCCTGCCGGAGTCCGAGCTCGCCGCGCGCACGGTGCGCGATCGCATGCGACCCCTCGACGCTTCTCGCGTCATCTCGAAGGAGGCTCCTCTTCTGGAAGCCCTGGAGAGGCTCTCACCGCCGAACGTGGGGCGGCTGCTCGTCCTCGAGGACGGCAGGCTTTCGGGGATGATCACCAAGACCGGGCTCCTGCGTCTTCTCGAGATCCATCAGATCTTGAAGCGCTGATTCGAGTCGAGGGGAGCCGAGGCATCGATCACGGCACGTGCCGTTCGCCGCTGGCGAGCGCTCGACAAAAGGCGGGCAGGTTCTCCAGCTCGTCGTGGATGATGGCCTGGGTGGAGCCCTCGATGTCGCTCGGCACGGCGCCGGGGGCGAGATGCGCCAGCAAGAAAATCTGCTGCGGCCGATCGAGGGGCTGTCCGATCTGGCTGCATAGCCACACCGTGACCTCTTCGAGCGCCGGGAGACTCGCGACCAGCCTGTCGGCCAGCGCGAAGGCGAGCATCCCATGGATCTTTCCCACGTGTCCGATCGGGTTCTTGCCGGCTATCGCTTCAGAGCCGGCGGGCCGGCTGAACGAGATGAGCCCGTTTCCACGGTTGCCACGGCCGACCTCACCTGAATCCGCACTCTCTGCGGATATGCCCAGTACCGACGCATAGATCCCCGCGAGCCCCGCGCCGGGTCGATCCGTGGCATTGACCGTCAACGACACCTCGTCGATCGTCCCCAGCTGCGAACGCAGGTGTGAGAGGACGGCCCCGCGCACTCGCTCCTTGCGTTCGAAATAGTCTCGTTCGCCGGCGAGGAATCGGTCGAGCAGCGGCATGGCCATCGTCACCTGCAGACTCCGCCCCGTTCGCACCCCCATCACTTTCACGTCCTCGCCCGTTTCCAGGAACGAGGCCTTGAAGCCCGCGGAGTTCGCGAAACGCTCGGTCTCGAGGACCAGCCGCTCCGTTTCGGTCATGGGCGCGTAGCCGACGGCCGCCGATGTGTCGTTCGAGACCACGTCCTCGGCGTACAAACCCGCCAGCTCCGGCGCTCCCGGCTTCATGGCGACGTCGTACGAGACGTGCGCTACTGGATCCACATGTCGAAGGTGACTGCGAATCCACTCTCGTGCCGTCTCGACGGCAATGCCGGCGACATCCAGACTCGCGCCGTTCCAGGTCAAAGTCGCGCGGTCACCCATGATGAGGCGCATCGGCTCGACGACCGAGCCTCCGCCCCACCGATGGTTCACGTCGCCGGCGACCAGAAGGGCCTTGTCACAGTTGAAGTGTCGCACGGCGCCGGTTCGTTCCACGTACATGCGCACAAGGGACTGCGCCACCTGCTCCATGATGGTGTCGCACAGCGTGTCGGGATGGCCAAGGCCCTTGCGCTCGACGATCTCCACCTCGTGCTCGCTGGTCTTCGGCCCGGCGGCGCGTTGAAGGACGGGATGCGCCATCATCGATCGCCGGTCTGAGGGATCACGCGAACCGGCGAAGGTAGAAGACATGGTCCCGGTAGGCAGTAAACGCAGGAGTAGGAACAGGTCTTTACGGGCACGTTGCCAATCCCGAGACTGCGTCCAAGACGGCGCGAGGGCACTGGCCCGAAGATTGTCAATGCGGAGCTCACGGGGGTCTGGTCGTGTGAAGCCTGCTTCATCGTGGAAGCTACCCTTGCAAAAGACGATCCGCTCCGCCTGGTCACGTCGAGACGTGCGGGAAGCCAACATACACTTTGGTGTCGTCACCGTCAAAAGCGCTGAGCGATGGAGAGGGCGGACCCTCGGCGCGAGGACGTCCGCGCAGACTCCCAAGGACCGGGCCCTCGACCTCGTGAGCCACGGATTCCTCTGGAAGAGTCGATACCAGTACATCATGGGAGGCAAAGTCCGTTTGCTCTTGTTCTGGGTGGGGAAGGACGATGTCGGAGGCGGATACATCCTTCTGGGTCAGGGATCCGAGGACCCGAGCCTCGAGGCGGTCAAGCTCGTTTTCGGCTCGGCGCCGGAGAAAGCTCCCCGACAGATCAACCTCCTTCACACTGCTCGTGGGAACTTCCGGGCCATGGCGTGGGGTTCCGGTTCGCGTCGTGTACCGGCCTAGCTGGTGGATCCAGATCTTCCTCAATCTCGAATCGATCGCGGCCGAGGCCACTACTTCTCCGCCGCCAGCGGTCCCGCGGTGACTTGGTCGAGACGGGGCTCGCCCACCAAACGGGCGATCCGCTCGGCCGATTCTTCTCTCAATCGCACCAGATCGGATAGGGCGCTCGTGGGAGCAACGAGCGGAGCCTCCACCACCAGCTCGAGATCGGTCCTGCGCAGCAACACTCCGTTCGGAAGCCAGCGGCGCGTGCCGACGAGCGCCACCGGGACGACCGGGCGTCCCGTCTCCGCGGCGAGCTTGAACGCCCCGAGCCGAAAAGGCAACAGTCCGGCGGTTCGAGCAAACGTACCCTCCGGAAAGAAGAAGAGCGACCGCTGCCGCCCCAACACCTGGCGGAGCCGCTCCGCGCTCGCCGCGCTCTCTTTGGGATCAAGCCGCTCGACCGGCACAGGTTCCAGGCGCCGGATGATGGGGCCCAGGACCGGCCAGCCCATCGCCTCGCGCTTCACCACGAAGGCATAATCGCGGGGTAATGCGGCAATCACCAGCAACGGATCGAGATAGCTCGCGTGGTTGGCTACGAAAACGAGAGGACCCGGTGAGACCTCCTGGAGATGCTCGAGGCCGCGCACACGCAAACGGCAGCCGGTGGCCAGGAGCCAGACGCGAACGGCGAGACGCGTTGCCGCCGTCATCGCGCGCCTCGAGGGAATGATGAGCGCCATCGACCAGAGGGGCAGGACGCCCAGCGCGGCGGTCGCGAGCGCATAGAGGCCGTAGGCCCACCTTCCCGCGACGGCGAGCGTTCGCCCCAGTGCCACGGCTGCTTCGGCACCTGCGATCTTCAGAAGCATGGCCCGCCCCGTTCTCACGCCACCGAGCTCTCCTTTCGAGTAGAGGGCGCGGCAATCCGATCGGCGGAGCTTCCCACTCGAGGTCTTTGGCACCGTGCGAGGTGGAACGAGAAGAACCTCATCCGCAGGGGCTTCGAAGACCTCGGCGAGCCGCGTCTTGATCTGGTGAGCGATCCGTTGCCTCTCTTCCTCGGCCTCCTGCCTGGTCTCGGCCACGACCACGAGCTTTTCGGTACCCAGATCGGGATCGCTGACTCCGAACGCCGCGACACAGCCGCGCCGAACCCCGTGCACATCGGAGACCAGCTCCTCGATCTCTTGCGGATAAAGGTTGCGGCCGGCGCGAATGATCATGTCTTTACTTCGGCCGGTGACGAAGACCTCCCCATCCGCAAGGTATCCCCGATCCCCGCTTGCCATCCAGCCATCCGCTCTGCTGGCTGCCCGAGTCGCCTCCGGGTTTCGGTAATAGCCGAGCATGGTCGAAGGGCCCCGAAACTCGAGGTTGCCTTCCCTCGTCTCCGGCAAGGCCTTGCCCTCGGCGTCCGTGACCCGAACCTCATGCCCCGACAACGGGCGGCCGCATGACACCAGGCGGAGCGGCATCTTCTCGTCGGGTCCCGCCGTCACCGCTCTGCCTTCCGCCTCGAGCAAGAGCCGCGAGACGGACTGAATGCGCGGTCCGCCTCCGAGAGGTGGCATGGCAACGGCCAGTGACGATTCCGCGAGCCCATAGACGGGCAACATCGCCTCGGCCCGGAATCCATGAGGTCGGAAGCGACGGGTGAAGCGCTCGATGGTGGCGGCGGAGACTTGCTCCGCTCCGTTGAGAGCGGCGCGCCAGCTCCCCAGATCGAGTCCTTCCAGAGACTTGTCGGGAATCTTTCTCACGCAAAGCTCGTAGCCGAAGTTGGGCGCCGCCGAAACCGTTGCCCTCTTGGCATGGATGGCCCACAACCAGCGCTCGGGCCGGCTCAGGAACGAGAGCGGGGACATGATGGCGACGGGCACCCCGAAGTAAAGAGGCGCAAGCCAGCAGCCGATCAATCCCATGTCATGGTAGAGAGGAAGCCAGCTCACCGCCACGTCCGTCGGCTCGATTTCCAGGGCGCGGCCAATGGCCCGTATGTTCGCGAGCAAGTGGCGGTGAGCGAGGAGAACGCCTTTGGGAGCGCCGGTGCTTCCCGAGGTGTACTGAATGAGGGCGGGAGAGTCCGGCTCCGCCTCGATGTCCGGCGCGCGAGCCGCTTTCGACACGAGCTCCTCCACGGTCGTCACCTGTCGGAGCGAAGGCACTCGCGGGCGCAGCACTCGCGCCACGGACAGACCCGACCGGACGGTCACGAAGGTGCGGACGGCGGCGTTCAACAGGATGTTGACTTGGCGAGCGGCATAGTCTTCGATGCGGTCGAAGCTGAAGAGAGCATGAGTTCTCTCCCTACTTGAATCCGCGCGTCATTCCGCCGGGCCAGGAACCGGATCTTATAGAAACTCGGCGCGCGGCGAAAGCCCCCGAAAGAGAAAACCGAGCCGTGAGGCGAAGGCCGCCCGTTGGTATCCCCGGATGGCGCGCCTCTGAGAGCTCAGGGTTCACCCTTTTCTACTCTCCGGTAGACTCCCGAGCGAGCGATCCAAGGTTCGAAGTCTCCCGAAAGCGGCGACTCCCGAGCGCCGACGACGAGAGCTCCGCCGGGAACGATGCCGTCGGCGAGCTTCGACTGCATCTCCCGCTGGAGAGGTGGCTCGAAGTAGGTAAAGACCAGGTTTCGGCAAAGGACCATATCGAACCATCCCTCGGGACGCTCCTCGCGGACGTCCTGGAGCCGGAAATCCACACCACCCTGGAAGCGCTCGTCGAGGCAGAACTTCCCTCCCGCCACAGAGAAAGCTCGTTCCCTCCAGGATTCAGGAAGGTCGTGAAGGCTCGACTCCAGATAACACGCGCGCCTCGCCCTCGCGAGAAGCAGGGGATCGGAGTCCGTCGCCACCACCGTCAGAGGAAATCCCGGGAACCGGTGCTCGAGCTCCAAGCGCCAGATCAAAAGGAGCGTGTAGGGCTCTTCACCCGAGGCGCAACCGGCGCTCCAGCATCGCAGCTCGGAGGCGCCCCGTGCCTGGGCCCGGCGGGCAAGCTCGGGGAGAACGACCGTCCGAAGAGCATCGAATACGTGCCGGTCACGATAGAAGCGCGAGATCGTGATGCGGCAGAACCCGTCCAGGACCCGCCATTCTTCCTCGTGTCGCGCGAGGTGAGCGCGGTACGCCTCCAAATTGGCACACCCCACCTCCTCCATCCGCCGGGCGATGCGCCGGCAGACTTGACGGCGGACCTTGCGAAACCCGGCCCACCGCATGCGCAGGCGTGGAAGAGCCCACTGCATGAATCGAACGCAGTCATCATCCACCACGGCGGACGGTCAGGATCTCTTTCGTGCCGTCGTCGCGGACGATCTCGATGCTGGGCAGAAAACCACCCTCTTCTTCAACGGCCCAAATTTCCTTCGGTTGGAAGACGAGATGGTCCATGTTCTCGAGAAGTGCCTCAAGGGCTTCGCTCTTCGGATCGTACGAAATCCCCAGCAGCTGGACCGCCGCTTCCGCCTCGACCTGATCGCCGAGCGCGGGAGAAAGTAGCTCGATGCGGGCTGTCTCCGGTCGATCGTCCCGCAAGTATCGCTTTGTGAATCGGTCGAAGTAAACCGGGCCAACCCTGCCGCGGCTGCTAATCGCAAGCAACGGTTCGCGTTTGTCTGCCTCGGCCCCGATGACCACGACCGAGCGAGCGTGAGATTTCATCCAGCGGTTGAGCCATTCGGCGCCAAACACCTCGAGCGGCCCGAAGCCCAACCACGTTGCCCATCGTCGGCAGGCGCGACACGATGGTGATCGAGCTCAACCTCGAAATTCCGCAGAAGAACAAGGAGTTCGAAAAAATCAGGCCGCTCGTTTCAAAGGACTGGCGACTTCGCTCTGAGCTGTTTCATGATCTCCCGGCAAAACGCCGGCAGGTCGGACGGCTGTCGAGACGTAACGAGGTTCCGATCCACCACAACCTCGTCGTCGACGTAGCGAGCGCCGGCGTCCCTCAGTTCCGCGGCGACGGTCTTGTAGCAAGTCGCCTGCCTTCCATCCATCACACCGGCGCTCACGAGGATCTGCGGGCCGTGACAGATGGCAGCGATGGGCTTGTCGGCGGCGTGGAAAGCCCGGACGATCCGCTGGAGCGCGGCGTCGTCCCTCAGTGCGGCCGGTGCTCGACCACCGGGTAGGACGAGGAGGTCGTAATCTCGAGGCTCCACTTCCGCGAGCGTCCTGTCCACTGGCTGGGAGTAGCCGTGCTTGCCCTGGATGCTCCCGGCGCGTGGGGACGCCACATCAACCGAGATGCCTTCCTCGCGAAGGCGGTACAAGGGTACGAGAAGCTCGGTGTCCTCGAAGTCATCGGCACTCACGATTAAGGCTCTCATCTTGGGCTCGCCTGAACGCACCATACTAATCCCACGCGCTTCGTTCGGGAACGAGGCACATCCCTGGTTCCCGAGGATTCGTCCCGGGCGCGATCGGGAAGGCGCTTCAGCATGTCGAGCCGCGGCGGCGGGCAAGCTCCACCTCTCGTCGCGCCTGAGTGAGTCGGAATCGTCTCCACTGCGGCGGAGCGAGCGAGAAGGCTCATCCCAGTCCGAGAAACTCGTGCATAAAGCCGAGGTGCTCGACACCTTCGTCAACCGGAATTTGTCAGCGGTGACGGTGGAGTTCCATTGCCAGATCTTCGATCCTCCTTGCGCGTTGAGGATCTTGGGCCGCTTGTCCGTCAACGCCGACGGCGAGATCATCGGGGCGGAGAATTTCGTCGATCCGCGAGACGTCACCGACCCGGGACGGCGGGGCAGTCAGTCCTGATTGCCGTCGTCGAGCCGGGCGTTACCGGTGGAAGGACACGTGGGTGGATTGAATCCGCTCGCGCCAGGTCGATAGAATAGCGCCGATGTCGCTTTCGCCGGAGGCGCGGCTCGTACGGGGTTCTCGCTCTTCTCGGGAAGGGAGGAAGGGTGAGGTCTACCGAGCCCTGGACCAAAAGCTCGGCCATGAAGTCGCCCTGAAGCTCCTCCCCGAGGAGTTCTCCAGATACGGCGAACGGCTTTTTCGCTTCACCACCCGGCAATCATTGGGAACATGCTGTCATTGACCCAATCCCTTCACCACGCCGCGCGGCGTCTCATCTACGCTCGCGGCCTTGCCTTGGCGGCGATCCTGACACTCGCGCTCGGGCTCGCTGCGACCACGACCGTCTTCACCGTCGTCAACGCCGTGCTTCTGCGTCCGCTCCCCTATCCCATGCCTGACCGGCTCGTCTCGTTGTCGCACACGCTCGTCGTGGGCGGCAGCTTGCAAGTCGATCAGTCCGACGCCAGCATTCTGTTTTTTGGCCGCCACCATCGGGCCTTCACACACTTTGGCGGCTACCAGGTCACCGCCGCCGGGCTGGGTCCCGTGAGCGGCACCGATGCCGAGCGCGTGCCTGCGGGCCGCGTCACCGCCGATGCGTTCCCTGCCTTGGGGGTTTTGCCGCTCCGCGGCCGTCTCTTCACCGAGTCCGACGATCAACCGGATGCCGCGCCAGTCGTGGTGTTTGCCGAACGGCTGTGGCGGCGGAAGTATGGCGGGGAACCGGGTATCTTGAATCGCCAGCTCGAGATCGATGGCGTACCTCACGAGGTCATCGGCATTATGCCGGCTTCGGTTCGTTTTCCCGCATCGGACACGGAACTGTGGCTGCCCATGCGCCTGGATCCGACGAAGACGGACTCCGCCACGTTCGACTACCAGGCGGTCGCTCGGCTGCGCGAGGGCGTGTCCATTGACGAAGCAGCTTCCGATCTTCAGGCGCTCCTGCAGCAACTGCCAGACGAGTTCCCGGGGCGGCTGACGCGCGAGGCGATGGAACAGACACACATGCGCGTGTCGGTGCGTCCGCTCGCCGCGGTCGTCGTCGGAGACATCGGGCGCGTGTTGTGGGTGGTCCTCGGCGCCGCCGGCTTCGTGCTGGCCATCGCGTGCGCGAACGTCACGAACCTGTTTCTGGTGCTGGCCGAGGGTCAGAGGAACGCTCTCGCCCTGAAGCGAGTCCTCGGGGCTACGCCAATCGTCATCCTGATGGAGTTCCTGTGCGCGGGCTTACTCGTCTCGGCCTTCGCCGGCATTTTGGGTGTCATCATCGCCGCGGCTTCCGTCGAGGCATTAGGATCGATCGGCAGTGCTGCCGACATCCCGAGGTTGGCGGAAGTGAACATCGACGCGACGGTTCTCGGCGTCACGGGACTGATCACCCTATTCACCGCAGTGTTCGTCAGCGGGCTTCCCGCGTTGCGCTCCGGCGCTTCGTCTATGTCGTGGGTTTCGAGCCTGACGAGTCGCTCGGCGACGGCGAGCCGCGCGCGACACCGCGCGCGACATGCGCTCGTCGTTGCGCAGGTGGCGCTCGCGCTCATCCTGCTCGTGGGGTCGGGACTCATGGCGAGAAGCCTCTGGCGCCTTCGCTCCGTCGAGCCCGGCTTCGAGCCAGGGAATGCGATCACTTTTCGCCTGGCGCTCCCCTCCGTTGCGTATCCGGGTTCCGACGAGTCGGTCCGCTTCTTCATCCGCGCCACCGACGCCATCGCGAGCGTTCCCGGCGTGCGGGCGGCCGGCGCAGCGTCGAAGCTGCCTCTCGACGAACAGGGTCGGACCGACAGCGCGGTCTTTGTGGAAGAGCGTCCCATCCCGCCCGGTTCTCTTCCGGGCATCCATCCCGTTTTGTACGTGACGCCCGGCTACTTCGGAGCGACCGGTATCCCAATCATCGCGGGACAGAGCTTCACCCGTCCCGACCCTCCGCGGGTCTTTCTGGAGGCGGTCGTAAGTCGCGCGTTTGCCGAACGGTACTGGACCAACGAGTCTCCCATCGGCAAGCGGGTGCGAATCTTTTCAAACGGGCCGTGGTACACGGTCATCGGAATGGTGGGCAGCGTCAGAGACAAGGCGCTCGACCAGCCGGAGGATCAGATGATCTACTGTCCACTCCTGCCGGCGCGGGAGGATCCGCGATGGACACCGCGCGATATCGCCTTCGTGGTGCGGACGGCCGGCGACCCCGTCGCCGCTGCCGGCGCGATCCGGGATGTGGTCCGCGGTCTCGATCCGTCTCTGCCTCTGTACCGAATTCGCCCTTTGGCCGATATCGTCGCGCACGCATCCGCCCGCAGGTCGTTCACGTTCTTGCTGGTCGGCGGCGCATCCGGAGTGGCGCTCTTCCTCGGCGCGATCGGTTTGTACGGCGTCATGTCGTACATCGTGACGCTTCGTACCCGGGAGATGGGGATCCGGCTCGCAATCGGCGCGCCGCCCGACAGAGTCCGCCGGATGGTGCTGCGCCAGGGTCTGGCCGTCGCCACGCTCGGGATTGCGGTCGGGCTCGCAGGCGCGATGGTGCTGACGCGATTTCTCGCAGCGTTGCTCTTCGAGGTGAGCCCAACGGACCCAGCGATCCTCGCGCTGGCGGCGGTGCTCCTGCTGATGGTGGCGGTGGTGGCGAGCTGGCTTCCCGCCCGTAGAGCCGCGGTTATCGACCCGGCGACGACGCTGAGAACCGAGTGAGCTACAAGCAAGCTGTGACCAACACGCGCCCTTTCGCGCCCAAGGCGGTGGTGCCATCCTGTCCCTTGATTCGACCTCGCAACTCGACGACGTCGCCACCGAGCTTGCGATTGGGAGTAACCTTCACCACCAGCCAGTCAAGACGAATTCGCTCATCAGCGTAGATAGCCCGGCGAAACCGAACCCAGAACTCCAAGCCCACCATGGCTCCGTTCTTCGAGAAATGAGACGCAGTCAGCCCAAGCAGAAGTGCAGTCGTATGTGTCCCACTCGCGATTAAGCGGCCCGAAGCGAGTCGAGCTGGCAAACTCGGGATCGTGATGAACGGGATTGCTATCACCCGCCGCACGCGCATACGCCGCCACCGCCGCGGGCGAAAGAGTCACCTCCGACGAAAAGCGCTCACCTGCGA
>Ga0326597_10006125_pt1 | contig 16546 bp, 18 predicted proteins | sample RVTome_12_FD_203789 | JGI IMG/M metagenome (GOLD analysis project Ga0326597, IMG submission 203789) | Soil microbial communities from uranium-contaminated site in the Upper Colorado River Basin, Wyoming, United States - RVT100D185 | ecosystem: Environmental > Terrestrial > Soil > Contaminated >...
AGACGCGCGAAGAAGCGCTGGCGCGGGTGGCGGTGGGCGATCTGTACTGCTACCTCAACATCCCGCGCATCTCGCAGGTCTACGTGATCTTCCATGCCCGCCTGCTCGACCTGGACTTCGCGCCGGGCGCCGAGAGCCTGGAGGTCGCGCTGTTCAGCGAGGATCAGGTGCCGTGGGAGCACATCGCGTTCCCCGCGATCGAGATCACGCTGCGGCATTACTTCGAGGATCGCGCCGCGGGCGTGTTCCGTACCCGCGTGCTGGACGTGGATCGCCGCCCCGGCTGAGCTGGGATCTCCGCGCGGCCAGTCAGGGCCCCAGCGTGCGCCCGCCGTCCACCGACAGGATCTGGCCGGTCACGTAGGGCGCATCCAGCGCGAGGTACACCACCGCTCCGGCGATGTCGTCGGGCGCGCCCACGCGCTCGAGTTCGGTGCTGGCGATGATCGCGGCGCGCTCGGCGGCGCCGACGCCGCGCTCCGGCCACAGGATCGCACCGGGCGCGACGCCGTTGACGCGCACCTGCGGCGCCAGATCGCGCGCCAGCGATCGGGTCAGCGACTCCAGCCCCGCCTTCGCGGCACAGTACACCGGGTGCTGGTGCAGCGGGTAGCGGGCGTGGATGTCGGTGATGTTGACGATTGCCCCGCCGCGTGCGCGCAACGGCGCCGCCGCCGCGCCGCTCACGAACACCGGCCCCTTGAGGTTGCTGCCCACCAGGTCATCGAACTGCTCCTCGCTCACCGTGTCGATGGGCGTGGGAAAGAAGCTCGACGCATTGTTCACGAGTACGTCCAGCGCGCCGAGGCTGGATACCACGTCGGCGACGAGCCGGCGCGCCTGGTCGGCGCGGGCGAGGTCGGCGCGAAACGCCTGTGCGGAGCCGGCGCGCGCGGCATTGAGCGTATCGACCAGCGCGAGCGCCTCGGTGCGCGAGCCGTGATAGTGCACGCCCACTGCGAGCCCGCGCGCGTGCAGCGCGCGCGCGATGGCCGCGCCCACGCGCCGCGCCGCGCCCGTCACCAGTGCCACCCGCGAGTGCGTCTGTCGCGTGTCCGTCACCGCTGCTGCCTCCGCCCGTGCCGTGCAACGGTGGTAGCTTAGCAGCGCCCAGCCGCGTTCCCGCCAATGCCACCCAGCCCCTTCCTCGCCCTGGATCTGCCGCCGCCCGATGCGCGTGATGCGTGCGACAGCCGCGCGCTGGCGGCGCAGATCCGCGCGCACTGCGCCGCCGCGGGCGGCGTGATCGGCTTTGATGCGTTCATGGACCGCGCGCTGTACACGTCGGGGCTGGGCTATTACGCGGCCGCGCGCAGCCGCTTCGGCGCGCGTGGCGATTTCGTCACCGCACCGGAAATCTCGCCGCGCTTCGCGCGCTGCGTCGCACGGCAGACGGTGCAGATCCTGGACGCGATAGGCGGCGGAGAGGTGCTGGAAGTGGGCGCCGGCTCCGGCACTCTGGCCGCGGGCGTGCTCGCGGCGCTGGATACGCTGGGGCACGCTGGCGCGCGCTACCTGATCCTCGAGCGCAGCGCCGGCGGGCGAGGCTTCCAGCGCGAGCGGCTGGCGCCGTTCGGCGATCGCGTGCACTGGCTGGACGATCTGCCGCCACCCGGCTGGCGCGGCGTGGTGCTCGCCAACGAGCTGCTGGATGCGCTGCCCGCGCGCTGCTTCATCCTCGATCACGGCAGCCCGCGCGAACTGGGCGTGGCGGCCGCGGAGCGCGGCTTCGGCTGGCATGCGATGGCGCCCGATGCTGCCACTCGGGCGGTGCTGGACGATCTGCTGCACGGCCGCGTGGGCGAGCTGGCGCACGGCTACCGCGGCGAGTTCGCGCCGCTGCGCGGCGCCTTCGTGCGCGAGATCGCCGCGCGCCTGGCGGCCGGTGCGCTGCTGCTGATCGACTACGGCTATCCGCGCCGCGAGCTGTACCACCCGCAGCGTGGCGAGGGCACCCTCGCGTGCCACTACCGCCACCGCGTGCATGGCGACCCGTTCTGGTGGCCGGGGCTGCAGGATATCTCGGTGCACGTGGATTTCACCGCCATCGCCGAGGCCGGCACGCACGCCGGACTGCAACTGGCCGGGTACACCACGCAGGCACACTTCCTGCTCGCCACCGGGCTGCTCGATGGCGTCGACGATGCGGACCTGGACGTCGCCGCGCGGGCACGGTTGAGCGGGGAGATCCGGCGCCTGATCCTGCCGGGCGAACTCGGCGAGGCGGTCAAGGTGATGGCGCTGACCCGCGAGGTGCCGTGCGCGCTGGGCGGATTCCAGGGCCACGATCTGAGTCACCGGCTGTGATGTGCGCGAGCCGGCACCGGGCCGCCGCGGCTTGCGCGCGCCCGCTGGCTGCGCGCAGCATCCGCCCCCGCGCGCGCGCCGGCCGCGCGAACTGACCGGGATCAGACCCCATGGACATGGTGCACGCCGTCATCCTCGCGATGCTGCAGGGGTTGACCGAGTTTCTCCCCATCTCCAGCTCCGCGCACCTGATCCTGCTGCCGCTGCTGGTGGACTGGCCGGATCAGGGCCTGGCCTTCGACGTGGCCGTGCACGTGGGTACGCTGGCGGCGGTGGTGGCCTATTTCGCGGCCGATCTGTGGCGCCTTGGCCGCGACTGGTCGGTGAGCCTGGTGCGGCGCGCGCCGGTGGGCGACAGCGCGCTGGCCTGGTTCATCATCGTCGCCACCATCCCCACGGGCCTCGCGGGCCTCGCGGTCAAGTTGCTGGCCGGCGGCATGCTGCGCTCGGTGCTGGTGATCGCGGTGGCGAACCTGGTGTTCGCGGCCCTGCTGTGGTGGAGCGATGCGGCGGGCGCGCGCCGTCGCGGGCTTGCGGACATGCGTCTTCGCGATGCGATGCTGGTCGGGTTCGCGCAGGCGCTCGCGCTGATCCCCGGCGTGTCGCGCTCCGGTGTGACGATGACCGCGGGCCTCGCGCTGGGGCTCACGCGCGAGGCGGCGGCACGGTTCTCGTTCCTGCTCGCGGTGCCGATCATCGTGCTGGCCGGCGCGCTCGAGACCCGTGAACTGCTCACCACGCCGGCGACGGTGGACTGGGCGACGATGGGCGCCGGCGTACTCGTCGCCGCGCTGTGCGCGTTCGCCTGCATCCACCTGTTCCTGCGCCTGGTCGAGCGCGTGGGCATGCTGCCCTTCGTGATCTACCGCCTTGCGCTGGGCATCGTGCTGCTGCTGTTCCTGGTCTGAGCGCGGCACAGGGGCACCGTGGCACCGCGGCTGCGCGCGTGCCGATCCGGCGCGCCCATCGCCGCGCTACTCGCGCCCCGCGGAGGTGCGCAGCTCGCTGTACAGCCGTTCCTTGCGCGAGCCGGCCAGGTAGCCAGGCGCGATCGACTCCAGGCTGCGCGGCGTGATGCCCAGGCGCGCGAACCCGTTCTGCGAGCACACGCTGTCCACCTGCATGGACAGGTAGTTGTCCATCGTGAACGGGGCACCGGGAAGCTGCCCCAGCACCCGCGCCTGCAGCCGCGCGAGCACGTCCGGCAACGCGATGATGCGCCGCTTCAGCCCGATCACGCGCGCGGTGTAGGCCACCAGCTCGCGCAGCGTGTAGCTGCGCGGGCCGCACAGCTCGTAACACTGCCCGGCGGTGGCATCGTCGGCCAGCGCGTGCGTGAACGCGTTGACCACGTCGCCCACGTATACCGGCGCGAAGCGTGCATCCGCGCAGGCCAGCGGGAACACGCCAGGACTCAGCGCCAGCAAGCGGGCGAACAGGTTCAGGAAGCCGTCCTGCGGCCCGAACACCACCGACGGCCGGAAGCTGGTGATCGCCAGCCCCTCGGCAGACTCGGCGTGCAGCGCCTGCTCGCCGGCCGCCTTGCTGCGCAGGTATTCGCTGGGTGCGTCGGCTGCTGCGCCCAGCGCGCTCATGTGCAGCATCCGCGTGATGCGGTTGAAGCGCGCCGCTTCGGCGATCTTGCGCGGCAACTCCGCGTGCACGTCGCGGAACCCCTGGCCGGGGCGGGCGCGCGAATGCAGCACGCCGGTCATGTTCACCACCGCGTCGCAGCCGGTCAGCGCCGCGCTCAGGCTCGCGGTGGAGTGCACGTCGGCTTCCACCAGCTCCAGCGTCGGGATGACCAGCAGGCGCCGGTCGCGCTCGCGGCGCCGCGTGATGATGCGGATGCGGCGCCGGCCGCGCGCAAGCTCGCACGCGAGGTTGCCGCCGATGAACCCGGTGCCGCCGATGATCGCGATTCTCTCGTGCCACATGTGCCGCCTGTCTCCGGTGTGCAAATCGCGGTGCATGCATGAACCGCGTGCGGCCCGCAGGATGACACACGGTCACGGCGTGCGCGGGCTGCCGCTACGCGACGATCATTGCCACCCGTGTCCGGGTGGTCAAGGCATTCGCGCGATCGCGTCGTGGCTGGCCTGACGCAGGCCGGAGCGTGCCGGATCCGCGACGGCATCCGCGGCACGGCGGCGCGCGGCCGTGCCGGGCGCAAGTGTACGCTGTCAAAGTGTGTATCATCGCACCTTGATAGTCCGCGTCACCGGTTCCGCGTCCGGCGGTTGACCTTCACAATGCGCGACATACTGGCCGAACTCGCCACGACGCTGGAAGCCCGCAAGAGGGCCTGCGCGGACACGTCCTACGTGGCGTCCCTGTATGCCGCAGGGCTCGACAGGATCCTCGAGAAGGTGGGCGAGGAGGCGGCGGAGACGATCATCGCCGCCAAGAACGGTGACGACGCCGCGCTGGTGCACGAGGTTGCGGACCTGTGGTTCCACACCCTGGTGCTGTTGGCCCAGCGCGGGCTGCACCCCCGGCAGGTGCTGGCCGAGCTGGAGCGGCGCTGCGGGGTGTCCGGGCACGACGAGAAGGCGTCGCGCGGCGCTACATGAGGCAGCGCGACACATGGCCGCTTCACGCCGGCGTGGCTGGCGGCGGCCCCTGAGGGAGAGGATCCATGGGAATCAGTATCTGGCAGCTCCTGATCGTGCTGGTCATCGTGCTGCTGTTGTTCGGCACCAAGCGCTTGCGCAACCTGGGCTCGGATCTGGGCAATGCGGTGCGTGGCTTCAAGAGCTCGATGAAGGACGACGGCGAGTCCGCCGAGGACGAGCAGCCGCAACAGCTCGCGCAGGACGAGGGCGCGGTGGCGGGCGGCAAGGCCGCGAGCAAGGAACGCGACCGCGTCTGACCGGTCCGGCAGGCCAGCGCAGGTGTTTGACATCGGTTTCTGGGAGCTCGCGCTGATCGGCGTCATCGCGCTGCTCGTGATCGGCCCCGAGCGCCTGCCCGGTGTCGCGCGCAACGTGGGTCAGTGGGTGGGACAGGCGCGCCGCTACGTGGCGCACGTGAAGCGCGACATCGAGCGCGAGTTGCACGCCGAGGAAGTCCGCCAGTTGCTGGACAAGCCCGAAGGCCTGGATGATCTGCGCAGCATCGCGCGTGAGACCGCGTCGGTGTTCGACGAGACGCGGCGCGAACTCGATGCCACCGCGCAGGAGCTGCGCAATCCCGCGATCGCCGCCACGCCGCCCGCGGGCGCCGCCGCCGCGGGCGCGTCCGGCACGCCCCGCGTCGCGCACCATGCCGTGGAGGACGATCCGTTCGCATCCGCGGGCGGCGACGCGGCGTCCGGCGCTGTGCCGGCGCGGCCCTCCGCCGCCGATCCGATGCACGACGATGCAAGACCCGCACGACAAGAAAAGCGCTGACGAGCAGCTCGATCCCGCCGGCGAGATGACCTTCGTCGAGCATCTCATCGAGGTGCGCGACCGCCTGGTGAAGGTGATCGCGGTGGTGCTGGTGCTGCTGTTGTGCCTGATGCCGTTCGCCAACGACCTCTACCTGATACTCGCCAAGCCGCTGCTGGCGCACCTGCCCGCCGGCACCAGCATGATCGCCACCGAGGTGGCCTCGCCGTTCCTCACCCCGTTCAAGCTGGCGCTGGTCAGCGCGATCTTCCTCGCCATGCCGGTGCTGCTGTACCACATGTGGGCCTTCGTCGCGCCCGGGTTGTATCGCCACGAGCGCAAGCTGGTGTATCCGCTGCTGATCAGCAGCAGCTTGCTGTTCTACCTCGGCATGGCATTCGCGTACTACGTGGTGTTCCCGCTCATGTTCGGCTTCTTCACGGCCACCGCACCCGAAGGCGTGGCGATCATGACCGACATCAGCAAGTACCTGGACTTCGTGCTCAAGATCTTCTTCGCGTTCGGGGTGGCGTTCGAGGTGCCCATCGCGACGATCCTGCTGGTGTGGGCCGGCTTCACCACGCCGCAGGCGCTGGCGCAGAAGCGTCCTTACGTGGTCGTCGGCGCCTTCGTGGTGGGGATGCTGCTCACGCCGCCCGACGTCATCTCGCAGACGCTGCTGGCGCTGCCCATGTGGGCTCTGTTCGAGCTGGGTCTGCTGTTCGCGAAGACCTACATGGGCAAGAGCCGCGCCCGGGGGGACGCCACCGAACCGAGCGCCTGACCGGCGCTCACCGCCCCAGCAGCGCGTTGCCCTGGCGCGCGAGGAAGCGATACTGCAGGCCCAGGTCGGGGCGTCCCAGCACCAGTGCGTCAGGCACGTGGGCCAGCTCGAACACGATGGGCGATGCGTCGGCCAGTGCCACCACCACGCGATCACCCCAGGGCAGCGTCGGGTCGCGGGCGCGCACCGCCAGCGCGCGGGCCGCACGCCAGGCATCGGCCAGCATCTGGCCTGCGTCGGCGCTCAGGCTCGCATCGTGAGGCTCGCGCTGCCAGCGGCCCTCGCGCAGCCGCCACTCGGCGTCCGGCAGCACGATGCGCACCGGCTTCGCGTCCGCGGGCAACGGTCTGGGATCGGCCCACGCATGCGGGGCGCCGAAGATCTGCGCGAACCAGCGATCCTCGATCACGTGCACCTGATCGTCGCTGAGCACATAGCGCTGTCCGCTCAGTGGTTCCACGTTGCCCACGCCCAGCGTGACGTCGTCGAAGCGCAGCCGCGCGAGCGGCGGTGCCAGGCCGAACTCGCCGAGATCATTGCCGGCGGCGCGAAAGCCGCTGTGGCTGCGCGCGCTCAGCAGGCCCAGCAATGCCTGCACGCGGAAATCGTCCGCCGGCAGCACCAGCGGGGCCGTGAGCAGCCAGCGTGCGTCCACCCGCTCCAGCACGACCGCCACCTGGCCGTCGCGCTCGATGCCGATGCGGGTCACCGTGGCGGGCGACAAGGACGTCACCGCGAGTCCTGGCTGCGGCGCCGGTGCGCGCGTGTCGCGCAGCACGAGCCAGGCCAGTGCGATCACCGCCGCCAGCAGCGCCACGCTGAGCAGGACCCGCGCGTGCATCCGCTGCGCGTCCTGTGCTCAGCGGTGGCGGCGCCGGCGCCAGCGCAGCAGGCCAGCCACCAGCAGCAGCACGGGCAGCGCCACCGGCGCGCCCAGCGCGATGACCGCGCGTGCCGCTTGCGACGGCGCGTAGTCCAGATCCGGCGCCATCACCACTGGCACGTCGACCAGCACGTCATCCGCGCTCAGCCAGTTCAGCGCGTTGCTGCCCAGCGTGCGATTGATACCCAGGCCCAGGTAGGCGTTGGACAGGAAGTCCGCGTCGCCGAACACCAGCACGCGCTGCTCCGCGCCGTCCGCGCGCGGGCGTTGCAGCGCCACCGCAAGATCCAGCGGTCCCGGCTCGTCGACCTGCGCATCGAAACTCACCGCGCGCTCCAGGTTCCCGGTCTCGCGCCAGGAACGGAGTCCGCTCGCCGCGATGCCGTGTACCTTCCAGCCGTCGCGTGCTTCCCAGGACAGGCTGGTCGCGGTGGGAAACGCCACGAAGCCGTCCAGCCCCGCGGTCACCGGATGGCTCGCGAAGCCCTGCACGACGATGAACTCCGGTGCGGCCTGGCCCTGCAGCCGGCTCGACGGGTCCACTATCAGGCCCGGCTGCGGCAGCACACCCAGGCGGGTGGCCAGCGCATCGGCTGGCGGTGCGTCCGGATCCGCGAGCCACAGCAGATTGCCGCCACGCTCCAGGTAGGCGGCGACGCGCGCCAGTGCCTGCTCCGGCCACGCGCCGCGCGGACCCAGCAACACCAGCACGTCCACGTTGTCGGGTACCGCCGCCACCGTGTCCAGCGCGAGCGGGCGCGCCTGCAACCCCAGCGACTTCAGATGCTGCGTGAACTGCCCCAGATCGCGCCGCTCGCCGCCCAGCAGATCGCGCGTGCCGGCACCGGCGCTGACCGCCACCCAGCGCGTGGTGTTGCGCGCGAGGCGCGCCAGTGCCGAGGTCAGCGAGGTCTCGGTCAGCCCGCGCACCAGCTCGCGCCGGTCCAGGTACTCGATCACCAGATCCCCGCTCTGGCGCACGCCCAGGCGTTCCGCCTCGCGCGGTTCGCGGATCGGGTCCACGAACTCCAGCGCCACGTGCGGATGCGCGCGCTGGTAGCGCGCCAGCAATTGTCGGATGCCCTCACGCAGCCGCGCATCGGCGCTGACGAAGGCGCGCACGCGAATGCGCTCGGGCATGCGCGTGAGCAACTGCACGCTCGCCGCGGACAGCGTGTTGCGCGCGCTGGCGGTCCAGTCCCAGGCGCGCGAGTGACGCTGGCTCAGCACCATCAGCAGGCCCATCGCGGCGAGGAACAGCACGCCGAACGTCACCCGGTGAAGGCGCGCCGCGAGCCGCCCGCGCTGGCTGAAGGGGGTGCTCATTCGCCTCGCCGCAGCGCGTCCAGGCGGCGCACCGTGAACACCAGGAAGGTCGCGATGAGCAGCAGGAAATAGGCCACGTCGGCGCTCGCGAATATGCCGCGCATCAGTGCGTCGGCGTGGCGGGTGAGCGACAGCGAGGCCAGCGCCTGCGCCGAGCCGCCCGCCGCGGTGGCCCCGCCGGAGTCCATGAACCACAGCGCCAGCAGCACCGCCAGCGCCGTGATCCCGGCCGTACCCGGCTGCGCCGTGAGACTGGACATGTACAGCCCGGCCGCGGCAAAGGTCGCGGCGCACAGCGCAAGTCCCAGCGTCGCGCTCACCAGCAAGCCGACGTCCAGTGCCCCGCCCAGCGCAAGCGACAGCGGCATCAGCGCTACCTGCGCGACCAGCAGCGCGAGGAAGGCGAGCAGCGCGAGGTACTTGCCGAGCACGATGCCGGTCATGCTCACCGGCGAGGACAGCAGCAACGTGAGGGTGCCGCTGCGGCGTTCCTCGGCCAGTGCGCGCATCGTCAGCAGCGGCACCACCAGCAGCAGCAGCAGCGCGGCGGCCTTGAACAGCGGCGCGGCCACGAAGGCGGTGATGCCGAAACTGCTGCTGGCGGCCACCAGCAGGGGCTGCTTGGTGCCGAATTCCCACAGGTACACGATGAAGAAGAACGGGCCCAGGATCAGCTGCGTCAGCGCGAGCACGCACCAGGCCAGGGGGCCGGCGAACAGCCGGCGCAGGTCTCGCGACGCGATCTCCAGTACCGCGCTCACGCCGGGGCGCCGCCGCCAGGTGTGCCGTCGCCGCAGACCACGGCGATGAACACGTCTTCCAGCGAACGGCGCTCGGGGGTCAGTTCCAGCAGCCCCCAGCCGCCGGCGCAGCAGGCCGCCGCGAAGCGCGCAAGGCCGTCATCGCCGCCGCGCAGCCGTACCGTCAGCGCGCCGCCGTCGGCGGGCGCCACCGCCTCGACCATGTCCAGCGCCGCGATGTCGGCGGCGCTGGGTGCGCGGGCCAGGCGTACCCGATGGCTGCCGTCGCTGCCGGGCAGCGCGTTCATCGGCGCGGCGAGCGCCAGTGCGCCCTGGTGAATGATCTGCACGCTGTCGCATATCGCCTGGGCTTCGGGCAGCACGTGGGTGGACAGCACCACGGCGTGGTCCTCGCCCAGCTCCCGGATCAGCGCGCGGATCTCGCGCAGCTGCGCCGGATCCAGGCCCGAGGTGGGCTCGTCGAGGATCAGCAGGTCCGGCTCGTGCACGATGGCCTGCGCGATGCCGACGCGCTGGCGGTAGCCCTTGGACAGATTGCCGAGCAGGCGCGAGCCGCTTTGCGCGAGTCCGCAGCGCGCCTTGGCATCCGCCACCGCCACGGCCAGGCGCTGGCGCGGGATCGCGCGCAGGCGCGCGCAGTGGTGCAGGTATTCGTCCACGCTGAGTTCCGCAAACAGCGGCGGAACCTCGGGCAGGTAGCCCAGCCTCGCCTTGGCTGCGAGCGGGCGCTGCAGCAGGTCGTGGCCCGCGACGCGGATGTGTCCCGCGCTCGGCGCCAGCACGCCTGCCAGCATCGCCATGGTGGTGGACTTGCCCGCGCCGTTGGCACCCAGCAGCCCGAGCACCTGGCCGCGGCGCAGGTCGAAATCGAGGCCGCGCACCGCGTGCACCGGGCCGTAGTATCTGTGCAGATCCGTGACCTGCAGCAGGGGCTCGCTGCTCATGGGCGCTGGATGATAGCAGGCAGCCCCGCCGGCGAGGCAGGAATCGCTGTAAGGCGGCCGGCAAGCTGTTAAACTGAATCCATTAGTGGACGTGGTCATATGCACACCGGGTCTGTCATCCCGGCGGCGTGTTCCACATCCCGGAATCAGCCAAGGTAGCGACAATCGTCATGACGACCGGATTTCTCGACGTCCCCTGGTGGGGGCTCGTGCTGTACACGCTCGTGGTCACGCACCTCACCATCATCGGCGTCACCGTATACCTGCATCGTTGCCAGGCCCATCGGGCGCTGGACCTGCATCCGCTGATCAGCCACTTCCTGCGTTTCTGGCTGTGGCTCACCACCGGCATGGAGACGCGGCAGTGGGTGGCGGTGCACCGCAAGCACCACGCGAAGGTGGAGGGCATCGAGGATCCGCACAGCCCGCAGGTGTACGGCATCCGCAAGGTGCTGCTGGAGGGCGCGGAGCTGTACCGGATCGGGGCCAAGGACGAGGACACGCTGGCGCGTTACGGCCACGGCTGTCCTGAGGACTGGGTCGAGCGCAACGTGTACGGCCCCCATACCAGCAAAGGCTACCTTGCGATGATGGCGATCAACATCGCGTTGTTCGGCCCGCTGGGCCTGACCATCTGGGCCGTGCAGATGATGTGGATCCCGGTGTTCGCGGCCGGCGTCATCAACGGCGTGGGCCATTACGCGGGCTACCGCAAGTTCGAGACTGCGGACACCTCCACCAACATCGTGCCGTGGGGCACGATCATCGGCGGCGAGGAGCTGCACAACAACCATCATGCCTTCGCGAGTTCGGCGAAGTTCTCGGTGCAGTGGTACGAGTTCGATATCGGCTGGATGTACATCAGCATCCTGCAATTCCTCGGCCTGGCGCGGGTCAAGAAGCTGCCGCCGCGCATGGTCGAGGTGCCTGGCAAGGGCCAGCCCGATGCCGACACGCTGAGCGCGGTGCTGGCCAACCGCTTCCACGTGATGGGCCAGTACGCGCGCGTCGTGCTGCTGCAGGTCTACCGCGACGAGATGAAGCGGATGGACGGTCAGAAGCGGGCCGTGATGCGCAAGGCCAAGTCGCTGCTGGGACGCGAGGAGAGCATGCTCAGCGACGATGCGCGTGCGCGGCTGGATACCGCGCTGGCGCACAGCGATACGCTGGCGCGCGCCTATCTGTTCAAGCAGCGCTTGAAGGCCATCTGGCAGGAGCGCACCGCGAGCCGGGAGCGCCTGCTGCAAGCGCTTGGAGAGTGGTGCGAGGAGGCCGAGGCGAGCGGGATCGCCGCGCTGCAGGAGTTCGCGCGGCGCTTGCCGCGTTATTCCGTCGCCAACGCCTGAGAAGGCACGCGCGGGGTCGCCCGCGGGGCTGCGCCAGCAGCACGAAAAAGGCCGCCTCGTGGGCGGCCTTTTTCGTCGTGACCGGGCACCTTCGCCCGGCATGGCTCGCGCAGCCGTGGTGACTACTTGATCTTGGATTCCTTGTAGATCACGTGCTTGCGCACGACCGGATCGAACTTCTTCATCTCCAGCTTGTCCGGCGTCGTGCGCTTGTTCTTGTCGGTGGTGTAGTAGTGGCCGGTGCCGGCACTGGACACCATCTTGATCTTGTCTCGCATGGTCGTTCTCTCCTGCGTCAGCGCTTGCGGTGCGTCAGACCTTGACGCCCTTGGATCTGAGTTCCTCGAGCACGCTCTCGATGCCCTTCTTGTTGACGATGCGCAGTCCCTTGGCGGACAGGCGCAGCTTCACCCAGCGGTTCTCGCCGCCGACCCAGAACCGCTGCGTGTGCAGGTTGGGCAGGAAGCGCCGGCGGGTCTTGTTGTTGGCGTGGGACACGTTGTTCCCGCTCACCGGGCGCTTGCCGGTCACCTGACAGACCTTGGACATGAGTGCAATCCGTGTTCGAAGTAGGGCGAATAGCCGCGCATTTAATCACCGCAGGTCAAGCAGGGGCAAGCTCGGCCTGCCTGACAGGCGAGCGCCGGCCGGCCCGGCACCGCCCGCTCACAGCCAGCCACGCTCCGCAAAGCTCACCACCTCGCCATCGCCGACCACGAAATGGTCCAGCAGGCGCACGTCCACCAGCGCCACGGCCTCCTGCAGCCGCCGCGTCAGCGCGCGGTCGGCGCGGCTGGGCTCGGCGACGCCGGAGGGGTGGTTGTGGGCCACGATGAGGCCCGCGGCATTGCGCTCCAGGGCACGGCGCACCACCTCCCGCGGGTGCACGCTGGCGCCGTCTATGGTGCCGTGGAACATCTCGTCGAAGCTGATCACGCGGTTGCGCGCGTCCAGGAACAGGCACGCGAAGACCTCGTGCGCGTAGCCGCGCAGCCGCGCTTCCAGGAAGCGCCGGGTGTCGCCCGGGCTGCCCAGCGCGTCGCCGCGCCGCAGGCGCGCCTCCAGGTAGCGCTGGCCCAGCTCCAGGCAGGCCTTGAGCCCGGCGCAGCGCGCGGTGCCCAGTCCCGGGGTGGCGCACAGCACCTCGGCGTCGCTTTCCAGCAATTCGCGCAGCCCGCCGAAGCGGCCCAGCAGCTCGCGCGCGACATCCACGGCGCTGCGTCCACGCGAGCCGCCGCCGATGATCACGGCCAGCAGTTCGGCGTCGGACAGCGCCCGCGCGCCGCGGCTGAGCAGCTTCTCGCGCGGGCGCTCCGCCGCGGGCCAGTCGGTGATGGGCATCGCGACCTCCTTGTCGCGGGTAGCGAGTTGCTAGACTGTAGCGCAGCATGAGCAGCGAAATGAGCCACAACGTGGTGCTCGGAGTGGGCGGCGGGATTGCCGCCTACAAGAGCGCGGACCTGTGTCGACGCCTGGGCGAGCGCGGCGCCCGCGTGCGCGTCGTGATGACGCACGCGGCGCAGGCCTTCGTCACCCCGCTCACGTTCCAGGCGGTGTCCGGCCATCCGGTGCACACCACGTTGCTGGACGAGCGTGCCGAGGCGGGGATGGGGCACATCGAACTGGCGCGCTGGGCGGATCTGGTGTTGGTGGCACCGGCCACCGCGAACGTGATCGCGCGCCTCGCCGCGGGCATGGCCGACGACCTGCTGAGCACGCTCTGCCTGGCCACCGCGGCGCCCATCGCGCTCGCGCCGGCGATGAACCAGCAGATGTGGGCGGCGGCCGCGACCCGCGACAACGTGCGCCGGCTCGCCGCGCGAGGGGTGCACCTGCTGGGCCCCGCGCAAGGCGAGCAGGCCTGCGGCGATGTGGGCCCGGGGCGCATGCTCGAGCCGCTCGCGATCGCGGCCGCGGTGCAGCGCCTGCTGGCCGGGGGCGCGCTCGCGGGGGTGTCGGTACTGGTGACGGCAGGTCCCACTCGCGAGGCCATCGACCCGGTACGCTTCATCAGCAATCACAGTTCCGGGAAGATGGGATACGCGGTCGCCGCGGCCGCGTCGCAGGCCGGGGCGCGCGTGACGCTGGTGAGCGGTCCCACCGCGCTGGATCCCCCGCCGCGGGTGGAGCGGGTGCTGGTGGAATCGAGCGAGGACATGCACGCGGCCGTGATGCAGCGCATGTCCGGGCAGCAGATCTTCATCGGCGCGGCGGCGGTGGCGGACTATCGCCCAGGGGCCCGTGCGCAGCACAAGCTGAAGAAGCGCGACGCCCAGACCACGCTGGAACTGGTGCGCACGCGCGATATCCTGGCCGATGTCGCCGCGCTGTCGCCGCGCCCGTTCACGGTCGGCTTCGCCGCCGAGACCGAGCGCGTGGAGGAGCACGCCAGGGGCAAGCTCACGGCCAAGGGCCTGGACATGATCGCGGCCAACCAGGTGGGCCTTGCCGACCGCGGCTTCAACGCCGAGCGCAACGCGCTCACGGTGTACTGGCCCGATGGCTCGCGCGACTTGCCGCTGGCCAGCAAGAGCGAACTGGCGCACGCACTGATCGACCTGGTGGCGGAACGCTTCGGTGCGACCCGTCCAGCTTAAGATCCTCGATGCGCGGCTGGGACGCGAGTTTCCGCTGCCTGGCTACGCCAGCGCCGGCGCCGCGGGCCTGGATCTGCGCGCCTGTGTGGACGCGCCGCTGAGCGTCGCGCCCGGCAGTTGCCACCTGTTGCCGACGGGGCTGGCCATACACATCGCCGACCCGGCGCTCGCTGCGGTGCTGCTGCCGCGATCGGGGCTGGGCCACAAGCACGGCATCGTGCTCGGCAACCTGGTGGGGCTCATCGACTCCGACTACCAGGGGCAGGTGTTCGTGTCATGCTGGAATCGCAGTCGCGATGCCTTTACGATTGAACCGGGTGACCGCGTGGCGCAGATGGTGTTCGTACCGGTAGTACGCGCTCACTTCGAGGTGGTCCAGACCTTCGAGCGCAGTGCTCGCGGAGAGGGAGGATTCGGCCACACCGGGCGTGCCTGACGATCTGCAATCCAACGCGAGCCCTCGATGGCCCTGAACACGTTGCCAAGTTCTCTCGCCAGACATCGCCGCGAACTGACCAAGTTCTGGCTGCGCATGCGCGTGCCGATCATCGCCGGCGTATTGCTGCTGGCGGTGCTGGCCGGTGCGCTGTACGGCTGGTCGCAGTGGCAGCGCAGCGCGAGCGAATCCCAGCAGCAGCAGGTGCAGGCGAGCGCGACGTGGGTGGTGCGGGACGTCAAGAGCGCGCTGGACGGTGCGCTCGCCGCGGTGGACGCGGCGCTCGATGCCGCCGCGCTGTCCCGCTTGCTGGCCGCAGGCGATCCCGCCGCGCTGCAGGCCCGGGAGGCGGCGCTGCTCGCGGCGATCCCGCGCGCACTGGGCGTGCGCATCTTCACCTCCATCTTGCGCGACCCGAACTACGACGCGGTGCCCCCGGTCACCTATGCGTCGCTGGAGATGATGCGCGCCGCCGAGAGCGGCGCGGCGCCGCCGCCCGAGGTGTTGCTGGTCGGCGAGAAGGAGCAGCACATCGCGATCGTGCGCGCGGTCAAGGCCGAGGGCTCGGTGCGCGGCTTCGTGCTGCTGGGTCTGGACGTGACACTGCTGTCCGAGGCCGTGAGCAAGGCCAATCTGCCCGGCGGCTACGCCGAGCTGGTGCAGGGCGGCGGCAAGGGCACGGCGCTGGTGGGCCGCAAGGGCAACGCCGCTTTCAGGCACGGCGTGCCGCTGGCCACCTTGCCGGTACCGGGCAGTGCGCTGCGGGTGCTGTTCTGGGACGAGACCCAGGTGGCGCCGGTGGCCGAGGAGTCCGGCTTGCCGCTGCTGCCCATGGCCGTGGCGCTGCTGGTGCTGGCCGCTGCCGCCGCCGGTTTCATCCTCATGCGCAAGCGCCGCAGGCCGGCGTCGGCTGCACTGGAGGGCGGCAACGGTGCGTCCCTGGACGCCGCCGGGCTGTCGGAGAAACTGGCCGCGCTGCAGGATAGCGAGCAGGCCGCGGGCGGGCCGGTGCCGGCGCAGGCCGCCGGCGCGGCGCACGCGCTGGCGGACGAGATCTTCCGCGCCTACGACGTGCGCGGGGTGGTCGGCAAGACGCTGAGCAACGAGGTGGTGCGCCAGCTTGGCCAGGCCATCGGCAGCGAGGCGTATGACCGGGGTCAGCAGACGCTGTGCGTGGGATACGACGGCCGCCTGTCCAGCCCGGAGCTGGCCGCGGCACTGATCCAGGGGCTGCGCGAGTCGGGACGCGACGTGATCGACGTGGGACGCGTGCCCACGCCGGTGCTGTATTTCGCGACCTGCTACCTCGAGACCAGCAGCGGCGTGATGGTCACCGGCAGCCACAACCCCCCGCAGTACAACGGCCTGAAGATCATGCTCGCGGGCGACACCTTGTTCGGCGACGACATACAGGCGCTCAAGAGGCGCATCCGCGACAACGACCTCGCCACCGGCAGCGGCAACCTGCAGAGCATGGACATCTCGGCCGATTACATCCGCCGCGTCAGCGAGGACGTGCCGGTGGCCCTGGGCAACGCCTTCAAGCTGGTGCTCGACTGCGGCAATGGCGTCGCCGGCGACTTCGCACCCAAGCTGATCCGCGCACTGGGTCACGACGTGGTGGAGCTGTACTGCGACGTGGACGGCAATTTTCCGAATCATCACCCCGATCCGAGTCAGCCCGAGAACCTCGCGGATCTGATCGCGGCGGTGAAGGCGAACGATGCCGATCTGGGTTTTGCGTTCGACGGTGACGGCGATCGCCTCGGCATGGTGGATGCCAGCGGGCGC
>Ga0326597_10006127_pt1 | contig 16539 bp, 18 predicted proteins | sample RVTome_12_FD_203789 | JGI IMG/M metagenome (GOLD analysis project Ga0326597, IMG submission 203789) | Soil microbial communities from uranium-contaminated site in the Upper Colorado River Basin, Wyoming, United States - RVT100D185 | ecosystem: Environmental > Terrestrial > Soil > Contaminated >...
GCGGTGAAGCGTGCTCCAGCGTCGGCCCGCCGCACTTCGGCCAGCGGCAGCGCCCCCACTGGGCCCGCCCGGTCGGTGGTCCGGTCGAGGGTCGCATCGTGCATCACGACGGGCACGCCGTCCGCTGTGAGCCGGACATCCAGCTCGAACGCGTCCGCTCTTTGCCGCACCGCCAACTCGAAGGCCGCCAGAGTGTTCTCCGGCGCCTCGCCCGACGCGCCCCGGTGCGCGATGACCGGCCGGGACGAGAGATCGAGGAGGGGGTTCACCGGGAGGCTGCCCCCCCGCTCCGGTAGCGGTCGCGCAACTGGTCTCGCAACGAGGACTTGAGGAACTTGCCGGTGGAGGTTCGGGGGATGGCGGAGAGGAACACGATCTCGTCCGGCAGCCACCACTCGGGGAACCTTTCCGCCAGGTGGGCCCTGAGCTCCTGGGCGGTGGCCGTCCTTCCCTCCCGCAGCACCACTGCGGCCACCGGCCGCTCCGACCAGCGGGGGTGTGGCACCGCCACCACCGCCGCCTCCGCCACCGACGGGTGGCCCATCAGCGCGCCCTCCAGCGCCACCGAGCTGATCCACTCGCCGCCCGACTTGATGAGGTCCTTACTCCGGTCGCGGATCTCGAGGTATCCCATCCGGTCGATGGTGGCGATGTCGCCGGTGCGGAACCAGCCGTCCTCGGTGAACCAGTCGCCATCCTCCTCCGGCCGGTAGTAGGCCGAAGCGACGTAGGCGCCCCGCACCTCCAGCTCGCCCATGGTGACGCCGTCCCAGGGAACCTCCCCGGCGTCGTTCCGCACCCGGAGCTCGAGCAGGGCGCCGGGTTGTCCTTGCTTCATCCTGATCGCGTGCCGCTCATCGGCCGGGAGCGCCCGGCCTTCGGTGGTGAGCCGGCCGACGGTGCCCACCGGCGCGAGCTCGGTCATCCCCCAGGAGGTGATGGCCTTGAGCCCATGCCGGTCCTCCAGTCCGCGGATCAGCGACTCGGGTGCCGCCGCGCCGCCGATCACGATGGTACGGAGGCGGGAGAGGTCGTACCTGGCGGGGTCGGCATCGAGGGCCTCCAGCACGCCGAGCCAGACGGTGGGAACGCCAGCGCTGAAGGTCACGCCTTCGGCATGGCAGAGCTCGAGCAACGACCGGGCGTCCGGGTGCTCGCCCGGGAAGACGAGACCCGCGCCGGTGAGGGCGGCAGTGAAGGGAAGCCCCCAGGCATTGGCGTGGAACAGGGGTACTACCGCGAGCACCACGTCGGATTCGGTGAGCCCGAAGCTCCCCGCCATCGCCGTGGCCATGGAGTGCAGCACCACGGCTCGGTGGGAGTAGACCACGCCCTTGGATCGGCCGGTGGTGCCCGAGGTGTAACACATCGCCGCCGGCGAGTGCTCGTTGGGCTCCACCGGGCGGAACGCCGCCTCATCCGCGGCGGCGAGGAGCGCCTCGTAGTCCAGCATGTCGGCCGGCGGTGCATCCCCGTCGGACAGGACGACCACGTGCCTGAAGCCGGCGCGAGCCCGGAAGGATTCGAGCAGCGGAAGGAGGGATGCGTCCACCAGCAGCACCCGATCCTCGGCATGGGCCGCGATGTAGGCCAGCTCATCGGGGTGGAGCCGCAGATTCAGGGTGTGCAGGACGGCGCCGGCGAGCGGCACGGCGAAATAGGCCTCGAGGTGCCGGTAGTGGTTCCAGCAGAGGGTGGCAACCCGAGTGCCCGTCCCCACGCCCAGCCGCTGCAGGGCCACGGCCAGGCGACGGGCTCGACCGAGACACTCGCCATAGGTGTAGCGGTGCAGTGAGCCATCCGGCCGGCGGCTCACCACCGGCCGGCCAGGGTAGAGCGCCTCGGTGCGCCGCAGCAGCGCGGGGACGGTCAACTGGTAGTCCATGGTGAGGCCGTGCATGCAGCCGCGCTCAGGGTTTCGGGTGCCGGGCGAAGAATTGCCAGATGGTCGCCGTCGCGTCGACGTCTCTACTGACTCGACCGACCCGTCGGCCCGAAGCGGGCCCGCCGGGCCAGGTGTGCCCGCCCCCTACGATGGAATAGAGCTCGACCATCCTCCCGTTCGCGCAATCGGGAAATGCGGTGCGCCGTACCCGGGTGCTGTCGTCCGGAACGAGGTTCGGCTCCAACGTCGTGGTGGGCGGCTTACCGCACCCCGCCACCTCGGCCCAGAATCCGATGCTGCTATCGGCGGAGAGTACGCGTCCTCCCCGGCCCACTTCGCCACCGGCGTATTCCATGAGCGGGTCGGCGGTGCCCTGGAAGGCCACCACCGAGAGCGGCATGGTCCGGGTGCATCGGGACGCGAGGTCCGCCGGCATCGCGCCGGCAACCGGGGCGATGGCGGCGAAGACTCCGGGCAGCGCACAAGCGAGCCGAAAGGAAAAGATGGCGCCGTTCGAGATTCCGGTGGCGTAGATCCGGCGTTGGTCCAGGCGAAACTCTCGACGCAGGGTGTCGAGCAGGGAGCGGATGAATCCCACGTCGTCGTGCGCTGTCCCGAATCCGCGCCCGTCATTCCAGCGCCGGTCCAGGCCCTGGGGGTAGACCACGAGGAATCCCTCGCGCTCCGCCACCCGGGTGAAGCCGGTGTGTCGGGCCATCCCGGCTGCCCGCCCGCCACTCGCGTGGAACACCAGCACCAGGGGGAGCGGCCGGGGAGGCTGGGAGGCGGGACTATAGAGGCGATAGCCGCGCCGGGTCCCGTCGACCACCAGGACGTGACGCGACTCGACCGGCGGGGTTTGGGCCTGAGCAGCCGGGAGTTGGGCGACGGCAACCAGGAGGGCCACGGCCGCACCGGATCGGGACCACTGGGGCATGCGGAATCGGTTCCCTGGGTACATTTGGGACGCAGCCAGCTCGCGCCACCGGCTCGGGGCTCCTCAATCTAGCCAGGGTCCGCTCATGTCCATCGCCGATCTCCGACGGGAGTACGCCCGCGCCCGACTCGACGGGCACGAGGTCAACCCCGATCCCATCGTCCAATTCGCTCGCTGGTTCTCCCAGGCTCAGGAGGCCCAGGTGGCCGATCCCAACGCGATGACGCTGGCAACCGCCACGTCGGACGGGGCTCCTTCGGCGCGCATCGTGCTCCTCAAGGGATTCGACGAGAGCGGGTTCGTGTTCTTCAGCGATTACCGGAGCCGGAAGGGGGCGGACCTCGACGCGAACCGGCGAGCGGCGCTGGTTTTCTATTGGAGCGAGCTCGAGCGGCAAGTGCGGATCACGGGGGAGGCGAGCCGCACCTCGAGTGAGGAATCCGAGGAATACTTCCGCACTCGTCCCCTGGGAAGCCGGCTCGGCGCCTGGGTCTCCCACCAGAGCCAGGTAATTCCCGATCGGGAGGTGTTGGAGGAAGGGCTGCGCCAGGTCGAGGCCCGCTTCGCCGGCGGGGACGTTCCGCTGCCGCAGCACTGGGGTGGGTACCGGGTCCGCCCGGACACGATCGAGTTCTGGCAGGGGCGGCCGAACCGGCTGCACGACCGGATCCAATACGTCCGCACCAAGACTGGCGGCTGGCGCCTCGAGCGGCTGGCGCCGTGAGGCCAGGGCTGAGCGGCGCGTATCATCCTGAGCCCGTTCGCTCCGCTCAGGGTAAACTCAGCCGGCTGATCGGCCCGGGCATGGGAGTGATCCCGGATGCCCGAGTGCGGCGCCGCCCCGATCCCTCACTCCCAGCTCACCCGATACCGGCACACCGCGCCGCCGGTGGCGCGGCACTCCTCCTCCACCATCCGAACCCCGCCGATGCCGCACATCTCCAGCGCCTTCCGATACCAGCCGATCACCGTCAGGCAGTCGGGAGCGCTGAAGGTCTCCGCGTCGTAGGTGGTGAGCACCCCTTCCTTGGGTCCGGTCGGCTGATACTCGCGCCGGCCATGTTCGTAATACAGGGAGTAGAACGACCCTGACTTGGCGAGAAAGCCGTGCGCATCGCCCTTGGTGAGGTATCCGCTGTGGATGCTGCTGAGGTTCTTCCCGGCAGAGGCTTCACCGAGGCGCTCGAAAAACTCCGGCTTGCCGCCGCCAAGCACCCGGACGATGGCGTCGTCCAGCGTCTTCCCCAGGTCGAAGGGATACCAGTTGGAGGTGAACACCATCCGCAGGGCGCGCTGATCGCTGGTTGACAAGCCGGAAAGGACCCGCTGCAAGCCGTCCTTTCCGGCGTGCTCCTCAACGAACGTCAAGCGCGACTTGAGAACGGCGCCCTTGATCTGCTGCACAGTGGCCGTCCCGCGCCCGGAGGCAGGCGTCCCCAGAGGTGAGGAAGACGACGGAGACAGAACGTAGGAGAAGGGTGGGGTAATCCGCAAGCGACCTGCTCGTCCGATCAGGGCACCCAACTCCGCTGCCGTGCGGGGGTTCAGGGTAAATTACTCATATTTTCATGATTATATGCTAAGTTCTGAATTCCCAAGAAGCTAGAGCCGAGCCTAAGAATTATGAACAAAGGTTCATCATTCCTTCATGAGCGAGGCATGAAGTCAGGTCTAGGTTCTCCCCAACTGATCGACCCACATGTTCTGGAGAACATCATGCTGACCTGGCCCAGCCCACTGCTTCCGATGACCGCTCTGATGCTCCTCGCCGCCTGCGGGGGCGAACGCCCGTCGGCCAAGCCCATGGCCGGCATGCCCGGCATGCACCAGGGTGACGCCCCCGCGGCCCAGGCCGCGGCCTCGTCCGATCCGCGGGCCGCGATTTTCCTGGAGAAGGGGTGCCCCCAGTGTCACACGATCTCGGCGCTGGGCATCAAGTCGCCGGCCGAGATCGGCCCCGACCTGACCTTCGCGTACACCGATGTGCAAAGCCGATTCAACGTGAAGCTGGAGGAGTTTCTCCATAACCCGACCGGCACCATGCAAGTGGTGCTGAGCTCGCAGATCCAGTTGAGTCCCCAGGAGCGCGACTCGGTGATTCATCTCCTCAAGGAAATCAATGAGGAAGCCGGGAAGCACGAGTAGCCTGTCCACCGTCTTAGCGAGGAAGGAGTCCCCGATGTCCCGCCGTCTCGTCCTGCTGGCCGTCCTGACCGTCGCGGCCTGTGCGCCAGAGTCCCAACCCGAGGCCGGTGGGGGCGGCGGCGGCCGCCTCGCCGATGCCCGCGAGGCCGCGCAGCGCACCTTCGTCGAGCCGGGGAAGCTCGACGAGTACTATCTCTTCTACAGCGGTGGGCATTCCGGACAGGTGTACGTCGCCGGAATCCCCTCCATGCGCCACATCGCGACCATCCCCGTCTTCGCCCCCTACCCGGGCACGGGGTACGGGTTCGACGAGGAGTCGAAGAAGATGCTCGGCGAATTTACCTGGGGAGACGTGCACCATCCATCGCTCTCCAAGAAGGCCGGCGACTATGACGGGCGCTGGCTCTTCGTCAACGACAACGCCAATAACCGTCTTGCCCGGATCGACCTGCGGGATTTCAAGACCAAGCAGATTCTCGGGCCCATCGCCAACTCGAGCGGGAACCACGGCTCGGCCTTCGTCACCGAGAACACCGAGTACGCCCTGGTGGCGAGCCGGTTCTCCATTCCGATCCCGCGGGGGACCTACGCCCCGCTCAGCCGGTACGCGACCGACTATCACGGCGTGGTGAGCGGGATCGCGATCGACAGCACCACGGGCACCATGACGGTCGGCTGGCAGATCGTCACGCCGCCGTTCAACTGGGATCTGGCCGCGACCGGGCATGACATCTCCGGTGATTGGGCGGTCTGGAGCTCCTACAATACCGAGCGCGCCACCGGTCGGCTGGAAGTGACCGCCAGCCAGCGGGATCGGGACTACATGGCCTTCGTGAACTGGCGGAAGGCGACGGCGGCGGCCGCCGCGGGGAAGGGCAAGATCATCGGTGGCGTCCGGGTGATGGATCCGCGGGAGATTCCCGGCGTGATGTATCTGGTGCCGCTGGCCAAGAGCCCCCACGGGGCCGACTTCACGCCGGATGGCCGGTACGTTGTGGGGAGCGGCAAGCTGGCTCCCTACACCACGGTCTTCGACTTCGAGAAGTTCCTCAAGGCGGCCGAGAGCAACGATACCACCGGCAGCGAGGAGGGGATTCCGGTCCTCCGCTTCGAGTCGATCAAGGTGGCCGAGGTCCCGGTCGGCCTGGGGCCGCTCCATACCCAGTTCGACGACGAGGGGTATGCCTATACCTCGCTCTTCATCGAGTCGGCGGTGGCCAAGTGGAAGCTGGGCCCGTTCGACGGGCACGACTCCTCGCTGGTGGTGGCCAAGATCCCGGTGCACTTCTCCGTCGGCCACATCGTGGCCGCGGGTGGCGACACCCGGCATCCGTACGGCAAATACCTGGTCTCGATGAACAAGCTCTCCAAGGGGCGGCACCTGAACGTGGGGCCGTCCCAGCCGGAGTCCAGCCAACTGATCGACATCACCGGCACCGGCATGAAAATGATTTACGAGGCCTACAGCGAGCCGGAGCCGCACTTCGCGCAGGTCCTCAAAGCCGACCTGATCACGCCGATCGAGGTGTACCCCAAGGCGGAGAACAAGGACCCGAACGCCATCTGGGCGGCCGAGGACGGTAAGGTGACCCGGCGAGGGAAGACGGTCGAAGCTAAGATCTACTCCATCCGCTCGTACTTCGCTCCGTCAGAGGTCGAGGTCCAGCAGGGCGACTCGGTCATCTTCCACGTGACCAACGGCGAGCAGGAACGGGACATGCTGCACGGCTTCGGCATCGCCGGCTACAACATCAACGTGGTCACGGATCCGGGGGAGACCAAGACCATCCGGTTGAAGGCCGACAAGCCCGGGGTGTGGCCGTTCTACTGCACCAACTTCTGTTCCGCCATGCACCAGGAAATGCAGGGATATTTCCTGGTCCGGCCGGCCGGCGCCGGGACGGACGTCGCCCAACGGTAAGGAGAGGGAATGTCGCTCACCGGGTGGCTGGAACAGGTCCTCTCGCCCCGGGCACGGATCATCGTGCTTGGGGCGGGCGCGCTCCTCCTCGTCGCTCTCTGGTTTCCGCTCTGGGAGATCACCATGTTCGCCCAGATGTTCCCCGAGGGCATCCGGATGTGGGTCTATCCCTACAAGCTGGTCGGGGGGAAGGGCGGGGCGGATCTCGCGGGCATCAACATCCTGAACCATTACATCGGCATGCGGGCGATCCACGAGGCGGATTTCCCCGAGATGAAATTCATTCCGTTCGCGTTGGGTCTCTTCTTCCTGTTGACGCTTCGGACGGCGATCTTCGCCCGCATCCATCATCTGGTCGATCTGCTGGTGCTGTTCATCTACTTCGGGCTCTTTTCCCTGGGCGCCTTCATCTACCGGATGTACAGCTTCGGACACCAGCTGGACCCCGGGGCGCCATTCAAGGTGGCGCCCTTCACGCCGCCGATCTTCGGGCACCAGCACATCGCCAATTTCGACGTGTATAGCTATCCCGGAACGGGCACCTACCTGCTGGGCGCCTTCGCTTTGATCCTGGGCCTGCTCCTGGCGGTCGAGGCTCGACGAGAATGGGCCGCGTCGCGCAGCAAGACTCCGGTCCGAGCCGAGAGAGCGGTGCTCGCGTGATCGCCATCCTGGCCCTCTTGCTGGCGGCGCCGACCGACACGCTGCGCCTGGGGCCGGGCGTCCACCCCGGACCACTGGTGCTGTCCCGTCCCACGGTGGTCATCGGCGCCCCGGGATCGGTCATCCGGGGCACCGGGAAGGGGAGCGTGGTGGACATCACCGCGCCGGGAACGGTGCTTCGCGGCCTCCGGATCGAGCACGGCGGGCGCGATCTCGACCAGGATGATGCGGGGGTGATGGTTCGGGCCGACTCCGTCCTCCTGGAAGATCTGGTGATCCGGGACATCCTCCACGGCGTGTACCTCAAGCAGGTGCGGGGTGGCACGATCCGCCGGGTGGACATCGAGGGACCGCGCGGACTGTCGGAGGGACAGATGGGGAACGGCATCCACCTGTTCTACTCGCGCAACGTGAGGATCGAAGCGAACCGGATCGCGGGGGTGCGGGACGGGATCTACTACTCCTACTCCGACAGCGTGGGAGTGCGCCACAACCGGATCTCCCACGTCCGCTTCGGGCTCCACTTCATGTTCAGCCACGACAACGTCTTCGAGCGCAACGTCTTCAGCCACAACGCGGCCGGCGCCGTGATCATGAACTCGAATGGCCTGCTCATCGAGGACAACGTCTTCGCCTGGAACACCGGCGGCCGTTCCTTCGGACTGGTGCTGCAGACGGCCACCGATCCGACGGTCAGAGGCAACCTGTTCGTCGGAAACGGTATCGGCACGTTTTTCGACAACGTGATTCACGGTCGCTATACCGGAAACCTTCTCGCCGCCAACTGGCTTGGCCTGCAGCTCTTCACCAACAGCGAGGACACCGAGATCACCGGGAACGCTCTGGTCGACAACACCTTCGACGCCTCGGGCGGGCCCGCGGCGGGGGCCTACTCGTTCTGTGAAAGGAAAGTCGGCAACTACTGGAGCAAGGCCCGGCTCGATGGCTACGACCTGGACGGCGATGGGGTGCTGGACCAGCCCTACGCGGCCAGCTCGCCTCTGGCCGAGCTGGCCCGGGATCGCGAGGGTCTCCGGGTGTTTCTGCAGAGCCCCGCGGCTCGGGTGCTCGACTGGGCGGAACGGACCTTCCCGGTATTCGATTTCCCCGAGGCGGTCGATTCCTGTCCGATGGCGACGCCGCCCGCGCTCGCGATGATGTCCGCGCTGCCCGATCAGGGTGGAGACTCGAATGGCGGGGACGGGGCCCAGCTCGCCGTTGCCGCGGCGAGCGCCGCCGCCGCCGTTCTGCTGCTGATGCGCCGCCGGCGGGAGCGGCGGTGGAGGTCGCGTGATTCGGACAACTGAGCTGTTCAAGTGCTTCGGCGGCCGCCTAGCGCTGGCGCCGCTCACCCTGGAGGTGGCCTCCGGCGAGGTGGTGGCACTGGTGGGCCCGAACGGAGCGGGCAAGTCCACCACGCTGCGCACCCTGGCGGGGATCATCCGTCCCAGCGGAGGGCGGGCGGCCATCGGCGGGCACGACGTCGTGGGCGATCCGGTCGGTGCCCGCCGGCAAATCGGCTACCTCTCGCAGCGATCCGGAGTTCCGCTCGCCACCGTGGTCGGCGACCTGGCCACCCTGGTGGCGGATATCCGGGGCCTTCCCGCGCGTGAGGCGTGCGAAGCAGTGGAGCGGGTAGGGGTGTTCGGCCGGTGGGGCTCTCCCCTCGGGAGTCTCTCCGGCGGGGAACGGCAGCGGGTCATGCTGGCGCTGGCGACTCTGGGGCCGGTGACCACGCTCCTGCTGGATGAGCCCAACATCAGCCTCGACTCCGAGGGAGCGGACGAGGTGCGGCGGGTCATCCGGCAGGCGAGTGAGGGGGGAACAGCCGTGCTGTTCGCCTCCCATCATCTACCCGAGGTGGCTCGCCTGGCGCATCGCGTCCTGGTCATGGATGCCGGCCGAGTCGTCGCCCAGGGTTCGGTGGAGCATCTGGCGGCCACGACCGGGATTCCGTGGGACCAGCACGCGGTCGATTCTCCCATCGAGCGGATCTATCGGGCTCTGGTGTCGCGGGCACGCTCGACAGCCCCGGCGTCGCACCTGAGCGTGATTCGGGGAGACGCCGCATGAGTCCGACGCGCTCCCTCTTCCGCTTCGAGTTGGCGGCGGCCCGACGAGGGCGCGCCGTGCCGCTGGTGGCCTTGGGCTTTGCGCTCGCGGCCATGACCATCACCCTGGTCGGGCTCGCGGCCGGCGGAGTGGTGGCGGTGCAGGGGTTTGCCCGAACGTCCGTGAGCCTCCTGCAGCTGGTGGTGTGGGCCGTGCCCCTCGTGGCGCTGCTGACGGGCGCGGTCGCCGGCTCCGAATGCCATGATCTCGAGTTCGTCGTGGCGCTGCCGCTCCCCCGCCGAAGCGTGGTGCTCGCGCGGTGGCTGGCCTGGATGGTGATCCTGGGCGGCGCCCTGCTGCTCGGCCTCGGCGGGGCCGGCATCCTCATCGCACTCTTGTCGGGGGGTGCGGACGGCTGGCGCTACCTCCGACTGATCGGCGTCACCGGCCTGGTCCTGGCCGCGAGTCTGGCCATCGGCCTGGCGGTCGGTGTTGCCGCTCGGACCAGACTTCGGGCGCTGGGCGTGGCGATGGCGGTGTGGCTGGTGCTGGTCGTGGGTGTCGATCTCGTGGCCATTGGGGCGCTGGCGATGCTTCCGCCCCACCGAGCTGGATGGGGGCTCACCCTCCTGCTGATGGCAGACCCGATCGACAGCGCCCGCGCTCTCGGTCTGGGCCTCTTTCACGCCGACGTCGTGGCCGGGCCCACCGGCGCCGCGCTGCGGCGGGTGCTCAGTGGCGCTGGGGCATGGGTGCTCGCTGCCGCGATGGTCGCGTGGACCGTCGTCCCGCTGGCCCTCGCCGGATGGCGGTTCGGGCGGAGCGATCTGTAGCAGGGTCCGAGGCCCCTACGTGCGGAGGCGGTCGAGCAGGCCGGCCATGGTTTCGCTGCCGAGGCCGGACACCTGGTAGGCGATGCGGCCCTCGCGATCGATCAGGTACACCGTCGTCGGATGAGCGATCTCGCCGTTGTGCTCATCGCGTGCTCGGGCGATCCCCCAGGCGTCGAGCGTCGCTTCGACTGAGGCCACCGACCCGCTGAGGACATGGGCCCGGGGCGGGAGCTGCCACGCCTCGGCGATCGACGGCAGGCGGGTGGGGGTGTCCCGCCAGGGATCCAGGGTGACGATCACGGCCCGGGCCGAGTCCGCCGGCCGCCGTTGAAGCACGCCCAGCACCTGGTGGACCGCGATCGGGCAGGCGGTCTGGCAGTGGGCGTAGGCGAAGGTGAGCAGCACCGGCCGGCCCCGCAGCTGGGAGAGCCCGATGGAATCTCCGGCCTGATCCACCAGGCGGAGTGGTGGGGCGGAGCGGTCGAGTCGCGGGTAGGCGCCCGGCGGCTGCGGGCGACCCTCGGTGAGATAGGAGTCACGGCGCACCTGCCCCACCCGCACCACGGCCGCGCCGACCCCGACCGCGAGACCCACGATTCCGGCGCCGATCGCCGTTCGCCCCAGGAGGGAGCTGCTGAGCTCTCGGAGCCCGCCGGAGAGCGCATCGCCCCAGATCGCGACCAGCAGGCCGAGCATCCCCAGGGGCTCGCCGATCAGCAGGACCCAGCCACCCGCGTGGGGCAGGCCATCGGCGCGCGCGCCGAAGCACGCGGCCCGGGCCCGGAGTAGCGCCTCCGGCGCGTCCTGCGGGAGGGGCCAGAGGGCCAGGGCCCACCAGGCCGCGGTAATGAGGAGAATGGCAATGAGGGCGACGAGCGCCGTCACCCTCCGACCCGACACGAGACCTACCCCACCTTCCACACGAACGACAGCAGCTTCCAGTTCACGAAGTAGTACAGCATGAACGCCAGCAGGAAGACGAACGCCAGGACCAAGGTCCCCGGGGTCGAGCCCCAGAGACCGCGTTCGCGCGAGTGCAGACGCTCGTTGTCCTCGTCAACGGACGGGGAATGGCGCGGGGGCGTCGAGACCCCCTGGGGTAGGCCGGACCGCATTGGCTCCCTCCCGGGCTTCGATCGGCTCTCCGAAGAAGACCGACCAGACGGTGATGAGGATGTAGATCCCGCCGCCCACCGCGGCCACGAGACCTCCGACCGCCATGGTGCCGATCAGCACGTCCACGGCGGGGCTGAACTGCACGTCGAATGGCGCCTGCGCGAAGCTGATGTCCCAGTGCCGGCGCGGCACCCCGAAGGTGCCGGCGAAGGTCATCGCTATCGAGAAGACCAGCATCCCGCCGGCGAACAGATAGGGCTGGATGCGCGCCAGCGGCCAGAACGCCACCCGCTTCCGGAAGATGAGCGGGATGACGTAGTAGGTGAGACCCATGAAGGCCATCGCCGTCCCGCTCACCACGGTGGCGTGGAAGTGACCGGGAATCCGCAGGGTATTGTGGGCGATGATGTTGATCTGCTCGGTGCCGAAGGTGACCCCGGTGATGCCGCCCACGAACCCGAAGACCACGATGGAGAAGATGAGCGAGCTGAACCCGGGATCGCCCCAGGGGGCCTTCCGCAGCCACTCGAACATACCGGTACCGAAGCCGCGCAGCCGCTGGCCTAGCTCGATCCCCGCCGGCACCGTGAACCCGTGGATCATGCTGGCCAGCACCGCCATGTACATGAAGTAGCTGGTGTTCACGATCTTCCAGGCGGGGCTGAGGCCGGGATCCACCAGCAGGTGGTGGGCGGACGCCAGGTTGATGAAGAGAACGTAGAGCACGAACGCCGACCGGCTGATCTTCTCGTTCAGCACCACGGCGCCGACCGTCAAGGCGCCGAGGAGGTACCAGACGGAGACCATGGCGGCCACGTTGATCTGCTGAGACGCGTGTCCCAGGCCCCACCACACCATCCGGTACACCTCCGGGTCGACCTTCATCAGCCCGAGTGACCAGAGAAAGGTGGGGATGTAGATCCCGGCCCCATGGCCCAGCGTGACCACCGCGATGATCGCCGCGGTGGCCGCGCCGTAGGTGACGAGCGGAACCGAGCCGGTGTAGGTCCGCTCCCGGCGCGCCACCACCAGGGTGCCGAAGAAGATGCCGGTCACGACCAGTGCGCCGACGGCGAACAGAATGACGCCGAGGTAGAACGCGGGATGGGCCCGGAGCGGCACGTAGGAGGTGAACAGCACGTCCGCCCGGCCGGTCCACATCGTCCACTCGACCATCAGCGCGCCGACCACCATCAGCCAGAACGCACCCCACGCCAGGCGCGGGGTCGCCACCCTGCTGTTCAGCAACACCGCGCCGGCGAAATAGAGGATCGCCATCTCGAAGAACAGGATGAAGAAGATCAGCATGCTCATCCCGTGGACCGTGAGAATCCGGTAAAACCATTCGGCCGGCAACAGGTGCACCGCCTGCCAACGGGTGAGCAGCACCAGGACCGCCGCGATCCCGCCGACGAGGAGGGCCACCGTGGCCGCCACGGCGTTGGCCCGGATCAGGGCATCGGCGTCCCGGTGGATCCGGCGCCCGGTGACGGGGCAGGTGCGGAACTCCGGCGCGGTCATGGGCCCGCCTCCCCTCTGAGAACGGCCCGGGCGGTGCTCGCCACCTCCTGGCCCGTGCTGTCGGTGACGATCACCCGGCCGACCATGGTATGGTGACCGATCCCGCAGAACTCGTTGCAGACGATCCGGAAGTCACCCGCCGCCGTGGGCGTCACCCGCAGGCCGTAGTCGTAGCCCGGCACGACTTGAAAGTTCACGTTGATGGGAAAGAGGCTGAAGCCGTGGTTTACATCCAGCGAAGAGAGATGCAAGACATACTCGGCGCCTTGCCGGAGCTTGAGCACCGGGCGCCACTGCCAGCTCAAGCCGAGGAGATAGACGTCACTGCCCGGCGGAGGGGAGACCACCGGGATCCCGTGGTCCTCGCCCACCTGGTAGGTCGCGATGAACTCTTGCACCCGCTGCAGGTAGGCCTTCGGGTCGGTCCGGTGGCGGATGCCGGCCGGGTTCTGGCCGCCCTTCAGGTGCCAGAGCGGCATCATGGCGAAGAGCACCATGCACCACCCGAAGGCGATGCCGACCCACATCCGCTCGCTGGGATGGGCCCGTTTCCACCAAATGCCCCTGGGCGACTCGATACCGGTATGGGTGTCCATGACTGCCTCAGGGAAGTGGGGCCGGGGGCAGGGTCAGGATTTCCCACATACCCCACCCGGTGTAGACCAGACCGACGACCAAGACGCCCGCCGCCAACAGGAGAAAGACGTTGTCGTACAGCCGCTGTCCCAGCGGCACCGATTCGGCGGGGTCCGCCGGCCTGGATTCAGATCCCGACATCTGCACCTCCACGTCAGGGGAGAGTCGTGGCCCTCCGCCGTTGGCCGGCCGGCCGTCGCTCCGCCGGCTCGGGTTGCAGGAGATCCGCGACGGTAGTTTCCGAGAAGAACGTGTTGACCTGCTGCCCCACGGTCTTCCACCGCCAGTGGGCCTTGCACGGGGCATGGTCTCGGCACTCGGGGCGGCCCAGTAGGCAGTTGGCCTGGTCCGACATTCCGAAGGAGGCCAGCACCCGGGCCAGGGTGAGATCCTTGGCGGGGACGGCCAGCCGAAAGCCCCCGCGGGGCCCGCGGGTGGAATCGAGGACGCCGGTTTGCGCCAGCCGGTGAAGCGTCTTGGACAGGTAGTTCTGCGGCACGTCGAGCGCCTTGGCGATCTCTCCCACCCGGACCGGGCTGTCGCCCGCCCCCGCGATGTAGGTGACGGCATTGAGGGCGTAGCGGGCGGTCTGGGGGAGCGCGATCATGGGGGCCTGGGTCTCCGTGGGTTTTTGCGTTTATCACGTTAATATGATAATTTCTTCTCCGCAAGCACACCGATGCCCTGATCGCCTGGACGCCCCCGATGCAGCGATTCGCCCGCGCCCTGGAGCGCGAGACCCGCCGGCTCCTCGCCTCGGCCGACGCCACCCTCAACCGGCTCTACGGCTGGCGCGGCAACCCCCTCTATCAGAGCGGAGCGCTGGCTATCAGCCTGCTCATCCTGCTCATAGTCACCGGCGTGTACCTCCTGATCTTCTATCGGGTGGGCTCACCCTATGCCTCCGTCGCTCGGCTCAACGAGCAGGTCTGGGTCGGCCGATGGATCCGGGCGTTGCACCGCTACGCCTCGGACGCGGCGGTCCTCGCGGTGCTGGCCCATGGCTTCCGGATGTATGCCCAACGGCGCCGCTGGGGTCCGCGTGCACTGGCCTGGGTATCGGGACTGGTCCTCCTGGGACTCCTGCTGGTGTGCGGATGGACGGGCTACGTCATGGTGTGGGACACCTTCGGACAGGTGCTGGCGGTCGAGGGGGCTCGGCTGCTCGATCTCCTCCCCCTCTTTTCGGAGCCGATCGGCCGGGCCTTTGTGGGCGAGCAGCCGATTCCGGGGGCGTTCTTCTTCTTGAATCTGTTTCTCCACATCGCCCTCCCCATCGGGTTTGGCGTCGTGCTCTGGGTCCATGTCTCGCGAGTCGCGCGGCCGGTGCTGGCCCCGCCCCGGCGGGTCACTGGAGTGGTGGTCGGGCTGCTCGTCCTCGCGGCGGTGCTGATTCCGGTCGTGATGGCTCCGGAGGCGAGCCCCTTCGTGCTGCCCGAGCGAGTCCCCCTCGACGTGTTCTACGCCCTCTGGCTGCCACTCACTCGCGAGCTGCCGGCGGGCGTGGTCTGGCTCCTCGGCGCGGCGGCTCTGCTCCTGCTCGCGGGGGCGCCGATCTGGTCACGTCCGGCCCTCGCCGAGCGTCCGCGGCCGTCGTTGGTGAACGAGCGCCTCTGCACCGGATGCTGGCAGTGCGCGCTGGACTGTCCCTACGAGGCCATCGCCATGCTGCCGCGCACCGACGGCCGGGCCGAGGTGGTGGCGCGGGTGGATCCCTCTCGCTGTGTGAGCTGCGGGATCTGCGCGGGCTCCTGCGCTCCCATGGGGGTCGGACCACCCCAGCGAACGGGCCGGGACCAGTTGGAGCGGGTGCAGACGTTCCTGGCCCAGCGACAACCGGAGCCGGGCGGCGTGGTGATCGTCGCCTGCAGCAACGGGGCGGGCGGCCTCGGGGACGATCCGGCGGTCGAGGGACTGGTCTTTCCGGTTCAGTGCGCCGGCAATGTCCACACCTCGGTGATCGAGTACCTGGTGCGAGCCGGCGTGGAAGGGGTCTTGCTCGTCGCCTGTCCGGCGCGGGACTGCTGGAACCGTGAAGGAGCGGCGTGGCTGGAGGCCCGGGTATTCCGCAACCGGGAGGCCGAGCTGCAGGAACGGGTGGATCGCCGCCGGGTGCGGGTGGCGTACGCCGGGCGGGGCGAGCGTCGCGCGGCGCTCGAGGCGGTGCGGGAGTTTCGGACCGCCCTGCTGGGGCTGGAGAGCCCGGTCGCCGAAGAGGGGATCGATGTCCTGAAACTGTGCGACGCCACCGAGTCGGTCGAGGGTGCCGAGGCATGAGACCGGGAGTCAGGGCCGCCCTGGGTGGTGGTCTCGCCACTGCCGTAGCCGCCGCGGTTGCCGGGCTGTCCCAGGTGTCCTACACGGCCGATCCAGGGCCCGAGGCGCTCCTCCGCCTCTCCTGGCGTGCCCGCGGCGAGCGGGTGGAGGTGTGCCGGGATGTGACGGAGGAAGAGCTGCGGAAGCTTCCGCAGCACATGCGCCAACCGCGGGTCTGCGAGGGCACCACCGCACCCTATCGGGTGGTCGTGAGCGTGGACGGAGAGCCGGTGGCCGACGAAATCCCTTCAGGATCCGGTACCCGGCAGGCCCGGCCGCTGTACGTCTATCGAGAGCTCCCGCTTTCTCCCGGAGCCCATCACCTGTCAGTCCTCCTCGAGCGGGTCGGCGGTGCGGCGGAGTCGCCACCCCAGGAGTCGGAGATCGAAGAAGACCACAAAAAGGGAGTCGTCCCGCCTCGTCTGCACCTCGAGGAGACCGTGCATCTCGCTCCCCGCCAGGTCCTTCTGGTGACCTACGACGCGGAGCGTCAAGCGTTGATCACCCGTTAGCA
>Ga0326597_10006128_pt1 | contig 16537 bp, 14 predicted proteins | sample RVTome_12_FD_203789 | JGI IMG/M metagenome (GOLD analysis project Ga0326597, IMG submission 203789) | Soil microbial communities from uranium-contaminated site in the Upper Colorado River Basin, Wyoming, United States - RVT100D185 | ecosystem: Environmental > Terrestrial > Soil > Contaminated >...
GATGCCCACCACCGGATCGTCCTTCTTGCCAGCGGGGTACGTACCGCCCGACCAGAAGCGCGGTCCGGGGACGCCGGTTCGGTCGACGAAGGCGTGCAAGACTGAATCCGACGGCGTCTTGTCCCACAGGCTCTTGTCGCGATATCCGCCGGCCGAGACAAAGTTCAGAAATTCCTCGTTCGTCACCTCGTGCTCATCGATGAGGAAGGCCGGGATGACGGAGCCCTCCGACCCGACTGCCGACTTGCCCTCTTCGACCAGCACCATGCCCTCGGGGGCCGCGCCGGCTTTGAGCAGCTTGCGCGTGACTCGCAAGTCTTTCGCTGGCTCGATCGACACCAGGAACTGCAAGGCGCCCGCCTGCTCGTGCGTCAGCCCTACCCAGTACTCGCCGGCAACCAGTCGGTGCCCCGCGAGCGGCGTGTTGCCGAGTGGGACCGCCCTGCGGGCAGCGAAGTCAGCGATCGGCTGTACTCTCGAGACCGTAACCGAGGCCAAGGACGGCTCCGTCTCGATGGTCAGCGTGCCAGCCACCCGCTGCGCAAGAGCGTTCAGCCGAGAGTCGTTTAGATCCAGTCCCGACGCCTGCAACTCTTGGAACACTTCATCCAGGCGTCCCTCCCCCGCAGCAGATTCGACCCCGGCCAGCCAGGCCTCAATGCGACGAGTCTCGCGGCCGCTCCAGAAAATGATTCCCCCAGCGAAGAGCAACACGACCAGCGCGAGAGCGGCGTACCAGGAAGATCGTCGTACAGGCGAAAGCGCTGGAGCGCTCGGTCGCTGGACAGTGACGACCGACTCCTGCTCGCGGGCGAGCAGGAGCAGGTCGCCCCGGATCTCGTCGGCTCGCTGATATCGGTCGCGAACCTTCTTGGCCAGGGCCTTCCTTACCGCAGCCTCCAGCTCGGCCGGCACCTCGCTCCGCAGAGTCGTCATCGGTTCCGGCTCCCGGTTCAGGATCGAATGGATCACCGCCTGCTCGTGGTCTCCCTTGAAGGGCAACTGGCCGGTCACCATCTCGTAGAGAACGACGCCGGTGGACCAGAGATCGGTCCGATGATCGGCGCTTTCACCGAGCGCCTGCTCGGGCGACATGTAGGCCACCGTGCCCATCGTGGTTCCGGTCTTGGTGATCCGGGTGCCCCCGGCCAGCTTTGCCAGCCCGAAATCCACGATTTTCACCGCTCCGTCCCGGGTCAGCATGAGGTTAGCGGGCTTGATGTCCCGGTGAACGATCCCCTGCTCGTGCACCTTGGCCAGCCCCTGGGTGACTTGTAGAGCTATATCGACCGCGCTTGCCATGGGCAGGGGTCCGCGGGCGATCTTCTTCTTCAGCGTCTCGCCGTCGTAGAAGGCCATGGCAATGAAGAGCTGCCCGTCCTCGGTTTCGTCAATCTCGTAGATGGTGCCGATGTGAGGGTGGTCGAGAGCCGAAGCGGCCTTGGCCTCGTGGAGAAAACGTTCCTTCTTTTCCTCGTCCGTGCCGAAGTGAGATGGAAGGAACTTGAGAGCGGCAAAGCGGTCGAGCTTTAGATCGCGGGCCTTGTAAACGACGCCCATTCCACCGCCGCCGAGCTTCTCCAGGATCTGGTAGTGAGATGCGCTCTTGGGGATCATGGACTGAGGTGGGGACCTCCGATAGCCATGCGCCCGGATGCGAGCGAGCCCAAGTTGCTACGCGCGCGGCTTCAGCAATTGGATCTTCCTGACCCTACCAGATTCCGCCGTGCCTCGGCAAGTTTTACCCCAGCTGAGCTAGCCCACGCGGGGAGCCACGAAGTTCTCGCGGGCCCGTTAAGCTCTTGAGAAAAGCCCGGAAAGACCTTCGGCCCAACGATCGTAGGCCTCGCGGTAGCGGGGCGCGCGCTCGGAGTCGGGCTCGATCGTGGCTTCGAGCTCGAGACCGCGGAACGCCTCGGGGGGCGAGCGGTAGAACCCGGCCCCGAGAGCGGCCCCCCGGGCGGCCCCCTCGGCGCCGTCGGTGCGGTAGAGCTCGAGCGTGCAGCCGGTCACCCCCGCGAGAGCTTCGCGAAAGAGAGGGCTCAGGAGCATGTTGCCGAGACCCGCGCGCATCCCCTTCGGGTGGAGCCCGACCTCTTCGAGAATTCCGATTCCATAGCGGAACGAGAATGCGATCCCTTCCTGGACGGCACGGGCCATGTGGGCTTCGCCGTGGCTGTTGAACCGCACGCCCCGGAAGGAGGCGCCGGGATCGACGTTGTCGAGCATGCGCTCGGCGCCGTTTCCAAAAGGATAGAAGAGGAGCCCATCGGAGCCGACGGGAGCCGTCGCCGCCAGACGGTTCAGGTCCTCGTAGCCGATCTTCCCGAGCGTCTGCCGAAGCCATCGATTCGCGCTTCCGGTTCCGTTGATGCAGAGGAGGACTCCGAGCCGAACGCTTTCGTTCGAATGGTTGACGTGGGCGAAGCTCCCGACGCGGGAGCGGGGGTCGGCGCGGACTACGTCGGTAACGCCGTAGACGACGCCCGAGGTCCCGGCGGTGGCCGCGATCTCTCCCGGCTCGAGGACTCCGAGCGAAAGGGCGTTCGTCGGCTGGTCGCCGGCGCGAAAGGTCACGGGAGTGCCGGGAGCGAGTCCGAGAGCGCGGGCCGCTTCCGCCGTCAGGCGCCCCTGCTCCCCGAAGGCGGGGACGATCTCGGGAAGAAGGTCCTCTCCCACCTCGTAGTGACGGAGCAGGAAGTCCGCGACGCGGTTTTCCGCGAAGTCCCAGAAGATGCCCTCGGAGAGCCCCGAGAGGGTCGTCGCCGCCCGCCCCGTCAGCCGAAACGCGAAGTAGTCTCCCGGCAAGAGGAGCTTCCAAATCCGCCCGAAGACTCCGGGCTCGTTCACTCTCACCCACCGGAGCTTCGAGGCGGTGAAGTTCGCGGGAGAGTTCAGAAGGTGCGCGAGGCAGCGCTCTTCCCCGAGGATCTGGAAAGCGTCGTTTCCGATCTCGACGGCGCGGCTGTCACACCAGATGATGGAGGGACGGAGCACCTCGCCCTGCTTTCCCACGAGAACCAGGCCGTGCATCTGGTAGGAGATTCCGATTCCGCCGACGTCTTTCGGGTTGAGCCGCACCGACCACAGAAGACGCTCGGTCGCCCGCCTCGCGGATTCCCACCAGGACTCGGGATCCTGCTCCGCCCATCCCGGGCGCGGCGCCGCGATCGGCATCTCCTCATCGGGGTACGAGCTTCGCGCCACGGCGCGGCCGGTTTCGCCGTCGAAAAGACAGGCCTTGACCGAGGAGCTTCCCAGGTCATAGCCGAGAAAGTACATGGGACTCCGCCAGAGGATACTCGAAGTCAGTGGTCAGTGATCGGTGGTCAGTGGTCAGTTGCGTGGTACGCGGCACTTGCCTGTAAACTGATCACTGATCACTGATCACTGGGCACCGATGAACCCCTTCTCACCGTTTCTTGCCTCGGGCACTGGAGTCGCCATCCTCGACAGCGGTCTCGCGACCGAGCTCGAGCGGCGGGGCCTCGACCTGAGAGACCCCCTCTGGTCGGCCAAGGTCCTCGTCGAAGCGCCGGAAGCGATCGAGGCCGTCCACTACGACTACTTCCGGGCCGGCGCCGACGTCGGAACGAGCTCGAGCTACCAGGCGACGTTCGAAGGCTTCGCCGCCCGGGGGATCGGGACCAAGGAGTCGGAGCGTCTTCTGAGGCGCTCCGTCGAGCTCGTGGACCGGGCGCGGGAGCGGTTCTGGAGCTTTCCTTCGAACCGCACCGGGCGGATTTTTCCCCTGGTCGCGGCCTCCATCGGCTGCTACGGCGCCTCGCTCCACGACGGCTCCGAGTACCGCGGGGACTACGGTCTATCGCGAAAAGAACTCATCGATTTTCACCGCCCGCGGCTCCGGGTGCTCGCGGATTCGGGAGCGGACGTACTCGCGTTCGAGACCATCCCCTCGAAGCTCGAGGCGGAAGCCGTGGTCGCGCTCCTCGAAGAGCTCCCGAGCGCTCCTCCCGCCTGGGTCAGCTTCAGCTGCCGGAGCGCCGTCGAGGTGTGCCACGGAGAGCCGCTCGCCGAGTGCTTCGCCGCCGCCGGCGCCTCCGAGGCCGTGGCCGCGGTCGGAATCAATTGCACTCCCCCGCGCTTCGTTTCCGGTCTACTGGAATCCGCTCGCGGCGCCACGGGAAACGAGGTCGCGGTCTACCCGAACAGCGGGGAGATCTGGGATGCGGGAAGACAAGCCTGGATTCCAGGCGAGAGCTCGGCCCCGATCGAAGAGCTCGCTCCCGAGTGGCGACGTCTGGGAGCTTGCCTCATCGGCGGCTGCTGCCGCACGACGCCTTCCACCACCTCTGCCCTCAGAGCCATGTTTTCAGGGCAGCAAATTATATCGAACGATGCACCAGAGGGCCCGTAGCCCGTCTCGCCAGCCGATCTTCTTTCCTTCCGCGTAGGTCCGGCCCGAGTAGGAGATGCCCACCTCGTAGATGCGGCAGCCCATACGCGCGACTTTCGCCGTGACTTCGGGCTCGAATCCGAAACGCTCCTCGCGGAGGTCGATCTTCTGGATGACGTCCCGCCGGAAGGCCTTGTAGCAGGTCTCCATGTCCGTGAGGTTCAGGTTGGTGAACATGTTCGAGGACAGGGTGAGGAGCTTGTTGGCGGCGTAATGCCAGAAGTAGAGCACCCGGTGCGATTCGCCGCCAGCGAACCGAGAGCCGTAGACCACGTCTGCCTTCCCCGCGCGGATCGGAGCGAGGAGCTTGGGATACTCCTTGGGGTCATACTCCAGGTCGGCGTCCTGGACGATGACGACGTCGCCCGTCGCCGCCCGGAACCCGGTGCGCAGCGCCGCCCCCTTTCCCTGATTTCGCTCGTGGAAGATCACCCGGAGGCCGGCCTCTCCCTCGAACGATCGGAGCTTCTCTCGAGTGCCGTCGGTGGAGGCGTCGTCGACAACGAGGATCTCTTTGTCCCGGATCTCGCTCGCGCGCACCGCGTCGAGGATGGCCTCGATGGTGCTCGCCTCGTTGTAGCAGGGGATGACGACGGAGATCTCGGGCACGGAGCCCGTAACTATATCAAAGCTCAGGCGTGGGATTGGAGGCGGCGGATGCGAGAGAGGTAGGTGCGGGCGACCTTCTCTTCGTCGAGGCCCAGGCAGCGCGCGATCTGGAGGGTGAAGTTCTTGATGTAGACCGGGGCCGGGAGCCGCTCGAGCCTTTCGGCTTCGATGTACTCCAGCATGGAGCAGCCGATCTTGGTCTCCTCGGAGATGGTGGCGAGGTCGAGGCCGAGCGCTTCTCGCGCGCTGCGCAGGAACTCGCCCGTGGCTTCCTCGGTCAAACCGAGCTGGAGGGGGCTCCGCCGCGGCTCGGGAGAGGGCTTTTCGGGCGGCGGTGCCGGAGCGCTCTCGGGGAGCGTTCCCTCGGCCTCGTTCAATGCCTCGGTGTCGAGGGGATTCAAAGGGCTCGAGAGGATGAGCGGGGTCTCATGCCTTTCCGCTGCGACCCGGGAACGAGACGCGCTCCTCCGAGGAATCCCGAGGCTCTCGTCGTAGAGCCTTCGGCTTTCCTCGGCAATGAGCGTCTGGTAGGCCTCGGCGATGCGCTCGTAGGTCCGCCGCCGCTCCGGCTCGCTGAGGATCGAGGCCGAGACCAGCGCCTCGCGGCTGTAGATCTCTCGCGCGTCCTCGTAAGCGGATTGGATCTCCTCCGGGCTTGCGTCGTAACCGACCTCGAGGACCTGGTAGAAATCCTGGTCGGAAAGACGGCGGAACATCAACTCGCCCTCGCCTCCTTCGCCGCCGGGGTCGCCTCCGCGTACAGGATGGCGCGCGCGACCTGCTCCAGGGAGCGTCCCGCGGGCGAGTCGGGAAAGTCGAGCATGAACGGCCGCTTCTTGCGGTTCGCTTTCCAGACGCTCTCGTCGAAGCCGACGGCGCCGATGGAGTCGATGTCGATGCCGAGGTGCTTCCGGCAGACGGCCGACATGGAGTGGCCGAGCCGCTCGTCTTCGGGATAGCGGACCTGGTTCACGAGGAGCCGGGGCCGGAACTCGAGCGCTTTCTCCTTCAAGAAACGGCCGGAGGCGGCGTCGATCCTCTCGACCGCTTCCAGCAGATCGAAGGGAGTCCGGATGCCCACCTGGTTCTTCTGATCCATCGCCTCCTCGACCACTTTCCGGGCCGGGCTCGCCTTGAGAGAGCGCCACAGGTGCCGGTAGAAGCTCATCTTGAGGAACCGGTAGGCGTTCTCGATCGAGCTCGGCTCGGGGACGACCACCAGGATTCCCTGCTCCGCCAGGAGGAAGAAGTCGACGATGTTGAACGAGATCCCCGCGCCGATGTCGAGCAGGATGATGTCGGCGTCGACCTGGCTGATCCGGGAAAGAAGACGGGTCTTCTGGAAGTATTTCATGTTCGAGGCGGTCAGATGATCGTGCGCTCCGCTGATGAGTCCGAGGTTGGGAACACCCGTCTCGGCGATCACGTCCTCGATCCGGGCGACGCGGCGGTTGATGAAATCGGAGAGCGTTCGCTCGGGACTGTTCAGGCCCAGACAGGTATGGAGATTCGCCCCGCCCAGATCGGCGTCCACCACCACAACCTTGCGCCCGTGGCGCGCCAGACTGATCCCGAGGCTGCTCGTGACCAGGCTCTTTCCGACTCCCCCTTTTCCCCCTCCGACGGCGATGATCCGTCCCTTTCGCCTTGTGACCCTCGAGGCCGGCGCCGGAATCGGGGCCGGGAGCGGCGGAGCGACGGAAACGTCCAGGACCACGGCGGCGCCCGCGGCGGAAATCTCGGGTCCCTCGGACCAGAGAGACGACCCGCTGCCGGGTGCGTCGACCCCCTCTTTCAGTTCCGAGTCCACGGTTGTTCCCCTTTTCTAGGCTGAAATGGCGAAGGCTTATCGATCGATTCGGAACGACGACGGTCCCAGGGTCGGAACGTAATGAAATCAGTATGAAACTGGTCGCTTCCCGCGGCAGCGCTGCTTGACAAAGATCGCTTTTTTTAATGCTATCGAAGCCGCCCAAGGCGTGTCAAGCCGATACACCGCGTGGGGAACGTCCCCGCGGGGAACTCCCGGCGCGAAGATAAGGTTACTGCCCGGACTCCTCTTCTTCTCCCATGAAGAGGACTGCGGGAACGGGAATGCCGTTCAGGCTCGCCGGAGCAAAGGTCGCCCTCACCAGCGAGACCATCATCAAGGGCGTCGAGCCCGAGCTGTCGCCTCCGAGTTGGGCGGCGACCACTTTCCCCCGGTGATCGACGAGGACCGCGATAGAGCTCGAACGGCCGGAGCGCCGCGAGCCCATCTCCTTCGGGGGAGGGACATCGAACTTCACGACCCGCGGCGGCTGGTAGGTGCCTTCCTCGTCATCGAACACCACGCGCATGGCGACGGCGAACGGCGCAATATCGTGAAGGAGGTAGTCGAAATCGGTTCGAAAAGCGGCCCCGAAGTGCTCGATCGATTTCTCCCTCTGGTCTTTCAGCGCGTAGAGGTAGCCGAGGTGAAGATGAGCTTCAGTGTCGTCGGGCACCGCCTCGGCGAGGGCCTCGTAGAGGTTCTGGGCGTCGGGGAGATTCTTGTTTTGGGCGTGGGCCCGGGCCAAGAGGCGCAGCGCGCGGAGCTCCTTGGGATTGGCGAGCAGCACTTCTCCGAGCTCCTCGATCGCCTCGGGGTAGCGGCGGTCGCCCAGAAGCGCCTCGCCCACGAGAAGCCGCACTTCGTGGCGCTCGCTGTCGTTCGTGGGCATGAACGTCTCGAGCCAGGCCACCGCCTGCTTGAACTTCCGGTCAGCGATGTATCCCCGCGCCTGACGGATGGGATCCTCGGCGCCGATGACGCTCTCGAGCGGGTCCGCCCTCCGGGTCGGCCTGAGGATGAAGTGCCGCGCGGGGGCGATTCCGTCGCGCTCGAGGCTCTGGGCGAGCCGCGGATAGAAATTCGAAAGACGCTCGACGGCATCGTCGTAGTCGTCGTAAACCCGGAGCTGGTGGCCTCGATAGACGACCCCGTCGACCGCGACCGCGGCCTCGATAGTGCCGATGTAGACGGGGCGGTCGGGAGGAACGATGAGAACCGCTACGCTCACGTCGCCGCTCTTGGGCCTCACCCCGAACTTCTGCCGGATCGGCCGGTATTTGTCGGGCTTGAACGGGCGGCTCCTGGGAACATAGACCGCCTCGATGCCGATGACGCTATAGGTTCCGGGAGGAAGGGTCTCGGCGATGTAGCCGACGCCGTCGTCGACGTGCAAGAGCATTTCCTCGCCGCTCTCGTTGTCCCGAATCCGCACTCGGCGCGAGCTGAACTCCGCGCTCTCGAACTTGCCCACGAAGCGCCCGAAGACCAGGGAGTCGCCTTCGGAGACGAGGTCGCGCCAGGAGGCGCCGTCATCCGGGTTGTCGGCGCTCGCCGGCGAGATGAAAACGAAGCCTAGGATCAGAGCGAAAAGAGTTCTCTGCACCGTCCCTCTCCCCCTTCGGAGGCCCCTCCGCCGGGCCGCCGAGCGCTTCCGCGGTTGAGGGTGATGATACTACAGACCCCCTGGTCCAGGGGTGTGAGCCCGTTCGCCCCGGCCCGCCTACCGGCGCCTTATCGAGCGAAGCTTCTCGAGCGCCTGCGCCGTCTTCTGGGCGTCCGGGCTCGACCGGTCGGTGAATAGGGAATCGGCTTTCTTCAGTGTCTCTTCCGCCACGAGGTACTCCTGCTTCTCCAGATGCCGGAGCCCCATGCGGGAGTAGACGATGGCGATCTCCTGTTGGATCGCAGCGTCGTCTTGACGAAACACCTGAGCGAGCTGAAACTGCTCGAGAGCGTCGTCGAGCTGGTCGCGGGGACCGGCGAGAAAGCGCCCGTAAGCCAGGTAGTAGTCGGGCGCGATCTCGGGGACGACGGCCGCCGCCTCGACGGACGCCTTGTAGGCGCCGTCCGCGATGTCGAGCTGCCCGGTGCGCTCCAGGAATCGCGCGTAGTGCTGCTGCGCTTCCGGGAGCTTCGGATCGATGGTCACCGCTTTTTCGTAGGAGGAGATCGCGAGCACGTACGGGTCCTCGGGGTCTTCACTCGCCGCCCGAGTGCGGCGCTTCACCGGGACCCTCCGGCTGTAAAGATCACCGATGCCGATCGCCGACGGCGCGTGACGCGGGTTGATCGAGAGCGCCCTCTCGAAAGCCTCGAGGCTCGAAGCTTCCTCCTCCGAGAGAGGGGCCTTGGGATCGGCAGCGCCCGCCCGCGCGAGGTGGCAAAGCCCCTTGTAGTAGAAGGCATCGGCCGAGCCCGGGTTGGACTGGATGACGGCTGCGACCATCTGCAGGGCTTCCTCGTACCGCGCGCCGTCGTAGAGGTTCTTGACCGCGTCGAGCTCCGGGGAAGAACCCCCTTCCGGCTTCGGAGACCCGGTGAGCTGGTCTTTCAAGGCCTGAATTCGGTCGCAGCCCAGGGTTGAAAGACAGAGACCCAAGAGTAGAGTCGCTACGCCTACGCGCATCGAAAGACCATCCTTCCGCAATTCCGCCGCTAAAACGGGAACGAGCTCGTCGACGGGTCTCCTTGCTGGAGTCTCGCGATCGCGCGGTTGGCGCGATCGGCCACCTCCAGATCCGGGTCCGAGAGCAAGGGCTTCAGGTACGGGATGGCCGCCGGGTCTCCGATTTCCATCAGGACCTGCGCCATCTCCTTCCGAACTTCCGGAACGGGATCCGAGAGATAGGTGACGAGCTCGTCCAGGAGCGGGCTTCCGAGCTCGACTCCGTACTCGTGGGCCTGCTCCTGAAGCTTCTTGTTCCCGAGCGAGAGCGCGATGCGGTCGACGAACTCACGCTGGCCAAGCCGCGCGAGCGCGAAGCAGTAGGCGAGCTGCACCGATGGATCCGGCTCTCTCAAGAAATCCTTCATCATTCCAGGGATCAGGCTCTTGTCGGAAAGCCTTCCCAGACCTTCGGCCGCCCATCGTCTCTGGTCGGCCCTCTTGCTCGTCATCTGGTAATAGAAGACCCCGCGCGCATCCGGCGAGCCCATCCGAGCGAGAGACCGGAGCGCCCTGTCGCCGAGGTTGTTCACGTTTCCGTCGTAGATCGAGACCAGCTCGGGACCGGCGGGCAGGTATTTCATCTGCCCGAGGGCGTCGACGACGTGGCCCGCGAAATCCGAGTCCGAAGCCGCGATGGAAAGCGTGCCCTTCAAAGCTTCACCCGCGGCATCGTTTCCGATCGAAGCGAGAGCCCCTACCGCCTCCATACGAACGTCCATCTGCGGATCGCTCAGAGCCGCCCCGAGAGAATCCACCGCGTCCGGCGCACCCAGGACTCCCAAGGTATAAGCGGCCCGGCGCCGGAGCACCGGCTCCTCGTCCTGGAGGCGCGCCTCGAGAGCGGTCACGACTTCGGGAGAGACGGGGATGAGGCCGTTCAGCTTGGGGGTCTTGTACCTCGGGCCGAGGAAGAACGCGAGCGGCCCCCCGAGGTCGGCGTTGCCCGCGCCGACGTAGATCTCGAGCAGCGCCAACATCGCCTCGTTCCGAATGCCCTTCTCCTCGTCGCGCAGTCCGATGAAAAGGCCATCGATGGCGTCCGTGGAGTTGAAGCCGCGGAGACTGAAGACCGTTTGCTTGCGGACTTTCAGCTCCGGATCCCGCATCGCCGCGGTGAGCGCGGGAATCGCCTCGGGTCTCTTCGATTGACCGAGCGCCTTCGCCGCCCTTACCCGGGTATTGACGTTCGGGCTCTTGAGATTGGCGATCTCGTCTTGGAATGAGCTCTGGACGGCTACCGCAGGAGAGGAAACGATAATGGCGGACACAACCGTTGCCAGGACGGCCGAATGCACTCGTCCCATTGCATGAACCTCCCTGAAGCTGTTACAAAAATTGTCGGACTCGCAACGGGTTGTATGTTAACAGAAAGCCGACGCTGGATCTAGTGCTGTTCCAACTTCTTGGAGCTGCGCGCCGCGTCAAAGCCGAGCCGGCCAACCCATGCCTTCGTGCCCGGCAGAACAAGTTGGAACGGCACTAGTTGGTCCCTCAGGGTTGGGGCGGCTTCGGGGCTTCCGCTTGCTGGCCTTCGGCGACCCGTTTCGCATAAGCCGCCGGATCCGTGAGAAGGTGCGCCGAATCCGGCAGGGCCTCGAGCGCCGCCTGGATCTGAGGATCGTAAGTGACGGCGATCTTTTGAGCCGCCTCCGAGCCCCAGAGCGCGTTGAAGATCTCGACCTCGATACGGAGGGAAAGCGGCTCGCGCGCGGCGAGAAGCTCCTGTCGAGAGTACGGGATCTGCTCCGCGTCGAGAAAGCCGAAGAAATCCTCGAGCACCTCGTCGTTGACGCGGAACCTTTCGTCCACCAGGCGAACGTTCTTCGGTCTCGCGGTCCGAATCTCCTTCGGCTGAACTCCGGCGCCCTCGACCGACCGGTTGTCATCCTTCGCGGCAAAGCGTGTCCCGTACTTGAAGAACACGTTCCGGCTGTTGAGAGCGAGGATCGGCTGCGGCAGGCGCGGGTAGCTCACGCGGATGTCGGGCTCGATGCCGCCGCCGCTGTAGACCTTCCGGCCGGCGTCGGTGAGCTTCGCCTCGCCGTGCGGCGGCGGAGGAGGCTCATCCGCGCGCGCGCTGTAGTAGTAGTCGTCGATCGAGCCCGAGTAATCGCGCTGGATACTGCGGCCGCTCGGAGTGAAGTACTGGGCCGTGGTGAGCGCGAGCCCGTTTCCTTCGCTGATCCGGTAGATCGACTGCACCAGTCCCTTGCCGAAGGTGGTCTCGCCGACGATGAGCCCGCGGTCGTGGTCCTGGATCGCACCGGAGACGATCTCGGAGGCGGAGGCGCTCCCGCGATTGACGAGGACCACGAGCGGCATGTCGAGATGGGAGCTCGCGCGATTCGCCACGTAGTCGTAGTCCGAGCCGTCGGTGCGCCCGCGGGTGTAGACGATAAGGGCGCCCTTCTTCAAGAACTTGTTCGAGACCGCGACCGCCTGGTCCAGGAGCCCGCCGGGATTGTCTCGGAGGTCCAGAACGAGCTTCTTCGCGCCCTTCATCTGAAGCTCGACCAGGTTCTCGTGAAGCTCGTCCTCGGTGGTCTCGGTGAAATCGGAGATGCGCAGGTAGCCGACGTCGTCCTTCAAGAGAAACGCGTAGAGGACGCTCCGGAGATCGATCTTGTCTCGAACGATGGTGAAATCGAGCGGCTCATCGTAGCCGGCTCGGGTGACGGAGATGGTGACCTCGCTCCCTTTCGGTCCGCGAAGGCGCTTCACCGCGTCGTCGAGCTCCATCCCCCGCGTCTCCTCGCCCTCGATCTTGGAGATCACGTCTCCCGAGCGGATTCCCAGGCGATAGGCGGGCGTCCCCTCGAAGGGCGAGATGACGGTGAGGCTCCCGTCCCGCATCTGGACCGAGATCCCGAGCCCGTGATAGCTCCCTTGCTGGCGCTCCTGGAGTTGGGTGTACTCCTGCTTCGGAAGGAAGTTGGAATGGGGGTCCAGCGTCCGAAGCATCCCCCGGATCGAGGCGTGCACCAGCTCCTTGGGGTCTACCTCGGTGACGTACTCGTCCTCCACCAGCTTGAGCACGTGGGTGTAGCGCCTCAGAAACTCGGTGTAGCGATCGGCCTTGGCCTGGGCGCGGTTTCCGAAGAGTCCGCCGACTACGGCACCGGCGATGACCAGGGAGGAAGCGACGGCGAGGGCTGATTTCTTCATGAAGGAACGCCTCGATCGATGGGGTGGAACGGTTTTTCGACGACACCGGGCATTTTTCCCATCCTAGCAGAGGCATCGGGGCCTGTAAAATCGGAGGGTCGGTTGGTTTGCCGGAAGGCTTCGACCTATAATGAGGTCCGCCAGGAGGCGACTCTCACATGTTGGGCCCGATAGGAATGCAAGAGCTCATCATCATCTTCGTCATTGCCCTCATCGTCTTCGGGCCTCGCAAGCTTCCCCAGCTCGGAAAATCCCTGGGGAAGAGCATCGCCGAGTTCAAGCGGGCCAGTAACGAGCTTCGCAGCACCCTCGAGGAGGAGATTCGAGTCGAGGAGACGCGCCGCGAGATCATGGAGCCGATCGAGAGCATCGGGCGTGAGGCGAAAGCTCTCGTCGAGAAAGCCGAGAAAGAGGCGGAAGCGTCCTCGGCCGAGCCCGAGCCGGCTCCGGCCGAGCCCGAACAGACCGCCGCGTCCGCGCAGAAAGTCTAGGCTCCCCCCCCGCTCCGTACGCATGGCAGACACCCAGGCTTTGTCGCCGCCCCGCGAAGAGCTGTCTCCGGAAAAGATGACGTTTCTGGAGCACCTCGACGAGCTCCGCCGCCGCATCATCCGAGCCGTTTTGGGCCTTTTCGTGACATTCGTCCTGTGCTTTACGTTCTCCACCCAGATCTTCGACTTCCTCATGGGGCCGCTCCAAACGGCGCTTCCCCCGGGAGGCGAGCTCATCGCGACGGCGGTCCCCGAGATCTTCGTGCTCCATCTGAAGATGTCGTTTTTCGTCGCTATTTTTCTGTCGTCGCCGATCTGGCTCTCCCAGGTGTGGCTCTTCATCGCCCCCGGCCTCTACGACAACGAAAAGAAGTTCGCCGTTCCCTTCATCCTTTTCGGGTCCTTCTTCTTCATCGCCGGCGCGGTCTTCGCTCATTACGTGATGTTCCCCATCGCCGTCGAGTTCTTCTCCACCTTCGGAAGCCAGGACGTCGAGATCCGGCTCACGGTCTCCGAGGTGTTCTCGTTCTACAGCAAGGTGCTTCTGGCGGCGGGCCTCGTTTTTCAGATCCCGACGGTGATCTTCCTCCTCGCACGCATGGGTCTGGTGAGCGCCTCCTTCCTCTGGAAGAACTTCAAGTACGCCGTCCTCATCATCTTCATCGTCGCCGCCGTCCTGACCCCGCCGGACGTCGTGACCCAGACTCTCATGGCCACACCGATGGTCGGGCTCTACCTGTTCTCGATAGGGGTGGCCTGGCTCGTGGGACGGGACCGGCAAAAGCCCCCGAAATAGCGGCCGTCAGACCAACGGTACGAAGCGAACTGCCCCAAGGCTCCTGACGCGGAACCCGGTGGGGTCGCTCGCGTCCCTCACGTGAAGCTCGAGCTCCTGCTCGGTCGAGGGCCCGACCGGCAGCACCAAGCGGCCTGACGGGGCGAGTTGCTCCCGAAGAAGCGGAGGCACGGTGAGGGGTGCCGCCGCCACTAGGATGGCGTCGAAAGGGGCCTCTTCGGCCCACCCCCGCCTCCCATCGCCAACGCGGAAGTGGATGTTCTCGTACCCGAGGTCGTGGAGCGTCGCCCATGCCCGCTCGGAGAGATCGGCCAGAACCTCCACGGTGTAGACGACGCGGGTGAGCTCGGCGAGGACCGCCGTCTGATAGCCGGAGCCCGTCCCGATCTCGAGAATTTTCTCGCGCCCTTCGAGCTCGAGCGCCTCGGTCATGAGGGCAACGATATAGGGCTGGGAGAGCGTCTGCTCGTCCCCGATGGGGACGGGAAAGTCGCCGTAGGCGTTCACCGCGTGGGGCTCGGGAACGAAACGGTGACGCTCGATGTGCGACATCGACTCGAGCACTCTCGGGTCCTGGATCCCTCTCCGGACGAGCTGTTCCTCGACCATTCGCGCCCGGCGCGCCGCCATGACGATGTCGACGTCTTCACCGCGGCCGTTGGAACCGTTCATCGCGTGTGGGATTTCCAGCCGAGAGCCTAACACAGGGAGGTCTCGGGGTCCGTTTCTCGTCCTTCGCGATCGAGAGCCGAAGGCTCCTGAGGAGGTGACTCGTGAAACTGGTTGTTTTCTTGCTATGCCTGACCGTGGCCTCGGCCGCGGTCTATGCCCTGGACCTGCCCTCGCTCGCGCGGCGCGAGAGAGCCCGGAGGGGCACCCTCGCCGGAAAGCCGGCGAGGGCGTTCGACGACGACGATCTCGAGCGCTATCGTCGAGCGAGGGCTCCGGAGACCGCTTCGGCGGCGCCCCCGACAGCGCCGCCGCCGGCCGCGGCGCCGCGGGATTTGACCCGCGAGAAAGTGCATTGGCGAAAGGAATCGCAGCGTCACGAACGGGAAGTAGCGCGGGTCGAAGCGAGTCTGAGGCGCCTCGAGTGGCGTCTGAACGAGAAGCGCTCCAGGCGACGGAGCCGAGATTGGCTCACGGAAGACCCTGCCATCGGACTGCTCGAGGATTCGATCCGCGCTCTGACCGAGGAGCGGCAGCGACTCGAGGAGCGGTTCCGGGAGCGGGCCCGAAAAGAGGGAGCCCTTCCGGGGTGGATTCGATAGTCAGGAACCTTGCCGGGTTTTTGCTAAGCTTGCGGCCGCATGAGCTCGCCCGCTCGCGTCCGAAGCCTGCACCGCCGGGGAGACCCGTACCCGGTGTACCTCGGGGAGGGTCTGGTGCACGAGCTCGGCTTTCACGCGCGAAAGCTCTGGCCCGGCCGGCGGATCGCGGTCGTGACCCAGCCGAGGATCTGGAAGCTCCATGGGAGCGAGCTGGCCTCGAGCTTCCTCCGCGCGGGAGTCGACATGGTCACGCTCCCGATGCCGGAGGGAGAAGACAAGAAGACCCTGGAAACCGCGGCCCGGCTCTACGACAAGCTCGTGAGCCACAGCTTCACTCGCGATGACGCCCTCGTCGCGTTCGGGGGAGGGACCGTCGGGGACACCGCGGGCTTCGTCGCGGCGACGTACTTGAGAGGCGTCCCTTACGCTCAGGTGCCGACGACGCTCCTGGCGCAGATCGATAGCGCCATCGGGGCGAAAGTCGGGGTCAACCATCCCCGGGCGAAAAACCTCATCGGCGCCATTTACCGGCCGCGCGCGGTCTTCCTCGATCCGGGGCTCCTCTCGACCCTTCCCGAGCGCGAGTTTCGTTCGGGGCTATTCGAGCTTCTGAAGTACGGCTTCATCGGGAGGCCGCGGCTCTTGAAGCGGATGGAGTCGGAGCCCCTCCGTCTCGGGGAGCGGGCGCTCGTCGACTCGATCGCCGATGGAGTCAGGCGGAAGCTCCAGGTGGTGCGCGAGGACGAGCGCGAGCAGGGGCTCCGGCGGATATTGAACTTCGGCCACACCATCGGCCACGGCCTCGAAGCGGCGGGAGATTATCGAAGGCTCACCCACGGTGAAGCCGTTGGTTGGGGAATGGTGGGGGCCATCCGACTCGCCCGCCGCCGCGAAAAACTGAGCTCGTCTCTCGCGGTGAGGCTCGAGGCCGCCGTGCGGAACGTCGGCCCGCTTCCCTCGCTCCGCAGCCTGTCGAAGCGGCGGATCCTCGATGCAGTGGGGAAAGACAAAAAGATCGGAATGCTCGGCCTTCGCTTCATCCTTCCCGTTGGATGGGGACGGGTGGAGGTGGTGGAGTCGTTTCCGAGGACGGAAATCGCCTGGGCCCTCGAGAGCCTCGGAGTCGGAAGGCGCTAGAAGTACAGGATTTCACTAATACGGTCAAGTATCGCTCCAAAGCTACGGGCACCTGGGGAATGAACGCAGAGACGCAAAGGCGCAAGGAATAAGGATGCCAGACGCGTCGGTCATCAAGGAGATGTTCGAGGGCGTCGCCCCTCGGTACGACTTCCTGAACCGCGTTTTGA
>Ga0326597_10006129_pt1 | contig 16536 bp, 13 predicted proteins | sample RVTome_12_FD_203789 | JGI IMG/M metagenome (GOLD analysis project Ga0326597, IMG submission 203789) | Soil microbial communities from uranium-contaminated site in the Upper Colorado River Basin, Wyoming, United States - RVT100D185 | ecosystem: Environmental > Terrestrial > Soil > Contaminated >...
GCCGCGCAGGCCTTGCTATTCGAGATCGTCAGCGCGGAGTTGCTCATCGGGCTCGAGCGGGCGTCGGAGGACGCGTCCCACGACGCTCGACAGGCGGTCGGCCGGAATGCCGGTGCCCGGTTTCTTCATCGCGAGGTGGGCTTCCGTCAACACCGTGCCGGCAGCCAGCGGTCCCTGGGCCACGAGACTCTTGGTAAAGATGTCTCGCAGAGGAGCCACGTCACGCGCCGCGGCGTCCTTGTCCACAGGGTGGGCGTGCATTCGCTCCACGAAGCGCACGCCGTCCACGAGGATCCGCAACTCCTCCATGGTGACCGAGGCAGGCACGTCTGGACCAAACATCCCGCGGCTCATCGTGACATGCACTTCCAAGACATCGGCGCCGATCGCAGCCGCGGCGATCCCGGGGTAGATGGTGCCGGAGTGATCAGAAAGTCCTACAAAACACCCGTACCGCTCGCGGAACACGGAAATCATGTTCAAGCCGATTCGCTCTGGCGGACATGGATAGGCGGTCGTGCACTGCAGGACCGCCAGAGGGACTTCGGCGCGGCGGACGCGGTCGACGGCCTTGTCCAGTTCCGCCATGTCACTCATGCCGCTGGACAGGAGGATCGGGCGGCCGGTCGCGATCATCGCCTCGAGTAACGGCAGGTTGCTCACCTCACCGGAACCGACCTTCCACATCGTCATGCCGACGCGCGTCAGCATCTGGACGGCTTCCCCCGAGAAAGGCGAGCTGAGAAACGTCAGGCCATGATGGCGGGCGTGATTCGCGAGCCCCTGCCACTCGGCCTCGGTGAACTCCAGCCGCTTCCAGTAGTCGTAGCGCGTCGCGTCCTTGGGGCTGAAGGCGACGCGAAATGGCTCTGCCGCCGTGCTCTCCGCCGCCGCGATGTGCGTCTGGAACTTCACCGCGTCGGCACCGGCACGGGCAACCTCGTCAATGAAGGCGTGCGCGCACCCCAGACTCCCGTCGTGAGCGAGCCCAACCTCGCCGATGATGAGACAGCGGCCCGCCTGCAGGCCTGGTGCCTCAGCGTGACGCGCAGTAGAAAAGGACATCCGTTTGTGATCGAGACTCGGCCATGTAGGCGAGGCTCTGCGGTAGTTTATCGATCTCTTGCCGTCGCGGTCCCATGATGTCGCCATTCAGATCGATACAGTGGGTGAAGTGCTGCTGCACTTTTGCGCACACATCTGCCAGAGAGGCTCCCGCCGCCGAGACCTCGCGCAGGATCGCTTCACGCTGTTCGCGAGGAGGAATCGCGGTGCGCGCGGATAGCGTCCGTTCCCGAAGATCGAATATGTCCTGCAGCACATGCGTCCTCAGCACGCGGCGACTCTTCTGACCTACCTGCCGCTTCCAGCCATCGGCTTTCTGCTTCCAGGCTGTCACGTCGGCGCGCAGCGTTACCACATCTGAGCTCAGAGATTCGATCTTGCGCGAAGGGCGCAATATCCGCGACGCCAAGGCGTTCCTGAGACTCATTCCGAAAGGATGATCGCGACCGCCGCGTGTGCCGCGCTACTCGAGGTCCATAACGGTGGACCTGCCCATCAGCTTGTTAGCGAACGGGGCGAAATCAGACGTCAACGAGCGGCAAACCCGCCGCTGCTGTGGCGGCATAAATGTCCGCGTCGTGAACACTGTCTCCGGCGGCGTCGTAACTCGCAAGCTGCGGCCGGAAGGCCTGCGCGGCTGTCATCCTCGGAATGTCCGGCGCCACGTCGTCGCGCAGAAAGAATGCATTGACCCCGGCGTCCTCACAGAGCACGAGACCATAACCTTTGGCGCGAGCGAGCTTTTCCAGCGCCGCCAGGGAGGCTCCGCCGTAGCCCTTCGGTGCGACCGTCGGGCGCGGCGCGTCTGGCACGGTCACCGCACGATCCCGCCCGAATAATCCGTTGTATTCCATGACAAGCACGCGGGGTGAGCACACCGTGACGGCGTTCCATAGCCAGTAGTCAAAACTATCGATGTCAATCGACATGAAATCGACTTCACCGGCAACGCCCTCTTCCGACAGGAACGCGTCGATCGTCTTGGTCTCCAGCCTGGCCTTCACGACGCGCACCCCGGGATTGAACTGAAACAGCAGCCTCGCTCCCTCGGTCGCCTTTCGGTTCGCATCGACCATGAGGCCGCTCCACCCGAGCTCGTAGGCAAGCATGGCCGAGTTTCCGCCCGTACTCCCGCAACCAATCTCAACGAACGTGCGATGTCGGACGCCGGCAGCACGCAGGAGCGCAAGGGTAATCCCATCCTCTTCGTGCTGGGATCTGAGACGAAAGCGGTGAACGGAGAGCACTGACGGGTGGGGAAGTTCGGCGTCGGTGAGGTAGGCATGACGCACAAGCGCGTTGAGCTGTCGACGGAACTTCATCCGCCATTTCGCATCTTGCTTTTGATTCTCTCCGACCCGTTCGATCAGCTTCGTGAGCCGTTCGATCTGCTTCTCGATTGCGATCAGTTGCTCGCGCGTGTCTGCCACTTCAGGACACCCCTGCTCCGGCCTGTACGAATTGCTCCACTCGGCCCAGTGAAAGCCGCACGACATCGACATCCTTGATATCCAAAGGGACGAACGATCCGCTCTTGAGGCTTGAGAACACGCGCTTGGACACCTCGAGATGATCGAAGCGAAATGCCGTCGGATTCGAATAAAACGCAACGGTGTTGGTGCCGTAGAAGGGTGCCAGATACGAAAAGCCGCCGTAGGTGCCGACAAAGGCCTTGGCACCGCAGATAATCCGTGTCTGCACGTCCAGATTCGTCTCCGGCGTCATCAGATGCTCGACCGTGTGCAGCCGGTCCCGGCGCAACGGTGCGAAGTCTGAGTGGTCATCGTAGCGCTGGCCCGTGTTGAGGAGCACCACATCGGTCGTCTGCGTGATATCCGCGAGCACCTGCGCCATGAACGCGCTGTTGGCGGAGTTCGCGTAGAACTTGACCGCCACGTAGTCGCGTGGCAGGTGGGGCGCAAGATCGCCGAGCGGTAATCTTGGCAGATGGCGAAAGACGCTGAACGCCTCGACGAGCGTAATCGGCGCCTGCTGCCGCCAGAAGACGTTGAACAAGTTGTACATCAGCGACGGGTGCAGGATCTTGACCTTATCCAGACCTCGCGCCCGCTTGACACGTTCGATGATCTCGCGGTCGAATTCGCCGATATCGATGTGCTTCAGGCGGCCCCTCTGGTCGTGCACACGCGCCTCGTTGCGAATCCGGAACTCGTCGGCGCTGTAGAGCGACAAGATGTCGTGATAGTGCGGCGTGATGTGCCGGTACCATGGCGCCGCGCCCCCGCGTGACACGATGATCATCTGGTCATCGTGCAGGCTGGCGTACGCCTTCACCCACGCAAGAAACGGAATCCAGTAGAGCAGTTCGAAACCGGCCTCGGTCAGCCAGGGTCCGACGATGATCGGCCGAGTCTGGCGCCCGAGCATCGTGATGATTTCCTTGGTTTCCTCAACTTCGGGCACGCCAGGGAACAGCAGGCTCTTCGCGGGATCACGATGCTTGTTGAGTTTTGGCGTCAGGATGGCACCGGATGGCTGATGCAGCTTCGGGGGCTCCTCGCCCACGATCTGCTTCAGGCGCGCCGCCGCGAAATGACGAATCTTCAGGAACACCTGCTTCTTCGCGTGGCGGCGGAAACGACGGTACTTGTATCGCGTTTCCTTGCGCATCGGCTGCGTGGCATGCGTGATCTGTGCGAAGGCAAGCCACGGAAGCAGGAACACCCACGCCGCCATCGCCGCCGCCGGCGCACCCACGGGCGCCGGAGCGGGAACGAGCGCCACCTGCTCCACCGCACTCGCGAAGCGCGGTGTCGACGGCTCGTCGAGCCCCTGAGGCCGGACGAACCCTTCGGTGAAACGTCGCGCGCGCTCTTGGCCCGGCCCTGGATCGGCCAGCGTCGCTGCGAGCTGGCCGACGTGTTCCTCGAGACTGCGCGCGGTCTCCAGAAGTCCGCCGCCGACCTCCAGCAGGTAGTGGAAATGAATGGTCCCTTCCTGGTTCTGTTCCGAGATCTCCGGTAGCAATATCGATAGAACGGGCTTCCCCACGACGGCCGCCTCGAGAAAGGCACTGGTATTGAGACCGACGACCGCCGACGCGTAGTGTAGCGAGTCGAAATAGTCGTCCTTGGTGGCGGGGTCCACCGGGTGACTGCCGAACAGCGCGACATTCTTGAATTCGGTCAAGTCGACCTGCTGCCACTCGTCGAGCCGCCGTGGATGCGGCCGGACCAGCAGGCCGGCTTCGCGCAGCACCGGATCCGCGCTCCCGCGCACATGCTGGATCCACCGTTCGACGAACCGTGCCTCGTTCGCGGTGTTCTTGAACAGGGAGGAGCACACGTACAGCACGAACGGCCGCGCCGGATCGATGCCGGCCTGCTCACAGAATTCTTCGCGCGAACGTGACGGCTGACGGCCGAACCATAAGTCGTAGCACTGCGCCCCGGTCACCACGATCCGCTCGGCAGGCACGCGATGAAGCTGAATGGCCTCCTGCTTTTGCGTGTCATTCCAGACCGTGACGAGGTCCGGGATCGCGCGTAGCAAGGACTTACTGGACAGGTGATCCCAGCTGCCGACACAGAGCACCGTCCGCAGGCCGAGCGCCCGCGCGCTCAGGTAGTGGTCGAGCTGCGGCGAACCGAGATCGACCAGCGGTGTGATCAGCACCGCGTCCGGCGCCTGCTCCCGATAAAACGTCTCGAGCTCACGACTCCGTGGGATGGCTTGCTCGAATTGGCGCAGTGTCCAGGCGAGCGCGCGCCGCCCAACTGGTGTTCTGAGCGCGGGCAATCTCGCGAGCCAGAGCACCAGTGGAGGTGTCCGTTCCTCCGACCTTCCCCGGAGCCGGGGCGTTCCGTCATATCGGGGGTCGAGAAAGCGCAGGTAATCGATGCCAAGACGGAGCTTGCGACCAAGATCGGCCCATGCGCCTGATTGCCGACCCGGCGTCCAACCCACCGTCACCGCCGGGTACCGCGCGGCCAGGCGTTCGACCAGCCCCGCACCGCCCAACGACTCTTCTCGATCGGCCGAGAGGTGAATGACGTGACCACGCTCGGCCAGTTCGGCGATGGCCGACTCGAACAGGCGCAGGTAGGAGAAATGACGCGCCAGGAACAGAATCTTCATGAGGCTAGGCCAATCCGCTTTTTGAGTCGCTGTTTGAGCTTCTGCATGGTCTTGGCGCGGTGCCACTGTGCCTGACGCTCCCCCTTGCGCCGCTGGCGCTCTGCGACCCGCGCCTCTTTCCACCGCTGCTCCGACGCGTTCTTTGCGTCCTTCACGCGCCACACCTTCGCGACGCGCTCTCGGCGTGCGCGGTGCCGGGCGGCAATCTCCCGCTCGTGTTCGCTCAACATGAGCGGCTCCGCCGCTCTGAGCGCCGCAAAAGCGGCGACGGGCGCCAAGGCGCCACGCAAGACACGGTCCCCCATCGTCTCGATGCCCGCGACGGGAGTGGTCGCAGCCAGTTTCTCAACCTCGTCTGCGAACACCGGGGCGGCCGCAACGCTCCCGCCACGAGGCCGGATGAACGCCTCGACGAAACGGCGACTCCGATGCGACAGGTGCTCGGGGGCCTGAAGGGCCCCGTTGAGCTGCTCGAAATGTTCACCGAGCGTCCTGGCTGTGTGTAGCAGGCCACCACCCACGTTCAACAGGTAATGGAAATGGATCGTGCCCTCCTGATTCTCATGGTGCTCGGGCAAAAGCGTCGCGAACACCGGCCGGCCCGCGATCGCTCCCTCGATGAACGCGCTGGTATTGAGCCCCACTACGGCAGTGCTGTGATACAGCGAATCAAAGTACTCCGTCCTGGCTTCAGGATCGACGGGATTCCGCCCCCACAGTGTCACGTCGCGCTCGACAGAGAGATCGACATCAGCCCATTCCTTCATGCGTGCAGGATGCGGACGTACGACAATCGGCGTCGATGTCAGCGGCTCCAACCGACTTGCGCGCAGCGCGCGGATCCAGCGCTGGACAAACAGTGCCTCGCTTGCGCTGCCCTGGAAGAGCGCCGAGCAGACGTAGAGCAGGAACCTGCGGTCCTCGGGAAGTCCGATATTTCGGCAGAACGCGGCGCGATCGGTTGACGGCTTCCGGTCAAACCATTGGTCGAAGCACTGCGCGCCCGTGACGACAACCCGCGCCGGCGGCACAGCGTGCAGGGTCATAGCTTCCTCTCGTTGCGTCTCGTTCCAGACCAGCACGCGATCGGGGATGTTTCGAAGTATCGCTTTGCTCGACAGGTGGTCCCAGCTCCAGACGCACAGCGCCGTCGGGTACGCCAGCGCTCTCGCGGACTGCAGGTAGTCGAGCTGCGGCGAGGCGACGAGGCCGATCAGCGGGGTGAGCAACACCACATCAGGACTCTGGCCACGAAGAAACGCGTCCATCGTGGCGCAACGGGGAATGGCGCGCTCGCAGGCGAGCAGCGCCATCCGGGTGACCCGTCGGCTGACGCTCATCTTCGCGCCCGCTGTCGCAAGCAGCCAGAGGCCGAGCCTTGGCACTCGTTGCTTCGCACGCGCACGCAATTTGGGCGTCCCGGCGTACTCGGGCTCGAAGTACCGCAGGTAATCGATGGTCATCCGCAGCTTCGTCGCAAAGGACGCCCAGCGGTCCTCCCGGCCAGGAACCCAGCCGAATGACACGCCCTGGTACTCCCGCGCAAGGCGTTCAACCATCTCGCGTCCGCCAAGGTCTTCCTCTCGCTCCGCCGCGAGATGTAGCTGGTGCCCACGTCTCGCGAGCTCGGCAATCACCGACTCGTAGTTCCGGAAGTACGTGAAATGCCGCGCGAGGAAGAGGACTCTCACGCGTGACCGCGCCAATGTCGGGGCGCGGAGCGGCCCGACGAGTCGGTGCCAGCAAGGCTATCCGCTTTCGCGGACCGCCACGGACGTCCCGTCAGCCGCTCCCACAGGCGTTCGAGGAGCGGAGTGATGCCGACCTGGCGCAAAGCGACGAGCACTCCATACACGCCAAGCAGCACCGCATGTTTCATCTGCTTATAGATCCACCGCGGCCAGCCTAGGAGTGACAGTACACCGCGCTGAACGGTCGACTTGCCGTAGTGCCGCCACGCATACGCGGCAGCATACGTAGCGATAAGCCACCACGCCGCCAGTCGTGACATTGGCACCCCCGGGTGCGCCTGGACGCCGTAGGTCGCCCAGAGCGATCGGGCGTGCATGTACCAGGGGGGGGTGAAGGCCGACGGCGGCCGGGCTCCCGGCGCAAACAGCGTCGACCGCTGGCGCTCGACGCTGCCGGCACCAAATTGCCGTCGATACCACAGCGCCTCAGGCACCTGCCGCACTTGCCCGCGCAGTGTGAGCTCGGCCAGCAGCAGTCGGTCCGGACACAGCACCTCGCGAAAGATACCGGCGTCGCGTACGGCGGATGCGGACATGAGTCCGTAGACCATGTCGCCAGCCGCAACCGAGTCGCTGCGGTTGAACAGCCGCCAGCGAGCCCCGCGCGCTGCAATACCGAGCGTCTCGAATTGGCGCGCCGGCTTCGCCAGCAGGGCGCCGGACGGACCGATTCGCTGCGTCAGCGGATACGCGAGCACGACATCGGGATACTGTTCGAGCGTATCGACCAGCGTCTGGAGCCATCGCGGATGCCACCGATCGTGATCGCTGGCCCATGCAAAATAGCGGGCCCCATGAGCGGTTGCCTGCTCGAACGCCATGCGCCATGCAGCCACCATGCCCCGGCGCTCGGCACATCGCACATATCTCACACGTGGGTCGCGTTGCTCGAACGCTAACGCGAGCGACTCTGTTTCATCGGTAGACCCGTCATCGACGAGCACCAGATTGAACTCGGCGTATGACTGAGCCAGGAGCGACTCGACTGCCTCGTTCAGATACGCAGCTCGGTTGCAGAGGGTCATTCCGATGCCAACCGGGGCTGCAGCGCGTGTCATGAAGAAGAACCCACGAGCCCCTTGAGGCGCCCCTTGAGCCGCGAGAGCTGTTTCCGCCGTGCAGCGGCCCACTGCTCGCGCTGCCGTTCGCGGCGCCGAGCGGCGAGAAACTGCCGCTTGCCCGCGACCCGCTGATCGCGATCTGCGGCAGCCGCCTGCTTGTGAGCAGACTTTCGCGCGCGTGCCTGGTCAATCCCCATTTCCGTGGTATCGCGAAGCAGGGGTCGAAGCCATCCCTCTTCGGACGAGCGCGCGACCACGCGAACCAGCGGCTCCAACGCCCGATACCAGGCAGACGGAACATCACGGATGGGAACGGCCGAGGCGATCTGCTCCACGGCTGCGACAAAGGCAGGCGTCGCCTCCATATCGAGTCCCTGTGGCCGCACGAAGGCCCGGATGAACCGGATGTTCTGCTCGTCGCGCTCAGCCGGCTGAGCAAGCGCCGAGGCCAAGCCGGCAAGGTGATCGGGAAACGACCGTGTCACCTTCAACAGCCCGCCTTCCACCTCCGTCAGGTAGCGGAAGTGCTGCACGCCTTCCTGATACAGCTCGAACTCGGGCAATAGCAGGGTATGGACGGGACGGCCGACGATGGCCGCTTCGAGAAAGGCACTCGTCACGAGCCCCACCACCGCATGACTGTGGTACAGCGAGTCGAAGTATTCGGCCTGTGCATCGGGGCTGACCGGGTTGCGCCCGTACAGCACCGCGTTCCCGAAAGATTCGAGTGACACTCCCTCCCACTCGTCCATACGCTCCGGGTGCGGGCGAACCAGGATGCCGGCGTCTCGGAGACGCGGGTCTGGACTCCGCCGAAGCTCCTCGACCCACCGCAGCACGAACCGCGATTCGTGCGGATTCGGCGTCATGACCGAGCAGACGTACAGAAGTATCGGGCGCTCCGCTGGAAGACCGACCGAACGACAGAACGACGCGCGGTCGCGTGACGGAACTCGGTCGAACCACTGGTCGTAGCACTGCGCGCCGGTGACCGCGATGCGCTCTTCGGGAATACCGTGCCACTGGACTGCCTCGCGCTTCTGCGTCTCGTTCCACACCAAGACGCGGTCCGGTATGCTTCGCAGCAACGCCTTGCTCGACAGGTGGTCCCAGCTGAAAACGCACACGCCTGTTCGCCGCCCGAGTGCGCGGGCCGCCCGAAGATGATCGATCTGAGGCAGGCGCCAGGCCGTCACCGACGCAAGGAGCACCACATCGGGATCGTGCATTTCAATGAACGCACGGCTCGCCTCGCTGACGGGCATCAGGGCTTCGCTTCCACGGAGCAGCGCACCAAGCGCTCGGCGCGGGGCGCGGCCTCGATCGACCCCTGCGTCCATGAGTCGCAGCACCGCTCTCGGAAGACGCTCCCGCAAGGTGAGGCGCATCTTGCGGAACGGCGTGAAAGCCTCCTCATGGAACCGAACGTAGTCCGACGCGCTGCGTAGTTTCCGCGCCAGACGGAACCACGATTCGTCATCCAGTGAAGGCGCAAAGCTGAATGTGACGCCTGAATAGCACCCAGCGAGCCGCTCGACGAGTGCCAGTCCGCCAAGTGATTCCTGTTCGTCGGCAGCCAGATGAACCGCGTGTCCTCGTTCGGCGAGGGCGGCGATCACCGACTCGAAGTTGCGGTAGTAGGCGTAGTGAGCGGCGAAAAAGAGGACTCTCATGCGGTGCGCGATGCCAGCAGCAGTTCCGCGACTCCCAAGTCGAACGTGTCGTCTATGTCGAATGAGTCCTCGCGCGACATCACGAGACCACGCGTGTCTGCGCCATAAAGCGTCTTCGCGCCGGTCACGACCTCGGTGCGAACGGCAACAACCGCAGGGCCGTTGCGGGCAAACAGGATCGCCTTGTCCTGCCGCCGCAATGGCGCCGGCCCTTCCGTCCACGGGACGAGGCGGTCGCCCTGCAGCTGCATGAGCGACGACGGCGTGAACTGATGCGGGATTGGCACCACGGTGACGACGGAATCGGCGCCAGACGATGTCAAGAGATCGATAGCTGCGTCGATGTGCTCCGCACGACGGAAGGGCGATGTGGGCTGCAGCACAACCAGGATATCGGGGCGATACGCTTCGCTCCGCTCGAGAGAGGCGACGAGGTCAACGAGAACATCGAGCATCGGTGTGTCGTCGCCCGCGAGATGCGATGGGCGCAGGAACGGCACATCAGCGCCGAACGTCCTGGCCGCGGCCGCGATGTCCTGATCGTCTGTGCTCACCACAACTCGCGTGAGAGCCCCGCTCGCGAGAGCTGCGTCGACGGAATAGGCGATGAGCGGCCGGCCGCCGAGCAGGGCCAGGTTCTTGCGCGGAATCGCCTTCGAGCCGCCACGCGCCGGAATAACGCCAAGGACGGTCAGTACTGGATCCGCTTCTGCACGTGTAAGGAAACGTTCGACAGGATCTTGGCTATGCGCGCTCCAGCCCATCCGTCGCCATAGATATGTTCAGGAGGATACGGCCCGTGCTCAACCTGACGCCGAACGGCCTCGACAATCGCGACGCGATCGTGGCCAACATCCACCACATTCGCACCCCGCTCGCGTCCATCCTGCCGGCTGCCGATGTTCACGGCGGGAGTCCCGACGAACGCACCTTCCCGGATGGACGCGCTGGAGTTGCCGACCAGACAGGCGGCGCTCTTCATCAGGCGCAGATACGTCTCGACGGGGAAATTCTTGTAGAACCTCATGTACTCCGGCCTGTGATCCTCGCGGAACTTCCGCATCCCGCGAGACACGTCCTCCGATCCCGCGTCCACGTTCGGCCACAGCATCACGGTCGGCATTTGCAACTCGTGCAGCGCCATCAATGTTTCCCCGATCTGATCTTCGCCCTGCCCGTACTCGGTGGTGATCGGGTGCTGGCTCACGAGCAGGAACGGCTCCTCCATCGAGATGTGGCCACCGACACCCTCACGATCGAGCCACTCGGCGTCGACCTCCCTGCCGCCGTTACCGACGATCTCCGATACGAGGTCGATGCGCGGGCATCCTACGACATGGACGGCGGCGGGATCCTCCCCGAGACGGATGATGCGGTCCGCCGCCCCCTGGTTCGCCGGGAAATGGATGTGCGCCAGCTTCGTGATGGCGTGCCGGATGCTCTCGTCAATCGTCCCGGTCACCTCACCCCCCATCGTATGGGCGAGCGGGATGTTCATATAGGCGCCGGCCACGGCAGTCGCCATCGTCTCGAAGCGGTCACCAACCGTCACAACCACGTCCGGCTTGAGCAGCTCGAAGAGCGTGGGTAACTCGAGAAGGCCCAACCCCGTGGACTTGGCCATCGTGACCGGCGTCTCGCCCTCTACAATCATGTTGACGCGGGCGTCTGGCGTGAAACCGTCGCGCTCGATAATGTCGACAACCGACCCAAAGCGATCGAGGAGCGCTGAAGCGGCAACAATAATTTGAAGCTGCAGTTCTGGGTGCGCCTGTACCGCACGCATCACCGATTTGATGCTGCCGTAATTGGCGCGTGATCCGACAACGACGCAGACCTTACGCACGGGCCCGCACCTCGTCGGCGCCTTCCACGTCACGCGTGTCGAACCGCGGCAACTCGTATCGTGGCTCGCGGCCAATCAGCGCTTCGCGGCGATCAGTGTTGAACGCCATTGAATACCCGCATTCCTCGAGGACGCCGAGTGTGTCCGCGTTATAGGTGTGCACAAACCCGTGGGGATAGCAGAACGAGACGGTCTGCTGGCCGGTCAGTTCCTGAACGAGGCGAGGGCCGTTCTGCACCTCTGCTTGCTGTCGCGCGCGATCGAGTCGCGACAACACCGGATGAGTCTCGGTGTGAAATCCGAACGTCATGCCGCCGCGCGCCATCTCGCCCACTTGCGTGGCAGAGAGATACAACGCCATGGCAAACTCCTCGCTGCCGCCGATGTGCTGCTCGAACAGCGCAGACAGGACACGGTTCGCAACCGGGTACGGCGCTTCATAATTCAGGATGCGTTTGACTCGGATGTCGGGTGCTTCATCGTATCGGTACACACCCTCCCGTTCACCCTCTCGTGGCATTGGCACCGCAAGTCCCTCACGCTCGAGGGCCGCGGTCACCTCCCGCGCAAAGCGCTCCGCGCCAAGCCGACTCAGGAGAAAGTGCGTCTTGTGTACGTTCAACAGTGATGGACGTCGGCCGAGCGTCGCGCCCGCCAGAAAGAAAATGCCTCCGAACCCGCGGTCGCGCAGGAGCGGGAACACCTGTTCGTAGTGATCGATAAAGCCGTCGTCAAACGTCAGCAAGGCGCTTGGGCGGGCGAATCCGGTACCCGTCAGAACGGCTCGCTCGAAGGCCGGTCCGTCGACGATATCGAATCGCGCAGCCAGCCAATCGAGCTGGGCCGCGAACCCCGAGACCGACAGTGCCTTGATTCCGGGAAACGGGGTGCGCTCAACGTCGCGGACATAGTGGTAGAACACGATGGTGCATCCGTGCATAGTCATGCGGCACGCTCCGCCGCGATCAGGTGTAACGCAGCGTCGCGGGAGTCACGCGCTGCCAGATACTCGGCAATCATGGCGGTGTCGAAATTCTGGTACAAGGTGCGAACGGCATCGGCGCTGAAATCCTTCCGTTGATACAAGCGGCCGCCGCCCCACTGTGGCACTGCACGCGCGGTGCCGGACAGGTGTGCCGCCGCCGCCCGAAGCAGCGCGTGCACCGCTGCGACTATGGTTTTGTTGCCAAGGTCGTGCGGTCCATCGCCCGGCTCGATGAGTGGGCGGGCGTGCGACAGAATCGGGCCCGTGTCGATGCCCGCATCCAGATAGTGAATCGTCGCCCCGACGTACTCCGGCTCGCGGTTCACCAGCGGCCAGAAATTCGTCCCGGCACCGCGGTAATACGGCGAGAGCCCGAGGTGGATATTGAGCATCCGCCCCTCGAACGCCGACAACAGGGGTTCGCGGAGAATGCCGGTGCCGAAAACCAGGACGACATCCGGTCTGGCGGCCGTCATCAGGTCCACTTCCGAGGGCTCGTTGCAGATACCGACCGCGACCGTCCGGTGAACGGCGCCCGGATCGAGCCGCACCGTCGAATCGGTCGCGAAATAACGCGCTTCGGACGCATCGCGCTGGGCGAAGTGGCCCTGAATCACCTCCTCGTCCGCAGCGTCGCGAGCGTACCGCTCCGGGCGGAAGCTTTTTTCTTCCTGCCAGACGCCTACCAGATCACAACCAGCCGCGACGGCGTTGGCGACAAACGCATGCCGACGGAATGTGCTGGTCAACAGGATCGCTCTCATGCGGCGACGAGCGACCCCAGCGCACGCTCCACGACGCCGGCCTGTGCCACATCAATCGGCATCAGCGACCCCGCGCCGATCGGTCCGAACGCGCGCTGCGCTGAGGAGCGGCGCACGTGCCGGCCGCCGAACGCGGCGCCGATGCGCTGCAACACACTCCCGCCGCTCCGGTCTTCCACGTTCACGACCGGCGGGCCCGAAGCGGCTTGACGACGGACTTCTGCCATCGCTTGCCAACCAGTTTCGCGCGACGGCGTGCGCGGGCTGCCACGATCGCCCTGGCCCGACCTATGGTCTTGCCGGCGAGGTGCGTCGCCTTTCGGAGGCGCTTACGCATCGGCGCCAGCGGCTCCGGCTGCTGGAGCCAATCGACCGTGGCGGCCACCAGAGAGGCTGCGAGGATGACTGGGCGGAGCGGATACGCCCAGGGCGCGTACGACTCCGGCAGCGGCGCCGGGGTCGCGGCCAGGCGCTCGATGGTGTCCACGAAAATCGGCGTGGCCGGTTGCTCCAACCCATGCGGGCGAACGAAGCTGGCGACAAACCGCGAGGTCTCCGCCCGCGCGGCCTCCGGATCGAGAAGCCGCTCGCTCAGCTGCCGCACGTGCTCCTCAGTCGTGGACGCAAACCTGACGCACCCACCGTTCTCCGGCAGCAAGTGGTGGAAGTGAATCGTCCCCTCCTGTGTACCGGCGAATTCTGCCGCCGTCATCGAGAAGACAGGCCGCCCGACGATCGCCGCTTCGATCATGGCGCTCGTATTGACGCCAACCACGGCAGCGGAGTGATAGATCGAGTCGAAGAAATCGGCGCGATTCTCCTCGTCGATCGCGTTATAGCCGCGCCGCGGGAACACGACAACGCCTGGAAGATCCGCCATGGGGTCCGGATCCCACGCGTGACAATTATAGGGATGTGGCCGCACGACGATGTTCATGCCGCGCAAGGCGGGATCGCTGCTCGATCGCACACCTTCGATCCAGCGCCTGACGAAGCCCACCTCGGCGTGAGACTCCGAAATAAAACTCGATGAGCCGGTGAAGAGCAGGAACGGACGCTCGTCGGGAAGACCGACTCGCGCACAGAACTCGCTGCGATCGCGCGTCACACGCCTCACGAACCAGCGGTCGAACAACTGCGCACCGGTTGCCACAATCTTGTCGGCCGGGATGTAGTGATACTCGCGAGCCTCTTGCCTCTGGGCCTCGTTCCACACCACGACGAGGTCGGGCTCGATGCGCAGCAGACCTTTGTTCGTCAGGTTGTCCCAGCTCGCCACGCAGACGGCGGTCCGGGTTCCGCAGGCGCGCGCGGCCTTGATCCAGTCCACCTGCTTTGAGGCGCCGTCGACCAGCGGCGACACAAGCAGGACATCGGGGGCCTGCTCGCGGAGAAAGTCGACCATCGGCGGATAGACCGGGATCGCCCGATCGAGCGCCATCAGTCCCCGCTGAAACGCCCGAACGGCGCCAGGACTCACGCTTGGAATCGCGTCAAGCCAGTGATACGCGGCCGGGAGCACCTTCCGCTTGATTCGGGCGCGAAGCGCGGGAGCAGAAGCAAAGCGGGGGTGCAGATACCGGACGAAATCCATGACGCCCCGCAGCCGGTACGACGTTCGACCCCACCGGCCCTTGTGCTGCGGTACGAGACCGAGCACGCGCACCCGATCGGCGTATTGCTGAAGGCCCTCGAGCCCGACCGGTTTCTTGACGCCTCGGGTGGTGACGCCGATCGCCACGCCGTGGCCCCGGGCCGCGAACTCCTCGATCACCGAGTCATAGAACCGGAGATACTCCGGCGAATCCATGATGAACAGAATCTTCATGGAGTGGCTGTGAGGACGCCGGAGAGCGCGAGGCGCACGACCGGAGAGGCTTCCACGTCGAGCGGCACCAGCATCGCGCCGCCGAGCCGGTCGAAGATGCGCTGGGCTATGTGCAAATGGTGGGCCTTGAACGTACGGTTCGAGTAAAACGCGAGCGACGTGACGCCGCACAACGGCGCCAGGTACGAATATCCCCCGTAGGTCCCGACAAACGCACGGGCGCGTGCAATAACGGCGGTCTGCACGGCCAGGTTCCGTTCTGGCGCCATGTGCGTTTCGAGCGTGATGACGCGGCCACCGGCGACGCTGACATCCCGATGATCGTCCACGGCGAATGGGGTATTCAGCAGGACTACCGGGGTGTGCTTGCTGATAGCGTCGATCGTCGACGAGACGAATGCACGATTCGCAACGGTATCCGGAAAGCAATCGCTGAAATAGAACCTTGCCGCCACGTAGTCCGCAGGTAACTCGCTCAACACTGGATCATCCACCGCGGTAATTTGGGAGTACTCCGAATACTTTTCCACCCGAGCCGCCGTCGCCACCTCTCTCCAAAATGGCATGAACAGCCGGTACATCATGCCGGGGTGAAGCAACTCGACGCGCCCCAGGCTGTGCGCCGCAACGATGCGCTTCACCACCTCGGCGTCGAAGGCACCGACGCGCCGCTGCTTCTTGGCCTCCTCGGTCGCCGCTCGGAATTCCTCAGGAGAGAACAACGAAAACACGTCCACGTACCGTGTGGCGAGCCCGCTGTACCAGGCGCACACGCCGCCGCGCGACACGAGGATCAGACGCTCTGGCGGGATTCGGTAGGTAGAAACGACCCAGCGGACGAACGGCTCCCAGTACAACAGCTCGAAGCCAACCTCGCCCGTCCATGGGCCGACGATGACTGGTCGGCGGCTCCGAGCCAGCTCGTCGACGCGTCGCGCGAAACGGCGGTCGTCCACCCCCTGCTCGTCGAGCAGCCGCGCGCGCTCAAGCGCCTCCGCAAACGCGCGGTCCTGGTGCGCAAACGACCGCTGCAAGTCCTCGACACGATGCTGCAGTTCCCCCACCACCTCGGTACTGGCGCGCGTCAGCATGGACTTCGTCAGCCCGTCGAGCTGGCGATGCTGCGCGGCCAACTCCTCGCGCTGCGCGCGTCCAAATTTCCCGACTTTCTCCTCAATCGCGGCAAGCCGCTCCAGCTGCCAGCGGCCTGTGAGCCGGGCTATTCGCCGAGCCAGTCCCGTGCGCTCGGTCACGTCGCCTGCCGTCCCGGCCTCCAGCGGTTGACCCAGCGGTGTACGCCCTGCCTGATCCGTGCCCGCCTCGCCGCGCGCTCGCGCTGCCGCACGCGCGTGGACTTCTCCCGTTCCCGTGCCCGCTTCCGACGAGTCTTTTCCCCCTCGAGGCGATTCCGCTCGGCCAAGGCAGCATTCGCCGCAGCCCGGCGTGCGGCGTGCGTCTCCGAGCG
>Ga0326597_10006130_pt1 | contig 16534 bp, 12 predicted proteins | sample RVTome_12_FD_203789 | JGI IMG/M metagenome (GOLD analysis project Ga0326597, IMG submission 203789) | Soil microbial communities from uranium-contaminated site in the Upper Colorado River Basin, Wyoming, United States - RVT100D185 | ecosystem: Environmental > Terrestrial > Soil > Contaminated >...
GACCGGATCATTCTGGTTCCGGCCGGCACCACCAACAAGTTGGTTTTCTTCGCCGGAGTGGATACGCCGCTCGGTCTCTATCAAGACGCCGCGCTCAATATCTACGTCGCGGAGTCGGGCGCCGATCGGGTGACTTTGATCGCCCGCGACGGCAGCGGGCGCGTGATTCCCAACTTCGCCACCGACATCGAGTCGCCGATGGATGTGGTGGTCGATACCACCGGCCAGGTCTACATCACCCAGATGGGCGAGTGTGGGGTGGTGCGGGTCACGCCGTTTCTCGCCACCCAGCTGGTGCTGGCGCCCGACGCGCCGTCGGTGATCCGGCCGGGACGGTTGATTCCGATTCTGGTCAGCTTGGTCAACCACACGGTCGACACCCGCAACGTGATCGGAACGCTGCGGCTGATTCGGCCCGACGGCGCGACCATCGTGATCATCCCGCCGACTCCGACGGTGCTGATCGGCCACTTCGTGATGCACAACTCGCGCTATCTGCTGCCGCTGCCGACCCCGTTGCCCGAGGGCTATCATCTGCTCGAGCTCGAGCTCGAAGACACTTCGACCGGGGTCCGCTACCGTTCGGTCTTGCCGCTGTTCATCCGGCCTTGAGGCCGCGGCCGCGCTGAAAACGGATTCGCCGCCGCCGCACCCTCCTTGTTCTCTTTTGCTGGCATGGAAGCAGGATTTCAGTGGGCCGCTGGGGCGCGCGTGGGTGGCATGGGCACGCACAGCGCGCCCATGCCACCCGATTCGCGACCCTTGGGCGGCGGATATCAAGGGCGAAACCCCTCGACCCATCCCTTCTGCCGTGCTGGCTGCTAGTTGGTGGATACCGGCTTGCGCCGGATTGACGGAATCGCGATGTTCTTCACCGGGCGCGGTTGCACTTGGACTCGGAGCGCCGCACGGCTACCCTGGGTGGGTTGCGATCGACCGAGGAGGAATCGCCATGCAAGACCTGGACAAGATGACGGTCAAGGAGCTGCGCGAGATCGCCCACCAGATCGAGGGCCTCGAGGGGGTCTCGGTGATGAAGAAGGAGGCGCTGCTCAGCGCGATCAAGAGAGCGCGCGGGATCGAGGAGCCGCGGGTCGGTCCGCGGCGCGCGACCGCCATCCACGACATCAAGCATCACTTGCGCGAGTTCGCCAAACAGCGTGTGGCGCTGCTCGAATCGCGGCAGCGCGATCCGCGCCAGCTCAAGAGCGTGCGCCGTCACATCAAGCTGCTGAAACGCAAGATTCGCCGGATCCGGTCCACCGCCGGCCGTCCCAATCCCCAGGCTCAGCCGCCGGCGGCCTGATCGGCCCGGCTGCGCCGGCCTGCGGCCCAAAGCGCCGCGAGCAGGATCGCTCCCAAGCCGCTGAGAGCCAGCCCCAGGGTCCAGCTCGCCGGCCGGTAGCGCAGCTCGACTTGGTGGTCGCCGGCTGGGACCGGGACCGCGCGCAGAACCAGATTGGCGCTGAGGACCGCGGCCGGCTGCCCATCGATCCACGCGCGCCAGCCTGGATCGTAGGCCTCCGAGAGAACCAGCAGCCGCCGCTGGGCGGTCTCGACCTTGAGCCGCAGCCGATTGGGGCTAGCTTGCAGGATGCGCACCGTTTCGCCCGGGAGCAGCGCGGCTTGGCCGAATGCGCCGAGTGCGCCGGCTGGATCGCCGATCACGGCTGCGTCGCGGCCCGCGCCGAAGGATCGGCTGCTCATCAGCTCGAAGGCGGCTTCGGCATCGCGGAGCCGGTGGACCCGGGCGGCGAGGTAGGCGTGCGGCGCCGCCCGCAGGTTTTCGAGCACGTCGACGTCGCCGCGGTAGATGCGGCGCCAGCGCTTCGGCTGATCCACTATCAGCCGATCCGCGGTCGAGCCGGGAGTCAGGACGAAGCGCAATCCGAGCAGATCGAGCAGGGGGGAGCGCGGATCGAACAGCAGCAGCAGGCTGCTGGCGCGGCGCGCGTAGCCGGGACTTTCGCGCTCGAGCCCGGCCAGGGCGCGGCGCCAGGTGCGGGCCTGCAGCGCGTGCGGCGATCCGGGCCGGGCGGCGCTCGGTCCGACCAGTGCCGGGAGCCTCCAGAGGTTGGCGCTGGCCGGATCCGCGCGCCGGAGGAAGCTTTCGTAGCGCCGCGGCGTCAGCGCGTCGATGCCGCGGACATCTTTGAGCCCGTACAGAGCCGCGGCGTTGGGCGGCAGAACGGCGCCGAGCGCCGCGGCGCGAAACCAGCCCGGCCTCGCGCGCAGCGCTTCGAGCGCGGGCGGCCGAGGGAAGTCGATCGAGGCCGGAACCACGCTGTTGAAGGGCAGCGCGTAGCGGTAGATCGGGAGCAAGACCAGCGCGGCGGTGGTCAGCAGCGCCAGCCGCCTCGCGCGACCGCTCGCCAGCCAGGCGAGCCCGATCAGGACCGCCAGCAGGAGCCAGACGACCTCGTGCAGCGCTTCGCGCTGCGCCTGGTCGTGGGCTGCCGTGGGCAACCAGGCTCGATAATGGAACCGGGCGGCGGCGAGGGTGGCGAGCAGCGCGGCGGCCAGCGCCGCGGCGCCGGCGAGTGTTCGGCGGCGGACGATCGCAGGATGGCGGACCAGGCGGTCGAGGCGCAAGGCCGCGAGCGCGCAGAGCGCAAACGCGAGCACGCTGTTGATCCGCGAAGGCAGCGCCCGGTCGAAACCGGGCAGGAGCCGGACCAGATCGGCGACCGGAGGGACACCGTAACCGACCAGCAGGCAGACGGCCGCCAGCGCCAGCAAGACCCGCGGCAGCCGCGGCCGGGCCGGCCAACCCAGCGGCAGCAGCGCGAGGACGATCAGCGCCAAGCTGACGAAAGCCGCCTCGTTGGTGTCATCCAGGGTGCCCCAGTAGTTGCCCTGCCGCACGTGGCCGAAGAAGTCGGGCACCAAGGCGACGATCGCGGCGCCGGGCTCGAGATGGAGATCAAGACCGGCGCGCTTGCCGAGAGCCGCCGAGCGGCCCAGGTAGTCGAGAAAAGGGATCAGTTGGGCCCCGGCGAGGATCGCTCCCAACCCTGCAGCGGCGAGGCACGCGGCGGCGCGGCGCGGCGCGGCGCCGCCTTTTTGCGGGCGGTCCCAAAACAAGATCAGCAGCCCGTAGGCTCCCGCGCCGCTGGCGATCAGAAAAAAGACCTCGGGATGTCCGGCGAGCAGCCCGGAGGCGCACGCGAGCGCCAGGGCCGCGTAGGCGCGCGCACCGGCGCCGCGACGGATCTCCTCCAGCGCCCACGCCAGCGCCGGAAGATGCGCGGCCACCGTGCTGTTGGGGAACAGCAAAAAGGTGATCATCAGGCCGTGGCCGGCGAAGCCGGCCGCGCCCAGCAGCGCGGCCGCCGGGCCGACGCCGAGCCGGCGCAGGTAGCCGAGCATCAGCAGGGCGGCCAGGATGGTTTTGGCGATGGCCGCTGCCGTCGGGCCCCAGGCGCCGGGCAGCGCCAAAGCCAGCCACTGCAGGGGATGGAGCGCCGCGGCAACCCCATTGGCGAGCAGCGGCGCGCCGCAGAAGACGGAGTCGGTCCACAGCGGCAGCTCGCCGCGGCCCAGCGCGGCGCGGATCTCCTCGAGCAGCGGATAGAGCTGATAGCTCTGGTCGTGCAGAGCCGGATTCAGCGGCGGCAGCTCGGGCGGCAGCGGCGCGGCCGGCTGGCCGTAATACAACAGGTGGAAGCTGAGATAGGGCGCACCCTGGCGCAGCACCGGGAGGTGGAGCAGGAGGGCCGCCAGGGCGGCGGCGGCCGCGCTCCAGCGCCAAAGCGCGGCCGAGCTCATCGGCGCCGCGCCAGCACCCGCATGCTGCCGTCCTGGATCCTCACCATGCGCCGCGCCAGAGATGGCCGCTGCTCGAGCCGCGGCACGATCCGGCCCAGCGGATCGAGCAGGCGGCGCAAACGATCGGCCACCATGGGGACGGGATAGTAGTGCCAAGCCGGATCGACCTCGGCGAGCTCGAAGTCGGCGGCCAGCAGCCGGCCGATGGTCGAGGGATCGAAGAAGAACAGATGCTCGGGAATCTTGTAGGAGACCCAGCGCCGGCCGCTGAGCCGCGCCAGCAGCGAGCGCCGGTTCGGGGTGATGCAGAGCAAGAAGCCGCCCGGCCGCAGCGCGCGAGCGGCGGCGGCGACGAACGCGCGCGGATCGGGGACGTGCTCGATGACATGCGAGCAGTAGATCGCGTCGGCGCAGTCGGGGTGGGCGGCGGCGTAGGCTTCGAGCGTGGTGCGCAGCACCGCGGCGCCGAGCTTTGCGGCGGCGCGCGCGGCCGCCGCCGCGGAAAGCTCCAGGCCGCGGACGCGGTAGCCGCGCTCGCGGGCCAGCTCGAGAAAGGCGCCGTAGCCGCATCCGACCTCGAGCAGATCGCCGCCGTGCACGCGGGGCGCCAGGAGCTCGAGATCGCGCGCGGCGCTGCGCCGCAAGCAGCGTTGCAGGCTGGCGTAGTCTTCGCGGTAGCCGGCGCTCGCGGCTGCGCCGCCATAGTAGTGCGGGCTGTCGTAGAGCGACTTCAGCTCCGCGGCGCTGGGCTGCGGCTCGAGTCGAGCCAGCCCGCAGCGCGGGCAGCGCGCCACCGTGTAGGGAGGAAATCGGTGCAGCGGCTGGGGCGGGTCTTTGGCCTCACACAGCGGGCAGATCATAGCCGCCGCCATGGTAACGCAGCGGTAAGAGCAGCACATCCCAGAGCATGCGCAGCGAGCCCAGCGGCAGCGAAATGGTGCTGGGCTCGTTGCGCACCTGACGCACCGCGACCCGCTTGATGTCGAGGTTGAGCTTGTAGGCCAGATAGAGCAGCTCGACATCGAAGGCGAAGCCGTCGACCACGCCGAGTCGAAACAGGCGGTCGGCGGCGGCGGCGCGAAATCCCTTCAAGCCGCACTGGGTGTCGACCACCCCGGTGACCACCAGCCGACTGATCAAAACCGTGAACAGCCGGCTGGCGATCCGGCGCGGCCGGGTGGGGCGGACCTCGAAGCGCGAGCCCGGCAAATCGCGCGCGCCGATCACCAGGTCGAATTCCTTGCGCTGCAGATAATCGAGCATGCGATCGATCGCTTCGAGCTCGTACGGCAGATCGGCATCGGAGAAGAAGCGGAAGCGGCCGCGCGCGGCCAGCATGCCGGCGCGGACCGCGGCGCCTTTGCCGCGGTTGCGCGGCAGTTTCAGCAAGCGCACGCCTGCGCCGCTGAGCTCGGCGGCGATCGAAGCGGTCGCATCGGAGCTGCCGTCGTCGACCACCAGGAGCTCGAGGCTGGACCAGCGTCGGCGCCGAACGGTCTCGACCGAACGCCGCAGATAGCCTGCGCCGTTGAACACCGGCAGGACCAGACTGAGCTGCGGGTCGCCGGCGGTCATCGCCCAAAGATATCAGAGGCGAGGTCCGAGCTGCGCGGCGCGGGGCAGCGCAGGCTCACCACGGCGGGCGCCGCTGGGGCGGGATCCGGCGCGGCGGATTCGAGCGCGATGCGCTCGAGCTCCTGGCCGGCCGGGAACTGGAGCCGCAGGTCGGTGATCGGCCGATCCTGCAGCGCCCAGCTTAGGCAGCGCTGCGGAAAGAGCCGAACCAGCGCCGCGCCCGAACCGCCGCGAAGCTCGAAGGCGATCCGATGCCAACGCGGCCGCGGCAGGGCGCGCCAGCGCAATTCGGCGAGTTGGCCGGGTAGGAGCGTGGAATCGAGCTGAAGCCGGATGCTGGCGATCGCCAGCGCCGCGGTGGGCGGGATGGATAGCTCGGCGCGGCGCCCGGATCGGGACGGCGTAGGCGCAAGCTCAATGTCGAGGGCGGGCCCGGCGTGGCTGGAAGCGAGACGCCGGCGCAGCGCGGCGGTGAGCTCCTGCAGCTCGAGCCGCTCCGCGTTCCAGAACCACACGCTGTCGCCGGCGCCGAGCTTCAGACCGCCCAGCACCAAGCGATCCGAGATCGCGTCGATTCCGGGCCGGCCGTGCTCGGTGTAGGCGCGGTATGGGGGTAGAGTCTGCAGCCAGGCGAGTCGATCGAGGTTCATGAGCCCGGGCCCGTAGCGGTAGCTGCGCGCCGCCGCCGCCGGCGCGTCGCGCAGCTTGGTGGTGAGCAGATTCACACCCACCACCCAAGGGAATCGGATCGGCGGGCCGAACACATAGACCGCGGGAGCGCTCCCGGCGGCTGCAGGAGGCCTGAGCCGCGCGGCGAGCGCGTCGACCCGGCGCGCGGCGCGTTCCCACGCGCCGAGCTGAGCTCGAAGCTCGACGGCGTAGATTATCAGCACCAGCCCGATCAGCAGCGCCGCGGTGCGGCGCGCCGGCGCGCGGCGGGCGAGCAGCGGCGTGGCGAGCATCCAGGCGATCCCGAGCGCGGGAGCGGAGAGGTAGTACCAATCATCCTCGGTGAGGGTCCAATGGACGATCGCGGCGACCGGCGCCAACCACGCGGCCGAAAGCAGCAGGGCGGCGCCGAGCGCCGCCGCCGGGGCGCGGCCCCAGGCCGCCGCGCCGAGAACGGCGAGGACGAGCAGAGCGGCGGCCGCGAGGGCCGCGGCTCCGAGCCGGACCGCGCTGCACGGCAGGATCAGATTGGCGGCCAGTGCGGCGCCGAAATCGCGCAGCGTTTGCGCCAGCGTCAGGTCCCAGCCGACCTGGGCATAGCCCCAAGGGTGGTCGAGGTAAACGACCCGAAAGCCGAGATAAAGGGCCAGGATCACCCATGCGCCGAAGCCGGCGCCGGCGGCGGGACGCAGCCGAGCGCTGGGCCGAAGCTGGAGCAAGGGCCAGGCGCTCAGCACCAGCGGCAGAGCCGCGATCGACTCCTTGCACAGCAGACCGGCGCCGAAACAAAGGGCGACCGCGGCGGCATGTCCGCTGCCGCCGCGGCCGTCGAGGATCCGCTGCAAGAGCAGCAGCGCGGAAAGCGCGGCGGCGATCGCCAGCAAATCGAAGCGGGCCACCACCCAGCCGACGGTGGCGGCGTGAGCGGGATAGAAGGCGTAGATCGAAGCGAGCGCAGCGGCGAAGCTGCGCGACCCGCTCCAGCGGCGCGCCAGCGCAAAGAGCAAGACCACCGCCGCCAGATGCAATCCGATATTGACCAGGTGATAGGCGGAGTCGCCGCCCAAGCTGGCATTGAGCTTCCAGCTCACGAACGCGAGCGGACGGATGAAAACGTCGGCGCGCGAAGGCCAGCTGGCGCGCATAAAATCCGGCCAGTCGAGCCCGCGGGCCAGCAGATCGAAATAGTGGCCCTCCGAGTGCTGGCCGAGCCGGAGGGTCGGAAGCAGCCAGATTCCCGCCGCGGCGGCGATCGCGGCCGGCAGCCAGCCGCCCGGCAGGGCCGGCCGGATGCGTGCGAGCGGATGCGCCGGTCGGCTGCGAAAGGAGATCAAATCGAGGGCGCGGGCCGGCCCCTTCAACCCGACCGGGACCCTTTCTGCCCCAGATCGCGCTGGTTGCGAACCGTCAGCACCTTGCGGGCATCGCGCCGCACCTGTTCGGGGACGTCGCGATTGAACTGCAATGAGCGCAGGTCGACGTTGGTGAGACGATGGATCAGATTCATGCTGGTGGCTCTCGGGGTGCGGGGGTTTTTGACCAGATTGAGGCAGATCGTGTATCTCCGAGTCCACTCCCGATGCAGGCCGATGATGCGCAGCACTTGGTCGGAGACGTTGAACTGGGAGTACAACTTGATGTCGGGCTCGGTCACTTTGGGGCTCTTGAGCACCGAAGTAGCGACCAAGCGGTTGTGATCGCGAACCAACAACAGGCGCTCGTAGCCGTTGCCTTTGAGTGCCAGCGCGATCTTCTGCCCCACCGTCATCTTCGCGAGCCGCGCCAGAATCGAGGCTTTGAAGCGTCGCTGCGCGCGGGGATCGGCCTTGGAGGAGCGCACCACTCCCGGTTCGGAGGCTGAGGCAGACTCGGCTGCAGCGCCGCCGCCGCGCCGGTAGAGCACCAGCGCCGCCGACTCCGACTCGCCTTCGTTCGGAGTCAGGATCGGAGCCTCGAGCGTTTCGGGCGGCTCCAGTGCCTGGCCGATTGCCTCGAGCTCGGCCTCGTCGAGCTGGAGCGTTTCCGGATCGGCCGGCTCGGGATCGGGACCGGGGCTGAGGTCGAGGAGCAGCGCGGGGGGCCGCTCGAGCGCCTCGAGATAGGGAACCACCCACTCGAGATGCTGAGCATCGGCCCGCAGCAAATGGCTTTCAAGCGTCGCGTCGCTCAGCAGCGGATGGGCCAGCAGGACCGACAGGATCCGACGCTGGGTCGGGAACCGCTCGATCAGGGTCGCGAGCTTCTCGGCGTCGAAATCGTCGCGCTCCACCAGCAGCAGGACCTGATCGTCGCTGAGCCGCTCCAGTTGGCCTTGAAGCTCGGCCCAATTCCGGCCCAGGAGATCAGAGCTGTCCATCGCTCGGCTCGCCGGCGCCCGCCGCCAGCTCTTGCGGGGTGAGCAAGAACTGGGCCGCGTTCTCGGGCGTGATCGTGAGGGCGTGGATCGGACGGCTGAGCGGCTGGCGCCAGCTGGCCGGCTCGCCTTGCAGCCGCAGCGCAACCGCGGCCGGATTGCCGAGCGTCAGACGCACTTGCCGGTCGGCTTCGAGCTTCAAGGTTTCTTCGGGCTGCAGGATGCGGTAGATCCGGCGCTCCCCATCGACGTGGATTTCGGCCCACGATTCGCCCTGGGTCTGGAGCCCGATCTGAAGCTTGGCGCCGGCCGCGGGCGCTGCGGGCGCGGGCCGGGCCGCCGCCGGGGGGCTCGAGTCCGGTGGAGCGGTCGGGGTGGGCGGGCGCGCCCCGAGCCACCAGCCGAACAGCGCGGTGGCTCCCAGAGCCGGCCCGAGCCAGCGCCAGGGCCGATCGCGCCGGCCGGCGGCCTGCGGTTGCGAGATCGGCGGGTGAGCCGAAACCGGATCCGCGGCCGGATCGTCACCGCCGGTGTCGTAGCGGCGCACGAACCGCTCGGCATCGAGACCGACCGCTTCGCAGTAGCCGCGCAAGAATCCGCGGTTGAACACCCCGCCGGGGAGGCGGTCGAACTGATCGGCTTCGATGGCCTCGAGGAATCGGATGCTGATCTTGGTCGATGCTTGAATCTGATCCAGGGAGATGTTGCGGCTCTGGCGTTGATCGCGCAGCTCCGACCCCAGGCTCATGAACCTCCATCCTCCGAGCTGGGGCGGAGAAACAGGTGGTGGACCTTGACCCCGAGCTCTCGCGTATCCGCGCTCGGACCCCGCAGCGACGGCCGAAACGCCGGCTCGGCTTCGAGCGCGATGTCGAACCAGCTCTGCGCCGCCGCCAGCTCGGCCGGCACCGCGACCTTGGCGATGAAAGGCGCCGGATCGCTGCGCTCGATCTGGGCGAGGGTCTGGTCGTTGTGCCGGACCCGCAAGCTCTGGGGAGCGCCGATCTCCCGGGTCGGAAACGACAGTTTGAGGTAGAGGGTCGCGCGCCGTCCCGGCGCCTTGAACGAAGCGACCGAATGCGGCGAGGTCCAGCGCCACTCGCCCAGGCCGGGGGCGCTTTCGGGCTCGTACCAGCCGGCCTTGTAGAGCGGGAGGAAACGCTGGCTGGCGGCGCGGAATTCCAGCCGACCGATGGCGTAGGCGTCGTGCCGCTTGCCGCGCGCCTCGCCTTGCAGCTGGGCGCGGCGCCGGACCTGTTTGGGATCATGGAGTCCGACCCAAATCTCGAGCGGGCCGGTGTACTCCACGCCTTCGAGAAAGCTGAGCAGGTCGTAGCGGACCGTGGTGCCGGGCTGCCACTGTTCGGTCGGCAGCGGCGGATCGTGATCGTAGAAGTAGCGCACCTGGTGGGCCTGCGGATCGACGAAGTGCACGAACGCCCGCAGCCGCGGCAGCGGCGGGCAATCGGCTGCGAGCTCCCAAGCCAGGCCGAGCTCGATCGGACCGTCGTGATAGACCGCCGGAAAGCCATGGACCAGGCGCGGGGTGATCGGGTATTGCGGTCCTTGGGCGGGCTTGCGACACCCGCTTCCCAGCAGCGCGGCCGCGGCGAGCGCGGTCCCCAAGCAGGCTCGGTGGAGGCTCATGGGCTTCAGATTTACGCGACCGATCGGCTGGGGTCAAGTCGATCCGCGGTTGACCACAGTGTGCCGGCCGTGCTAGTCTCAACCCCCTGTCGATCGGCGGTGTTCGACTCGAAGCCGTTGCCGCTGCTGGAGATGCCGCTGGCGCGAGGAGGGGTGCATGGAAGCGTTGGGCATGGTCGAGACTCGGGGCCTGGTCGGCTCGATCGAGGCCGCGGATGCGATGGTCAAGGCCGCCAAGGTGGTCTTGATCGGCAAGGAGTACATCGGTGCCGGGTACGTGACCGTATTCGTGCGCGGAGACGTCGGAGCGGTCAAGGCCGCCACCGATGCCGGTGCCGCGGCCGCGCGCCGCGTCGGAGAGCTGGTCGCGGTCCATGTGATTCCGCGCCCGCACGAAGAGGTCGAGCAGGTCCTTCCCAAGCCCAAGAAGTAGCTCCCCGGGCGGGGATCCGGCGTCATGCCCGATCGTGACTTGCAGTCGATTCAGCAGGCCCGCGACCTGCTCGAACGGGCGCGGCGCGCTCAGCGCCACTACGCCGAATTCTCCCAGTCGCAAATCGACGGCGTGATCGACGCCATGGCCGGCGCGGCGCTGGCGGCGGCCGAGGAGCTCGGCCGCCTGGCGGTCGAAGAGACCGGCATGGGGCGGCCGCTGGACAAAAAGCTCAAGAACGAGTTCAGCGCCCGCAACGTCTACAATTTCATTCGCCCGCTGCGCACGGTCGGAGTGATCCGCGACGACCGCAGCCGCCGGGTCACCGAGATCGCCGAGCCGGTCGGCGTGGTCGCCGCCATCATTCCGACCACCAACCCGACCTCGACCGCGATCTACAAGATCCTGATCGCGCTTAAGGCCGGCAACGGAGTGGTGATCAGCCCGCATCCGCGGGCCGAAAAGTGTATCCGGCGCACGGTCGAAATCATGGAACGCGCGGCGCTGGCGGCCGGCGTGCCGGAGGGGCTGATTGGCTGCATGCAGGCGCCGACCCTGGAGGGCACGCAGGAGCTGATGAGCCACAAGCTGACCGGCGTGGTGCTGGCGACCGGCGGCAGCGCGATGGTGCGGGCGGCTTACAGCTCGGGCAAGCCGGCATTCGGGGTCGGGCCGGGGAACGTGCCGGCCTACATCGAACGCAGCGCGACGGTGGACCAAGCGGTGCTGAACATACTGGTCGGCACCACGTTCGATTACGGCACCATCTGCTCGTCGGAACAGGCGATCGTTTGCGACCGCGTCATCGCGCCCCAGGTGCGGCAGGCGCTCGAGCGGCTGCGCGGCTACTGGGTCAATCGCGATGAGGCGGAGCGGCTGGCCCAAGCCATGGTGCTGCCCGGACCGTTGATCAATCCGGCATTCGTCGGCCAGTCGCCGCAGAAAATCGCGGAAATGGCGGGGCTCGACGTGCCGCCGGACGCCAGTGTGCTGCTGGTGCCGCTGGAGGGTGTGGGACGCGACTACCCGCTGTCGATGGAGAAGCTCTCCCCGGTGCTGGCTTACTACGAGGTCGAGGACTGGCGCGAGGCCTGCGAGCGCTGCCACAGCCTGCTCAAGTACGGCGGCATGGGGCACACCTTGGGGATTCATTCCAACGACGAAGAGGTGGTGCTGCAGTTCGCGCTCAAGAAGCCGGCGTTTCGGATCACGGTAAACACGCCGACCACGCTCGGGGCGATCGGGTTCACCACCGCGCTGGATCCCTCGATGACTTTGGGCTGCGGCGCGGTCGGCGGCAACATCACATCCGACAACATCTCGCCGCTGCACTTGATGAACGTCAAGCGGCTGGCGTGGGAGATCCGGCCGCACGGCTTGAGCCTGGGCTCGCACGCGTCCGGCGGCGTTCAGGTGCAGGCCGGCTCCCAAGTCTCGGCTCCTGCTCCGCCGGCGCCGCGCGCTGAGGCCGCCGGCGCCGCGCGCTCCGAGGTCCCGAGCCTGGACCCGGAATCGCTTCGATCGCTGGTGCGCGAGTATCTGCGCGCGCGCGGCCTGGCCGCGGAGGGCGGGGTCCGGTTGCCGGCGCCGCTTCCGCCGCCCGCCGCTCCGCCGGCCACCAAGCCCGCTGCCGCGCCGGCCGAGCGCAAGGTCGCGCTCGATCTGATCTGCGAGGAGGACGTCCGCCGGGCGCAGGGGGAGGGCTACAAGCTGGTGGTCGGTCCGCGGACCCGGGTGACCGCGCTGGCGCGGGACTTGGGCGAGCGGGCGGGGGTTTTCCTGGCCGAGTGAGCCCGGGAAATGGATCTCATACTTCACCTTACATTAGTTAACATAAGTATTAGCAACTAAATGGGAAAATCGAAAGCCAAAGGTATGGACAATCCGCTGGCGGTCGGGTACGATGCGGCGGATGCGCCTAGACGCCGGATTCACGAGACCAGCCGGCGCCGCAGGGATCGCGCTCGCGGCTCGGAACGGTCTTCCGCCGGCCGCGGGGAGACGGCGCTTGAGACGTAATGGGGGTGGTGTGAAGGGGAATTGGATGCGCTGGGTGGTGGGCGTGGCGCTGGCAGGCTGGGTGGCCGGCTGCGCCAAGAAAACCGCCGTTTCGGAGCAGCCCGCGGTCCCAACGCCGGCGGCAGCCGAGCTGGCTGCCGCGGAGCCGGTAGTGCGCGTCCCGCCCTCGCGGGTCGACGCGATCTTGAACGAATCGCAGCACCACTACGACCGTGGCATGCGGGCGTATCAAGCCGGCCGGCCTCAGGAGGCCAACCGCGCCTTCAACGACGCGATCGACGTCATCCTGCGCTCCGGCTATCCGCTCGACAGCCATATCGAGCTGGTCGAGCAGATCGAAAGGATCCTGACCGGCATCGTCGATTTCGAGCTCAACCGCACCAGCGAAGAGCTGGTCTCGGAGCTATCCGAACCGGCTGCCGAGCCCGGTCCGCCGGCCCGTGCCGTGCGAGCGGCCGCCGGCGCTCCGCCGGCGCCGCCGACCGCGGCCTTCCCGTTGGTGCGCAACCCGCAGGTCGATCAGTTCATCAAGCTGTTCCAATCGCGGCGCGACCGCCGGTCCCAGATCGAGGGCGGCCTGAGCCGCGCCGGCCGCTACCTCGACGGGATCCGCGCCACCCTGCGGGAAGAGGGACTACCGGAGGAGCTGGCCTACGTGCCGGTGGTCGAGAGCGCCTACAAGGTCTACGCTTATTCGCGGGCCCGCGCCAAAGGTCTGTGGCAGTTCATCGCCTCCACCGGCAGCAAGTATGGACTGACCATCAATTGGTGGATCGACGAGCGCTCCGATCCGGAAAAGGCGACCCGCGCCGCGCAGCGCTACTTGCGTTTCCTGTACGACAATTTCGGCGACTGGTATCTGGCCTTGGCCGCTTACAACTGCGGCGAGGAGCGGGTCGAGCGAGCCATCGCGCGGGTCGGCAAACGGGATTTCTGGGAGCTGTCGCGGCGCCGCGCGCTGCCGCGTGAGACCCGGGATTTCGTGCCCCAGATCCTGGCCGCGATGTGGATCGCGCGCGATCCGGCCGGCTTCGGCTTCGCGATCGAACCCGAGCCGCCGCTGCGCTACGACACGGTGTTGATCGACGGCAGCATCGATCTGCAGCTGGTGGCGCGCTGCGTCGGCGCCAGCTTGGATGAGATCCGCGAGCTCAATCCGGAGCTGCGGCGCGGCATCACGCCGCGGGATGCGCGCGGCTACCGACTCAAGCTGCCGGCCGACAGCCGCGATCGCTTCTTGGCTCAGCTCGCCTCCGTGCCGCAGCAGGATCGGGCTAGCTATCAGCGCTACATTGTGCAGCGCGGTGATACGCTGGGACGGATCGCCGATCGCTACGGGGTTGCGCTTTCCGAGCTGGTGCAAGCAAACCGGCTCCACAACATCCACAGTCTCGGCATCGGCGAGACCCTGATCGTGCCCTTTCCGGCCGCGTCGGGTGAGTTCGAGATCGCCTCGGCCAGCGCGGCGCCGCCGGCTCGGGGCGCGGCGACTTCGTCCTCGGTGCCGCGGATTCATCAGGTGCGCCGCGGCGATACGCTCTACGCCCTGGCCCAGCGTTATGGGACCAGCATCGAGCGACTGCTGGCGCTCAACCACCTGCGGCGCAACCACACCTTGCATCCGGGTATGGAGCTGGTGGTTTGGCGCGATGGTGAAGACGGCGCGGCCCAAGAGCCCGCCGCCGCCGACGAGAAGGTCGTGTACCGCGTCCGGCGCGGCGACACGCTCAGCAAGATCGCGCGCAACTTCGGCGCCTCGATCGGGGATCTGGCGCGCTGGAACCAGCTCGAGGATGTGAGTTATCTGCTGCCCGGGATGCTGCTCACCATCTATCGCTGAGTTGACAGCCTCGGGACCCACCCCTAGGCTGCCAGCGTAGCTCGTCCTCGCTGCCTCCCTGCCCGTGGAACAAAAGGATCTGCTTCGAGCCCTGCTCGCGACCGTGGTGGCGCTGAGTTTCATCGTTCTCTGGAATACTTATATCTTCCCGCCGCCGCCGCCCGGCCCGGTTCCGAAACCGGTTGTTCAACCGGGGCCCGAGCCGGCGCCGGCTCGCGCCGCCGCGCCGCCAAGCGCCGCTGCACCGAAGATCCGGGAGCCGGCGCCGCGCGGTCCGGTCGCGCCGCCGCGACAGGCCCGTCAAGTGCGTAAGGTCGAGGTCGAGACGCCGCTGGTGCGGATCGGATTCTCCAACGAAGGCGCGCGGGTCGAAAACTGGTGGCTGAAGGGATATCGGGGCGGCGGCGCCGGAGCGACCGACATGGTCTCGGCCCGCTTTCGCAAGGCCGATCAACTGCCGCTCGACTTTGCGCTCAAGGACCGGCAGCTTGAGCAGGGGCTGCAGCGAGCGCTGTTCGAAGTCGAGCCGGCTGCCGGCCTGCGGCTGACCGAGGCGAATCCGGAAGGAAGTCTCCGCTTCGTCTTCAGCGACGGCCGGGGCTTGAGCGCGGAAAAACGGATTCATTTTCGCGCCGACCGCTACCAGGTCGAGGTCGAAGCCCGGGTCGCGCGCTACGGCCGCCCGCTCGAAGTCGCGCTGCAGCTCGGTCCCGATCTCGGCAACCCCAGGCCCGGCGAGCGCAAGGCCCAAGGTTTGACTGCGGCGCGGGCGGTGTATGTCGGCGGCGACGGCAGCCTCAAGCAGGTCGAGGCCGATCAGGTCGAGGCCAAGCCGTGGCGCATCCGCGGCCCGCTGGTTTGGGCGGGCTTGCAGGACAAGTACTTCTTGGCCGCGGCCTACGGCTGGAGCCAAGCGGGCGCCGCACCGCTCCCGTGGGTTCGGCTCGAGCCGGCGGCGGCGCCGGCCCAGCAGGCGGCGCTGCGGATCGCGATTCCGCTGGCTCCGGACCGCAGCCTACCGCTGTTTCTGGGCCCCAAGGACTACGAGCTGCTCGGCAAGCTGCCGGTCGATCTGCGCAGCTCGATCGAGTTCGGCTGGTTCGGCTGGCTGGCGGTGCCGCTGCTCTACGCGCTCAAGTTCTTGCACAGCTACGTCCACAACTACGGGGTCGCGATCATCCTGATCACGATCGCGCTGCGGGTGGTGTTCTATCCGCTCAACAAGATTCAGATCGACAGCTCCAAAAAGATGTCGGCCCTGCAGCCCAAGATGAACGCGATCCGCGAGCGCTACCGCAAGCACAAGGGCGACATCAAGAAACAGCAAGAGATGAACCAGGAGCTGCAGGAGCTGTTTCGCAAAGAGGGGGTCAATCCGCTGGGCGGATGCCTGCCGATGCTGGCCCAGTTTCCGGTCTTCATCGCCTTCTACAATCTGCTCAACAACGCGATCGAGCTGCGCGGCCAGCCGTTTCTCTATCTCTCGGACCTCTCGGCCAAGGATCCGACCTTGGTGCTGCCGCTGTTGATGGGCGCATCGTGGTTCCTGCAAATGCGCATGATGCCGGCCAACCCCGGCACCAATCCGGCGCAGCAGAAGATGATGCAGCTGATGCCGCTGATCTTCACAGTCATGTTCCTGGAGATGCCCAGCGGCTTGATCCTCTATTGGTTCGTCACCAACCTGCTGGCGATCGCCCAGCAGCGCTTGATGCTGGGCCCCGGGTCCGGCGCCGCGCCCAAACCGAAACGCATCAAAGCCTGACCGCCGCCGAGACCTGCGCCAGCACCAGGGCATGGCGCGGTGGGCGGCAGCTCCGCCGCCCCAGCACGACGGAGGCTCGGGCTGGCCGGGCGGCTAGCTCATGTTCGGGGACGGCGCGCGCAGGTGCAGGTTGAGGGCTCCGGCGCGCGCCTCGGCTCAGCCGCGCCGCGAGAAGAGAGCATCGCAAGAATGCCTTGCCCTGGCGCGGCTTCGACGCCCCTCACACGAGCCAGCCTTCCTGCCAGCCCGATGGCAAGGCCGCAGGAAGGTGCAAAGGCCTCTGGATTCCGGCTTGCGCCGGAATGACAACCGGGCGCGAGCGGCGCACGGCGCGAGACGAGCGAAGCGAAGTCGACCCGAGCGTGCACCGCGCCCGCACCAGCACCAGGGCACGGGGCAGAGGGCGGTGGAGCTGCCGTCAGCTGCGAGGCGCGCGACAGGGGGTGCGGGGGAGTTCCCCCGCTC
>Ga0326597_10006131_pt1 | contig 16529 bp, 14 predicted proteins | sample RVTome_12_FD_203789 | JGI IMG/M metagenome (GOLD analysis project Ga0326597, IMG submission 203789) | Soil microbial communities from uranium-contaminated site in the Upper Colorado River Basin, Wyoming, United States - RVT100D185 | ecosystem: Environmental > Terrestrial > Soil > Contaminated >...
GGCACCGGCGCGGTGATGGCGGTGCCGGCCCACGACCAGCGCGACTTCGAGTTCGCCCGCAAGTACGGACTTCCGGTCGCGGTCGTCGTGCAGCCGGAGGGAGAGGCGCTGGATCCGGCGACGATGAGCGCGGCGCACGAGGGGCCGGGACGGCTGGTCCATTCCGGCCCGTTCGACGGCCTCTCGAGCGAGGAGGGGAAGAGGGCGATCACCCGTCACCTTGAAGGGAAAGGGTTGGGCCGCGGGACGATCCAGTACCGGCTTCGCGACTGGGGCGTCAGCCGGCAGCGGTACTGGGGCTGTCCGATCCCCGTAATCCACTGCGAGTCGTGCGGAATCGTTCCCGTTCCGGAGAAGGACCTCCCGGTCGTGCTTCCCGAGGACCTCCCGTACACCCGGGAGCGGGGAAATCCGCTGGTCGGCGCGGAGGACTGGCTCCGCGTGCCTTGTCCCTCCTGCGGGAAGAACGCCCGCCGGGAGACCGACACCTTCGACACCTTCGTCGAGTCCTCCTGGTACTTCCTGCGGTATATCGATCCGAAAAACGACCGTGCGCCGCTCGACCCGGAAAAGATGCGCCGGTTCGCGCCCGTGGACCAGTACGTGGGGGGCGTGGAGCACGCCTGCATGCACCTCATCTACGCCCGCTTCTTCCACAAGTATCTCCGCGACCGGGGGCTGGTCCCGGGAAACGAGCCGTTCGAGCGCCTGCTCTCCCAGGGGATGGTCTGCATGCAGACCGCCGAGTGCCCCAAGCACGGCTGGAGGTACCCGGAGGAGGTCGACGAGAAGGGGAAGTGCCGCCAGTGCGGCGAGACGGTCGACGTCGGGCGGTCGATGAAGATGTCCAAGTCGAAGCGGAACGTCGTCGAACCCTCCTCGCTGATCGAGCGGTACGGGGCCGACACCGCGCGGCTCTTCATCCTGTTCGCGGCGCCGCCGGAAAAGGACCTCGACTGGAACGAGCAAGGGGTGGAGGGGGCGTTCCGGTTCCTCAATCGGATCCATCGTCTGGTCGCCCCGCACGCGAAGGCGATCGAGGAAGCACCCGCATCGTGGGACGGCTCCGCGGAGGTCCGCGCCATCCGCCAGGTGACCCACCGGACGCTGATCAAGGTCACCGGCGACATCGAGGACCGGTCCCACTTCAACACGGCGATCTCCGCCATCATGGAGATGGTGAATTTTCTCTACCTTGTCTCCGAGGCCGTGTGGGGGCGTCCGGCGGCGGCCGCCGCGCTCCGCGAGGCGGTGGTGATCCTGCTCCACATGCTCTCTCCCTTCGCCCCGCACATGGGCGAGGAGCTCTGGGAGCGGATCGGGGGGAAGGGACTCCTCTGCTCCCGTTCCTGGCCCGTCGCCGACGTCGACATCGCGCGCGAAGAGGAGGTGGAGGTCGTCGTCCAGGTCAACGGGAAGGTGCGGTCGAAGCTGACCGTCGGCGCCGGCGCCGGAGAGGGCGAGGTCCGCGAGCGCGTGATGGCCGACCCGAAGGTCCGGGAGTACACGGCGGACAGGGAGATCCGGAAGACCGTCTACGTCCCCGGCAAACTCTTCAGCATTGTCGTGGGGTGAACGAATTGACGCGCCAGAAGCGTTCCATGGCCCGCCGGGTCGCGCATCGGATTCTCGTCGCGGTGGCGCTCCTTTCCGCCGTCGGGGGGTGCGGATACCGCCTCGAGTCCGGGACCGTCCGCTTCATGGATCCCTCGGTGCGGATGGACGTCTCCCCCTTCGCGAACCGCTCCACGACGCCCGATGCGGGCGCCGTGGTCGCCGCCCGCCTTCGCGAGGAGCTTCGCCGCAGCGGCTTCCGGGGCTCCTTCGGGAAAGACGACGCGAACTACCTGATCGAGGGAACGGTGCGCGAGATCCGTTCGGACGTCTTCTCCCACGGCGCGGATCGGTTCTCGATCGAGAACCGCCTCACCCTTGTGGTGGACATCCGGGTGGTCGAGGTCGTCCGCGGAGGGATTCTCTGGAAGGAATCCGGCCTGAGCGAAACCGCCTCCTTCTTTTCAGGGGCGGACGCGCAGTACACGGAGGCCAATCGGCGCGCCGCCTTCGAGGAGATCGCCCGGCGGATGGCGGTCCGCCTGTCCCAGACCCTCCGCGTCCTCCTGTGAAACCGGCCGATCCCCCCTCGATCTTCCGGGAGTGGTTTTCCGGGATTCCCGCCCCGGCGTATCTCCTGTACGGAGACGGCGCGGGGCTGGCAGGCCTCCTCGCGAGATCGTGGGAGGGGAAGCTGCGCGGCGAGGGGGTTCCGGTCGAATCGTTCCGGTGGACAATCGAGGACCTCGCCCGGGAGTCCCCCACCGCGGCGTGGCGGTCGCCGTCGTTCTTCTCCCGCGTGCGGATCTTCACGCTCCCGGACCTCGCGGAGATGAAGAAGGGGCACCGGGACGAGATCAAGGCGTATCTCGAATCCCCGGAACCTTCCGCGACGCTGATCCTCCACGGGACCGATTTCCGCCAGGCGCGCGGGTTCTCGACCACCCGGAATCTCCAGTCGGACGCCCCCCGGGAGGAGAGGGCGGTCGAGGCACTGGCGCGGCACGCCGTCGCGGCGGCCGCCGAAGGCGGGATGAGGCTCACGCGGGAATCGGGGATCTTCCTCGCGCGGTGGGTGGGCGCCTCCTTCGACGCCCTCGACGCGGAGATCGGGAAGGTGCTGGCGTTCGCCGCCGGGCGCGGGGAAGTGGTCGAGGAGGACATCCGGGCGGTGTGCGTTTCCCGGGGAGCCGTGGACCCCTTCCGGCTGGCCGAGATGCTGGTGCGAAAGGACGGCAAGGCGTGCCTCGCCCTGTTCCGCCGCTTCGCGGCCGCTGCGGAGCCCGAGGATTACCACAAGCTGAACGGGGCGGTGGCGTGGTTCCTTCGGAGCAGGATCCAGGGGAAGGGGCGCGCCGGAGGCGTCACGCCGCGGCGGGCCGCGGAGATCTTCCGGGTCCTGTCACGGATCGATCGGGAGATGAAGGGGGAGAGCAGGCTCTCCCCCGGGCAGGTGTACGAGATCCGCCTGCTTTCGTTGCTGATCTAGGCCTGGATTACTTTTTCGTCGCCTTGTGAACGGCCTTCGCCAGGCGCGACACCTTTCGGGACGTGGTCTTCTTGTGAAGGACGCCTTTCGATCCGGCGCGCTCGAGGACGGACGTGGCCTTGCGAAGCAGTTCCGCGCTCTTCTCCCCGGTACCCTCGGTGATTTCGGTCCGGACCTCCTTCACGGCGGTCTTCACGGTGGAGCGGACATGGCGGTTGCGAGCCCTGGCCTTCAGACTCTGCTTGTGCCGTTTGATGCCGGACTTGATCCTTGCCAACCTGTGCCTCCTTGCGATCGGTTCGATGAATTCGGTGAACCGGTATTAGACACCAGCATGGCGGAAATGTCAAAGAATTACCCACTGCCGCGCCGTGATTCACCTTTCAACTGCGTCGCCTCGGAGGGCGGGGCTCCGTTCGTGGCTCGCCGTGCGATGAACCTGCACGGCTGCGCTTTACCTCACTGCGCCCCCCCTCCTGCGGCGACTCCGCCGGAACCTCCCGCCAAGGGGGGACATTCCTGGCAGTGGGGGACACTCCTGATTCTTTCGTCGAGAAAACCAGTAGTGTCCCCCCTCATGGGAAGGAGTGTCCTCCGACTGCCGGATCGTCGTGGACGAATCCCGGATGCCCAATAAAAAGGCAATCTGACGAAGGGGCTTTCCGGACACGGGCGAAGGGAAATTTCCACAGGGGAATCCACAAACTGTCCACAAAGGATGTGGAATACACCGTAACGGTCAGGAGGTCGATTTCTTCGCCATCTCCCAGAGCCGGTCGAGGGTGGGCATGTCGGCATCCTCGATCGAACATCCTGTTTCCGCTGCGATTTTCTCCATCTCCCGAAACCGCCGCTCGAACCGTTCGTTGACGGACACCATCGCCACCTCGGCGTTCAGTCCGAGGAATCGGGCCAGATTCACCAGGGAGAACAGGACATCGCCGAGTTCGTGCTCCGTGTGGGCCGGATCCCCCTCCGCCATCGCCTCTTTCAGTTCCGAGAGCTCCTCCTCGACCTTTCCCAGCACCTGCTCCGTCCGCTCCCAGTCGAATCCCGCCCTCGCCGCCTTTTTCGACATCTTCGCCGCGCGGAGAAGGGAGGGAAACTCCTTCGGGATCCCCCCGATGATCGATTCCCGGGAGCGGTTCTCGATCGTCTTCTTGATGTGATCCCACTGTCGCGACACCGCCTCCGGCGTGTCGGCGGTCGCGCTCCCGAAGACGTGCGGGTGCCTTCGGACCATCTTTTCCGAGATGGCGAAGATCACGTCGGTGATGTCGAACTGCCCGTTTTCGGAAGCGATTTGTGCATGGAAGAGGATCTGAAGGAGAAGGTCTCCCAGTTCTTCGCACAGCGAGTCCGGGTTCCCGCCGCGGATCGCGTCGATCACCTCGTGCGTCTCCTCCACGAGATATTGGCGAAGCGTTTCGTGGGTCTGGGCGCGGTCCCACTCGCAGCCGCCGTCCGCGCGAAGGCGGGCCATGATCTCCACCAGTTTCCGGAACTCGTCCATGAGAGTTTTTTCCCCGGAGGAATGTTAACATAAACGCTTATGACTCGACGGGTTCCCAGCAGATCCCGGAGGTCGTGGGCGCGTTTCGCGCTCTTCCTCCTGTTCCTCCTTTCTTTCATCCCCTCCCGGCTTGGCGCGGCGGAACGGTTTCCCGGATATCCAAAAGCCGTTCGCGAACACGCCGTCCGCGTCGTCGAGGCGGCGGGTCCGGGGAAGGGGGAAGACCTGGAGCGGGAGGTCCGCGCCCTTCGGCGGGCGATGTTCGAACGCTCGATCCTGTCGATCAACGCCGTCCCGGACGCGATCTTCGACCGCGCGGCCCGGGAAGGGTGGAAACGCGGGTCGTACGAATCGCTGCGCGCGGTGGCGCGCGTGGCGCCGCTCTCCGCACCCCTCTGGTCCTGGCTCGCCTGGGAGGACGCGGCGCGGTTCCGGTTCGAGGAGTTCCTCTCCGACGTCATCGGGTTGTCGGGAGCGCTTCGCCAGTACGGTCCGGCGTTGCTCGGGTGCGCGGTGTGGCTCGTCCTGTTCGCCTCCGCCTCGGCGTGCTGGTTCGCCGTCTGGGCCTCGCTCAATCTTCTTCTGCGGGCAAGCCCCGCCTTGACGTTGGACGTCGCCCGCCTCTTCAAGCGTCTCCCCCGGCCGGAGATCATCGCTTCCGGGATCGTCCTCGCCGGATTCGCCGTCCCGGTCGCGTATGGGGTCGGGATCGCCGCCGCCTCGGTCTTCTGGATCGCGCTCTCGACCCCGTACCTGCGCCGCGGCGAGCTCGTGATCGGGGGGACGGCGATCCTTCTGCTGGCCGGCGTCCTCCTGGCCGGCGGGCTCCTCGAAGCGATCCGCCCGGTGGCGGAAGCCGCGGGGCAAGGGGGATGGCTGGGAGGGGAGGGGTACTCCTTCCGGGGCGGGGATCCCGCCGGGGATGCCGGACGCGGATCGTTGACCGGGCCGCCATGGGAGCGCATCGCGCGGTTCGCACGCGCCCGGGCCGCCATGGAGGGGGGAAACCTCGGGACGGCGGAGGAGCTCTGGACCGGCCTGATCGAGGAGGGAGGGGATTTCGCCGGCGCGTACAACAACCGTGGGATCGTCCGGTTCCGCCTCGGCAGGACGGAGGGGGCGTTGTCCGATTTCGAGGCCGCGGCGTCCCATGCACCGGCGGGCGGGCGGGCCGAATGGAACGCCTACCAGATCTACCTGCAGGAGTTCCGCCTGGGGGAGGCCGCCCGGATCCAGCCGGCCGCCTGGGCCGGAATCCGCAATCTCGTCCCCTTCGACTACCGCGCCGAGGAGATGACCCACGGCGAGCTGATCGCGTCGCCGCTGCGGGTCGGCGAGGTGTGGAGGAACTTTTTCATCGCGCGGGTGGAGTGGTTTCGGGATGCCCGGGGGAGCGCGTTCCACGGCCTGTTCTTCCGCCCGCTTCCCGGGGGATGGGTGCCGGCGATCCTGGCGGCCTGGTGTGCCTGGGCGGCGTCCTGGAAGCTTCTCTCCCGGAAGGTCTGGAGGAGCAGCGCCTGCCGTTCGTGCGGCGCCGGCACGATGGTCCTCGGGAGCCGCGAATCCGGCGACGTCTGCAACACGTGCCGCACGCAGGTCGGCAAGGGGGTTCGCGGCGGGGAGGAGAGCGAGCGCAGGGGGCTGGGAATTTCGCTGCACCGCCGGTATGTACGCGCCTGCTCCGTCCTGTTCCCGGGGGCGGGCGCCCTCTGGTCGGGGAAGGAACTACGGGCCATGATGTACGGGATCCTCCTCTCGCTTTCCGCCGGCCTGTTCACCGTCTCGTGGAGCGGGGGCAGGCTGGCGGACGGCCTGATCGGCGACATGCAGGACGATATCTGGCGGGCGGCGCTGGGGGCGGTCGCGCTTCTTTGGCTGGCCGGGGCCGCCTGGGGATGGCGCTCGTTCGAGAACTTCCAGCTGGCTCACAACGTCTCCGGGGAAAGGCTGTAGCGGTGCAGGGGAAGATCGCCGAATTCGGCATCCCGGATATCTTCCAGCTCGTCTCCTCCCAGGGGAAGAGCGGTTCCCTCGCCATCTCCGGGGGCAATCGCGTGACGATCTTTCTGTTCTCCGGGGGAAGGATCGTCGATGTCCAGCCGGACCGCCGGGAAACGAAATCCCTCCTCGGCACGATGCTTCGGGACGCGGGGTACCTGACGGACTCCGATCTGAAGCGGCTCCTGTCGTCCCAGGGGGTGGGCGGGAAGAAGATCGGCCAGGTGCTCGTCGAGAAGGGGAAGGTTCCGAAGGAGATCCTTGCCCGGTACCTCGCGCTGCAGGTGAAGGAATGCCTCTTCGACGTTCTGACGCTCCGCGAGGGAGAGTATCGGTTCGAGGGGTTCGCCGTGCGTCCCTACGAGTGGGGCGGGGAGCCGATTCGCCCGGACATTCTTTTAATGGAGGGGATGCAATTCCTCGATGAATACTCCCGATTTCGTGGGATATTCCCTGTCGGCGACTTTCGCGTGGCCCGAAAGGCGGGAGAGCGCGTCGACCCGTACGTCCTCACCGAAGTGGAAAGGGTGTTGTGGAAGGCCCTGGACTTCTCGGAGGACCCCGATCGCGTCTATCGGAAGGTGGGCCTCACGGGTTTCGAGGGGATCAAGGGGATGGCCGCTCTCTTCCAGCGGGGGCTGATCGAGGTCTCCGTACCGGTGCCCGTGGCTCGCGTCGATCCCGGTCAGCGGCTTCGCGACGAGATCGCGTTCCGGCGCAGGTTCGACGCGATCCGGATGGGGCTGTGGGGCGCGGCGACGGCGGCGGCCGCCGTGTGGGTCTTTCGGGGGCTCCTCTCCCGGGAGGCGTACCGGGCCTTCACGGCGTGGGTCGACTTCTTCTGATGCGGGAGGCGGGCGCAGTGAACGACGCGAGGGAAGAGATGATCCGGTTCGAGGACGCCTCCGTCCTGCGGGACCTCTTCGGAGTGCACGACGCCAACCTGAGGGCCCTCGAACGAGCGCTGGGCGTGACGATCCGGCCCGGCGGCAACGAGGCGCGCGTCGCGGGGGACGCGATCCCGGTGGAGCTGGCGGGGAAGGTCCTGTCCGGCCTGTACCGGGTGCTTCGCCGCGGCATCCCGATCACCGGGAACGATGTCGAGGCGGCGATCCGCATCGTCTCCGCCGACAGGAACGCCGACGTCTCCGTGGTGTTCGAGGACGTGGTGTTCAAGTCGTCGCGGAACCGGACGATCACGCCAAAGAGCGTCGCCCAGAAGCGGTACCTCGACGCCATCCGGGAGTTCGACATCGTGTTCGGAGTGGGTCCCGCCGGGACGGGGAAAACGTTTCTCGCGATGGCGATGGCCGTCGGGTACCTCCTGCGCAAGGAGGTGAAACGGATCGTCCTGGTCCGGCCCGCGGTGGAGGCGGGAGAGCGGCTCGGTTTCCTCCCCGGGGACATGGCGGAAAAGGTGAACCCGTACCTGCGACCCCTGCACGACGCGCTGTACACCATGCTCGAGTTCGAGCAGGCGGCGAAGCTCATGGAGCGGGGGACGATCGAGGTGGCCCCGCTCGCGTTCATGCGCGGCCGGACCCTGAACGACTCCTTCGCCATCCTCGACGAGGCGCAGAACACGACCTCCGAGCAGATGAAAATGTTCCTCACCCGGATCGGCTTCGGTTCCCGGGCGGTGATCACGGGGGACATCACCCAGACGGATCTTCCGTCGGGAAAGGTTTCGGGACTGAACGAGGCGATCGCCATCCTCGACGGGGTGGCGGGGATCCGGTTCTGCCGGTTCACCGACATCGACGTGGTCCGGCACCCCATCGTCCAGGAGATCATCAAGGCGTATGAGCGGTTCGAAAAGCACGACCAGGAACAGTAGCCCCCCGGCGGAGAACGGGGGGTCGCCGCGGGGCCGGCACTGGTGGCGGGTCCTCGCGCTGAGTCTCGGGGCGGGCGCCGTCTTCGCGGTCCTCTTCTACCTCCGGGGGCGGGAGCTCTTCCCGGGGGCGGCGGGGCGATGGGGAGGGGCCTTCCCCTTCGTCGGCGCGGTCGCGCTCACGCTGGCGGTGGCCCTCTTTCTCTCGGAGTGGTTCGGGTTCGCCGGCCGCGAGGTCCGGAAGGTCCGGCTGGCGGCGCGGGACTTCCTCTTCCTCTGCTCCCTCGCCCTCCTCTTGTTCTTCGCGGCGAAGGCGGTGATCGACCTGCTGGGCGAGATCCCCGCGCTCGGGCACGGCGTGCCGACGCGGGTATACGCCTACCTGATTCCGCTCCCCGCCTTCGCGATGGTGGTCCGGGTCCTCATCAATGCCGAGACGTCGATCCTCTTCACGGTCGCCGCCTCCGTCCTCTCGGCGGCGGCCGCCTCGGGGAGCTGGCCCACGCTCCTCTTTCTCCTCCTGTCCGGGACCGCCGGCGCGGCGCGCGCGCGCCGCGTGCCGGACCGGTACCGGATGCTGATGGCCGGCGCGCAGACCGCGCCCGTGTTGGCTCTCGCGGCGGCGGCCCTCGAGTACTCCTTCCACGGCGGCGGGGAACTGGCGTGGGCCGCGATCTTCGGCGCCGTGAACGGCCTCCTGTCCGGCCCGATCGCCCTCGCGGTCACGCCGGTGGCGGAGTCCGCCTTCGGCTACGCGAGCGACATCCGGCTCATGGAGCTGGCCGGCGCCGGCCACCCGCTCCTCTCCCGCCTGATGCTGGAGACGCCCGGGACGTTCCACCACAGCGTGGTGGTCGGTACGCTGGCGGAGGCCGGCGCGCTCGCCATCGGCGCCAACCCGGTGCTTTGCCGCGTCGCCGCCCTCTACCACGACGTCGGGAAGCTTGGGAAGGCCCAATACTTTTCCGAGAACCAGGCCGGCGCGGCGAACGTCCACGACGCGATGTCTCCCGGGCTCTCCCGCGCGGTGATCCTGTCCCACGTGAAGGAAGGTGTCCGCATGGCGGAGGAGTTCCGACTGGGGGAACGGATCACGGAGATCATCGAGCAGCACCATGGGACGAGCCTCCTCTACTGCTTCCTCGACAAGGCGAGGCCGATGATCGAGGACCGGAAGGCGTCGGAGGAGATGTTCCGGTACCCCGGGCCGAAGCCGAAAACCCGCGAGGCGGCGATCATCATGCTGGCCGACGCGGCCGAAGCGTCGGTGAGGAGCCTGGACCATCCCACGCATCATCAGGTCGACGACGCCGTCACCGGGATCGTCAACCGGGTCTACCTCGACGGGCAGCTGAACGAGTGCGACATGACGCTGCGCGACCTTCACGCCGTCGGCCGGGCCATCAGCAAGGTCCTCGCCGCCGTCGCCCACGCCCGCGTCGACTACCCGGCGGACGGCAAGGGAACCGCATGACGCCCGCCTGTCGGGTCAGCGTCCGGCTGGACCTTCGCCCCGCGCCGTTCCCTGGGCGGCGGCTCAAGGCGTACGTCCGGGCGGCGCTTGCGCTCCTGTCGGCGGGCGGGGCCGACGTGCGGGTCCGGGTGGTGGGGGACTCCGCGATCGCGCGCTGGAACCGGGAATATCTCGGACGGGACCGCCCCACGAACGTCCTCTCCTTCCCGGAGGCGAACGGCGTCCCGGCCCGCGGCGCGAGGGTGACGGGGGACATCGTCGTTTCCGCGCCCACCTGCCTTTCGGAGACCGTGGGATGGAAGGAGTCGCCGGAGGCCCGCGTTTTCTTCTTCGTCCTCCACGGCATCCTCCACCTCGCGGGGTACGACCACGAGGGCGGCGGCGCGCAGGCGCGCCGAATGCGCCGGAAGGAACTGGGGCTGTACCGACGGGTGCTGGACGGGGAAGGCCGGGGGCGGGCCCGTTGAACCGCCGGGGCCCGGCGGCGCCGTTCCTCACCGGCGCGCTGTTCGTCCTTTCGTACGCGCTCGGGACCCCGGGGTACGACGTCCCCGGACTGCCGTTTTTATGCCTCGCCCCGTTCCTGGCGCTCACGGCAACGGCCCGCTCGGCGCGGCAAGCCGCCTGGCGTGGATGGATCGCGGGGACGGCCGGCAACATCCCGCTCTATTACTGGATCGCCTACACCATCGCCGTGCAGGGGAAGCTGGGATGGGCGCTGGGGAGCCTGGCGTCGTTTCTCGTCTCCGCCTACGTCGGCGCGTATTTTTCCGTCGCCGCCGCCGCCGCGCACCGCCTCGAGGACCGGTTCGGCGAGCGCGGCCTGTGGCTGTTCCCCGCCGTCTGGACCGCCGTCGAGATGGCCCGAAGCTACCTGTTCACCGGGTTTCCCTGGATGCTCCTCGGGTACACCCTCGCGGGGAGCGCGACGCTGCGCCAGGCGGCGGACCTGGCGGGCGTTTCCGGCCTCTCCTTCCTCCTCGCCCTCACGGGAGTCTCCATCTACCTTGCGGGGAGGCGCCTGGCCGATCGTTTCCAGCCGATCGCGGCGATCCCGCTGATTCCCGGGATCGCCGCGATCCTGTTCCTGGTTCTGTACGGTCGGGCCGGCCCGGCGGATCCCGCGGCCCGGGTCCCCGAGGTGAAGGTGGGGATCGCTCAGGGCGGGATCGACCAGTCCGTGAAGTGGGACCCGGGGAACCAGCTCGCCACGCTCGAAATCTACGGGGAGCTGACGCGGGAGGCGAGGGACGCGGGCGCGCAGGTGGTCGTCTGGCCGGAGACCGCGGCTCCGTTCTTCTACGGGTGGGAAGCGGAGCTCTCCCGGAGGATCGAGGCCATCGCGGTGCGCGGGGGGATCCCGATCCTCTTCGGGGCTCCCTGGTACGACCCCGCCGGTGGAGGGAAATTCTACAACAGCGTCTTCCACATGGACGCGCGCGGGGTCGTTCTCGGGCGGTACGACAAGCGCCACCTGGTGCCGTTCGGCGAATACATCCCCCTTCGGCCGGTCCTCTTTTTCCTGACCAAACTGACGGCGGGCGAGGAAGATTTCTCGACCGGGACCGGCCCGGCCCTGTTCCGGGTCGACGGCCGGCCGGTGGCCGCGTCGATCTGCTACGAGGCGCTGTTCCCGGCGTTGGTCCGGGAAGGGGTCCTCGACGGCGCCACGTGGCTCGTGAACGTTACGAACGACGCCTGGTTCGGCGACACGGTCGCGCCCCATCAGCACCTCGCCATGGCCCGGATGCGGTGCGTGGAGTTCCGCCGCCCCATGGTGCGCGCCGCCAACTCCGGGATCAGCGCGGTCATCGACGCCGGCGGGGGCGTCGACGCCTCCCTCGGCCTCTTCCGCCGGGGGGTCCTGGCCGCCGGGGTCCGGCCGGCGACGGTAAAAACCGTCTACGCAAAAACCGGGGAAATCTTTGGGATTTCCTGTAGTATACTTTCTGTTTTCGCGATTCTTTATCCCCTGCGAGGTTCCCATGGCATCCGGACACCCGGAAGAGAAAACATCGGCGCTTGAGGCGCGGTTCCAGGCGCTCCGGGGCTACCTTTGAGGTAGACGCGAAGCAGGCCCGCCTCAAGGAACTCACGGCCGAGGTCGCGCGCGACGGCTTCTGGGACGCCCCGGAGGCGACGGAACGTGTGCTTCGGGAGCGGAAAACGATCGGGACGTTCCTCGGGCGCTGGGCGTCCCTCGAATCGTCCCTGGCGGACCTGCGCGCGTACCTCTCCCTCGCGGCCGAGGAGGGGGGCGAGGGGTTGGCCTCCGAGATCGAACAGCAGATCGTCGCCGTCGGCGAGGCGCTGGACGCGATCGAGCTCGAGCGGATGCTTTCGGGCGAGAACGGCGCGCTCAACGCCATCGCCACGATCCACGCCGGGGCCGGGGGGACGGAGTCCCAGGACTGGGCCGAGATGCTGCTCCGGATGTATTCCCGGTTCGCGGACCGGAACGGCTACACCATGGAGCTCGTCGAGCGGCAGGAGGGCGACGAGGCGGGGATCAAGAGCGCCACCTTCCTCCTGTCGGGCGACCACCCGTACGGGTATCTCAAGGCGGAAACCGGCGTCCACCGGCTCGTCCGGATCTCGCCGTTCGACGCCAACAAGCGTCGCCACACGTCGTTCGCCTCCGTGTTCGTTTCGCCCGAGATCGACGACAACGTCGATATCAAGATCAACGAGTCGGACCTGAAGATCGACACGCTGCGCTCCGGCGGCGCCGGCGGGCAGCACGTGAACAAGGTCGAGTCCGCGGTCCGGTTCACCCACATCCCCACCGGGGTCGTCGTGCTCTGCCAGCAGGAGCGGTCCCAGGGGAAGAACCGGGCGTTGGCGATGAAGATCCTCCGGTCGAAGCTCTACGAGCTGGAGATGCGGCAGCGGGCGGAGAAGGTGAACGAGGCGCACAAGGCGAAAAAGGAGATCGCCTGGGGCTCGCAGATCCGCTCCTACGTCCTCGCGCCGTACAGGATGGTGAAAGACCACCGCACGGGCCACGAGACGGGGAACGTCGACGCCGTCCTCGACGGGGACATCATGGAATTCATCCGCAAGTACCTGCTCGGCGGTGGCGCGGAAGGGGAAACGGGAGACGCGGCGTGAACGAGGTGTGGAACGACCTGATGAAGGAGCGCTTTCTCAAGATCGGGGCGCTGCGGTCCGGTGGGCTGAACCCGTGGCCGAACGACCAGGCGCCGGGGTGGACGAACGCGGGGGCGCGCGCCGCCGCTTCGGAGCGGACCCCGGAGGAACTGGCCGCGCGGCCGATCCGTGTGGACGTCGCCGGGCGGGTGATGGGCCTTCGACGCTTCGGAAAGGCGGCGTTCCTCGTCCTGTCCGACCGGTCGGGCCGGCTGCAGGCGTACGTGAAAAAGGATCACCTCGGGAAGGAGGCGTACGACCGCTTCCTGAAATCCGTCGACGCGGGCGATATCGTCTGGGTCGACGGCCCCCTGTTCCTCACCCGCACGGGGGAGCTGACCGTCGAGGCGGCGCGGTTCCGCCTTCTCGCGAAGGCGATCCGGCCCCTTCCGGAAAAGTGGCACGGGCTCTCCGACGTCGAGACGAGGTACCGGCAGCGGTACGTGGACCTGATCGTCAACGAGGACGTCCGGGAGATCTTCCGCCGGCGGGCGCGGATCGTCTCCTTCCTCCGCTCCTTCCTGACGGCGCGGGACTTCCTCGAAGTGGAGACGCCGATGATGCAGACGGTGGCCGGGGGCGCGACGGCGCGTCCGTTCGTGACCCACCACAACGCCCTCGACATGGACCTGTACCTGCGGATCGCCCCGGAGCTCTACCTGAAGCGCCTCCTGGTCGGCGGGTTCGAGCGCGTCTTCGAGATCAACCGGAACTTCCGGAACGAGGGGATCGACACCCAGCACAACCCCGAGTTCACCATGATCGAGTTCTACCAGGCGTACGCCACCTACCGGGAGATGATGGACCTGACGGAGGAGATGCTCTCCTCCCTGGCCACGGAGCTGTTCGGCGCCCCGAGGTTCACCTACCAGGGGGAGACGGTCGACTTCACCCCGCCCTGGGAGCGCCTGACCGTGGCGCAGGCCGCGGCGCGCCACGGCGGGTTCCCGGAGGAGCGCCTGTCCGACGAGGCGTTCCTGCGGGAGACGGCCGGCCGGCTCGGGCGGAAGGACGCGGCGACGGCCTCCCCCGGAAACCTGCTGGTCGCGATCTACGAGGAGGTGGCCGAGAGGAAGATCGCCGGCCCGACCTTCGTCACGGAATATCCGATCGACGTCTCTCCGCTCTCCCGGCGCAACGACGATCGTCCGGGGATCGTCGACCGGTTCGAGCTGATCATCCGCGGTCGGGAGATCGCCAACGCGTTCTCCGAACTGAACGACCCGGTGGACCAGCGGGCGCGATTCGACGAGCAGCTCCGCAAGCGCGAACGGGGCGACGAGGAGGCCCATTTCATGGACGAGGATTACCTCCGGGCGCTCGAGCACGGCATGCCGCCCGCCGCCGGGGAGGGGATCGGGATCGATCGGCTCGTCATGCTGCTCACCGACTCCCCGTCGATCCGCGACGTGATCCTCTTCCCCCAGCTGCGGAAAGAGGGGTAGGGGCGGTTGCGCCTTCCCGTCGAGTACTACATCGCCCGGAAGTACCTGCTGGCGAAGCGGAAGCAGACGTTCATCTCGATCATCACCTTCATCTCCATCGGGGGGGTCACGGTCGGGGTGATGGCCCTGGTCATCGTCCTCGCGGTGATGAGCGGGTTCGAGGGCGAGCTGAAGGACCGGATCCTCGGGGCGACCGCGCACGTCCACGTGACCAGCCTGAACGGGAGCATCGGGAGCCCGTTCGCCGTGGCTTCGATGGTGCGGAAGGTGGAAGGCGTCGTCGCGGCGTCCCCGTACATCTTCACCCCGATGATGATCGCATCGGGAAGCGGCGCCGTCGGCGGCGTGCTGCGCGGCGTGGACACGGCGACGGTCGGGGAGGTCACCCGCCTGCGGCGCGACCTGCGGGGGGGAAAGCTCGAGGATCTCCATCGCGTCACGGAGGGCGGGCTGCCGGGCGTCATCCTCGGCAAGGAGCTCGCGGGGAACCTCGGCGTCGGGCCGGGAGACGTGGCCGAAGTCCTCGTGCCCGGAGGCACGATCACCCCCCTCGGCGCGTTCCCGAAGACGGCCCGGTTCCGCGTCGTCGGCGTTTCCGAGTCGGGGATGTACGAGTACGACGCCACCTTCGCCTACGTCGACTTCGACGAGGCAGGACGGCTGCTGGGAATGGGAGGGCGCGCCACGGGGGTGGAGGTCAAGGTGAATGACATCTACGCCGCCGCCGCCGTCGCGCAGCGGATCCGGTCGACCCTCGGGTATCCGTTCTGGGCGAAGGACTGGATGCAGAGCAACCGGAACCTTTTCTCCGCCCTGAGGCTCGAAAAGGTGGTGATGTTCATCATCCTCGTCCTCATCGTGATGGTGGCGGCCTTCAACATCATCTCCACCCTGATCATGATCGTGATGGAGAAGACGAAGGACATCGCGGTCCTGATGACGCTGGGGGCGACGCGCCGCTCGATCCGGAGGATCTTCGCCATCGAGGGACTGATCATCGGGGTGGCCGGGACGGCGACCGGCACCGCGCTCGGCGGGCTGCTGTGCGTGCTGCTCCAGCGGTACCGGTTCATCCGGCTCCCGAGCGACGTCTACTACATCTCGACCCTGCCTGTCTCCCTCGACGCCGGGACCGTTCTTCTCGTGGTGGCAAGCTCCATCCTGATCTGCTTCCTCGCCACCCTGTATCCCGCGTTCCAGGCGTCCCGCGTCGATCCCGCGGAGGCGATCCGGTATGAGTGAGACGCCCGCCCTGCAGGCCGAGGAGGTGCGGAAGGTGTTCCGCCGGGACGGGTACGACATCGAGGTGCTGAAGGGGGTCTCCCTCTCCCTCGCGCGGGGGGAGACGGCAGGGGTGGTCGGCATTTCCGGCGCCGGAAAGACGACGCTGCTCCAGATCCTCGGAACCCTCGACCGCGCCACCTCCGGGAAGGTGCTGTACGGGGGGAGGGACGTCACCGGTCTCCCCGCGGACGAGATGGCCGCCTTCCGGAATCGCTCGGTCGGATTCGTCTTCCAGTCCCACAACCTGCTGCCGGAATTCAGCGTCCTCGAAAACGTGATGCTGCCTTGCCTCATCGCGCGGATCGATCCGGCGGAGGCGCGCCGGCGGGCCGTCGCGCTGCTCGGGGAGGTCGGCCTTTCGGAGCGCGTCTCGCATCGAACCGGGGAGATCTCCGGCGGAGAGCAGCAGCGGACGGCGATCTGCCGGGCGCTCGTGATGGAGCCGTCGGTCCTGCTGGCCGACGAGCCGACGGGAAATCTGGATCGGGCGACGGCGGCCGGCGTCGTCGACCTTCTCCTTTCGCTCAACCGGTCCCGGGGTCTGTCCCTGCTCATGGTGACGCACAACGACCAGGTCGCGTCCCGCCTTCACCGCGTGATCCGGATCGACGACGGGAGGATCGCCTCGTGATGCGGAATGTCTCCGTTCCCCGCCTGGCATGCCTGTGCATCGGTCTCCTTCTGATCGGCGCCCGGGCCGTCGAGGCGGTCGGGTACCGGGTGATCGCGATCGAGGTGCGCGGGACGAGCCGCGTCGCCCCGGACGCCATCCGGAAGGTGATGAACAC
>Ga0326597_10006132_pt1 | contig 16529 bp, 21 predicted proteins | sample RVTome_12_FD_203789 | JGI IMG/M metagenome (GOLD analysis project Ga0326597, IMG submission 203789) | Soil microbial communities from uranium-contaminated site in the Upper Colorado River Basin, Wyoming, United States - RVT100D185 | ecosystem: Environmental > Terrestrial > Soil > Contaminated >...
GCCGCCGCCGCGACGCTTTGGCAGTACCTGGGGCTGACCTCCGTGGCCTATGCGGTTCTTTTGGCCCTGCTTCTTTGGCTTCTGATTGCACCGCTCGAGCCCAAGAATTGGAGCTATCGCAACGTCCTGCTGTTCGTCACGCTGACGTCTCCGCCCGCGCTTCTTTATGCCATTCCGGTCGAAGCGTGGTTGGCTCCGTCCGCCGCCCACGCCATGAACGTTGGCTTTCTCGCGATCGTCGCGATCTGGCGACTGGCGCTGCTATTCGTGTTCCTGAAACGGGTCGCGGGATTGCGCGGTTCCACGATCCTGGTCGCTGCCCTGCTGCCTATCGCACTCGTCGTGGATGGGCTCGCGCTGCTCGGCTTCCAGCATCTTGCATACGAGACGATGGCCGGGCTTCGCGACGCAGCTGGATTCGAACGCCACGAGGACGGTAGCACTGCGCAAGTCATCTGTTTCGCGGCCGCGCTGATCACACCGGCGCTCCTCGCCGGCTATGGCTGGATAGCGCACGAAAGGCGAAAACGACGGTATCCGATGATGGTGACCGAATCTCGCTTCCGCAAGTGTTCTGGCAGTGCTGCAGTATAGGCTCGCGTCGCTGTGAAACCCAATTTCGCAATTGCCGTGGACGCAGGAGATAAACGTGGACAAGAACGCCTACAACCTCACTGAGGGCACGATCACCGCGACCGTCATCGAGTGCCCGGGAAGGTGGGAAGACGCGCTTTTCGAAGCCGTGCAGATCGATGTCGAGGGGCTGGAGACACCGTTCGTCATGACGATGGCGCTCCCCAAGGTGAGCTACCGCGCGCTATCCGAGTTCGTGAAGCCAGGCGATCTCTACCAGGCAATAGCTGCCGCAATCAATAAAGCACGGTCATCGGTGAAGGTAGAACAAGGCTGATCCGGCTTAGCGGCTGCAATCCGCCCGAATTCAACCGGCTGAAATGTGGCGGACAACCCATTGGAGCGTGTGGGCGTGACTACTACTCGACGGCGTCGCCACATGTGACGAAGAATAGTAAAGTGCATGCGATGAAGATGATCTGGTGGAAGTGGCTATTGGCAGCGGCCGCCGTGGGGCTCGCAATCGTCGTGGCGGCTAGCTTCCACGTCACGCAGCGGGTAATCTGGCTACACGACATCTTCTCGGCGTTTTCACTGGTCGGAATATCCGCGGCGGGCAACAAGAACGTACTGCCGGATGAAGTCATTCTCGACCAATGGACGGCTCACATGGCCGCCGAGCGAACCGCGGCTCTGGAGAGTCCGGAAGAGTTTGGCCGCGAACACGATGGGATAGTTTGGTTCTGAGGATTGGGCAATGGGGACACGCTGGTGGAACAAGTTGCGGGAGTCTCTCAAGTCCTTCCGCGCGTACTTGAGGAACCCCTCGGGGTCCAACTCAGGCTCAGGATCCGCACCGATGATGCGTGTAATCGTTGCGCAAATCCTCGCGGGTAACGAGCGCCCCCCCGGTAGCCTAGCGCCCCTCCTGCGGGAATTCCCGGCGGCACTCCATGAGGAGTTCGAACGAAAGCTCCTGGAACTGGAAACTTCCGCACTCGCCTCGCCCGACCCGCAGCGTTTCCTTCGTGCCGCGCTGTTGGATTACACGGAAGTATGGATTGTGACGGCATTCCTCGATCCCATTAAATGGGGACGCGACGGGAACCCGGCTGACGTATACGCCGCAGCAACGATGACCTCATTGCTCGGGCAGAGATTCGACTATGCGCACTCGCCATCCGCGTACTGCATGCATGGACTGGGTGCCGAAGCATTGCACAGGTACCTGGAGATTCTCGATCCAATGTGCTTCTCGTCCGGCTGGCGGGCTGGCTATCGCGATGGGATCTACGAACGTACGACCTGGCTCCAGAGTGTGGTCGACAGCTTTGCTACTGTTGGGGTTACGCCAACAGGCGAGCACAGCATATTGCCAGACGGCGTCATTCTCGATCGCTGGACGACGTGGATGCTAGACACGCGAACGAGAGCCCTCGAGGACCTCTGGCGACGGCCCGGTGATGCGTAACGTTAAACGGTCGCTTGCGGTCGTAAGCGGCGGCTGGTCTGTCCCCGGTTGCTGCCTCCGAAATTGCGGAAGGCTGACATTCAGTACTGCCGAGGATTTGCGGATAGATTGCTGCTCGTCGGCTGGCTGCTGTGACCAGCGCTTAGCGACGGTCGCCGTGACCATCTTCAGCGATGCCATCCTGAGGGTGGCGATCGAGCATGCGCTTTCCATGCGCCCATTCCGCCCATAAGCACCGCTTGGGGGAGTGTAACTGCGAGCCCATAGCGTCACCACGCATTCGAGGGGATAGTGATGCGAAGGCCGTCATCTGCATTCGCAACCCAGATCGGCCGATGAATTGGGAGCCCAAGCGATGAAGATGATCTGGTGGGAGTGGCTAGCGGCACCACGCATTCGGGGGGATAGTAATGCGAAGGCCATCGTCTGCATTCGTAGCCCAGATCGGCCGATGAATTCGGAGCCAAAGCGATGAAGATGGTCTGGTGGAAAAAGCTTCTGGCAGCGGCTGCTGCGGTGCTCACGATTCTTGTGGCGGTTGTCCTGCTACGAGCCGCGTTCGTGTCGCAACCGCAGGCTCCCGCGCCTGCACGGCCGGCGGCATTCCACGTCGATGCAATGCAAGCTGCCGAGCGGCTCGCCGGTGCGATTCGGATCCCGACCGTGTCCGAGCAAGAGGCTGGGAGCACCAACCAACATACCTTCATCGAATTGCACGCATACCTCGAGCGCGCGTTCCCGAGGGTCCACGCGACCCTCCGGCACGAGGTCATTGGGGAATACAGTCTCCTCTATACGTGGAAGGGAGAAAGAAATGACCTCAAACCCATCGCTCTCCTCGCGCATATGGACGTCGTGCCCGCAGAAGCCGAAAAATCATCATGGACTCATCCACCCTTTGCTGGTCGAATTGCCGACGGATTCGTCTGGGGCCGCGGCACGCTTGACATGAAGCACGGCATCATGGCGTCGCTCGAAGCCGTCGAAGCGCTGTTACGGGAGGACTTTCGTCCGCTCCGAACCATTTATCTCGCCTTTGGGCATGACGAGGAGCTCGGAGGCCGGAATGGAGCGCGACGAATCGCGAAATCTCTATCGGAGCGCGGCGTGCGCCTTGCCTTCACTCTTGACGAGGGGCAGGCGATTGTCGAGGGGATCATACCCGGAGTGACAAAGCCCGTTGCGCTGATTGGTCTCGCCGAAAAGGGATACCTCACGCTCGAACTCGTGGTTACGGGTGAAGGCGGCCACTCATCCATGCCGCGGCCCGACATGGCCGTCGTGCGCCTTGCTCGCGCAATCGAGCGTCTCGATCGAAATCAGATGCCAGCCGCGCTGCAACCCCCGGCGTCCTGGATGTTCGACCGGCTTGCGCCCGAGATGTCGTTCCCGTACCGGCTGCTATTTGCGAACCGCTGGCTCTTCGAGCCTCTGCTGCTCTGGCAGCTTGCACGCGCGCCGGGCCCCAATGGGCTGATTCGGACAACCACGGCGCCGACTGTGGTGTCGGCAGGCGCGAAGGAGAACGTGATCCCGGCTACCGCACGCGCGCTTGTCAATTTTCGGCTGCTCCCCGGCCAGACCATTGCTGGCGTGATCGCCCATGTCGGCGCGACAATTGGCGACCCAGCGATCCAGATTAAGGTGACAGGTGAGGCCTGGGAAGCGGGTCGCGTCTCGAACACCGAATCCTTCGGTTACGCATTGCTCGAGCACACCATCCGGCAGGTGTACCCGGAGGTTGTTGTCGCGCCGAGCCTCACTATCGGCGCCACCGACTCGCTCCACTATGCCTCCGTCGCCGATGAAAGCTATCGGTTCATACCGATGCGCCTGCAAAGCGGGGACTTGAAGCGAATACACGGGATCGACGAGCGCATTGCGGTATCGGACTACGCCAGGATGGTGCACTTCTACGCGGCCTTGATGCGAAACAGCGGCGGCGATTTGGGGCGTTCGCCCGCCGCCAAAAGCGAAACTCGATAGCTCCACAGAGAAGCTGCATATGCTTGCGCCTGCCTTCGATTCGTTTGACGGCACCAAGATTCGCTGCTGGGCGGCGGTGCCGTGCTCGGCCCGGCCAACTGCCAAAATCCTGCTGGTGCACGGTCTTGGAACGCATAGCGAATCGCTGCACTTCTGCTACCTGCGCGACTATCTAACAGGCAGGGGCTTTGCCGTATATGGTTTCGACTTACGCGGCTACGGGCAGTCCGGAGGGCGACGCGCGTTTGTAAATGACTGGCGGGATTTTCGCGAGGACCTGCGGCTCTTTGTGGAAATGGTTGGACGCGATGGCGGGAGCGCGCCGCTATTTCTGTTGGGAGTGAGCCTCGGAGGACTCATCGCCGTGAACTACGCTGCTCACCATCCGGAAGGAATTCAAGGTCTGATTACCGCCGCCGTGGCCTTGGACGCTTCGGGCGTGCCCGCGTGGCTGCGAATGCTGAGCGCCGTGCTTTCGAAGATAGCGCCCAAGCTACGCTTGAAGCCCAGCCTCGACGTGACGCGGCTTACCCGTGATGGCGATGCCCAGCGTGCATTCCTCAGCGACCCTCTGCGGCACGAGAAGTTGACACTACGACTGGCTTCGGAAACCAGAGCCGCGATGGCCCAAACTTTGGAGAGGTTGCCGCTACTGAAGCTGCCGCTTCTGGTCTTGCACGGATCGGCCGATGTGATCGTCCCGCCTGTAGCCGGGCAGAGGTTACATCAGCTTGCCGGATCGGCGGACAAGGAGCACTACGTTTACAAAGGGGCGTATCACATTCTGTCGATGGAGATTAACCGTGAGCAGGTATTCGAGGATATCAGCACTTGGGTCACGAAACGGCTCGGGTCTACGGAATAAGCTTTGCTTGGGGGGCTGTAACCCCTGATCGCGAGCAGGGGATATTTGGGGCATGCCGGGCGCCGTAATGGCCGAACGGCGATAGATAGGGTGAGTGACGATGAAAATGGTACATGGCTCCCTTCGCCGAACGCTTGCCTGGGGAAGCCTCGTCGCAGTCATCCTCTCGATCGCGTTCGCGATGGTCTACCACAAGGAGCTTACGCGCGTATACCACGTCATTCGCCTGTTCGAGCCCGAAGACATCCTGCACAACTTCCGCTCGATGGAAACCATGTTCGATACCGCACCGGTCCGTCGCGGCCCTGTCGCCCATCAATTTGAACGCAACGTTGGAAACCTACCTTCTCGGGGATGCTCATGGACACCTCCTGTAGGCTGCTCAATAATAGCCTCAGAAATGTCTACGGTTCCGTGGGATGTCCAGTGATCGTGTCTATCGGATAGGGGGGAGCATTTTTAACCGTTGGCTGCAGCTCCTTAAAAAAAGCGACTCGCTCGACCTGACACGCCACCAGCCGGCCGACTTCGCCGGCAAGATCGTTGTGTTGAATGAGCGCGAGTACGTAATTGGCGCGAACGTGCGCATCAGCGATCAGGGTTTCTCGCATCAGCTGATCAACCGGATGTCGGGCCTGTGCCTGCACATCATCCAGATCCGGCCCGAGTATCGTCAGGCGCCGGACAAAGCCTGGACGATCAGCAGGGACAAGGAGACCGTTACCGCGCATCTGCGCGATTTTGAACGCGTCGAAGCTGGGCGTCCGGACATGATCGGAGTGTTGACTGCCCGGCAGGGCTGCGAAGGTAGTTTCGAGCTGCACGAGATCGGTTGGGGCATGTACGGCCACGACATGGCGCCAGCCGCGGTAGAGGCCATCGGCGCGGCGAACGCGCTGGCGGAAAAGGGTGATCATCAGGGTGCGATCACGGCCTTCGAGCGCGTCGTCGACGAGCATCCGAACCACACCGTTGCGCTGAACAATCTCGCCGGCTCCCATTTCGATCTCGGCCAGTGCGTCGAAGCGCTCGACCCGATCGGCCGCGCTGTCGAGATCGAGCCCGACTATTCGAAGTACCGGGGCTCCCACCTCATCATCGCCGTGAACTGCCCAGCGCGCTGGCATGCGGCTAAGCTATACGATGACCTGAAGCAGCAGTTCCCGCACGTCGGGGACTACGATTACTACGGGATCCACGCGTACTTGGGTATCGGGAAGCCGGATCGCGCACGCGCGATCCTGCAGCAAGCGAAACTTCCCGAAGCCGAAGCGCAGTCACTCGGCGCATCAGTCGAGGGGGCTGTGCAGGCGCGCGGCCGCTACGACGCATTTCGCAGCGAGGTCTCGGCAAACGGGAAACCATACCTGTTGCAGGAATGGGTGCTGCCATTCTTGGAGGAGGTGCACGCCGCGTACGACGTCGACCCCGACATCCAGGCGAGCCTCGGCTTCCGGCTCCGAGCCGCGGGCGAGTACAAGCGTGCCGCGGCGATGCTCCTGCGCGCACTGGGTGGGATCGGAAGCCAGTTGAACGCGGAGTGTTGGGCGAATGCAGCATATTGCTTGCTCATGCTTGGCGATTGGCCGCGGGCGATGGACTTGCTCGACCGTACGATGAGGCTCCTCGAGATGAAAGGAATGGCGAATCCGGTCGACATTCCCGGCATCGTGGAGTGGATCAGCGACCAGTGCATGATAACCGAGACGATGAAGCCTTCGGCTGCCGAAGTGCTCAGTCGCGCCCTCCTCGAATGCCCCGACAAGTCGCTGATCACACCCGCGATCGAGAAGATGGCGGCGCTGCTGCGCCAGTTTGCCGCGCGGATGGACGGCCCCGTGCGCAAATGAAGCAGCTCCGCACGCAAGCCCATCCAAGTCTTAGCGAGCAAGCAGATGTATCGCCGAATGCCTCACCGTGCTCCCCGGCTGTTCCAATGTATGAGAGCGATGGAGCTTCGGTTCGCCGCGGCATCGCTGCCGAGGGGCTCGCTGTTGCGGATTGCGGGCGCGCTCCTGATCGCTGTTGCTCTCTATGAATCCGACATCCTCGAAGACACTGAACTCATTGGCGAGTTTGTATCGTTCGCCGTATTGGGGCTGGCCTGCCAGCTTCTGGGCTGAAACAGGCTGGTGCTGCTGGTGGCGTGTTTGCTCGGCCCGCTGTTCGAAGAGAACATCCGGTGGGCAGCCATGATCTCAAGAGGCGATCCGCTTTACCTCTTATCCGAGCCGATTGGGGGAACGATGCTCCTGCTCGCAGTTGCAATCCTCACGATCGCGGTCGCGTTTTCAGCATGGCGCACAATCAGGCAGTCACGACCGAGTGGCACGATGGGAGAGGCGAAATCCGTCGCGTCGAAATAGCCGGCGATCCGAGCCAAGTCAATTCGCAGAACCGCTAAAATCACGGGTGCCATCACTCTTACTGTTATCCGATCCCCGGGCCACCAACCTCCACCCGGCCATGTCCATGGCAAACCGTTACCCAAAAGCTGCGGCCTCGGTCGTCCTCGCCGAAGCAGCAGTGCCCGACAGGCGGCGATAATGGAAAGCAATTCCGCAAAGCCGATCGGAAAGGTTCGCGGCGCTCTCGCCGTCGCGACGGGGTTGGTGCTGCTGCTCGGATTTGGAGCGATACTCCTCGATGTGGCGCCCACGCTGTACGAAACTGGCTCAAGCGAACCGGCGACCCTCGTCCTCGCCGTGTTCGCATTCGTGCTTGCCGGTCTCGGAGCAGGATTGGTGAGCGTTGGGTATCAGAGACTGGCCGGCACGAAAGACGGCGGGACCAGGCACCAGCTTTCGGCGCCACTGCTGCTGATCGTGGGCCTGCTCTTCCTGGTTGCAGGGATATATAGCTTGCTTTCCGGTAGCGTGAAAGGTGGCGTATTTCTCGTACTCGGCGTCGCCGCATGCATCCTCGCCCGGCGGCGCCACACGAAACACCCGACTGACAGTGTCTGAATTCATGACGCGTGGCCTTTCAAATCTACCCCGTGATGCTGAAGCCTGGCTTCGCAAGGCTGGTCACGATGCGCATACGACGCTCGACGAACATCTGGGAGGTAACCTCGATCCTCGGGTCTTTGACGCCTCTCAGGCGGAGGATCGCATTCTCGTCACGTTCGATCTCGATTTTTCCGACATCCGTCTTTACCCCCCGGCAAGTCGCAAGTGATCGGGACACGTTAGGCCGTCCGGCATGTTGATCGATTCGAACCCCAGCCCCCTCGATTCGCCCAGTCCGGCTGAGGTCGCAGACTGGCTTCGCGAACACGTGAAGAAGAAGCCGCCGGGCCGGATCGCCCGTTGGCTAGGGGAACCACTCGAGTTCGCTTACGAGCTGAGTCGACTCTACTCCGTGCAGATGAAGTGTATTACGCGGCAAACGCTCGTCGCATTCGGCGGGGAGGACGGGTTGCTGCCGTATCCTGCACTACCAGGCGGAAGCTGGGGAATTTTCGCGATCCACAATCAAGAACTCTACCTGCTCGAACCCAGCACCGAATCGCTCTCCGCCCTCCTTGCCAGGGAAGGGACGTCCTTGGACGATGCCGACCCCGAGGATCTGGCAGAGCTGATCTGTCTTATCCTGCGCAATGGACCTGGCGACCGGCAACACGATCTTGTTCGATCTCCGGATCAGCTTCGATGCTACCGGTGGGAAGGGTTGGACGGCTATCGTGTCGACGAGTCCGCTCTGCAATCCGTCGCTAAAGCGATCGTGGCTCCATCTCTTAGAGGCTCAGCGACTCAAGGGTGGAATCTGGAGTTCGTGACCGTCGAGGGGTGGATGCATCAGAAGGACCACTTGGGAGTCGAAAGGTATGAAATCTCACCAGCTTTCAACGTCGCCCGCTTGACCAGAGTAGTTCTGCACGAGCGGATCTTCACCGAGACCCCGAGCGTCATTTACTGAGCTGCGAGTACGGCCTGACTAATTGCTGTGTCCGAAATTGGTCGCTTCGCAGCTCCGATGGTATATCGGGCATCCGAGACTTCAACCTGAGTGCTTACACAACTTTCTTGCCCGGACCTTTGATTGCCTTGAAGGAGGATAACATCCCGCGCACAATGCCGACATGCGATCCGGCATTTAGTCCACCTACCACTTATGCCTCTTATGCACACAGATCCTGAAACTGATGTCGCCATCGCCACATCGCTCGGTATTACAGATCTTCAGGTTGGGCGACACTATCTCCGCGACGAAGACCGCGCGCGGGTTGGTGCGATTTGGCTCGACACAGTCTGGATGCTTCGGGTCCAGCCCACTTTCGGGCAGCGGGTTCTACTGGGTGTTGCCACCGCTCACGGAGAAGAATTTCGTGGCCAGTCATCATCGGGATGGATTAAAGGTTTCCTAGCATCAAATTATTCATTCGCCATTCATGATCTTGAGTCCGACCCACTGCCCAACGTCATTGCCCGTTTACCGCTGCTCTCAAAAGACGGTTTTGGGTTTCGCTCCAGGGACGGTGTGTGCTACCAACTGCGGACTAAATCAATGGAAATCGAGAGTACAATCGAATTCGCAAATCCAGAGATTCCTGAGCTCGTATCCGTCGTGCGAACATGTTGGGAATTGGCCGAAACGATTGCTCGCAATTCACGGGATGAATCGTTGGCAGCGTTCACGAAGACATGGGAGCGGCCCATTGATCCCAGGCGTTAAGCGTCCGTTTCGCGTCGAGAGCGCCTAGTCGCGAGCGGCTGCGCGGTGCGAATTACGGCGCGGTCATGCGGCTCGGTCTGATCCATCTTGCGACAACGTTTTCTTCGATATCAATCCATGCAGCGAAGTAAGCATCATCTGAAGGCTGTCTTGACGCTGGACGGGTGTACTTGTTCGCATGTGCCGGACTTGTCGACGAGCACGGACTTGGGACAATTGAGACGTTCCAGGCGTCCTCATCAATCTGTATGCAGGTGTAAACAGGTGTCTCCGACGTGTGCCTTGCAGACGTGATGCATTTCTGCAGGAACTCGGCCGGCTCGTGAAGGTCCTTTTTGTTTGCACGTACAACCGGATGCGCAGCCCGACTGCTGAAATGCTCTACCGCGGCCGGTCGGACCTCGAAGTGCGCTCGGCAGGGGTCGCGCCGGATGCGATCGTGCCGGTCACGGAGGAGTTATTGCAGTGGGCCGAGGTAGTGTTCGCCATGGACTCCGGGCACCGCCTCTATCTCCAGACCCATTTCTTTTCCCTATGGGGAGGCGTCAAGCGCATCGAGTGTCTCGATATTCCGGACCTTTTCCAGTACATGAACCCGTACCTCGTGCACGTTCTCACTGAAAAGCTCCGGCCTTACCTGGGCGAACCTCATCTCGAGCCGTAGGCATTCGGGGTAGACAACATGAGCACATACGCCGAAGTGGTGAGGGTACTTCCGATGCCGACCCCGGAGCAGACGCGCGCGCTTGCGGTGTACGTGACCGGCGCCCATAGCTGGTACAAACACTTGGGCTTCGCACCACCGTCACCGTTCGTCTTCTACCTCGATCCGAATGCCGGGAGGGCCATGATCCACGTATCGGATGATGAAGTGGCATTCGTGGACCACACGGACGAGAGCGAGAAGTTTCACTACACCTGGCAAACCACCGAATCCTATCGCCAGCACTTTGGTTTCTGGAACTACGAGGCGCCCTACGGCAGGAGCTTCGTGTACGAGAGCAGCGAAGGAGTCGTCGATACCGCCGGGACAGGCTTGCAGATACTTTCTGCTGAAGGGGAATGGTGCCCGATTCCTGATCGCTTGACGCATGCGGGCACGGCGCCGCTTTCCGCATTGATGTGGTATCCAAGTTGGCGTTCGACATCCTCCCCGCCATCTCTGGGTGAGGAGGAAATGAGGATCTGTTGCATCTTTCCCGTCAGCCTGCCGTTCGGCGGTGTAAGGTACGCGGAGGATTGCGAGGCGATCGAGCGTGTGCTTCCACTGTTACCGGATGACATGGCGATGGCGCTTCGCTCGCTTCTGACACTTTGGAAGGATCAGTCATATCAACGCGAACGCGCCGAGACCCACCGCGCACTGGAAGAGCTGTATAGCAAGGCTGCGGCGAGCAATCGCCCCTGGGACGAGACCCTACGCGCCGGAGACAGGGATATGGTGTGGCAGCAGGCACATGACGCATGGGAAATCTCTGGATCCCGTCGCCAGGAATGCAGGCTTCTGGAGCACTTGATCACGGCGTTGGACCGGGAACGGCAGCGACAAATCGACGGCATGGTCCGGGCCATGAACCAGTTCGTCGAGATGCTGCAGGCCGCCGGCGCCATGGAAGGGCCTCTCCACTGACCACGTCTGCCCATGTTCAAGCGCCTGTTATCGAAGATCTTTTCACCTCTTGCCGGGTCGCAAGGCGGCGCGGCCACGCCGTCCGCTGAAGCGCAGACAGGAGATTCCGGGGACATCCTCTATTCGCTGCCAACACTATGTGGCCCAGGGCCAGCCATCGAAGACACGCCGCTGCCCGCAGAATACCGATGGCTCGAGGAGGATGCTTGGCGCCAGGTCGAATTCGTCGACAGGAAGAATCTGCCGCACATCGAGCGCGAGTTAGCCAAATTACTCGCCTTCAAGCAGGAACACCAGCATGGCCCCGGCTGGACGGACATCTATACCCGAGCGGAACATCCTGCGCCAATTGCCGCATCCGGCCTGCACATCACGAGCCTGCCTGCGTTTTCCACATCTGCTCTGGTTGTTGGTGACGGCCCACCGTGGGGCGGAACCGTTCGGGGTGGCTTCGCCCTCGCCGACGGTGGAGACTGGTTCATCGACGGACAACGCACCGACGATGGCGGCGTGATCCAGCTCGCCGTGTCTCCCGGGAATTCAGTTCCATCGGGTCAGATGGTCCGAGCTCTGTCGGAGATTACCCGATCCTCCAACCTGCTGCTGGTCGATTGGCTTGCCGGTGTGCTGGTCAACACGTCGTCTTTCGAGTCCGTGCTCACCTGGGCGCGGCAGATCGGGACGCCAGTACCAGTATCCGTGAAAGTGAGGCCCTGGTGACCTACCGGCTCGTGGTCAATTTCCGTCCTGCCTTCTTTTCGGCTGCGACGCTGACCATCATTGCGCATGAGGAAGCACGGGTCAGACTGACTATCGCTACGATGGGAAGCAAGTGGACATACGAAGGAATACTCGATGCGCGATCGACCCGGGACCTCCATGACCTGATCGTTGCGGTATTGGAAACCCGAGGCCGCAGCGATTTCTGGAACGAGGCGGGGCTCGACGGCGTCACCATATCGGGGTCGTTCAAATCGTTAACTCGTGCGCTGCAGGAGTTCGAGGCCTGGAGCCCCAGCGTTGGCACACCCCCTTACTGGCTCGTCTCCGCGGCGCTGGAATGCGTGCCGCTCCGTCATGACGACCGCCCCGGGTTCGAACTGGCGCTGGAAGGGCTGCGACAATGTCTCGGCATCGGGGTGCCACTGCGCTGGACGTGGGGCAACCCGCCTTGCCTGCGCGTGCTCGGAAGCTTGCCGGCGTTGTCGCACTGGCGGTCCGCCTTGTCACTCGTGCCGCAGACCGGAGATCTCACGATCGACTTGCGCAACATCGAGTTCGTCCATACGGTTTCCCAAGAGTACATCGCGGATCTCAAACGCCTGGTGGGCCGCAGGCCGCCGATCAAGTGGGTGATCGGCCGCAGCAGCCACCTTGAGGAATTGGTCAAGACGCTGGCGATACCTCGGGAATGCATTGCCTGGCACACGTGACGCGGTAGGGCATTTGCGAAAGAAAAACAGTGATACGGCTCACCTCCCTGCTCGAGACCGACTTTCATCGCGACCTGGCGTCGCCGGCATGGCTGGGACAGCTCGCGGCGCATGTCGAATCGGCGATTCGGGCGATCTCCGGATTCGAGACCTGCGACGGCGTGGGTAAGGTGTCCTCCCGCTACAACGAAGCGCGATACATGGGCCCGAACAGCATCGTTCGATACCAATTCACCGTGGACGTGGTGGTTTTCCGGGCCACACCCGGCGCGGATGAGGATCGTTACCAGTGCCAGGTCCGGTTTCACCCCGACACGAACGCGTTCAGGACGGAGTGCGAAGTCGCAGACCACCAGGAAACAAGAAACCTGAGGCGCAGGGAAGCCGAACAGCTGCAGCATGCGCTTGATGGTTTCGTCGAGCGCCTGAGGAAGGAATTCGAAGGGCGGGAAGCCATCCACGTCGGGCAAGGCGCCCTGCGAGTGCGAGTGTCCGGCATTCGGGCGTGGGGGAAACGGGTGGTGGCAGAGGCAGAGGAGGTACCCACCAAGGGTCTTCAGAACAGTTTCATACACCGGGCATATGGGGGCAACCCGGGGCCGCTACGCTGGAAAATCGAGACCGCTCTGTACGTATCCAGCCCCGAAGGCACGTGGCCATGCGTCAGAAGAGGGGAGGCTCTGCTATTCGATCCCGCCATTGTCCAGGGCCTCACAGCCCTTGCCGCAACTTGGGACGACAACCTGCCCGCCCTCGCGCGCTACTGCGAGATCGGTTGTTTCCTGATGAAGCACGAGGTGACGACCAAGATCGACGTTACGTTACTTGAACGCATGCAGGCGTCCGGTCCAGAATCACAGGCCATGAAAGCCATCGTCGAAAAGGTCCTCGCCGACCCGCGGTACAGGAAGAATGTGGAGTATGGCGAGCCTCGGCCGGGACACCCGGAAGGAACGGTCAGGGCTCATATAGCGGAGGTCGTTGCGAACCTTGATGCCATCCGGCACCGGCTCAGGTCTGACGACGACTACTGGAGATTGCTGTTCCTCGTTCACGTGCATGACACGTTCAAGGCGGACGCAGCCGGCAACGTCCCCATCCGTGATCCGAGAAGTCACGCTTCACTCGCGCGAAGCTTCGCCACGGAATTTACGGACGATGCCGATCTGCTCAACATGATCCAGTTTCATGACGAAAACTACGCGCTGTGGAAAGAATTTCGCCGGTATGGGACTTACGACGCGCAGCGCTTCCAGGCGTTACTTCGAACCATCAGCGACTGGGACCTGTTCCTGATCTTCACCATCGTCGACGGGGCTACGGCGGGAAAGGACAGGGAGAAGCTGGTGTGGTTTATCGGTGAGGTGCGCAAACACCGACAGATCGAGGTCGATGAAAGCTGGATCCCGTGAGGGTTGCGTTGGACAGATAGTTTGCATGCAGGGCGATTCTTAGTCTTCACTGACTTCCACTTTCGTGCCGTCCGCGCTGACGACGATCAGGCGGCTCTGACCGGGGCGCAGAGTGACGTAAGTCCGGTAATGATCCACCGTCTGCCGATCCGGGCCGATTGCCTGAATCCTGTCGATCGCACGAGACTCTGGTAACTGCGCCTTGAATGCCGCGAGGACTGGTCCCGGGACGTCCTCCTCGGATACCACGGTTCCGACTTCCACTCGACCATCATCATGGCTGACCGTCACCCAAAAGTCGCGGCCCCGTTCGTCTTCGCCGAAAAAGCGATACTCCTTTTCCGATTTATCCACGCGCTCCAAATGCTTCCAAGTCGCTCTCGGAACGACCCTTTCGACGGCGCGTCTTACAGAGAACGGCACGGCTCTCAGGCACTCACGATGAAACTGGCGCTCGCCCTTCTCAATGAAATCGCAAACCTGATCCACGTCGAAGCGCTCGCCCTGCGTGACGACGCGGAAGATTCCTTCCAGACCGAATCTGGGCCGCAACGCGTTGAAGTTCGGCCAGGGTGTGAGATCTACATACGCGCTTACTGGCTTGAGCGTTGGCAACGTTTCTGTCGCGAGCGCGCCCAGGAGCCAAAACAGGCTTTGGAGACTCACCTCGGAAAGATCGCTTGCCCACCTGGTGTACTTGCCGATGTTCAGAGAATCACGGAACGCCTCAGGGAATATCAGTGCTCTGCCAAATTCACGAGCCGGCCTGATGTGCTTGCCGTCGGCGCTCACCAGAATCCACAGCGACTTCGGTTCCTGGGGTACCCGCACTTCATAATCAAGGAACTCCTGATTGTCCGCACTGATGCCGTAACAAAAACCTGGGTCGGGGCCAAGGTCGGGGAAGGCCTTTCGAAAAGCGGCTTGCGCAGCTTCCGGCATAGCGGACTCGCTCAATCCGATCCTGAAAGTGAATCTTCCCTCATGGTCCACGCGGGCACCGTAAACTCGGTCGCTTTCACCGTTACCGCTGAACTCGTACCCATACTCGGACATTGAGACGAACTTCCACTTCCGGCCCGGCGCCGCGCGCGCAACTGCACTCCGCACACTTTCCGGCAGATCGGAAATGCCCATGCGACTGCGGCCTTGGGCAAACCTGCGCTTCGCTTCATTGGCATCGAAGCGATCGCCTTCACAAAACCGCATGAGGCATTGAAGCTGACTCTTGGCCTGGCGGGCGCCAGCACGCGAAAGGGCAAGCACCTCTGGATCACTGTCGAACAGCTCCAGCAGGCAGAAACCCCTCGCACGGAACTCGCCCACAAACCACAGGAGACCTTGCAAGTGCGCATCCGAAAGCTCCGATGCCCACCTGGTGTACTTATTGAGCTTCAGGCGCTCCTGGAGCTGCCTGCGCTGGAACTCCCTGACAAATACCGGCGCACTCATTTCATTCATCCATCGAACAGGCAAATACCGAGACGACGATGGCGACCTTTTCAAGTTTATCGCATTGCGCCGACCGCGCGGCGCGTGACGACCTTAGTCGTCCCCGCCTCCGTCTCCGCAATCGCCGGAATCTCCGGAATCGATTGATTCACCGAGATCCTCGTAAGGAGTGTCCTTGAGACCTTCCGCGCCAAAGAGCGCGAAGCTGATCCCCACCGTGACGCTGGCACCGCTACCACCCCGCCTATCGCAAGGGAATCGTCCCTGTCGAGCTTCCCGACATCGACTGGATCAGGATGAAGGCCGCGGTCTTCGACAGTCAGCCAGCCGACCGCTCCCGATCCAAGCCTGGACCCATCCACGATATCAACCACTTGGATCCGGTTGCGGCAGTCGCTCCCGAGTATGCAGGGCGTTGGATCGCCGGGTTCGCGCCTGTGAGGAATACCGGATTTGTCGTCGTCGTCCAGCAACGCTTCGACGATGCAGTGAGTCTTGAATCGTCCACTGTGTGGAGACTCACCTTGGGAAGTGCTCTCGCGAGTGTCGTCGCTATTGCCATCCTGCTCATGGTGCTGTGGCAATGGGCAAGAAGCCGAAGGCTCGAAATGGGAAATCGAAAGGAGGCGAGTTAGCCCTCGTCACCGGCCGGTGAACTTCGGCTTGCGCTTGTCGCGGAAGGCGGTGACGCCCTCGCGATGATCGTGGGTCAGCCTGGCGATCGACTGGCTCAGGCTCTCGGTTTCCAGCAGCATTTCGAGGGTCGGCACGTACATGGATCGGAACATCTGTTTCGCGAGTCCCAGCGCATACGTCGCGGAGCCTGCCAGATCATTCGCAAGAGCGAGCGCCGCGGATTCCAGCTCGGCGTCCGCCGTCACCCGCATCACCAGCCCCCATTCGTGCGCCTCCGCGGCGGGCAGCATGCGCGCCGTGAAGACGAGCTCCTTGGCGCGCGCGATGCCCAGGTACTGCGTGAGAAAGAAGATCGAGCCGCCGTCGGGAATCAGGCCGATGTTCTTGAACACCT
>Ga0326597_10006133_pt1 | contig 16528 bp, 14 predicted proteins | sample RVTome_12_FD_203789 | JGI IMG/M metagenome (GOLD analysis project Ga0326597, IMG submission 203789) | Soil microbial communities from uranium-contaminated site in the Upper Colorado River Basin, Wyoming, United States - RVT100D185 | ecosystem: Environmental > Terrestrial > Soil > Contaminated >...
GCCCCTGGCGCTCTTGCTGTGGTTGGGGCGCCGGCTGGGCGAGCCCGTCGGGCAATGGCGGACAGCCGCGGCGCGCGGCGCGCGGTGGCGGCGGGGCGCGCTGGGTCTGACAGGCTGGTTCCTGCTGGCGCTCGTGGCCAACACGGCCTCGAACTCCTACGTCGGCAAGCATCTGCAGAATCCGGTGCAGTTCACCGCGCTGCAATACTTCGTCTTCACCAAGGGGCAGGACGAGCCACCCCCGATCGCCCTGTCGCCTGACCTCCGGACGCGGTGGGACTATCATGAGCCCTTCTATCCCTTCTGGCGCACCCCCGATTGGCATGCCTGCGCCGCCCCGAGCCCGGCGCTGCGGCCCCTGTGCGAGGGCCTGGCCGGGCTGGCGCAGCCGCCGAATATCGTGCTGATCATGCTGGAATCCTTCCGTGCGGCGGAGAGCGGCGCCTATGGCGCGGCGGAGAGCGTCACGCCGCGATTCGATGCATTGGCCAAGCAAGGCATGCTGGGGCGCCATTTCTTCGCCAACAGCTTCCAGACCCGGCACGGCATTGTGGCGACATACTGCTCTGTCTACCCCAACGACGGGCCGTCCCTGATGCAACGGTATCCGCGCACGCACCTGCTGTGTCTGCCCGCGGCGCTGCGTGAGCGGGGCTACGACACCCTGTGGATTCACAACGGCGACGCGGGCTTCGACGGCATGCGCACCTTCTTTCGCCAGAACGGCTTCGCCCGCATCATCGAGCGCTGGGACTATCCGGCGGGCACCGAGGTGCTCGGCTGGGGCCTGAGCGACGAGGCGCTCATGGAGCGCGCCGCCGCGGAGCTGCCGCAGCTGCGGGAACCCTTCATGGTGGGCATGCTCAGCCTGACCAACCACCATCCCTTTGAGGTGCCCGAGCGCTTTCGCGGCCACCAGGACGAAGGCGTCTACGGGCGCTACCGGGATTCCATGCGCTACACGGACTTCGCCCTGGGGCGCTTCTTTGATCTGATTCGCGACCAGCCGTTCTTTCGCCGCACGATCTTCGTCATCACGGCGGACACGGCCATCAACTTTCCGCCCCCCGACGACACCGGGGATGCGGCTGCGCGGATCAGCGCGAAATACCAGATTCCCCTGCTCATCCTGCCCGGCTTCGCCCAGGCGCCGGCCATGCTGGACACGGTGGGAAGCCAGGTGGATCTGGCCCCTTCGCTGATGGACCTGCTGGGCTATCGGGAGGCTGTGCCCTGGGCCGGGCAATCCCTCGGCGGCACCGCCCAGGACGGCTTTGCCCTGTTCTACAAACCCGGCGGCAGTCACCACCTGGTAACGGCCTCCGGCCTTTACGGCCGGGCCGCGGGGGGACACCCGTGGAGCGCAGAGGCTGCCCAGGCGCCGGTCCCGCAGACACTCACCCAGCGCGGGGACGATCTGCTCACCTTGACGGCGTGGGCCCTGCAACACGACCGCTTCGTACCAACAATGGCACAATCGGCCATCAGCGCGGCGGCCAAGGCCGCCCCGACAGCGCACTGATCCGTTCGGCGCACTGATCCGTCCGGCGCACTGATCCGGTCGTCGCACTGTGCGCCACGCCCACCACCGGCAGTGCCGGCCTAACGACAAGCCTGATGAAGATCCTGCACGTGGCTATCACCAAGGGCTGGAATGCCGCCTCGCAGGCCGCCTTCCTGGTGATGCAGGAGCAGCTGCGGCGTGGCGACGGCGTCGCGGCCTACGTGCTGCGAGGCTCGCAACTGCACCAACGGCTCGCCGCATTGCCCGTGGCGCCCCGCTTTCACTTCCAGATACGGCATCAGGACCCGGCGGCGTTCTTCCGCCTGCGCGGCATCCTGCGCCGTGACGCCGTGGACGTGGTGCATACCCACCGCAGTCAGGCCACCTTGGCGACAGTGCTGGCCGCACGGAGCCTGGGGCGCGCCATACCCGTGATACACATGAGCCGGGACAGGCCCACGGGCTGGTCGGCGCTGGCCCGGCTCAGGTACGGGCTGATGGACCGTATCGTCGTGCCCAACCGGCACGTGCAGACCCTGTTCAGCGTTGCCGGCGGCCGCGGGCTGCCCTTCGTCATCGTGCCCTTTCCCGTGGCGCCGTTCCCCGCTCCGGCTGAGCCAACCGCCGCTCCAGCCGCGCGGGGGGCAGAACCCCTGCGCATCGGGCTGCTGGCCCGCTATGATCCCATCAAGGGACATCACTTCCTCTTGCAGGCCGCCGGGCGACTGCTGGGCAAGCCGGGTGTGCCGCCCTTTGTGCTCGTCTTCAGCGGCCTGCGCAAGAACGCGTACAAATCCGCCATCGCCGCGGAGGCGGAGGCCCTGGGCCTGGCCCCGCACATCGCGTGGCCGCCGGACGGCGGGCCGGTGCTGGCGGTGCTGAACTCGCTGGACATCGGCGTCGTGTGCTCCATCGGCAGCGAGGAGGTGAGCCGCATCGCCCTGGAGTACATGGCCGCCGGTGTGCCGGTGGTGGCCACGGCGGTGGGGGGGCTGCCGGAGATGGTGGGTGCCGGGGAAGGCCGCCTCGTGCCGCCCCGGGATGCGGATGCCCTGGCGGCGACGCTGCGCGAGCTGCTGGTCGATCCGGCCCTGCGGGCCAGGCTGGGGGCCGGCGGGCGGGCCAGAGTACAGGCCGAATTCGACGTGCGCGTGGTCTGCGAGCGGCTGGCTGCGATCTATCGCGAGGCGCTGGCCGCGCGGGGAATCAGGTCAGATGGGCATCATCGTTGATCTTCTCGATGCGGTAGCGTTGCGCCTCGTGAATGATCTCCGTGAGGGAGCAGGGCGCGATCTCGAAATCGCCGATCTTCGCTTCCGGGAAACCGATGACATGGTACAGCAGCGCCCGGATCACATCTCCGTGCAGCACGAACAGCAGCGCCTCCCCCTGGTGCCGTGCCACCCAATGGTCGAAGCGCGGGGCCACACGGGCCACCACATCCCGATAGGATTCGCCGCCGCCGTACCGGAAGCCCATGGGGTCCGCATCCACGGCCTGCTGCAGGTCGGGCGGCAGGGGACGCTGCATGGTGCCCTCCCAGTTCCCCTTGCTCAGCTCCCAGAAGGCATCATCGCCCTGCACATCAGCCACACCAGTCGCCCGCCCGATGATCTCCGCCGTCTCCACGGCGCGCGTCAGGCTGGAGCAGACAATGCGCCGGGGCACCGTGTTGGCCGCGAGGCGCCGCCCCAGGCGTTCGGCCTGTTCCCGTCCCTTGGCCGTCAGGCGGGCCTCGGGCGCCCGGCCCATGAATACGCTCGTGCGCAGGTTGTGCTCACCCTCGCCGTGGCGGGTGATGGTGATGTGAGTCTTCATGTCCCATGGGTGACTGTGCGCAATGGGGCGGCAAACGCGGCCGCGCGGGAGACTTCAGTGTAGCGGATCGTGACGGGGCTTGACTATGTGGCCGCCTGACTGCGTGACGGCTTGACTGCGTGACGGCTGGAGGGCGGCATAGCGCAACGACCGGGCGCGGCCGGGGCCGGCGGCTACAGGCGGTACTGAATCGCGATGCGGATCAGGGTGGCGGTGAAGTCGATGGTCTTCACGCTGCCCAGGCCGGTGTAGGGATTCTTGCTCATCCGCACCTCGTCCGCATTGACCAGGCTGATCTCGTAGCGAAAGCCGAAGTTCTCCCCATTGGCCTCGATGCCGAAACGGGTCATGCCGACGGGGGCCTGGTAGAGCGTGACTACTTCCTGGCTGCCGCCGGCCGGCTTGGCCTCGAGGACACCATTGACCATGCCCAGGCCCACGCCGACGAAGTAGTTGATGCCCTGCTCGGCGGGATCGAAGGCAAAGAAGCGCACGACGCCGATGTCATAAGTGGTGTCCATGCTTGCCCGGCCCGACAGCGTGACGGTACCGGTGGCCTGGTCGATGGCCTCCCGATCGGTCTGACTGATCTGCACATGATCCAGACCGAAGGAGACGCCCCGGGGAAAGGGAAAGTCGATGCCCCGTGCGTATTCGATGCCGAAGGAGGGCAGGTAGCCCAGCACCGAATTCAGGATGTCACCTTCGGCGCCGCCGGTGGCCCGCTCGAATTGCCAACTGTTGCCCGTGCCCGCTTGACCTTGGTTGAAGTCACTATCCCCGGTCATCTGGTAGAAGGGATGATCCCGGTAGGCCATTTGATCCTGGATGACGAATTGAATCCGCCATTCCGGCTCCCCGGGTGCGCGGGTCGGGGCGGCGGCCTCTGTCTGCTGCGCCGCCTGCTGTTGTGGTTGCTGTTGCTGGCCCGGTGGCACCTGCTGGGCATAACCGGCCGGGGCCAGCGGCAGGAGCAGCAGCACGCCTATGAATCCAGCGCTGAACCGGGCTAGAATATTCCTGGGCGGAGTGGCCATGTTTACACGTCAATCGGGTGTCTTCGCGGGGTAGCCGCGGGCCAAGGCGCCATGCGCCGGCATCCCTTCCGGTATTGTCGAGAACAGCCCCGTCCATCGGTTTCGGCGGAACCGGGCATTCGCCACCGGAATATCGCAACAGTGCTCTGGGAATGGTGATGCAAGGATCGTGACTTTCGGCGCCGAATTGACCGTTCCGGCGGCAGTGCGCCGCACGGCACGCCGGCTTCCCGACGTAACGGCGGTGCGCAGCACCCATCGACCGGCAGGAGCTTGACCATGGAAGAACACATCAACCAGGCCGCCCAATGGCTGGCCAGCGCACGCAAGGTGATCGCCCTGACAGGCGCCGGCGTGAGCACGGAGAGCGGCATCCCCGACTTCCGCAGCCCCGGGGGCCTGTGGACGCGCTATAATCCGGCCGAATACGGCACCCTGGGCGCCTTCCTGCGCGATCCGGAGAAGGTGTGGACCATGCTGGCCGAGTTCGAGGCGCTGCTCGACGCCCGCCCCAACGCAGGGCATATCGCGCTGGCCGGGCTGGAGGAGGCGGGTGTGCTGGCGGGCATCATCACGCAGAACATCGACGGGCTGCACCAATCGGCGGGCAACAAGCAGGTGGTGGAATATCACGGCTCCAACCGCACCTATTCGTGTCTGTCCTGCCGCAGCCGCCTGCCACGGGAGCAGGTGGTGCCGCTGGGCATTCCGCCGCGCTGTCCGCAGACGGCGAACGGCCACCGCTGCGGCAACATCCTCAAACCGGACGTGGTGTTCTTCGATGAGAACATTCCGCCCCAGGCGCTGATCGGCGCCGATCAGCTCGTGCGCGGCGCGGACCTGATCCTCGTCCTGGGCACCTCCTGCGAGGTCTATCCGGCCGCGGGCATTCCCGATCAGGTGCGCCGGCAGGGCGGCAAGGTGGTGGAGGTGAATCTGGAGCAGGCCGCGGATCTCATGCCCGACCTGTCCCTGCAGGGCAAGTTCTCCGAGATCCTCCCCGCCCTCAGCGCCCGTCTGGAGACCCTGCGGAGCTGAGCGTCTCCGCCGTCGCGGCAGTGGGCGCGGCGGCCGGAAACCGGTGCCGTGTGCGCACACAGGCCCGCACCAGCACCAGCATCAAGGGCACCTCGATCAGCACGCCCACCACCGTGGTCAGCGCGGCGCCGGAGGCCAGGCCGAACAGCATGGCCGCCGTGGCGATGGCCACCTCGAAGTGGTTCGATGCACCGATCAGCGCGGTGGGGGCCGCATCCTCGTGAACGAAACGGAACGCACGGGCCAGCCCGTAGGTCAGGGCGAAGCTGAGCAGCGTCTGAATGGTCAGGGGAATGGCGATCCACAGAATGGTCAGCGGATTGTCCAGGATCGGCTCGCCCTTGAAGGAGAACTGCAGCACCAGCGTGGCCAGCAGCGCGGCGATGCTGACCGGCGTGAGCCCCTTGAGAAAGCGCGCCTCGAACCGGTCCCGGCCCTTGGCGGCCAGCAGCCAGCGTCGCGTATAGTGCCCGGCAACCAGGGGCAGCCCCACGTAGATCGACACCGACAGCAGGATCGTCTGCCAGGGCATGGGCATGGTGTTGAGCCCCAGCAGCCATTGACCCACCGTTGCCTCCTATGATGCCCCGCGCCGCAGCGATTGACTGGGCGCGGAGCGGACGCACGGCTTGGGCACGGCCGGTCGGCGAAAGGGTTGCCTTGACACGTTGCCGAGCCCTAGCCGATGATTTTCGCCAAGGAGGCACCTCTGGATGACCATCACCATCACCGCCTTTGAGCGGTCACCCGATGGCGGCAAGGGATTGGCGCGTGATACGCGCGTTCGCTGGGCGCTTGAAGAAGTGGGCCAGCCCTACGAGGTTCGCCTGGTTTCCTTTCGCGCCATGAAGGAACCCGCGCATCTGACGCTGCATCCCTTCGGCCAGATTCCCACCTATGAGGACGGTGAGCTCGCCCTGTTCGAGACAGGCGCGATTGTCTTCCATCTCGCCCAGCGCCATGGGGGCCTGCTGCCGGACGATGCCAACGCCCGCGCCCGCGCGATCACATGGATGTTTGCCGCGCTCAACACCGTGGAGCCGCCGATCCTGGAAATCGCATTCGCCAGGCTGCTGGAGGGCGACAAGCCCTGGAGCAGGGAGCGCCTGCCCCTGGTGGAGGATCGTGTCCGCGCCAGGCTGGAACAGCTTTCCGCTCGCCTTGGCGATGCCGACTGGCTCGATGGCGCGTTCAGCGCGGGCGACCTGCTGATGGTGTCGGTGCTGCTCCGGCTGCGATCATCGGGCATGCTGGACGAATTTCCGCAGCTGGCGGCCTATGTCGCCCGTGGCGAAGCGCGGCCCGCCTACCAGCGGGCTTTCGCCGCGCAACTGGCGATCAACACCGCCAAGCCACCGACCGGCTGACCGCGGTGCACCCTGAGCTCGACGCCGTCAGCCGAGCCGCTCCTGCCGTGCACGGGGCCGAAACCTCAGCCATGCCGCCGCGGGTCGCGCCAGGCGCTTGCCCGGTGCACCGGATTGGCGCACAATGGGCCGCGCAGCGCCGCCTCGGCGGACGGCGCGCTCAATCTTCAGCAGTGGACCACGTTTCCATGGCCGGCGAACAACTGGTGATCAAGGTCGGCACCAACGTGCTGACCCGGCCCAATCAGCAGCTCGACTACAACGTCATCCATCAGATCGTGGAGCAGCTTGGTGCGCTCCATCGGCAGAAGCACCGCATCGTGCTGGTCACCTCCGGCGCCGTGGGCGCGGCCTACGGGCTGGGCGACTTCTCCCGGGAACACACCGACCTGGTGCAACGGCAGATGAAGTCCGCCGCCGGGCAGCCGCGGCTGATGCAGATCTACACCGACTTCTGCCGCGAGCAGAACATCGCCGTGGCCCAGGCCCTGCTCACGCGCACGGACTTCAGCGACCGCCAGCGCTACCTGAACATCCGCAACGTGATCGACGGGCTGCTGCGCATGGGGCTGCTGCCCATCATCAACGAGAACGACGTGGTGGCCAATGACGCCCTGACCTTCGGGGACAACGACTACCTCTCCGCCGCCGTGGCCTCCATGATCGGGGCCGACCGGCTGTTCCTGCTCACGTCGGCCCAGGGCTTCTTTCTCGGGGGCGACCCGTTGCGCAATCCCAAGGCCCGGCGCATCGAGACGGTGGAGCGGATTTCCCCCGAGATGTGGACCTCCTGCGAGGCCAGCCTGACGGCGGGCGGGCGCGGCGGCATGCTCTCCAAGCTCAAGGCCGTGGAGATGGCCACGGGCTTCGGCATCCGGGCCTACGTGGCTTCGGGCAAGGAGCCGGACATCGTGCCACGCATCATCGCCGGCGAAAGCCTGGGCACCGAGTTTCACCCGACACGCAAGCGGCCCCGCAGCTACCGGCAGTGGCTGCACTTCGCCTCGCTGACCAGTGGACGCATCGTGGTGGACGACGGCGCCCAGGGCGCCCTGCGCAACAACAAGAGCCTGCTCCCCGCCGGCATCGCCAGGATCGAGGGAGACTTCAACGCCGGCGACATCGTGGAAATCTACAATGCCCGGGAGGAGAAGCTGGGCGTGGGCCTGGTCAGCTATTCCGCGGGCGAGCTGACGAGGATCGTGGACGGCGATGCCGGTCGCAGCCGGGGCCAGGAAGCCATTCACAGAGACCGCCTCTTGCTGATATAGTCCCGGTCACGTGTCGGTGCCATTGCATGTTGCGTGTCACCGGCAGGGAATCATAAAAACAGGAGCATCCTATGCGTTTTGGCATCATTGGTTTGGTCGTGCTCTCGTGCATCGCATTCGTGCCCGCCGTGCAAGCGGGGGATTCCGCCGGTTGTGGTCTGGGTTCCAAGGTGTTCGAGGGACAGTCGGGGATGTTTCCGAACATCCTGGCCGTCACCACCAACAGCACGTCCGGCAACCAGACCTTCGGCATCTCCTCCGGTACACTGGGCTGCAATGGCAACGACACCGTGCAGCGCGACGCGGCGCAGCGCGAATTCGTGGCCGTCAACTACGACAATCTGTCCGAGGAAATGGCCCAAGGCGGCGGTGCCTATGTGGAAGCCCTGGGCAGCCTGATGGGTTGCAGCAGTGCGGTCAACCCGGCCTTCGCCGAGTTCTCGCAGCGCCACTACGGAACATTGTTTGCCGCAACGGAGACGACCCCCACGGCGTTTCTGGAAGGGCTGAAGCAAGGCATGGCGAATGATGCCCAACTGTCCGCGAGCTGCGCGTACATCTCCTAGCCGATGTGCGCCTGACAGTGCAGCCCGAACCCGGCACGCACCGCCGAGCCGACCGCTCGATCCCCATGCCTGCGTCCCGCCTGGCCGGAGGCATGGGGCTTCCACGGCACCTTTCGACATTCCCCACGTCAACCTGCCCCACCCGCGTCCACGGCCCCCGCGCCGCGGCGCCGACTGCTGCCGTGAGGTCACTTGACGCCCGCGCTCTTCCGCCCGCGGTGCCGCGCGCCTCGGAGGTTCCGGGGGCTGCCGGTTGCCCTCGCCCTGCTGCTCGCCTGCACGACGGTTGGCGCCACCATGGCCAGACGGACCATGGCGGCCGGCACCGACAGCGGCGCCGCGCTCTCCCGTGGCACAGCGCCGTCCGGTGCCGCCGACAATGACTACCTGGCGGAGCTGGTGCAGCGAGCCCGCGAACGGCGCCTGTGGGAGCAGCGCACGTGGCACGTGCTGCTGCACTACAAGCCCAACACGCTCTGGCCCGGCGTGACCGCCGAGGCGGACGGGCCGGGCTTCTTCCTGGCGGCCGAAGGCCAGACCTCGCCCCAGGCGGAGCTGGAGGCCACGCTGGCTGCCTTCTTCACCGAGCAGACCTACCCGCCGGCGGACATGACCGCCCAGTGCACCTTTCCCGCCCGCCATGCCTGGCTGGCCGGGGAATTGGGCTTCGACCCGGCACGGCTGCCCGTGCAGAGCTGCCCGCGCTTCGAGGACTGGCGGGCGGACGTGGCCGCCGAGTCGGTGAGCCTGATCTTCTCCTCCTACTACCTGAACAATCCGGCCAGCGCCTTTGGCCATACCCTGCTGCGCTACAACCGCACGGCGGAGACCAGCGGCCAGCGCCTGCTGGACAGGGCGCTCAACTACGCGGCGGACGTACCGCCGGACGAGAACGGTGTGGTGTTCGCCTGGCGGGGCATCTTTGGGGGCTACCTGGGCTTCTTCTCCATGATGCCCTACCACCTGAAAGTGAAGGAATACAACGACATCGAGAGCCGGGATCTGTGGGAATACCGCCTGCGGCTCACGCCGGCGGAGCTGGACATGATGCTGCGCCACACCTGGGAGATGGGCAGCACATACTTCGACTACTACTTTTTCGACGAGAACTGCTCCTACCACCTGCTGTCCCTGCTGGAGGCGGCGCGGCCCAGTCTTCAATTGACGGATGGCTACCCCGTGTGGACGCTGCCCGCCGACACAGTGAAGCAGCTCATGGCCGTGGACGGGCTGGTCGAGGAGATCATCTACCACCCCTCGCGCAGCAGCCGCTACGACCACAAGACCAGTGCCCTGAGCGAGGCGGAGCAGCGCTGGCTGGGCCGCATCGTGGATGACCCCCAGGCGGTTCGGACCCCCGGCTTCACCGCCCTGCCCCCGCCCCGACAGGCCCTGGTGCTGGATGCGGGGATCGACTTCATCCAGTTCAAGGCCTCGGGGCTGGCCAGCACCGATGACCGCTGGCGGAGTCCGCTGCGGGCCCTGCTGCTCACACGCAGCCAGCTGGGCGTGCCCACACCGGAATTGCCGCCCATCGCGGCACCCGTGCCGCCCCACCTGGGTCATGACAGCGTGCGGGCCGGGCTGGCCTTCGGCGGCGGGCGCCACGACGAGGCGGCATTCGACCCGCTGGCCGACGGGCGCCAGGTGAACTACACGGAATTCCTGTTCCAGGGTGCCCTGCACGATCTGCTGTCCCAGGATGCCGGCTACGCCAGGGATGCGCAGGTGAATGCCTTGCAACTCCGTGTGCGGGCGGAGCACGACCCGGATTATCTGCAACTGGAGCAGTTCACCCTGATCGACGTGGTATCCCTGTTTCCGCTGCAACGGCTGATTCGCCAGCCTTCCTGGCGGCTGGAGGCGGGCTGGCAGCGCAACCGGGACATGGGCTGCGCGCGCTGCGTACCCTTTCGCCTGCGCGGCGGCATCGGGCTCAGCGCGGCGGGTCATGCCTGGGGCCGCCACCTGGGCTTTCTCTTGGTGCAGCCCACCATTGCCTGGGATGCGGCCTTCGATGACGGTTATCGGGCCGGGATGGGCCTGGGCCTGGGATGGCTGTGGGAGCTGGGCACTCGGGTGCGGCTGGGCCTGCTGGGGGATGCCGTGCATTTTCCGGAGCGCGACGGCGGCGACGTGTGGGACGGACACGCGCTGCTGCGCATCGGCTTGAGCCGCAACGGCGAGCTGCGCGCCGCCTACCGCCGCGTGGGCGCCTACGCAGAGGCCCAGGTGGGCCTGGAGCTATATTTTTAGACGGCTGGTGGCCATCGGCACATTAGCCGTCGGCCGGCTCAGCCGCCCACGTATTGACCCAGCAGCGTGATGCGGTCGCCCGGCCGCAACTCGTCGTCGAGCTGGTGATGCACACCCAGGATGGCATCGTTGATGATGACCTCGATGTGGGCGCCGATCTGGTTGCCTTCCCACAGCGCCTTGCGCAGCGCGGGATGGCGCTCGCTGAGCCGCTCCAGCACGGAGCGCACCGTGTCGCCCGGATAGCCCAGCTCCACCACCTCCACGCTACCGGTGCCCGGCCCGCCGACGAGCTTGTTGACGTAGGACACCACCTCCACGTCCACGTCGAACATGTCGCAGGGCGGCGAACTGGATACGGTGCGCGTCATGGGATCAACTCCACAGGGCCTTGGCCACATGCTCCAGGCCCATCTGCTCCAGCAGCTCCGCCGTGGGCTTGCCGGTGGCGCGGTCGTAGCCCAGATTGTCGTAGTAGATGCCCTTCATGCGCTCGAAGTGGGGCTTGATGTCGTACTCCGCCGCGGGGCCATCCACGGGCTGGGAACCGTAGCGCTTGGAGGGGCGCTCCGTCTCCGGCCCGATGCCGCAGCGCACGTTGAAGGCGCGCAGCAGTGCGGCCACGCGGCGGCCGAAGCGCTGGGCCTCGTTGAGGTCGAAGTCCCAGCCCGTGGCCGCATTGAGCGCCTCGCAGACATAGGCGAGCCGGGCGCGGCTGGTGAAGTTGCAGATGCCCAGGGAATCCTCGAAGTGCCGCCGTCCCATCAGCTTGCTCACGTGATGGGCCACCTCGTCCCCATCGAAGGGATTGATGTGTGCGGGCCGGTCCAGCTCGCCCGGCTCGATGGGCGGGCCGGTCTCCAGGGTGCCGCCGCTGCCGACGCAGGTGTCCAGCATTTCCTCCCAGCGCCCGCGGTGGTCGTGACCTCGCGGCGTGTTGCCCTTTTCCGTATAAATGGCGCACTCCTGGGCCGCGCCGCCCAGATGCTCCGCGGCGCGCTTGACGCCCTCGGCCAGCACATCGCCGAAGCCCTCGCGGCGGATGATCATCTGGAGCAGGGCATTGGCCGCCTCCGCATCGCCCCATTGCAGGTCGATGCCGCCCAGCTGCTCGCGGGTGATGTAGCCCTTCTCATAGCATTCCATGACCCACCCGACGAGCCAGCCGAATTCGTTGACGTCCACGCAGGCCCGATCCACCTGGGTATTCAGCCAGGAGACGGCCTGGGGATCGGTGCAGCCGATGGCCCAGCCGCAGCCGGACCAGCCCTCGTATTCCGGCTCGTCCACCAGCTCGCCCTTGTGCGGCCCCTCGGCCACCACCTGCATGTGGCAGTGGTGCATGCCGCAGGCATTGCATTGGTGGCCACGATGGTCGAAGCCCGCGCGCAGCCCGGAACCTTCCCACTTGCCCACGTCCACGCCCTCGGGCCAGACGTTGGTGGTGTAGTTCTTCATGGGCAGGGCGCCCAGGCGGGAAAGGTTCACCACGCCCGGCAGGGTGCCCAGCTCGTACAGGCCCTGGGTGGTGGGGTTGGTGCGCAGGCTGTGGCTGATCTGGTCCGCGGCCTTGAGCAGACCCGCCGGATCGTGCACCGCCACGCCCCGGTTGCCGCGCACGATGGCCACCGCCTTGCAGCGCTTGACGCCCATCACCGCACCGCAGCCGTTCTTGCTGGCCACATGGCCGTAGTCCCCATGGATCGCGGCGAAGCGTACCCGGTTCTCCCCGGCCACGCCGGAGGTGTACACGCTGAGCTGATGGCCGCGGTAGCCCAGTTCCTCCTCCAGCTTCTGCTGGGTTTCCCAGGTGTCCAGGCCCAGCAGGCCGGTGGCATCGCGCAACTCCGCCTGGCCGTCCTGGATGTGCAGGTAGACCCACTTCTCGCTTTGGCCCTGCAGCACGATGGCATCGAACCCGGAAAACTTGAGATTGGCGCCGAAGAAGCCGTTGGCCTGGGTGGAGGTGGCGCCGTTGGTCAGGGCGCCGCGGGTGCAGACGTTCAGGCCGCCAGTGCCCCACACCGGGGTGCCCGCCAGGGGGCCGGTGGCCAGCACGAGGCGATTCTCCGGGTCGTCCCAGTTCACCTCCGGCGGCACCTCGTCCCAGAGAATCTTGGCGCCCAATCCGGCCCCGCCCATGTATTTGCGCCAGTCCTCCGGCGACAGGGTGTCGTTCCAGATGCGGCCCGACGAAAGATCGACCCGCAAGATTGCGCCGGCAATGGCGCCGGGCTTGCCTTCCTGCCGTGCTGTGCTCATGGTTTGCGCTTTCCCTGGGATGGCCGCGTCGCGGGGAGTCCCGGCGGGCTCTCCGGATGCCGCTGATGCGCCGAGTTCCGATACCCCATGACTAGGGTGCACCGGGAGCCGTGTCAATAGCGCGGCCCGGTCTTGGGCGATAGCGGGATGACCCTGCCGCGCCGATGCCGCTACAATGGATGCAGCAAGGTTCGATCAGACGCAATAACCTGCCGACGCTTTCGTGGCGGGTCCGCCCGCCGGCCGGCAATTTCACCTGAAGCGGTATCCATGGCCATTTCCGCAACGCTGCCGCCAGAGATACCCCTGATCGCCGTGGCCGGCCCCACCGCCAGCGGCAAGTCGGAGCTGGCCGTGGTCCTGGCCGAGGCCCTGGGCGGAGAGGTGATCAACACCGATGCCATGCAGGTGTACCGTCAACTGGACATCGGCACAGCCAAGCCCGACGCGGCCCTGCGCGACCGGGTGCCCCACCACCTGATCGACGTGGTCGAGCCGGACGAGCCCTACTCCGCCGGGCACTATGTGCGGGATGCGGGGGCAATCATCAGCCGCCTGCACGGTCAGGGCCGCACGGCCGTGCTCTGCGGCGGCACAGGGCTGTATTTTCGTGCGCTGCTGCAGGGCATCGCCACCATGCCCGCCATCCCGGAAGCCGTCCGGGAGCGCGTGACGGCGGCACTGGCGCGGCAGGGCGTGGCCGCCTGTCATGAGACCCTGCGCCAGGTGGATCCGGAGACGGCGGCGCGTGTGCATCCCAACGACCCCAGCCGCGTGCAGCGGGCCCTGGAGGTCTACTACGCGGCCGGCAGGCCCCTGAGCGCCTATCATCGGGAGCAGCCCTTCGGCGAGGTGCCGCCCCAGGTGCTCATGCTCGGCTATGCCTGGGAGCGGGCCGTGCTCTATGAGCGCATCAATGCGCGGGTGCAGGCCATGCTCGATGCGGGCTGGATCGAGGAGGTGCGGGCCCTGCTCGGGCGGGGCTACGATCCCCACCTGAAGCCCCTGCGGGCGATCGGCTACCGGGAGATCGTGGCCCTGCTGCGGGGCGAGCGGGACGCGGCGCACCTGGCGCGGGACATCGCCCAGCGCACACGACACTATGCCAAGCGGCAACTCACCTGGTTCCGCCGCATGCCCGCCATGGTATGGGCACCGCCCGAGGACACGGGGGCGCTGCTGGCCAGGGCCCGCGACTTTCTGCGGCAGGTACAACCGCCCGAATAGTCGCCCGCACCGCGCCCCTGGGCAACGCCGTCGCCATGTGCTACCAATGCCGGTGATCATGCCCGTGGCGGGCGGCACAGCCCTCCCACGGGCCAGGACGCGACAGCCGACGAAACCCTTACGTTTTCAGGAGCCGGACGCCGTGAAGACCTATTCCATCGGCAACGAGACCTACGCCATCTTCCAGACCTCGGACCAGGGTGGCGTGTGGATGGTGCACTTCATCTGGGGCAAGAAGGATTTTCGCCTCTATCTCGAGCGCGCCAGCAGCGGCGCGGGCAAGGGCGGGGGCACGATACTCACCGCCGAGGCCACGGGGCCGGTCGCCGTGTCGCGGCTGCAGTACCTGTACAACTTCGAATGGTACGAATATGACCGCGTGAGCGGCCATGGGTTGCACCTGGAAGAGGTGCGCTGGGTGCGCGGCAAGGCCAAGCGCTATCTGGAGCTGCCCCACAATTTCATGGACGCGGCCCTGGAACTAGCCTGCCGTGAATTCGGCCTGGTGCGCCAGGAGCAAGGCTCGGCGGCCTGATTCCCCTTTCGACCCAACAGGAGCGCGGTTTCATGTCATTCTTTATTGCCCTCAGCGCCACGGCCCTCGTGGTGGCCGTCGTGGCCTTCGTGATCGCCAATCACTGGAACGAATTCTACGGCGACAATCACTTCTAGGCCCTGGCTGCCGCATCGAGCCGACCTGCCAGTGGGGCGCTGAGCGTCCCTGCGCCGTCCAACCGGCGGCGCATGCGCACCGCCGGCGGATTGCATACCGATCCGACAGGCCATGCACAGCCGACCATCTCGTCCGGCAGCAGTCAGCTCGGTCGGCAGCAGGCATGGTGTGCGCGCTGTCCGGCCTCGTGGGCAACCCCGTGGCGAATCAATGCGATGGGCAGCAAATCGCACGGCACAGCGATTTAGGGCTTGACGAGTGTTGTGGGGATAGTGCAAGGTTGTAGGTCTCACCGCGGAAGTACGGGTGGTGGGGCGCAGCGGCGGCCAGGCGGTATTTGGTGGCGGCTTGACGCAGGGCAGCTGGGATCGGGATGGTGCGGATCCGGTGGTTTGGATCGGGATTGTGTGGATCGCGGTTGTTTGGATCTTTGACAAGAGAATCGGTAAACGTCCGTTTGAGATGAGGGCAGCTCCGCATTTTCCGGATGAACTGGTCGCAGTAGGGCTGGGGCATCGGGTTTTGGAGCGGCCGTAGCAAGTATACGGGGCCAAGGTGGAGCAGTTGGGCCACCGGCAGCCCCGGCACAGGATGAATCAAACCAAGAGTTTGATCCTGGCTCAGAACGAACGCTGGCGGCGTGCTTAACACATGCAAGTCGAACGCGAAAGTTCCCTTCGGGGAGCGAGTAGAGTGGCGCACGGGTGAGTAACACGTAGACAACCTGCCTTCCAGTCTGGAATAACCCCACGAAAGTGGAGCTAATACCGGATAACACCCTTTGGGGCATCCTGAGGGGTTGAAAGGCTTGCTGCTGGAAGAGGGGTCTGCGGGACATTAGCTAGTTGGTGGGGTAACGGCTCACCAAGGCTGCGATGTCTAGCGGGTCTGAGAGGATGATCCGCCACACTGGAACTGAGACACGGTCCAGACTCCTACGGGAGGCAGCAGTGGGGAATTTTGCGCAATGGGCGAACAGCCTGACGCAGCAACGCCGCGTGGGTGAAGAAGGCCTTTGGGTCGTAAAGCCCTTTTCTGGGGGAAGAGACCGGACGGTACCCCAGGAATAAGCACCGGCTAACTCCGTGCCAGCAGCCGCGGTAATACGGAGGGTGCAAGCGTTGTTCGGATTTACTGGGCGTAAAGGGCGTGTAGGCGGATGTGCAAGCTGGGGGTGAAAGGCCAGGGCTCAACCCGGGACGATCTCCCAGAACTGCGCATCTAGAGAGAGTCAGAGGCAGGTGGAATTCCTGGTGTAGAGGTGAAATTCGTAGAGATCAGGAGGAACACCGGCGGCGAAGGCGGCCTGCTGGGACTCATCTGACGCTGAGGCGCGAAAGCGTGGGTAGCAAACAGGATTAGATACCCTGGTAGTCCACGCTGTAAACGATGAGCACTAGATGTGCGAGGTCTACGACCCCTCGCGTGTCGCAGCTAACGCATTAAGTGCTCCGCCTGGGGACTACGGTCGCAAGACTAAAACTCAAAGGAATTGACGGGGGCCCGCAC
>Ga0326597_10006134_pt1 | contig 16524 bp, 11 predicted proteins | sample RVTome_12_FD_203789 | JGI IMG/M metagenome (GOLD analysis project Ga0326597, IMG submission 203789) | Soil microbial communities from uranium-contaminated site in the Upper Colorado River Basin, Wyoming, United States - RVT100D185 | ecosystem: Environmental > Terrestrial > Soil > Contaminated >...
CCCGTCTCCGCCAATACCTTCGTGATCGCCGCCGTCAGCGTCGTCTTGCCGTGGTCAACGTGCCCGATCGTGCCAATGTTGCAGTGCGGCTTCGTCCGCTGAAACTTTTCTTTCGCCATCTCGCTATTCTCCCAATTTTATCCCCTGGCCGCGCGTCTTAGCCGGCGAGCCGAGTCTGGATCTCCTCGGAAACTTGGTTGGGCACCACCGCATAGTGGTTGAAATGCATGGTGAACTGCGCCCGTCCCTGGCTCATCGAACGCAACGTGTTGACGTAACCGAACATGGTCGCCAACGGCACCAAGGCATTGACAATGTGGGCGTTGCCGCGCTGGTCCATGCCGCTGACCTGGCCTCGACGGCTGTTGAGGTCGCCGATGATATCGCCCAGATAATCCTCCGGCGTCACCACTTCGACTCGCATCATCGGCTCCAAAAGCTTCGGGCCGGCCTTCGGCGCCAGCTCCCGGAACGCGGCGCGGGCGGCGATTTCGAACGCCATCACGCTGGAATCGACGTCGTGGTAGGCGCCGTCGAACAGCGTCGCCTTGATGTCGGTGACCGGGAAGCCGGACAAAATGCCGGACTCGATCGCCGAGCGCAGGCCTTTCTCGACGCCGGGGATGTATTCCTTCGGAATGTTGCCGCCGACGACGTCGTTTTCGAACTGGTAGCCGGAGCCGGCCGCAAGCGGCTCGACCCGGATCTTGACGCGGGCATATTGGCCGGCGCCGCCGGTCTGCTTTTTGTGGGTGTAATCGACCTCGGCGGCGCGCGAGAACGTCTCGCGGTAGGCGACTTGCGGCTGGCCGATCTTGGCATCGACCTTGAACTCGCGCAGCATGCGGTCGACGATGATCTCCAGGTGAAGCTCGCCCATGCCCTTGATCACCGTCTGCCCGCTTTCCGGGTCGGACGCGACGCGGAATGACGGATCCTCGGCGGCCAGCCGGTTGAGCGCCATGCCCATCTTTTCCTGGTCGCTCTGCGTTTTCGGCTCGACCGCGATCTCGATCACCGGTTCCGGGAACTCCATCCGCTCCAGCACCACTTGGCTGCTGCTGTCGCACAGCGTGTCGCCGGTGGTGGTATCCTTGAGGCCGGCCAGCGCCACGATGTCGCCGGCGCGCGCTTCTTTGACGTCCTCGCGGGCATTGGCGTGCATCAGCAGCATTCGCCCCACCCTTTCGCGCTTGTCCTTGACGGTGTTGATGACCATCTGGCCGGTTTCGATGACGCCCGAGTAGACGCGGATGAACGTCAGCGTGCCGACGAAGGGGTCGTTCATGATCTTGAACGCCAGGGCTGCGAACGGTTCGTCGTCGGAGTTGTTGCGCTCGATGATCTCGTCGCTGCCGACCTTGGTGCCGACGATGGCCGGGACTTCGGTGGGCGACGGCAGGTAGTCGACCACCGCGTCGAGAAGCGGCTGCACGCCCTTGTTCTTGAATGCCGCGCCGAGCAGAACCGGCACGAAGTCGCCCTTCACCGTGCCGGCGCGGATGCACTTCTTGATCGTCGCTATGTCGGGGTGTTTGCCTTCGAGATAGGCTTCCAGCGCCGCATCGTCCTTTTCGAGCGCCGTCTCGATAAGTTTTTCGTGATACTTGGCGGCCGTCGCCTGTAGGTCTTTGGGAATCTCGGAGATTTCATATTCCGCGCCGAGGGTCTCGTCTTTCCAGATCACCGCCTTCATGGTGATCAGGTCGACGACGCCGTCGAAGTCGGCCTCGACGCCCACCGGCAACTGGGTAATCACCGGCTTGGCGCCGAGCCGATCGATGATCATGTCGACGCAACGGAAGAAATTGGCGCCGACGCGGTCCAGTTTGTTGACGAAGCAGATGCGCGGAACCTCGTATTTGTCGGCTTGCCGCCAAACCGTTTCCGTCTGCGGCTCGACGCCGGCGACCGCGTCGAACACGGCGACGGCGCCGTCGAGCACCCTGAGGCTGCGCTCAACCTCGATGGTGAAGTCGACGTGGCCGGGGGTATCGATGATGTTGATCCGGTGATCCTTCCAGAAGCACGTGGTCGCGGCCGAGGTAATGGTGATGCCGCGCTCCTGCTCCTGCTCCATCCAGTCCATGGTGGCGGTGCCTTCATGGACTTCACCCAACTTGTAGGACTTGCCGGTGTAATAGAGAATCCGCTCGGTTGTCGTCGTTTTCCCGGCATCGATGTGGGCCATGATGCCGATGTTGCGATAGCGGTCGAGAGGCGTGGTGCGAGCCATGAGAACCTCCCGCCATTACCAGCGGTAATGGGAGAAGGCCTTGTTGGCCTCCGCCATCTTGTGGGTGTCTTCTCGCTTCTTCACCGCGTTGCCGCGATTGTTGGCGGCGTCCAGCAGTTCCCCGGACAGGCGCTCGGTCATGGTGTTCTCGGAGCGCTCGCGCGCCAATTCGACGATCCAGCGGATGGCCAGCGCCTGTCGGCGCGAGGCGCGGACATCGACCGGCACCTGATAGGTGGCGCCGCCGACGCGCCGGGACCGCACCTCGACCGAGGGTTTCACGTTCTCGATCGCGTCGTGAAATACCTTCAGCGGGTCTTGGCCGCTTTTCTTCTGGATCAGGTCGAAGGCGCCGTAGAGCGTACTTTCGGCGACCGATTTCTTGCCGTCGTACATTAGGCTGTTGGTGAACTTCGCAACCACCAAGTCCTTGTATTTCGGATCCGGCAGGATTTCGCGTTTTTCGGCGGCGCGGCGGCGGGACATCGGGATCAGCCTTATTTGGGGCGCTTGGCGCCGTACTTCGAGCGCCGCTGCCGGCGGTCGGTGACGCCCTGGGTGTCGAGCGTGCCGCGGATGATGTGATAACGCACGCCGGGAAGGTCCTTGACGCGGCCGCCGCGGATCATCACCACCGAGTGTTCCTGGAGGTTATGGCCTTCGCCGGGGATGTAGGAGGTGACTTCGAAGCCGTTGGTAAGTCGCACACGCGCCACTTTGCGCAGCGCCGAATTGGGTTTCTTGGGTGTCGTCGTGTAAACGCGGGTACAGACGCCGCGTTTCTGCGGACAGCGCTCCAGCGCCGGCACCTTGTTGCGGAATTCCGGCGCGCGGCGCGGCTTGCGAATCAACTGGTTAATCGTCGGCATCTAATTCGCTCCGTCTCCGGGGGGGTATTTTCGCCCACCGGGGCGCGTCCTTTCCTGTCCTGTCGCCGGGGCCCAAAACCGCCCACATTCGGTCACACGTCCAACGGCATCATGGGTCCTCGCCCTGATACCAACCCCTTGAAATCAATGCGATTCGGGGTCAAACAAAATGACCTCCTGGCCGTAACCATTTGCCCGGAGGCCCGTTAGACTAATTTTTTCAAATCGCGCGTAGGCGGCTGCGTCTAGACCGAACGGCCTACCACCAGCCCCCGCGGAGTCGGGCGGAATATAGGGAAGGGGTATCACCCCGTCAAGCAGGAAAAAACGCCGGTTTGCGGCAGAATTCCGGGCCGCCCGACGAGGTTCGGGCGGCCCGGAAAATGATCGCCGCGGCCATGCCGCCGGGGCCGGCGCCGACACCCCGTGCGGGGCGCTATTTCGCCGCTTCGGCGGCCGCCGCGGCCTCGGCCTCGGCAATCACCATTTCGCCTTGTTCCTCGGCCTGTAGCGCCGCCAGTTCCTTGTCGCGGGTGATCGCCAACTCGCGCATCTTGTTCATCATGCTGCCGGTGCCGGCGGGGATCGGCCGGCCGACGATGACGTTTTCCTTCAGCCCGATCAGGTGGTCGACCCGGCCGGCGACGGCCGCTTCGGTCAACACCCGGGTGGTCTCCTGGAACGACGCCGCCGAGATGAACGAACGGGTCTGCAGGCTGGCCTTGGTGATGCCCTGCAGCACCGCCATTCCCTTGGCCGGCTTGCCGCCGTCATCCTTGGCCTTGGCGTTGACCTCGTCGAACTCGGTGCGATCGACCAACTCGCCGACCAGGAAGGTGGTGTCGCCGGGGTGAGTGATCTCGACCTTCTGCAGCATCTGCCGGACGATCACCTCGATATGCTTGTCGTTGATGCGCACGCCCTGCAGGCGATAGACGTCCTGGATCTCGTTGATCAGGTACTCCGCCAGCGCCTCGACGCCGAGCACGCGCAGGATGTCGTGCGGCACCGAGCTGCCGTCCATCAGGGCGTCGCCGATCTCGACGTAGTCGCCCTCCTGCACGGAGATGTGCTTGCCCTTCGGCACCAGGTACTCTACCGGCTCTTTCTTGCCTTCGGTGGGGACCACGACGATTCGGCGCTTGTTCTTGTAGTCCTTGCCGAATTCGACTCTGCCGGCGGACTCGGCGATGATCGCAAAGTCCTTCGGCTTGCGGGCCTCGAACAGCTCCGCCACCCGCGGCAGGCCGCCGGTGATATCGCGGGTCTTCGCGGATTCGCGCGGGATGCGCGCCAGCACGTCGCCGGCATACACGTTTTGGCCGTTCTCCACCGACAGAATCGCGTCGACCGACAGGAAGTACCGCGCCTCGATGCCGTTATCGAGCGTCACGACCTTGTTCTTCTTGTCGCGCAGCGTGATCCGGGGCCGCAGCTCGGCGCCCTTGGGCTGCTGCTTCCAGTCGATGACGACCTTGGACGCGATGCCGGTGGCTTCGTCAACTTTCTCCATCATCGAGACGCCTTCCACCAAATCCATGTAGTTGGCGATGCCTTCCTTCTCGGTGATGATCGGCAACGTGTAGGGATCCCACTCGGCGATCTTGTCGCCGCGTTCCACCTTGACCTTGTCTTTGACCAGCAGCCGGGCGCCATAGGGCAGCCGGTGCCGGGCGCGGTCGCGGCCCTGGGGGTCGACCAGCGTCAGTTCCGCGTTGCGCGACATCACGACCTGCACGCCCTGGCTGTTCTTCACCGTCGAGCAGTTCTTCAACTGCACCTTGGCGTCGGTATTGGCCTCGACCTTCGACTGTTCGGCGCCCCGCTGCACCGCGCCGCCGATGTGGAAGGTCCGCATCGTCAACTGGGTGCCGGGTTCGCCGATCGACTGCGCGGCGATGACGCCGATCGCCTCGCCGACGTTGACCGGCGTGCCGCGGGCAAGATCGCGCCCGTAGCACTTGCCGCAGACGCCTTCCTTGAGGTCGCAGGTCAGCACACTGCGGATCTTGATCGATTCGATGTCGGCCTTTTCGATCGCCAGGCAGGCGTCTTCCTCGATCATGGTGCCGGACTTGACCACCAGGTCGCCGGTGGCCGGATCGCGGATGTCTTCCGCCGCGGTACGGCCGAGCACGCGGTCGACCAGCCGCGATACCACCTCGCCGCCTTCGACGACGGCGCGCACGGTAATGCCCTGCCTGGTCTTGCAGTCGTCGGCGACGATGATGCAGTCCTGGGCGACATCGACCAGACGCCGGGTGAGATAGCCCGAGTTGGCGGTCTTCAGCGCCGTATCGGCGAGTCCCTTGCGGGCACCGTGGGTGGAATTGAAGTACTCGAGCACCGACAGCCCTTCCTTGAAGTTGGAGATGATCGGCGTCTCGATGATCTCGCCCGACGGCTTCGCCATCAGCCCGCGCATGCCCGCGAGCTGCTTCATCTGCGCCGCCGAACCGCGGGCGCCGGAGTGCGCCATCATGTAGACCGAGTTGACCGGCTTGCCCGGGTGCTCGGCCGAGATGATCTTCATCATCTCGTCGGCCACCCGGTCGGTGCAGTGCGACCAGGCGTCGACCACCTTGTTGTACTTCTCGCCCTGGGTGATCAGGCCGTCCAGGTACTGTTGCTCGTACTCCTTGACCATCCCTTCGGTCTCGCGCACCAGCCGTATTTTCGCCTCCGGCACCACCAGGTCATCCTTGCCGAACGAAATTCCCGCCTTGCAGGCGTAGTTGAAGCCCATGGCCATCAGGTGGTCGGTGAAGATGACCGTCTCCTTCTGGCCGCAGTGGCGGTAGACCTCGTCGATGACGGTGGTGACTTCCTTCTTGGTCAACAACCGGTTGACCAGGTCGAGGGAGATGTTCGGATTGCGCGGCAGGATCTCGCTCAGCAGCATCCGGCCCGGCGTGGTGGCGATGCGGGTGACGATCTCCTTACCCTCCGAGTCGACGCCGCGATAGCGGGCCTTGATGTTGGCGTGCAACGACAGCGCGTCGGCGTCGATCGCCTGCTGGATTTCGCCGACGTCGACGAACGCCATGCCCTCGCCCTTCTCGCCGTCGCGGGCCATGGTCAGGTAATAGAGCCCGAGCACGATGTCTTGGCTGGGCACGATGATCGGCTTGCCGTTGGCCGGGCTGAGAATGTTGTTGGTGGACATCATCAACACCCGCGCCTCGAGCTGGGCTTCCAACGACAACGGCACGTGCACGGCCATCTGATCGCCGTCGAAGTCGGCGTTGAACGCGGCACACACCAGCGGATGCAGCTGGATCGCCTTGCCTTCGATCAGTAGCGGCTCGAACGCCTGGATGCCGAGCCGGTGCAAGGTCGGCGCCCGGTTGAGCAGCACCGGATGCTCGCGGATGACCTCTTCCAGGATGTCCCAGACCTCCGGCCGCTCCTTCTCGAGCATGCGCTTGGCCGCCTTGATGGTGGTGGCCATGCCATAAAGCTCGAGCTTGGCGTAGATGAACGGCTTGAACAGTTCCAAGGCCATCTTCTTCGGCAAGCCGCATTGGTGCAGCTTCAGCTCCGGGCCGACGACGATCACCGAGCGGCCGGAATAGTCGACGCGCTTGCCGAGCAGATTCTGGCGGAAACGTCCTTGCTTGCCCTTCAGCATGTCGCTGAGCGATTTCAGCGGCCGCTTGTTGGCGCCGGTGATGGCGCGGCCGCGCCGGCCGTTGTCGAACAGCGCATCGACGGATTCCTGCAGCATCCGCTTCTCGTTGCGGACGATGATCTCGGGTGCCCTGAGTTCGATCAACCGCTTCAGGCGGTTGTTGCGGTTGATGACGCGTCGGTAAAGGTCGTTCAGGTCCGAGGTGGCGAAACGGCCGCCGTCCAGCGGCACCAGCGGCCGCAGCTCCGGCGGAATCACCGGGATCACTTCTAGGATCATCCACTCCGGCCGGGTATTGGACGTGATGAACGCCTCGACCAGCTTCAGGCGCTTCACCAACTTCTTGCGTTTGGCTTCGGAATTCGTCTCCTTCAGGTCGACGCGTAGATTTTCGCGCTCGGCCTCAAGGTCGATCGCCGCCAGCATCTCGCGCAACGCCTCGGCGCCGATGCCGACCGAGAACGCGTCCTCGCCGTATTCGTCGACCGCCTTCTGGTATTCGTCCTCGCTCAACGACTGGTGCAGCTTCAACGGCGTCAGGCCGGGTTCGATCACCACGTAGGTTTCGAAATAGAGCACGCGCTCGAGGTTCTTGAGCGTCATGTCCAACAGCAGCCCGATCCGCGACGGCAGCGACTTCATGAACCAGATGTGGGCGACCGGCGAGGCCAATTGGATGTGGCCCATGCGCTCGCGCCGCACCTTCTGCAGGGTCACCTCGACGCCGCACTTTTCGCAGGTGATGCCCTTGAACTTCATGCGCTTGTATTTGCCGCACAGGCATTCGTAGTCCTTCGTCGGGCCGAAGATGCGGGCGCAGAACAGGCCGTCGCGCTCCGGCTTGAAGGTGCGGTAATTGATGGTCTCCGGCTTCTTGATCTCGCCGTACGACCACGACCGGATGCGCTCCGGCGAGGCGATCGAAATCCGAATCTGGTCGAAGCGCTGCGGCGTGTGCGTGTGACCGAAGATTTTCGTCAGTTCGTTCATTTGTTCGTCTCCTAGGGCCAGCAGCGACTAATTCAGTTCGACGTTGAGGCCAAGGGAATGCAGTTCCTTGACCAAAACGTTGAACGACTCGGGAATGCCCGCCTCGAAGGTGTCGTCGCCGCGGACAATGGCCTCGTAGACTTTGGTGCGGCCGGAAACGTCGTCGGACTTCACCGTCAACATTTCCTGCAACGTGTAGGCGGCGCCATAGGCCTCGAGCGCCCACACTTCCATTTCACCGAACCGCTGGCCGCCGAACTGCGCCTTGCCGCCCAGCGGCTGCTGGGTGACCAGGCTGTAGGGGCCGATGGAGCGGGCGTGGATCTTGTCGTCGACAAGGTGGTGGAGCTTCAGCATGTAGATGTAGCCGACGGTCACCGTCCGGTCGAACGGCTGGCCGGTGCGGCCGTCGATCAATTTCACCTGTCCGGAACTGTTGAGTCCGGCCTTTTCCAGCATCTCGACGATTTCGCGCTCGTTGGCGCCGTCGAACACCGGCGACGCGACGGGGACGCCGCCGCGGATGTTGATGCCGAGCTCGATCACGTCATCGTCGCTGAGGTTGGCGATATCGTCCTTGTAGGTTTTGGCGCCATAGATGTCCTTCAGCTTGTCGCGCAGGTTGCTGATGCTGGCGCCGGAGCGGCTGGCATCCAGAATCGCGCCGACTTGGCGGCCGAGCCCGGCGCATGCCCAACCGAGGTGGGTCTCGAGAATCTGCCCGACGTTCATGCGCGACGGCACGCCGAGCGGATTGAGCAAAATGTCGACCGGGGTGCCGTCCTCGAGATAAGGCATGTCCTCGACCGGGACGATCTTGGAGATCACGCCCTTGTTGCCGTGACGACCGGCCATCTTGTCGCCGGGCTGCAGCTTGCGCTTCACCGCGACGAATACCTTGACCATCTTCATCACGCCGGGGCTGAGGTCGTCGCCGCGCTGCAGCTTGTCGACCTTGTTCTCGAAGCGGCCCTGAATCTTGGCGATATCGGCCTCGAACTGGCTCTTCAGGGCCTCGACGTCCTTCATCACCCGGTCGTTGGCGACCACGATCTGGGCGCACTGGCCGGGGGTGTAGCTGTCGAGCACCTCGTCGGTCAGCCGGGTTCCGGGCTTCAGGCTCTTCGGCCCGCCCGCCGCCTTGCGGTTGATCAGCAATGCCTTCAGCCGTGCCTGGAAGCTGCGCTCCAGGATCGCGCGTTCGTCGTCGCGGTCCTTGGCCAGGCGTTCGATCTCGGCGCGTTCGATGGCCAGCGCGCGCTCGTCCTTGTCGACGCCGCGGCGCGAGAACACCCGCACCTCGACGACGGTACCGGAAACGCCGGGCGGCAACTTCAACGAGGTGTCGCGGACGTCGGAAGCCTTCTCGCCGAAGATCGCGCGCAACAGCTTCTCCTCGGGCGTCATCGGGCTCTCGCCCTTCGGCGTCACCTTGCCGACCAGGATATCGCCCGGCTTGACCTCGGCGCCGATGTAGACGATGCCCGCCTCGTCGAGGTTCTTCAGCGCTTCCTCGCCGACGTTCGGGATATCGCGGGTGATTTCCTCCTGGCCCAGTTTGGTGTCGCGGGCCATCACCTCGAATTCCTCGATATGGATCGAAGTGAACACGTCGTCGCGGACGATGCGTTCCGAGATCAGGATCGAGTCCTCGAAGTTGTAGCCCTGCCACGGCATGAAGGCGACCAGCACGTTGCGCCCGAGCGCCAGATCGCCGAGATCGGTCGATGGGCCGTCGGCGATGGTGTCGCCGGCTTCGACCCGGTCGCCGACCTTCACCAACGGCCGCTGGTGAAGATAGGTGTTCTGGTTCGAGCGCTGGAACTTCAGCATGTTGTAGATGTCGACGCCGGTCGCCGAGTGGGACTTCTCCTCGGTGGCGCTGACGACGATGCGGGTGGCGTCGACCTGGTCGACGATGCCCGATCGCTTGGCAACGATGGTCGCGCCGGAATCGCGGGCCACCGCGGCTTCCATGCCGGTGCCGACGAGCGGCGCCTCGGTCTGGATCAGCGGCACCGCCTGGCGCTGCATGTTGGAGCCCATCAGCGCCCGGTTGGCGTCGTCGTTCTCGAGGAACGGGATCAGCGCCGTGGCCACCGAAACGAGCTGCTTCGGCGACACGTCGATGAACTCGATGTCCTCGGGCCGCGACATTATGAAGTCGCCGCCCTTGCGGCAGCTCACCAAGTCATGGGTGAACTTGCCCTTGTCGTCGAGCTCGGCGTTGGCCTGGGCGATCGTATAACGGCCTTCCTCCATCGCCGACAGGTAGATGACGTCGGTGGTCACCTTGGTGTCCTTGACCCGGCGGTACGGCGTCTCGATGAAGCCGTACTTGTTGACCCGGGCGTAGGTGGCGAGGCTGTTGATCAGTCCGATGTTCGGACCTTCCGGCGTCTCGATCGGGCAGATGCGGCCGTAATGAGTCGGGTGCACGTCGCGCACCTCGAAGCCGGCGCGCTCGCGCGTTAGGCCGCCCGGCCCGAGCGCCGACAGGCGCCGCTTGTGGGTGATTTCGCTGAGCGGGTTGGTCTGGTCCATGAACTGGCTGAGCTGCGACGAGCCGAAGAACTCGCGCACCGCGGCGGCGGCCGGCTTGGCGTTGATCAGGTCGTGCGGCATCACGGTGTCGATGTCGACCGAGCTCATGCGCTCGCGGATGGCGCGTTCCATCCTGAGCAGCCCGATCCGGTACTGATTTTCCATCAGCTCGCCGACGCTTCGCACCCGGCGGTTGCCGAGATGGTCGATGTCGTCGATCTCGCCGCGGCCGTCCTTGAGTTCGACCATGGTGCGAACGACCTCGAGGACGTCTTCCTTGCGCAACGTCCGCACCGTATCCTCGGTCTGGAAGCCGAGCCGTGAATTCATCTTCACTCGGCCCACCGCCGACAAATCGTAGCGCTCGGAATCGAAGAACAAGGACTGGAACAGCGTCTCGGCGGTCTCCAGCGTCGGCGGCTCGCCCGGCCGCATCACGCGGTAGATGTCGATCAGCGCCTCGTCGCGCGTGGAATTCTTGTCCACCGCCAGCGTGTTGCGGATATAGGGGCCGACGTTGACGTGGTCGATGGCCAGAGTCGGAATCTGCTCGATCTTGGCCTCGTTGAGGGTCGCCAGCGTCGCCGCGGTGATCTCGTCGCCGGCCTGCACGTAGACTTCGCCGGTCTGTTCGTTGATCAGGTCGACGGCGATGTAGCGGCCGATCAGGTCCTCCTCGGGGACCAACTGCTCTTCCAGGCCCTTCTCCAGCAACTCGCGGACCAGGCGCGGCGTGATCTTGATGCCGGCCTTGACGACGACGCGACCGGTCTTGGCGTTGATCAGGTCGTTGTTGAGCTTGACGCCGCGCATCCGTTCGCCGGTGAATTCGGTCTTCCAGCCCTTCTTGACGCGGGTGAACACGACCTTCTTGTAGAAGTAGTCGAGAATCGCCTCCGGCGACATGCCGGAGACCTCGCCGGACTGAATCGGCGTGCCGGTAATATCGCGCTTGGCGCGAATCTTCTGCGTCTCGTCGCTGTCGAGCGCCATCAGCAGCGTCGTCACCGGCAGCTTGCGCCGGCGGTCGATGCGCACGAACACCAGGTCCTTGGCGTCGAACTCGAAGTCGAGCCACGAGCCGCGGTATGGAATGATGCGGGCGGCGAACAGGAACTTGCCGGACGAGTGGGTCTTGCCCTTGTCGTGGTCGAAGAATACGCCCGGCGAGCGATGCATTTGCGACACGATCACGCGTTCCGTGCCGTTGATGACGAAGGTGCCGTTGGCGGTCATCAGCGGCATGTCGCCCATGTAGACGTCCTGTTCCTTGACGTCGCGGATGGAACGCGATTGCGTTTCCTCGTCGACGTCCCAGACCACCAGCCGCAGCGTCACCTTCAGGGGCGCGGCGAAAGTCATGCCGCGCTGTTGGCATTCTTCGACGTCGTATTTCGGCGGCTCGAACTCGTACTTGACGAACTCGAGCGTACCGCGCTCCGAGAAGTCCTTGATCGGAAACACCGATTTGAACACCTCCTGCAATCCACTCGCGGTGCGCCGATCGGCGGGCACCGCGCGCTGCAGGAACTGCTCGTAGGAGGTCTTCTGAACCTCGATCAGATTCGGCATCTCGACGGCCGCCGCAAGGCGGCCGAAATGTTTCCGCACGCGTTTGCGGGCCGTGAAGGATTTAGCCATTACCGGTCCTCACGCTCCATGTCCTATCGGCCTTCCCTCGCTCGGCCACCGCTGCCTGCGGGGAAAGCCGTCACTGTTGCTGACCGGGCGGCGCTCAAGCCGTTCGGGGCACGAAGAACCCGGCTTGAGCTGCCCGGCGGGGCAAGAGCATCCACTTTACCGGCCGCGGCAAGGCCAATGCGGGCGGATGCCAGTTTCAAACGGAGCCGGCGGCGGCATTTGCAGCCGCTTACCGCTCCTATCATTGTCTTCCGCGCAGCGCCGGGCACGCCCGGCGCCGTCGCTATTTCAATTCGACCGTGGCGCCGGCCTCTTCCAGCTTCTTCTTGATCGCTTCGGCTTCGGCCTTCGGCACACCTTCCTTGACCAGCTTCGGCGCCGATTCGACCAGGTCTTTGGCCTCCTTCAGACCAAGCTGGGTAACGGCGCGCACTTCCTTGATGACGTTGATCTTCTTATCGCCGGCCTTGGCCAGGATGACGTCGAATGCGGTCTGCTCGGCGGCGGCTTCGGCACCGGCGGCGGCTCCGCCCGCGACGGCGGCGACTGCCACCGGCGCGGCGGCGGACACGCCCCACTTTTCCTCGAGCATCTTCGAGAGTTCTGCCGCCTCCATGACGGTCAGGCTCGAAAGGTCGGTCGCGATTTTCTGCAAGTCAGCCATTGTTCAATCTCCTTGGGCTTGAATCTGTCGATACTGGAAAACGGCAATCACGCGGCTTTGTCGGCCTTGGCGTAGGCACCGAGGACGCGGGCGATCTGCCCGGCCGGCGCCTGCAGGATTCCGGCAATTCGAGTCGCCGGGGTATTGAGCATGCCGATCAACTTCGCCCGCAATTCCTCCAACGACGGCAGGCTGGCCAGCGCCGTGACGCCGGCGAGATCCAGCTGCTTTTCGCCGAGGGCGCCGCCCACGACGACGAGTTTCTCGTTGGTCTTGGCGAAGTCGATCGCCGCCTTGGCGGCCGCCACCGGATCCGCGGAATAGGCAATCGCCGTCGGTCCGATGAACATGCCTTCGAGGGACTTGTACTTGGTCCCCTCGAGAGCGCGACGCGTGAGCCGATTTTTGGTCACCTTGAAGCTGGCGCCCGCCGCACGCATCTTGCCGCGAAGCTGGCTCATCTCGGCCACCGTCAACCCGGTGTAATGGGCGACGACGACGAGGTTCGCAGCCTCGAACGTATTGTGCAGCGAGGAGACCAGCTGTTCCTTCTGTGCGCGGTCCACTAATCGTCTCCAGTTCGTGGCGGCCGCCCCGCGGTTGCGGGGAGCGCCGCCGTTGCACCTCGGTTCCCCGGCAGCCCGATCGGGCCGCACCCCGAGAAACCCTTGACGCCTGTCCAGTGCAACAGTTCAAGCCGTTCCGAGACGCCGTTGGGGGCGCCTGAAAACGGTTCTCACACTGTCTCGGCAGGCGGGAACTCCCCTTAAACCGCCTTAATAGGCGGCACCTGCGGTCTCGGACAGGATGGGAGCAGGGTATTCGCCGCTCCCGCCACCGCCCGGGCCAACGGCCCCGGCGGCGATTCCGATCATTCCTCCACCCGGCTGGCGCCGGGATTAAAATTCCGTCGCGTCAGCCGCGCAGGCTGGCGATGTCCAGCTTCAGGCCCGGCCCCATGGTCGAGCTCAAGCTGACGCGCTTCATATAGGTTCCCTTGACGCCGCTCGGTTTCGCCTTGGCGATGGCGTCGACGAAGGCCGACACGTTGTCGACCAGTTGCTGCTGCGAGAAACTGGCCTTGCCGACGCCGGCATGGACGATGCCCGCCTTCTCGACTCGGAACTCGAGTTGCCCGGCCTTTGCCGACTTGACGGCGCCGGCGACGTCCATGGTCACGGTGCCGAGCTTGGGGTTCGGCATCAGCCCCTTCGGGCCGAGGATTTTGCCGAGCTTGCCGACCACCGCCATCATGTCGGGGGTGGCGATGCAGCGGTCGAAGCCGATTTCGCCGCCCCGGATCTTCTCCGCCAAGTCCTCGCCGCCGGCCAGGTCGGCGCCCGCCGCTTGCGCTTCCTTCAGCTTGTCGCCCTTGGCGAACACCGCCACTTTCAGCGCCTTGCCGGTGCCGTGCGGCAGCGTCACCGTGCCGCGCACGTTCTGGTCGGCGTGCTTGGGATCGACGGCGAGATTGATCGCCACCTCGATGGTCTCGTCGAACTTGGCTGTGGCGCCGTCCTTGATGATCTTCACTGCCTCGGCGATTCCGTAGGCGAGGTCGCGGTTGATCGGCTCGTAGGCCTTCTTCAGGCGCTTGCTGTCGCGGGCCATGGCCTACTCCTGCACCTGGATGCCCATCGAGCGGGCAGAGCCGGCGATCATTCGGCACGCCGCCTCGATGTCGGTGGTGTTGAGGTCGGCCATCTTTTTCTCGGCGATCTCGCGGATCTGCTGCTTGGTCACGGTGGCGACGATATCCTTGCCCGGCTCCTTGGACGCGATTTCCAGGTTTGCCGCCTTCTTCAGGAAATAGCTGGCCGGCGGCGTCTTGGTGATGAAGCTGAAGGTGCGATCCTGGTAGGCGGTGATTACCACCGGGATCGGCATGCCTTGTTCCATCTTCTGGGTCTGGGCGTTGAACGACTTGCAGAACTCCATGATGTTCAAGCCGGCCTGGCCCAGCGCCGGGCCGATCGGCGGCGACGGGTTCGCCTGCCCCGCCGGCACCTGCAGCTTGATGTATCCCGTTACCTTCTTTGCCATTGCAAAACCTCAGACCTTAAGATTGTTTCCGGGTTGCGTGGTGCGGCCATGGCGGGCCTCCCACACGGTTGCTCACAGTTTCTCGACCTGCGCGTATTCCAACTCGACCGGCGTCGCGCGACCGAAGATCGACACCGCCACCTTGAGACGCGCGCGCTCCTCGTCGACTTCCTCGACCATGCCGTTGAAGGAATTGAACGGCCCGTCGCAGACGCGCACCTGCTCGCCGACCTCGAAGGTGACCGACGGCTTCGGCCGCTCGATGCCTTCCTGCACCTGGTGCATGATGCGGTCGGCCTCCTGGTCGGATATCGGCGTCGGCCGTCCCTTGCTGCCGAGGAAATCGGTGACCTTCGGCGTGTTCTTGACCAGGTGCCACGATTCGTCGGTCAGTTCCATGCGCACCAGCACGTAGCCCGGGAAGAACTTGCGTTCCGCCTGGACCTTGGAGCCGCGGCGCATTTCCACGACCTCCTCGACCGGCACCAGGACCTGCTCGATCTCAGCGTCCATGCCGCTTTGCTTGGCCTGTTCCAAGATCGACTGGGCGACTTTCTTTTCGAAACCCGAGTAGACGTGAACCACGTACCAGCGCGCCGCCATTTGGTTCAGACTCCGATCCCGAAAATCAGTTTCACGCCGTAGCTCAGCACCTGGTCGACGACCAGGAAGAACAGCGCCGCCAGAATCACCATCACGAACACCATCGCCGTCGAGATCCCGGTTTCCTTGCGCGTCGGCCAGGTCACCTTGGAGACTTCCTGGCGCACTTCCTGGATGAACTGGGCCGGCTTGACTTTTGCCATCGAGCGTTTCCAATAAATTCCCTCGTTCGAGCCGCGAAACCGGGGCCAGTCGGTCGTTACAGGTTGGCAGGGGCAGCAGGATTCGAACCCGCGACCTGCGGTTTTGGAGACCGCCGCTCTACCAACTGAGCTATACCCCTATTCCTGTTCGAGGCCTTTCTCTTCTCTCTTCTTCCGATTGCCTGCCGCCGGCCCGCGGGCCCGACCGGCAACCGATGCCGGCAGACGCCCGATGCGCCGATGCCCTTGCCTACTTTACGATCGAGGCGACGACGCCGGCGCCGACGGTGCGGCCGCCCTCGCGGATGGCGAAGCGCAGCCCCTGGTCCATGGCGATCGGCGAGATCAGCTCCACTTCCATCGAGATGTTGTCGCCCGGCATCACCATCTCGGTGCCCGACGGCAGATGCACCGTGCCGGTCACGTCCGTCGTCCGGAAGTAAAACTGCGGCCGGTAGTTGCCGAAGAACGGCGTGTGCCGCCCGCCCTCCTCCTTGGTCAGAATGTACGCCTCGCACTTGAACCGCGTGTGCGGCGTGATCGATCCCGGCTTCGCCAACACCTGGCCGCGCTCAACCTCCTCGCGCTTGGTGCCGCGCAGCAGTACGCCCACGTTGTCGCCCGCCTCGCCCTCGTCCAGAAGCTTGCGGAACATCTCGACGCCCGTGCACACCGTCTTCTGCGTCGCCCGCAGCCCGACAATCTCGATCTCCTCGCCGACCTTCACGATCCCGCGCTCGATCCGCCCCGTCACCACCGTGCCGCGGCCCGAGATCGAGAACACGTCCTCGATCGGCATCAGGAACGGCTGGTCCTTCGGACGGTTCGGCTGCGGGATGTAGCTGTCCACCGCATCCATCAGCTTCCCGATCGCCTGCTTGCCGACTTCCTCGTCGCGACCCTCCAGCGCCGCCAGCGCCGAGCCCGGGATGATCGGGATGTCATTGCCGGGAAACTGGTACTTCGTCAGCAGCTCGCGGATCTCCAGCTCAACCAGCTCCAGCAGCTCCGGATCGTCGACCTGGTCGACCTTGTTCAGGAACACCACGATCGCCGGCACACCTACCTGCCGCGCCAGCAGGATATGCTCCCGCGTCTGC